>OGCL01002125.1_pt1 | contig 14652 bp, 10 predicted proteins | sample 1570041 | NCBI WGS metagenome assembly OGCL01 (sample SAMN06266162, study PRJEB24511) | hot springs metagenome | isolation source: Hot spring water | place: South Africa: Limpopo | collected 2015-06-22
CTTGCTCGGGCAGGTCGGCCGGCACCCGCCAGACACCCTCGGCCAACCGCTCGACGATACCGGCCCGGCGCAGGGCTTCGAGGCGGCGCACATGACGCTCGACCAGTGCCTCAGGATCATGTCCGTCGCTCGACTGCGAGCGTGCCAGGGCCAGGTGATGATCGGTGCGATAAAGGCCGTCCGCAGCCAGCGAAGCAATCGAGCGATCCACCGCGCGCGGCTCGCTCAGATTGAGTGTTTCCACCAGGCCTCCGATGGGGTAGTCGGCCAGGTCCGTGCGGGAAGGTAGTCTCAGGTAGTGGGCTTTGCCGTCGAGGCCGTCGACCACCAGATAGCCGCGGTCGTTTAGCTCGTCGGCCAGGCCCTTGGATACGATCCTACCAACCACAACAGAACCATCCTTGCCCGGCTCGAAGACCGCCAGCTCTCGCTGCAGGCCCCCCATGGCCCGCTGCATCGTGCGCACGATATCGCCACGCTCTCCCATGGCGCGCAAGGTCGACTCGGCGTCCTCCCGCAGGAGCCATTGCCCGGGCCGAACTTCATGGGCCAGTTCAAGCTTCTGCAGGTGTTGTAGGCGGCCGATCAGCAGTTGCCGGCGCGGATGGTTGGCGAGTCCCTTCAGGCTGAGCACGCCGGCCTGGCGTTCGCGCAATAGGGTGCGATCCAGTCTGGTAAAGCGCTCCTGCTGCACCTCGCGCTGCAGGCTCTGCTGGATCTCCAGCTCGGTACGCGGTCCCAGCCATTCGGTGGCCAGCTCCGAGGCGCGGTTGCGCATGCCCTCGGCGATGTAGTCGCGGGCGATCACCAGGTCCTTGCCGTTATCGTCCTTGCCGCGCAGGACGATATGGGTGTGCGGATTGTCGGTGTTCCAGTGGTCGACCGCCACCCAGTCGAGCCGGGTGCCGAGGTCGGCCTCCATCCGGCTCATCAGGTGGCGGGTATAGGTGCGCAGGTCGTCGAGTTGCTCGGCATCCTCGGGCGAGACGATGAAGCGAAACTGGTGGCGGTCGTCCCGGCCGCGCTCCTCGAACGCATTTAGGTCGGCCTGGTCGGTCAAGGGCCCGTAGGCCTGACCCGGATCGCCCTCGCGACTGACGCCGTCGCGCTCGATGTAGCGCAGGTGGCTTAGCGTCGAGCGCTTGCCGGTCTGGCGTAGGTTTACCAAGCGCGTCTTGATGGTGACGCGACGGGCGTTGGACGGCAGTTGCTTCGTGCTGAAACGCGCGGCGACATGCCCGCGGCCGAGGCGGGCGCCGGGCTGGTGGCTCGCCTTGCGCGGCTTTCCGGTACCGGCCTTGTTGGCCTGGCGCAGCACCTGGTTGACGAAGGGTTGGCCGCGTTGCTGCGGTTTGCCCGGCTGCGGGCGAAAGCGCAATTCGTCATCCGGACGGCTTCCCTTGCTCATGTTTGGACTCCTCCAAGTTGATCGCAGTACGGCGTGTCAGGCACGCTTTTAAGCCAGTGTCGCTGTGGGGCGAACACGATTTCGGCACCTGGCGACACCGGCGCCGTGTCGCCGCCAACCCCCGTGCAGACTGCTTTCCGGGCCAACGAAGTGCCGCCCCCTTTTATCTTGCCCTCCGCTTTTTCCGTACCTTTGCGCTGCTGAGTTGGGTAATCAGGAGAGGCGGGACGGCGACTTCCAAAGCTCCTGGCCGGCAGGCGAGGGCAGAAGTACCTGCCGCCAGGCGGCCCGCGACTGCGCACGCCGAACACACGCATTAGGCAGGCGGATCGACAGGGAAACGGCCAGCTCATCGACGCGATTCCAGCCACAAGGGCTGCGCCCGACCGATCACCGCGTCGGCGGACACCGGGCCGAAGTAGCGGCTGTCGAACGACGCCGGGTTGCTGCTGAGCAGGAACAGCTCATCGCCAATCAGGCGCCGACAGGCCTGCCAGGTTGGCAGCGCGCGCCCCTGTCGATCCCACCTCGTGCGCCTGGCAACCACGACGCCATCAATACGCACCTGATTGTCCAGAGCACATACCCGTTGCGGCGCCATCGCCGCCACGGTCTTCAGCAACGGCACGTTCGCCGGCAGGTAGCCGCGCTGCGCCGCCAGCGACCTAACCTCCGATGGCAGATCTGCTAGCAGCAGATTGCCCGGCGCCAACGAGTCGGCCGGCGCAATGCGGTACCAGCCGACGGGCACGCTGTCGGAAGCGTTGTAGACCAGCCGTGGTGGTGACGTCGCAACTGCTGCCCAACCCAGGGCAAACAAGCTGCAGGCGAGGGGCGCCAGTGGCCACCGTATGCAGAGAGTACCCAGCGTCATGTCGTAGCCTCCGGAAACTGCCGCTCCAGCACTTCGCGCAGCATCTCCGCCATCGTCACGCCACGCTCGACGGCCGCCAGCTTGATCCGCGTGCGTAGCGCCGGCGTCATGTCCAGCGTCAGCCGCGCGCTGTAGCGTTCGACCTTGCCGCTGTCTTGGATGGCGCCCTGGCGTATCCAGTTATCGGTCTTAGGGTCGGCTAGTGGACGGGCTCCGATGTCGATGCGCTTAGCACTCATTGTGGCCACCTCAGCAGTTCCTCTACGAGGTTGCTGACCTCGCGTGCGGCAGCGCTGTCCGGTGCTAGTTCGCACGCAAGGCGACCGGCAGCGACACTTTCAGCGAATACGATGCGTTGGTGTACCTCTGCCTGCAGAGCGGGTAACGGCTGGTCAGAGAGCGCGCAGCGTGCTTCTCGGCCAATCACCGTTGTGCTGACGCGGCGATTGATGGCGAAGGCGGCGCGCAATTGTGGCCTGAACACCTGAGCCTCGCGGATCAGATTAACCATCTCCGCGCTTGCCCACAGGTCGTAGGGGCTGGGTTGTACGGGGATCAGAACGCGGTCGGCGGCAAGCAACGCCGAGCGGGTAAGGGCGGCAATACGCGGAGGTCCATCAATGATCACGTGATCGGCCCGGAGAGCTAGCTCAGGGGCTTCCTGATGTAGCGTCTCGCGTGCCAGGCCGACGGCGCTGAACAACCTAGGCAATCCCTGCTGGCTGCGTCGTTGTGCCCAGTCCAGTGCTGACCCCTGAGGATCAGCATCGAGCAGGATGACGGTGCGGCCGCGCAGTGCTAGTTCACCTGCGATGTGGGTGGCCAAAGTGGTTTTGCCTACACCGCCTTTCTGGTTGAGCAGGGCGACGATCATGGTCGAGTCTCCCCGACCAGATAAGGTCGATATTCACCTGTCCACAGTCGAGCGTCATGCCAATAACAAGTTAGAGCTTTTAAGTTAGTTAAGTTAAGGAATGCTGTAGGCCACGTCAGACGTGGTCTGTAGAGGATTTGCTGCGCCTGATAGCACGATAGTCGTGCGCCTGATAGCACGTGCCCAGTTGCGTCTGATAGCACGAGTGAACTCACAGCTTGTCCGCAAGTTATCCCCGTGCCGTTTACGGCACGGGCCTGAACGCGAGTAATTCGGTTGCAGGGGACATGCGGACGATGTTCAAGCGATAACCCGGCAGAGACTGCCGAGTGACCAGCGCACGCAAATCCAGAGCAAAGTCTGAATAGCGAGCGGTGCTCCCTGATTTGCGGTACAGGTGGCGAAAGTCGAACTGCCAGCCGTCCTCTTGCTTGCCGCCATGTTTGCGCACCAGGCGATACAACCAGCGCTCGATGCCGCCGCTTAGGCGGAAGTAGGCGGGGTCGATTGTAAGTATCAGTGCCTGATCGAGTACCCCTCTGTAGAACCAGTCCGGCAGGATCAGTTCGATGCCGAGCGGCCGCCCATCCGGCGCGACCAGCTCTCTCCATTCGTTGATCCAAGAGAACCGGTGCAGTCGTCGGCCAGTTGTTTCGCGAATGGAGGTGGCCACACTTGTGGACTGCAGCCGATCCAATGCAGCCTTGAACCGTTGGTAGTCGCGTAGCGATGTGCTGCGGCCAATGAAGCGAAGGATCTCGTAGGGAGTTGCCTGCATCAGTCGCGAAGTCGGGATGCCAGCATCGCGTGCTTCGACAATCTGGCTGGCTGCCCAGATCAGGATGTCGGCATCCCAGATCGTAGCGATCCCGTGCTCCAGCGTGCCTTCCACACGTACCGTCACCTCGCCCGAGCGAAAGTCGATGGGCGTTGTGCGCCGCGACTTGGCCAGCGAAAAGAACGGATTTGCCATCAGATCCTGGGCGTCGCGTGGCGCCATATCGCCCGGTAATGCGCGGAACAGGTCCAGTTGCTCGTTTTGCGCTGGCAAGGTTTGCGTGCAGCGACTCATAGCGAAAGCTCTCACTGGTCATCACGCTGAGCTCCCGGGTGGCGTTCTAGGTACTCAGGATCGAAGGTGGTCTCGAAGCTGCGCTCACCGGCCCAGGCTTCGAGATCGGTGAGCGCATACATCACCCGTCGGCCGAACTTATGGAAGCGCGGCCCGCCGCCTATCACCCGCTGCTTTTCCAGCGTGCGCGGAGACAGCCGCAGGAAGGCCGCTGCTTCGTTGTTGGTGAGGTAGCGAGGGGCAGGGCAGGTCTTTGGTGCTTGGGCCTCGTCAGCGCCCTCCACAGGCTGCATGGCATGCGCCGTTGGCCCGGCCTTGCAATGCAGCGGGGCATCGAGATCGATGCGACGCGGCTGGCGGGAAAGATTGGTTGAGTGCGACATGGTGTGTCCTCCGTTGACGGGAGGTGCACCGTGCGACAGCAATCGCGCTCGATCATGCCAGGTTGGGTCTGGGCGAATGCGCAGCCAGGAGAGGAAAGGATTGATACCGGGACGGTCTGGACGCTGACCGGGTATGCCCAGCTACGCGCGTCACCGGCCATGGTGCCAAAGCACGCCAGGCTCCGCGCGTGCAGCCTACGGATTTACGGGTCTACGGCTGTTCACAAAACCGGAAAACCGCATCTGCGGATTTCCGTAAATCCGTATAAACGTAAATCCGCTTCCCCACCAATCCGTAAATCCGTGGATACGGACCGATGAATATGGGCAAAACCTTAAGACCGCAACGGTCTCAATCAAATGAAGGAAAACGAGGTTGTTCCAGGTTGATCGCCGGGGCACCAGCCGGTGCTTCAGCATTGTGGGCGGGGCGCGCGGGTGGCCGGCAGGACAGGGGCGCAAAAATCAAGGCACCGGGTCGTCCCGGTGCCTTCCGGTGGTCTAGCGATTCCAGAACACATGCACTTGCTCGAATCCGGTCTCCAAAGTGAATACATCGCCGCTGCATTCCAAGTCGCGGGCCATAGCGCGATAATCGATATACATCGCTAGGTGCTGCGGAATGCTGGTGGTTTCCTCAGTTAGCTCCTCGGCGTAGTCGGCCAGCGAGATGTAGCTACCGCAGTAATCTTCCTCGGCCGCCTTACGCGCCTGCTCCAAGTCGTTGAAGTGAGCGAGCAGGGCGCCACCGAACTCGGGGTACTCCTCGATAAAGCGCGCAGTCTCATGGGCGCTCTCAAGGCTCTCGTACTCGTCGAGGCGGTAGCCGTCAAAGCCCTCGAAGTCATGGATGGCGTATTCCTCCGCCCCTTCGACCGGCGAGGCTGCCAGCATGGCGCTGATTTGCGCCTGGATCTCGTCCAACTCCAGGGTGGCGTCGATCCAGACGCCATGAAGATGACCAGCGTTGTAGGCGGCCAGGTCGGCAACGTAGATCCTGATTTCTTCGCTCATGGCTTTCGCTCCTTCGTCTTTCGGGTTCTGCGCTTGCGTTGCGCATGAACCCCTGCCGACTAGGGCGACTAAGGCCGTCGTGAAAAAATCAAGATAAATCGCGGAGGGTCCACCCAGCGCAGCGGCCTGGTGGAAACCGTCTATTTGTCTTGATTTTGAGGGGGCAAGGACCCCTATTGTCGGATGGCTGTTCTCACCTAATCATCATGAACTCTGCATTGATTCAAGAACTCCGGCCGTGTCTGGATGTTCTTTCTCGTAGGTGAGAGTTTTGCCAACATTTACTTACATCTTTTATTTCTTTTATTAATAGATGAGAAAGGTTTCACAAAAGGCATTAGAGGCTCTAAATAGGGGGTTTCGCCGCTTGCGTGGGTGGTTTGCGATACGTTAATTTCTCGATTCAAACGACCGTTTATCTAGCGGTATCTGAGCCAAGGATTGCTGATGACAGATGAACACCCGGGAATGGGTGCGACCCCCTCCGTGGATAGCGGCCTTGCCTGCTTGGTAATGCTGGCGCGTTTCCATAACGTCGCTGCTTCCCCCGAACAACTCGCCCACGAATTCGCCGAAGACGGCCGCCTGTTTGGTCGCGCGGAGATGCTTCTTGCTGCCAAGAAGCTGGGTCTCAAAGCCAAGTTCGCACGCAGTTCTCTTTCTCGCCTTGGTCATACACCGCTGCCGGCTATTGCCGCCGATAACCAGGGGCGCTTCTTCATCATTGCGCGCCTGGATGATGGTAAAGCACTGATCCACGACCCACAGTCACAGCGGCCTGAAGTGCTGAGTCTCGAAGAGCTAGAAGCGCGCTGGGTTGGCGATTTGATCTTGATCCGTTCAGAGTCCTCACTCGCTGGCGATCTAGCGCGTTTCGATTTCAGCTGGTTTATCCCCGCCATTGTTAAGTACCGCAAGCTGCTCGGCGAAGTGCTACTGGTGTCCTTCGTTCTGCAGATTTTCGCGCTGCTCACCCCGTTATTCTTCCAAGTGGTGATGGATAAAGTGCTGGTGCATCGAGGGCTGACCACCCTGGACGTGATCGCCATCGGCCTGCTGGGCATCATGATTTTCGAGACGCTGCTCAGTGGTTTGCGCAGTTATGTGTTTGCCCATACGGCCAGTCGCATCGATGTGGAACTCGGCTCTCGATTGTTCCGCCATCTGGTAACCCTGCCGTTGGCCTATTTCCAGGCAAGACGGGTCGGTGACTCAGTCGCACGTGTGCGTGAGTTGGAAAACATCCGCAGCTTTCTCACCGGTAACGCCATCACCCTCCTGCTGGATGTGCTGTTCTCGGTGGTGTTTATCGCCGTGATGTTCATGTACAGCGGCTGGCTGACCTTGGTGGTGATTCTGTCGTTACCGCTGTACTTCATCGTCTCTTTACTGATCACTCCGGTGTTGCGTGCCCGCCTGAACGAAAGCTTCACCCGTGGCGCAGAGAACCAGGCGTTTTTAGTTGAAACGGTCAACGGCATCGACACCCTGAAATCGATGGCAGTGGAGCCGCAGATCAATCGTAAGTGGGACAACCAACTGGCGGGCTACGTGGCTGCCAGCTTCAAGACCCAAACCCTTTCGACCATCGCCAATGAAAGTGTCGGCTTTATCGGCAAACTGGTGACCGTGACGACCCTGTGGTTGGGCGCACGTTTAGTAATCGAGGGGGATCTCAGTGTCGGTCAGTTGATTGCTTTCAACATGCTCGCTGGACGAGTCTCTCAACCGATCATGCGCCTGGCTCAGTTGTGGACGAACTTCCAGCAGACCGGCGTTTCTGTGCAGCGCCTGGGCGATATCCTCAATACCCGTACTGAGCTGTCTCAGGATTCGCGCAGTGCATTGCCGCCCTTACGCGGCGATGTTGAATTCGACCAAGTGCACTTCCGCTATCGTCCGGATGGCTCGGAAGTGTTGCGCGGCATCAGCCTCACCATCCAGGCGGGTGAAGTAATTGGTGTAGTAGGGCGCTCCGGATCAGGTAAAAGCACCCTGACAAGACTGCTGCAGCGTCTCTACACGCCCGAACGCGGCCGTGTATTGGTAGACGGCATGGACCTCGCTCTGGCTGATGTGTCTTCACTGCGCCGGCAGATCGGCGTGGTGCTGCAGGACAACATGCTGTTCGCTCGCAGCATCCGCGAGAATATTGCCCTTGTTGACCCTGGTACGCCTATCGAGGCGGTGATGCATGCCGCCAAGATGGCCGGCGCCCACGACTTCATCCTTGAGTTGCCGGAAGGCTACGACACGGTAGTTGGCGAGCATGGTGCCTCGCTCTCCGGTGGCCAGCGTCAACGCATCGCCATCGCCCGTGCACTGATCGGCAACCCACGAATCCTGATCTTCGACGAAGCCACCAGTGCGCTGGACTATGAGTCCGAGCGCATCATCCAGCAGAACATGCAGGCCATCTGCAAAGGCCGTACGGTGATCATCATTGCCCACCGCCTCTCAGCGGTACGCGATGCCAACCGTATCCTGGTGATGGATCGCGGTCAGATCGTAGAGCAGGGCAACCACGCTGAACTGTTGGCCCATCAAGCAGGGCACTACTCACGTTTACACCGCTTGCAACAAGGCGGTGCCGCATGAGCGCCAAACGCGATCTGATCAACCGCTACCGACAGGCCTGGCGACACTCCTGGAAAAACAGAAAGGCCATGGATGCGCCAGCGCGGCTAAACCACGAGGTGCAATTCCTGCCTGCAGCCTTGGCGTTGCAGGAGCAGCCGGTGCATCCTGCCCCGCGTTATATCCAGTGGACCATCATGGCTTTCGCCGCCCTGACCCTGTTGTGGGCCTGCGTTGGCGAAATCGATGTGGTGGCCACCGCCAGTGGCAAGATCGTCCCCAGCGGCAAGAGCAAGGTTATCCAGCCCAGCGAAGTGGCGGTCGTCAAAGCCATTCATGTGTACGACGGGCAACAGGTCAAAGTCGGCGATCTGCTGATTGAACTGGACACCAGCATGACCGGTGCCGATGTTCAGCGCCTGAACAGCGATCTACTCGCCGCCCAGGTCGACATTGCTCGCGCAACAGCCCTGCTTGAAGCGATTCAGACCAGCGCGCCGCCCGCCAGCCTGGCGCAACTGATCCCCCAGGCAAGCGCAGAGCAGCAACTGGCGGCGCAACGCTGGCTGCAAGGTCAGTATCTGGAACTGCAAAGCACCCTGGAGCAAAGCGCGGCTGCTATTGAACAGCGCAATGCCGAGATCCAGGCTGCACAAAGCACGGTGGCTTCACTTGAGCTAAGCCTCCCGATCACCCGTGAGCTGGCTGCTGACTACAAGCGCCTGCTTGAGCGGCAGTTTGTTGCCAAACACGCCTATCTGGAAAAGGAACAGATTCGTCTCGACCAGGAGCGCGAGCTGAGTATTCAACAATCGCGTGTCCGCGAACTCAGTGCTGCTAAGAAGGCTGCGCAGAGCCAACAAAACAGCGTGATCGCCCAGACCCGCCGCGCCATGCTCGATCTGCAGCATGAGTCTCAACAACGCGCTGCTGCACTCATTCAGGAGCTGAAAAAGGCGCAACAACGCGACAGCCTGATGCGCCTGACCGCCCCGGTGGACGGCACCGTGCAGCAACTGGCGATTCACACCAATGGTGGCGTGGTCACCGAAGCCCAGCCGCTAATGGTCATTGTCCCTAGTGATCAACCAGTGGAGGTCGAAGCCATGTTGGAGAACAAGGACATCGGCTTTGTAAGGCCAGGGCAAACCGTCGAGATCAAAGTCGAGACATTCAGCTTCACCAAATACGGTGTAGTGGATGGCGTCGTACAAAGTATTTCCAACGATGCCATCGAAGACGAACGCTTGGGGTTGGTTTACAGCGCACGGATACAGCTTAAGAAGAACACGATTCAGGTGGGTGAGAATCTGATTGCGTTATCGCCAGGCATGGCGGTTAGGGCAGAAGTGAAGACGGATAAACGGAAAGTGATTAATTACTTCTTAAGCCCTCTGCAACAGCATGCGGCAGAAAGCTTAAGCGAGCGTTAATTTATAATTTTTAATTTCGTGCGGGGTGGCGTGTCTTTAGTCTTTTTTATTGGGGTTGTAACGACAGATTTTCATGATTTAGAAATTGTTTGTTGGATTTGGTGATTGTAATCTTAATTGCCTGTCTCCTATTTTGGTGAGTATAAAATTATATTAGGTTGAGCGAGTTATGAATAAGAAAATTCGTTATCTTAGTTTGGGTGGAACTTTTGGTGATCTTCTTGCTTTTATGATTTTGACGTTTGACGGATTAATTTCAAGTGTGATCAGCGTTTTATATTTTTTTTGGGGGGGTGGTGCTCTTTTAGGTTTTTTTGATGTTGTTGAAAGTGTGGATCCCGTAGCGCTGATCATTTTTTCGTTCGTTATACCTGTTGTTTTTTTATGGCATAGAAGGGGAAGTCGCTCGGATGAATGGGCGAAATCAATTTATTGCACCATAGGTGTGCTGGCTATTGCGAGTATACCGTTACATAAGTTCATAAGGAGTATGATATGAGTATGAGTCAAGCACCTAGCCTATTAAAAGCAATTGATGCGCTTAGAACTGCCATTGATGCTGGGGATGCTTCGAGTGCCGCAGCAGAAGGAGCAAAGATCGTTGGTTCCACAGCCGGAGGACTATTGGCAGGCAATGCAGTAAGAGGTTACAAAGCTCTTAATTATGTAGGGAATGCTTTGCAAAAATGGAGGCTTGGCAAAGCTCTGCGAGACCGCGAGAGTGATATTAATAATGCCGAAATTTTGGCTGAAATTGCTGTTGCAGAAGCAATCTCACAAGGTATCGATCTAGTCAATGGTTTGAATATTGGTTCGCATCTGTATGATATTATTCATTCTGATGTTAATTTGAGTTATAACTCCGCGAATCAATGGTTTCCACGGTACGACCCACTGGCTTTGGATATAGACGGCGATGGCGTAGAAACCATTTCCTCTAACGCAGGTATTACTTTTGATTTTGATGGTGACGGCCTGAAGACCGGCACCGGTTGGGTCAAAGGAGATGACGGATTTCTTGTTCTGGATCGCAACTCCAATGGCACCATCGAGAATGGTAGCGAGTTATTTGGTGTAGATACCGTTAAATCCGATGGCCAGAAAGCCCGTGATGGTTTTGACGCCCTGCGTGATCTCGATAGTAATGCAGACGGTGTATTCGATGTTCAAGATGCCGAGTTTGTCAATGTGCGCGTCTGGCAGGATTTGAACCAAGATGGCGTATCGCAAGCGCACGAACTCAAAGGCTTAACCGAACATAATATTCTTGCTATTAATTTAGCATCGACCAGTACAAATCAGACCTCCAATGGAAACTTGATCAGTGCTGTAGGCACCTTCGTTCGTGGTGATGGTAGTGAGAGTACTGTCAATGGCAACTTGAGCCAGGCTGCTAATCTGGATTTGGCATCTAACCCGTTCTATCGTCAGTTCACCGATCGTATTGCCTTGGACTCAGTCGCCAAGGGGCTACCCGATATGCAAGGTTCGGGGGCTGTACGTGATCTGCGCGAAGCAAGTATGCTCAACCCTGAACTCAAGGGGGCGCTTGCTCAATATGCCGCAGCGCATACCCGCCAGGAGCAGTTGGAGCTATTGGACCGGGTACTTGCCGAGTGGGCTGACAGTTCAGGCTACCGTACCTTTGATAAGCGTGTTTCGGCCCTGAATAGTGATCTGGCGCGTTTTGTTTTTTCCTATTCGTGGGAAAAACCGCAAGGCATTGATCTAGCCGCAGCTTCGGGTGGAGGCGGTGGTAGTGGTTCGGGGTCAATCGCTCTTGGCGAGGGGCAGGGCATAGTCCCCACTGCTACTCAGCTTGCGCAAAAAGCTCTTCTTGAGAAGATCAAAATTCTTGAGGTGTTCAATAGCCAAAACTTCTTCAACTTCACTTCGACAGAGCGTACTGATGCTAGTGGAAAGAGAACCATAGATGCAGTTTTTGGCGCAGGATCGGTACGTGGGGGGAGCGGAAGTTTCGGAGGAGGTATCGCAGTAGGGCCTACTACACATTATGTTACCGAAGCTCATCTCGGCGTAAGTGCTGCGCAGGCTCAGTTTATTAATAGCGCTTATGAAGGCTTGCGCGATTCTGTTTATCAAGGATTACTTCTTCAAACTCGGCTTGAACCATATTTGGGTGAAATTATATACACTCTTACGCTGGATGGTGTGGAGTGGAATTACAGTGCCGTAAACGAAAAGCTGCAGGCAGCTCATAATGCGGATTCTGTTAAGGCCAGTGTCGATCTGTTTGAGTTAATCAAGGCAGTTAAAGGCCCCCTAGATCAATGGTCCGCTACCCTGGGTTCTTGGGTATCTCAACTAGACGCTACTCAGCAGCAAGCGTTCAAACAACAACTTGGTGGCGCGAGCAGTATTGTCTCGGGCGGTGTTGCTGCGGACTCTTTATCCACTGGTAGCGGTTCGGACTTTGTCTTTGGCAAAGAAGGCAACGATACCCTTCAGGGCAATCTGGGCAATGACTACCTTGATGGCGGTGCGGGGAATGATCGCCTATTCGGTGGCGATGGTGCCGATATTCTGCTTGGCGGAGGTGGGGATGATCTTCTTCATGGTAGCGCCGGTAATGACATCCTCAACGGTGGTAGCGGAAATGATCAGCTAGATGGCGGCGAAGGTTCCGACACCTATCTGTTTGGTATCGGTTCAGGCCACGACACTATTTATAACTACGATCGTTCGGCTGGCCGCTTCGACATCGTTCTACTGAGCGAGGGCCTGGGTAAAGCTGATGTTCAACTTTCGCGCGAAACTGATTCGTTAGTGATCAAGTTGAAGGGGCATAGCGACACGCTCCGAATTAACTCTTTCTTCTACCAAGATGCCGCCGGCGGTTATCAGATTGATCAGATTAAGTTTGCCGGTGGGCAGTCCTGGTCAGTGGAGGAGATTAAGCAGATCGTTATGCAGCCTGCGGAAGGTCTGACTCAGTTGCATGGCTATGAGTCTGCCGATCTCATTCAAGGCTCTGATATTGGTGAGTTCATCAACGGCTACGGCGGTAACGACACGCTTGCCGGTGGCGGTGGCGATGACCGTCTTGATGGTGGTTCCGGTGATGATGTTCTGAATGGCGGTTTGGGTAATGATCACCTGTCTGGAGGCACCGGTTCTGATACCTATCTATTTGGGCCAGGTTCTGGGCACGATGTAGTGAATAACTACGACACTTCTGCTGGGAGGCTTGATCGCATTCTACTCGCGACGGGTGTAACGCCTCAGGATGTAACGTTACGTCGTTCGGGCGGTGATCTGGTATTGCGCCTCAACAATGGCCAAGATTCGATACGTGTACAGACGTTCTTCCATGCGGATGGTGCCGGTGGTTATCAAATCGACCGAATCGACTTTGCTGATGGTACGCAATGGGATGTGACTGCAATCAAGCAAATGGCCTTGCAGTCCACAGACGGTGCGGACCAACTGACTGGCTATGCGTCAGGAGATGTGATCGACGGTGGCATCGGCGATGACCGAATCGAAGGTCTGGATGGAGACGATACCCTTGTCGGGGGAGTAGGTGATGATTGGCTGGGCGGCGGTGCCGGTAACGATGTTTTAATTGGTGGTAGCGGTAATGACCACGTGTACGGTGGTGTCGGTTCGGATACCTATCTATTTGGGCGCGGTGACGGCCATGATCGTATTTCCAACTATGATCTCACTGTTGGTCGTATGGATGTCATTCAACTGGCCGAAGGTATCGCTCAATCTGATATCCGTTTGACTCAGAGCACTAATGGCAACTTGATACTGACCATTCTTGACACGGGTGATACGGTTTCTGTTGACAGTTTTTTTGCAAATGATGCGACAACTGGATACACAATCGATCGTATTTCATTCGCTGATGGCAGCTTCTGGGACATTGAGCAAATTAAGCAGCAAGTTCTGTTACCTACGGACGGTGCTGACACGCTGTATGGCTATGCGACCAATGATCTGATCAATGGTGGTGCTGGTAATGACACCCTGATTGGCAATCAGGGTAACGATCATTTATCTGGGGGCGAGGGCAATGATCGCCTGGAGGGTGGTGCTGGTAATGACACTCTGGATGGTGGTGCAGGCAATGACTACCTGACCGGTGGGGAAGGTTCGGATACTTACCTCTTTGGTCGCGGTTACGGGCAGGATGTGGTCAATAACTTTGATCTTTCTCCTGGTTCCGAAGACGTTATCCAACTCGCCGCTGATGTTTTACCTGCTGATGTTCGACTCACTCGTCTGCAGAACAAGCTCATCCTGAGCATTCAAGGCAGTGAAGACACACTGACTGTTGAGCACTTTTTTGAAAGTGACGCTACGGACGGTTATCAGGTTGATCGAATTGTTTTCGCCGATGGAACTTCCTTGAATGTCGAGGCGATCAAACAGCTTGTACAAGTCGGAACTGATGGGGTTGATAACCTGTATGGCTATGCCACAGACGACGTGCTTCAGGGGCTCGCAGGTAATGACCTGATCCACGGCAATGCTGGAGATGATCACTTATCTGGTGGTGACGGCAACGATTACCTTTCAGGGGACGCAGGGAACGATACCTTGCTGGGAGGTAATGGTGATGATTGGTTGTCCGGTGGTGCCGGCGAGAACCTGCTTGACGGTGGTGCAGGTAATGATCGTTATTCGGGTGGCGAGAAGGACACCTATATCTTCCGCCAAGGCAGCGATCACGACCACGTACGCTGGTTGCCAACCGAGGCCACTATCCTTGTTGAGGGTTACAGCCTTGAGCAATTGTTGCTGCGCCGTAATGGCGAAAATCTGGTTGTCTCTTTCCTGGCAAACAGTCAGGACACGTTGACGTTCGAAAAATTCTTCGATGGTAGTACGCCACAACGGGGCCTGACCTTGAAGGATGCACTAGGCAATGTCGAAGTGTTGGATCTTCAGGGGCTCAATGCAAGAACGCTGGCTGGCTCTACAGATGATGATCATATCCAGGGGAATGATCTGGATAACTCGATCTTTGCTGGTGAAGGGGCAGACC
>OGCL01002126.1_pt1 | contig 14633 bp, 14 predicted proteins | sample 1570041 | NCBI WGS metagenome assembly OGCL01 (sample SAMN06266162, study PRJEB24511) | hot springs metagenome | isolation source: Hot spring water | place: South Africa: Limpopo | collected 2015-06-22
GAATTCCTGCTGCCCGGCATCGGCGACCGGCCCGAGATCGGCCGCATCACCGGGCGCGGCAACAGCGCCAATCTCGAGGCCGTGCTCGAGCTCAAGCCCGATTTGATCGTCGATGCCGGCTCCGCGGGGCGCACCTATGTCGAACTCGCCGAGCGGGTGCAGGGCCAGACCGGCATCCCCTATGCGCTGCTCGACGGACGTTTCAGCGCGATCCCCGATAGCTACCGTATCCTCGGCCGCCTGACCGACCGCAGCGAGCGCGCCGAGACGCTCGCGAGCTGGTGCGAGACGGCGATGGCGACGATCCGCGGCCGCATCGCCGGGATCCCGGCGGACCGGCGTCCCTCCGTCTACTATGCCCGCGGGCCGCGCGGCCTCGAGACCGGGCTCGGCGGCTCGATCAATGTCGAGACGCTCGCTTTCCTCGGCGCCCGCAACGTCGCCGACCAACCCGGCAGCGGGCTTGCGCAGGTCTCGCTCGAACAGGTCCTGGCCTGGGACCCGGAGGTGATCATCACCATCGACCTCGCTTTTTCGGAAAGCGTGCGCCGCGATCCCGCCTGGGCCGGTGTGCGGGCGGTGAAGGCCGGCCGCGTCCATCTCTCGCCCAAGATCCCCTTCGGCTGGGTCGATTTCCCGCCATCGGTCAACCGCATGGTCGGGCTCTGGTGGCTGGCGAAGCTGCTCTATCCGCAAGCCTTCCCCGAGGACATCCGCGCCATCGCGCGCGACTTCCACACGCTGTTCTACCAGGTCACGCCGAGCGAGCCGCAGCTCGACCGCATCCTTGCGGGGCGGGGGTGATGGCCGTGACACCGTCTGGGCGGCTCTGACCCGATGCGCCCTTCGCTCCTGCGCGGCAACGCCATCGCGCTCACCCTGCTCGGCCTCGCCATCCTGCTCGCCTTCGGGGTCGGGCGCTTCCCGGTCGCCCCCGGCGATCTCGCGCGCATCCTCTGGTCGGGCCTGAGCGGCCAGCCTTCCGGGCTGTCGCCGCAGGTCGAGACCGTGATCTGGAACATCCGTGGCCCGCGCGTGCTGGCCGCGCTGCTCTGTGGTGCCGCGCTGGCGGTGGCGGGCACCGCCTTCCAGGGCCTGTTCCGCAACCCGCTGGTCTCGCCGGACATCCTCGGCGCCTCCTCGGGGGCGGCACTGGGAGCGGTCCTCGGCATCTATCTCTCGCTCGGGCTCTTCGCGATCCAGCTCGCCGCCTTCGCCGGCGGCCTGCTGGCGGTCGGCGCGGTCTATGCGGTCGGCTCGACGATCCGGCGCGGCGACCCCGTCCTCGTCCTCGTCCTGACCGGTGTGGTCGTCGGCTCGCTGCTCGGCGCCGGCATCGGGCTGATCAAATACTGGGCCGACCCCTACAACCAGCTGCCCGCCATGACCTTCTGGCTGCTCGGCAGCCTCGCCGGCACGGACCGCAGCGATCTCGTGCCGCTGCTCGGCCCGGTGCTCGCCGGATCGGCGGTGCTGATCGCGCTGCGCTGGCGCATGAACGCGATGTCGCTGCCGGAGGAGGAAGCCCGCGCGCTCGGCCTGCGAACCGGCCCCTTGCGCCTCGCCATCATCTCCGCCGCGACGCTGGTCACGGCGGCCAGCGTCGCGGCGGCCGGCATCATCGGCTGGGTCGGGCTGGTCGTCCCGCATCTCGCCCGCTTCCTCGTCGGGCCGGATTTCAGCCGGCTGCTGCCGACGGCGGCCGTGCTCGGCGGCGGCTATCTGCTCGTCATCGACACGCTGGCGCGCACGGCTGGCCCGGTCGAGACGCCGCTTGGCATCCTCACCGCCGTCATCGGCACGCCTTTCTTCATCTGGCTGCTCGCCTCGGCCCGCGGAGGCTGGTCGTGAGCCTCGCCGCCTTCGATCTGGTCTACGGCTATCGCGAGCGCATCATCGGCCGCGACATCGCCTTGTCGCTTGCCCGCGGCGAGGTTCTGGCCCTGCTCGGCCCCAATGGCAGCGGCAAGACCACGCTGCTGAAGACCCTGCTCGGGCTGCTGCCGGCCCGCGGCGGGACGCTGCTGCTGGACGACCGCCCCCTCGCCGCGCTCTCGCCGCCGCAACGGGCGCGGGCGCTCGGTTATGTCCCGCAGGCCCATGCCGGCACCTTCGCCTTCACCATCGAGACCGTGGTGCTGATGGGCCGCAGCGCCCATGCCGGGCTCTTCGCGGCGCCCTCGCCCCGCGACCATGCGGTCACTGCGGCCATGCTGGAGCGCCTCGGCATCGCCCGGCTGGCGCAGCGGCCCTATACGGAGATTTCCGGCGGCGAGCGCCAGCTCGTGCTCATCGCCCGTGCGCTCGCGCAAGAGCCGGCCTATGTCGTGCTCGACGAACCGACCGCCAGCCTCGATTTCGGCAATCAGGGCCGGGTGATGCAGGAGATCCGCCGGCTGGCGGCGGAAGGGCTCGGCGTGCTGTTCACGACGCATGATCCCAACCAGGCGCTGCGCCATGCCGACCGCGTCATGATGATCCGCGACGGACAGGCCATCGCCAGCGGGGCAGCTGCGGATCTGCTCACGCCCGAGCGGCTGGAACAGCTGTACGGCGTGCCGATCGAAACGGTACAGGACGGAGACGGCCGCATCGCCTTCCTGCCCGGCTGAGAGGCCCTACCGGCAGAAATCGGCGCAGCCCGATTCCCAGAACGGGGCATCGCGGCGCAGCTCCGGCATCGAGGGGCGCGGCTTGGCGCCGGGCAGATCGGCCGGCGTCGGCGCCACCAGCTCCCACCAGCGATGAGCGCATTGCGAGCGGAAGGCCATCTGCTCCGAAATCGAGCTGTCCTGCTTCGCCAGCGCCGCATCGAGCGCCGCGCAAGCCTCGCGCAGCCGCGCATCATGCGTGTCCGAGGGCGCGTTGGCATAGTCGTGGAAGGCGGCGGTGAAGGCCTCCATCTCCTGCGCCAGCTGCGGCCAGTCGTGCCGGTCGAGATTCCAGGCGTCCATCCATTCGCGCACCACGGTCTCGACGGCGTCCGCCTTGGGCCTGTCCTTCACCTTGCGCGCCGTCGTCAGCATGTGGCGCATCAACTCGGCCCGCGCGTGGAGATGGCGGGCGGCCAGCGCTGCCTCGCGCATCGCGGCGATGGCGGCCTCCGCCTCGGCGCGCAATTCCTCGACCAGATGGGGCATCTCGGTTCTCTCAGGGCAAAGTGGCCAGGCGTTCGATCATCCGCTCGAACAGCGTCGTCGCCTCGACGGTCGCGACGACATGGGCATTGGTTTCGCGCTTCAGCCGGCCGTTCCAGTCGATCGTCGTGCGGCCGCGCAGGGAGCCTGCGCCGGTCTCGATCTCGACGAAACAATCGCGCCCCGCGAACAGCTCCGGCCAGAGCAGGAAGGCGATGACGCAGGGGTCGTGCATCGGATGCCCGGCCGTGCCGAGCCCGCCCGGGCGCGGGCGAGTCAGCATGCCGTGGATCGCCCTGCCTGTTGCCGTGCCGAGCGCGCCGATCCGCGCGACCTGCTCATGGCTGGCGATCGCCTGCAGCGTGACGCCGAGCCCCATCATCACGATCGGCCGGCCGCAACCGAAGACGATCGCAGCGGCGTGAGGATCCACATGAACGTTGAACTCGGCCGCCGGCGTCATGTTGCCGAGCCCCAACGCCCCGCCCATCAGCACGATACGCTTCACCTTGGGCAGGATGTCCGGCGCCAGCCGGACCGCGAGCGCCAGATTGGTCAGCGGCCCGAGCGGGCAGAGCGTGATGCCGTCTGCGGGCGCGGCGCGGCAGAGCGCGATGATCGCCTCGACGGCGTGACCGGGGCTGGCTTCGCGCGCCGGCGGAGGCAGGTCGGCCCCGGCGAGCCCATCCGGCCCGCAGACGAATTCCGCCGTCTCCAGAGGGAACAGCAGCGGCCCCTCAGTGCCGGCATGGACGGGGACGGCCGCCGCCTCCGCCCCGGCGAGATCGCGGATGCGCAGGGCGTTGGCGGTGGTCTGCGCCACCGGGACATTGCCGGCGACCGTGGTGATGGCGCGCAGATCGAGCCGGTCGCGCGACGCGAAGGCGAGCAGCAGCGCGACGGCGTCGTCCTGGCCGGGGTCCGTGTCGATGAGGACGGCTTCGCGCATCGGCTCACGCCGCCTTCGCGTTGCCGGCCATGATCAGATGGGCGATGTCGTCAGCCTTGAGATCGCCGATGGGTTGGTCGACATATTTGCGGCCCGCGCCCATGATCACCACCCGGTCGGCGAGTGCCACCACGTCGCGCATGTTGTGGCTGATCAGGATGACGGTGCGCCCGTCGGCCTTGAGCTTGCGGATCAGGTCGAGCACCAGCGCGCTTTCCTTGACGCCGAGCGCCGCCGTCGGCTCGTCCATGATGATGATCTCGGCATTCCAGCGCAGGGCGCGCGAGATCGCGACCGCCTGGCGCTGGCCGCCGGAGAGCCGCTCCACGGGGCGGGTCATGTCCGTCACCGCCGCCGACAGCTGCGAGAGATAGCGCTGCGATTCGGCGATCATGCGCTTCTTGTCGAGCACGCGCAGGAAGGGCAGCAGCAGGGGCCGGGTCAGCTCCGAGCCCATGAACACGTTCTGGGCGATGGAGAGCCGCGGCGCGAGCGCCAGATCCTGGTAGATCGTGGCGACGCCATGCTCCAGCGCGTCATGCGGCGAGCCGAAGGCCACCGGCTGGCCGCGCATGCTGATCGACCCCGAACTCGGCTCTTCGGCGCCCGAAATCACCTTGATCAGGCTCGACTTGCCGGCGCCGTTATCGCCGCAGATCGCGACGACCTCGCCGGGAAAGATATCGAGATCGACCTCGCGCACGGCGACGACCGGGCCGTAGGCTTTGCCGATGCCGCGCAGCGAGAGAAGGGGGGTGGGATCGGTCATGCTCTGTCCGTCCGGCTACGGGGCCACGCGGCGTCATTCTCGGGCGGAGCGAAGCTCCGACCCGAGAATCTCATGCCGGGAAGGCGCTGGTTTCCGAGATGCTCGGGTCTTCGCCCGAGCATGACGCGCAGGGCTTCACTTCAGGAACTGCTGCACGTTCGTCTTGTCGACCAGCACGGCGTCCGTGAAGAGATAGGGCCCGCTGGTGACGGTCTCCTTCGGCTTCTTCTCGACGACGATGGTCTGGATCGCGTCGACCGCCTGCTTGCCCATCGCCTCGAAGGGAATGGCGACGGTCGCGAGGAAGGTCGAGGCGGGGTCGGCGATGCGGGCATAGGTTTCCTTGCCGCCATCGACCGAGACGAGCGGGATCTGGCCCTTCTTGACGCCCTGCGCCTGCAGCAGATCATCGATGATGTAGGCCTGCCCGTCGAAGGAGGCCCAGATGCCGTTGATCTTGCCCTGGTTCTGCAGCAGCAGCGCCTGCATGCCGGCCCGGACGTCGTCGCGCCAGCTCTGGGTGCGCGCCATCGAGAACTTGCCGAGTTCCTTCACCGCCTGGTTCTCGGCCAGCACCGCATCGAGGATGCGGCCGCGGATGCGCGAGGCGACGTTGAGGTCGAAGCGGGCGGTGACGATGTTGCCCTGGTAGCCGAGCTGACCGAGCAGGTAGAGCGCGGCATCCGCGCCGACCTTGTACTCGTTGGTCTGGATGTCGAAGAGCGCATGCGGGCTCGACCCCGACTGCACGGTGACGACGGGGATCTTCGCGTCCTTGGCCGCCTTGAACTGGGCGTCGGCCTCGACCGGCTTGCCCATGGCGATGATGATGGCGTCGACCTTCTTGGCGATCAGCGCGTCGAACTGCTCGGCATGCTTGGGCAGCGCGCCCTCCGAGTTCAGCAGTGTCACGCCCCAGCCTTTCGCCTTGGCGGCGGCGGCGGCGGCGTTTGCGACGCGGGCATGCGTCTCCGACGAGAACTGGAAGCCGATGATCCCGACCTCGAAGGCCTGCGCCTGCGAACCCAGCGCGACCATCGCGGCCGCCGCCAGCAGCATCTTCCTCAATCCGAACATGTGACCTCTCCCCTCGTTCTTGTGGTGGTTCTCAGACCTTGAAGGCCGCCTTCTTCATCGCGCTGGCCGAGAACGCGACCGAGCCGATGATAATGACGCCGAGCACGATGTCCTGGATGTAATAGGGCGCGCCGAGCAGGACCAAGCCGTTGCCGAGCACCTTCAGCACCAGCGCCGCGAACACCGTGCCGGCGATGTTGGGCTTGCCGGGCTCGAACATGGTCATGCCGAGCAGCACGGCGGCGATGGCGTAGAGCAGATAGTCGCCCGCCATGTTGGGCGCCGCCGAGGACAGGTTCGCGGCCAGCAGCGCCGCCATCAGCCCGGCGAAGACGCCCGCCAGCAGCAGGCCGATGCGCTTCATCCGCGCCGTGGCGATGCCGGCGAGCCGCGCCGCCTCGTCCGCCTCGCCGGTCGCGACCATATGCGCGCCGGTGCGCGTCCATTTCACCAGGACCCAGGCGAAGAGCGTCGCGCCGGTCATCCAGAGCACGAGATTGGGGATGCCGAAGCTGTAGCCGCGCGCCAGCCCGGTGAAGCTCACCGGCCAGCGCCCGGTGAAAGCGACGCCTTGGGTGATCATGAAGGCCAGCCCCTTGGCGATGGCCGCTGTCCCCAGAGTCATGATCAGCGAGGGGATGCGCAGCACCGTGACGCCATAGCCGTTCAGGCTGCCGAGCACGATGCCGATCGCGAGCGCGGCCCCGAAGGCGACCGCTGGCGGATATTGCGAATGCACCATCCAGCCGCAGACCACCGCCGCCAGGCTCGCCATCTCGGCGATCGAAAGGTCGAGCTCCGCCACCGTGAAGGCGAGCGCGAAGCCCAGCGCCAGAATCGCGAGGAAGCTCGTATCCTTCAGCACATTGATGATGTTCATCGTGCTGGCGAAATTCGGCGCGAAGAGCAGGAAGAAGACGACCAGCACGAGCCCGGCGATGGCCGTGCCGTAGCGCCCGATCACCTCGCGAACATCGAGCCCGGCCATGCCCTCAGGCCCCCTTCGCGATGGTCGAGATCGGCGAGAGGATCTCGATGCCGCCGGTGATCGGGATCAGCGCACCGGTCACGAAGGCCGCCGAGGGCGAAAGCAGGAAGGCGATCACGGCAGCGACATCCTCGGGTCGTCCCAAACGTCCAAGCGGCGTGCGCACAGCGGCGCCGGCAACCAGCGCATCGAACTGCTGCGCGAAGCCGCCGCGCACCATAGGCGTATCGATGATCCCAGGCGCAACCGCATTCACGCGAATGCCATGCGGTCCGAGCTGCTGGGCCATGCCGTAGGTGAGGGTCGCGACGCCGCCCTTGGCCGAGCCATAGGCGAGATTAGCCCCGCCATTGGCATGGGCGATCGAGGAGATGTGGACGATGGCGCCGCCTTCGCCCTGACCGACCATCTGGCGCGCGGCCGCCTTCGAGATGCGAAAGACGGCCGAGAGATTGATGTCGACGAGCCTGTCCCACTCGTCATCCTCCATCTCGACCAGCGGCACGGGGCGCGAGGCGCCCGCCCCCGTCACGAGATGATCGAGCCGGCCGAAGCGCTCGACCGCGAGATCGACGCAGGCCTGGGCGAGATCGCGCTCGCGGACATCGCCCGCCAGCGTCGCGACGCTGGCACCCTGCGCGGCAAGGTCCCGGGCCAGCGCGTCGAGCCCGCTCTGGTCGAGGCCCGACAGCACCAGACGATGGCCCTGCTGCGCCAGCATCGTGGCGAGTGCGCCGCCGATGCCGCCCGAGGCGCCCGTGACGAGGGTGACCGGTCCCGCCATGACGTCAGGCCGCCTTGCGGTTTTCATAGGCGCGCACCAGCGCCTGGGCGCGGCGCGGCTCGACCGGGTTCAGCGTCTGACGATCGTATTTGATCGAGGTGCCGACGATGAACAGCTCGGCGACCTCGGCCAGCCGCGCGATGTTCTCCTCCGCCACGCCGGTGCCGACCGCGACGGGCGTGTCGGGCACCTGACGGGCGACGCTCTCGATCACCGCGATGTCGGCCTCCTTGCCGGCGGCCGGGCCACCGACGCAGACGATGTCGGCGAGCCCGATGAAGACCGCGCCCGAGGCCTTCTGCTCGACGGGGCGGTTGTCGAGGTTGATCGAGAAGCCCGGCGTGACGTTGCAGATGATGCGGATGTTCTCGGCCCCGAGATTGGCGCGCAGGCGAAGCGCCCTCGCGCCGTCCGGCGTCATCATGCCGATGTCGCCGACGAGCCCGCCGGTCAGGAAGGCGCGCACGAAGCGCCCGCCCGTCGCATGGGCGACCGCGATCGAGGCCGGCGGGTCGATCAGCATGTTGACGCCGTGCGGCAAGGTCGTCTGCGCCTGGCATTCGGCGATCACCTCGGTCATCGCGGCGACGACCTCGATCGGCATGGTGCCCTCATAGGGCATGTCGGATTCATTGGTGTAGAGCAGCGCGTGGAAGCCGGCCTCCTCGAGGATCTTCGCCTCCTCCTTCGCCTGCTTCACGATCTTCCGCATGCCGCCGGCACGGTCGTAGAGCGGCGTTCCCGGCAGGGCGAGCGTGTGGACGCAGCCGATGAGGAGATGGTCGCGGCCGAAATCGGTCTGGACGAGGGTCTTCATGGGCGGTCAGTCCTTGGGGGCGGGAGAAGGCGCGGCATGGATGCCGGGCAGGGCACCGGCGCTGCGCGAGAGGGAGGCAAGATCGGCAGAGAGAGGCGCGATCGCCACCTCGCTGCGCCGGTAGAGCGCGTACAGCGCGTCATAGGCGGCCCGGCGCGAGGGCTCCGGGGTGAAGCGCCGCGCCGGCCGCACCAGCGCCTCCTGGGCCTGCGCCAGCGAGGCGAAGCGCCCGAGCCCGGTCCAGGCGACGATCGCGGCGCCGAGCAGTCCGGGCTCACCCGAGGCGCCGACGACGACGGGCCGGCCGCAGATATCCGCCTTGATCTGGCTCCAGACCGGATTGGCCGCGGCGCCGCCGCCGAAGCGGATCTCACCGACCGGTGCACCGAGCGCGGCCTCTGCCCGCTCCAGCACGATCCGGTTGAGGAAGGCGACGCCCTCCAGCACGGCGAAGGCGAGATCGGTCGCACCATGCTGGCGGCCCAGCCCAAGGATCGCCCCGCGCAGCGCCGGGTTCCAGTAGGGCACACGCTCGCCCTGGAGATAGGGCAGGAAGATGAGCGGCTGCGGATGCCGGCGCCCGGCCAGAAGCGCATCGATGCGCTGGCCGGTCGAGCCCGGCTCCGCGCTTTCCCGCGCCAGCAGCGAGAGCAGCCAGGAGACGGTGTCAGCGCCGTTCTGGCTCGGCCCGCCGATCTGCCAGAGGCCGCGCCAATCGACCGTCAGCAGGCCCTCGGCCTCGACCGGATCCAGGCCGACGGCGCCGAGCACCTCCGTGGTGCCGGAGATGTTGTAGGCATAGCCCGGCCGCAGCGCGCCGAGGCCCGCCACCGCGACCCAGGTATCGCTCGACGAGCAGAACACGGCTACGCCGGCCAGCCGGTCCAGCGGCGCCGGCAGGCCCGGCTGCACGGGCCCGACCGGGTCGCAGGGCTCCAGCATCGGCGGGAGGATGCCGGCGGACAGCCCGATCGCGCCGAAGGGATCGACGCCGCCGACGGCTTCGCGCGAGGCCAGCAGCCGCGCCATCGAGACGGGGTCGCCGGCCTGGCGCCCGGTCAGCCGGGCATTGAGGTAATCCTTAGGCTCGAGCACGCAGGCGAGCGCGCGGAAGCAGGCCTCCTCCTCCTCCCGCAGCCAGGCGAGGCGCGCCAGCGGATGGAAGGCGTTGATGCGCTGCCCCTCGGGGTGCTCGCCCAGCCGCTCGCGCAGCCGCCCCGCGGCAGCCTCCGAGCGCGTGTCCTTCCAGGTCATCGCCGGGCGCAGCTGGCGCCCGTCGCGGCCGAGGAAGACCTGCGTGCGGGTGACGCCGCAGATCGCGATCGCCTCGATTGCGTCGAACAAGGTTGGCTCGGCCTCGGCGAGTTGTCGGGCCGCTTCGACGAGGATGCGCCACCAGGCGGTCGCGTCGATCTCCGACCAGCCCATGCGGTCGATCGCGGTCGGGCCGAGGATCATCGCCTGCGCGCGGGTCACGCCGGTCTCGTCGATCAGCGCAGCGCGGAAGCTGGTGCCGCCGAGATCGCAGGCGAGGACGACGCTCATGCGGTGGCTCCCGGGGCCGAGTCCGTGACGTCGCGATGGATCGTGAAGCGGTAGATGTCGCCGCGGATCAGGTTGTCGCTGACCTCGACCACCGCACCGGTCGCGTCGCGCGCCACGCGCTGGGAGCGGAACACCGCCGTGCCCGGCGCGATCGCGAGCGGCTCGGCCTCCTCGGCGCTGACGGACCAGGGCTCCAGCGTCTCCTCGACGGTCGCGACCTGCACGCCGCGGCATTCGGCGAGATAGCGGTAGAGCGAGGCATTCTCGAGTTCGGCGGCCGTGGTTTCGCCCAGCGTCGCAAGCCCGACGCGCGAACGCTGCAGAACCGCCGGTTGATCGTCGAGGCAGCGCAGGCGGGTCAGTTCGACGAGGCCGGCGGCCGCGGCCGGCCCGAACAGCGCCGCCTCCTCCGCGGCGGCGGGCCGTGCGACGAGCGCGATCACGCGCGTGGTCGGCACGCGCCCCGCCATCCGCGCCTCGGTGTGAAAATCGACGATGCTGCCGAGATTCTTGGCGATGTGCCGCGGACGGTAGAAGGTGCCCTGCCCCTGCCGGCGCTCGATCAGGCCCTGATCCTGCAGCTGCTTCAGCGCCGCGCGGATGGTGGTGCGGCTGGCGCCGTAGCGCTCGCAGAGCTCATGCTCGGAGGGGATCGCGCGGGACGTGTCGCCGCCCGCGGCGAGGCCGCGTTCCAGACTTCGGGCGATGTCCTGATAGCGGATCACGCGGCGGCCCCGGCTGAGGAGCCACCATGAAAGATACAAATCCAATACAAGTCAAGCGGAGTGGAGCCGCGGAGGCGAGAGCGATCAGAAGTCGCTGGTCAGGCCCTTCACCTCCCAGTCGTTGTAGCGCACCGGCTCCAGCCCGCCACGCCCGTCGATCTCCTTGCGGCTGGCGACATCCGCCGCCCGGGCATCGATCTCGGCACGCCGCGCCTGCGCCTCCGCCAGGGCTCGCTGGGCCGCCGGCGACAGCGTCTTCGGTGCGGTCTGCGCGCCATCCGCCGGGGCCGGGGTCACGTCATGGGGCTCGCTCATCGCCTCGGTCTCTCACCAAAGTCCTTGCAGGATCGCCGTCCGCTTCACCACATAAGGGCCTGAACCGCATCCGGGGAGAGGCATGTCGCCGCGAGCCGGGCCGCGAAGCAAGGGGATGACGATGAACTATGTCCGCACCGGCATGCTGATGGCCGGTCTCACCGCGCTCTTCGGCGCGGTCGGCTATCTGCTCGGCGGCGGCGGCGGCATGCTGATGGCGCTCGGCTTCGCCGCCGTCACCAACCTGTTCAGCTACTGGAACTCGGACCGGCTGGCGCTCGCCGCCCACAACGCCCATGAGGTCGACGAGCGGAGCGCGCCGGAGCTGTACGGCATGGTGCGCGACCTCGCGGCGAGGGCCAACATGCCGATGCCGCGCGTCTACCTGATCGACGAGGACCAGCCCAACGCCTTCGCCACCGGCCGCAATCCGGAGAACGCAGCGGTTGCGGCCACCACCGGCATCCTGCGCACGCTGAGCTATGAGGAGCTAGCGGGCGTGATGGCGCATGAGCTGGCCCACATCAAGAACCACGACACGCTGACGATGACGATCACCGCCACCATGGCGGGCGCGATCTCCTCGCTCGTGACCTTCGGCATGATGTTCGGCTCGCGCGAGAACCGGCCCAACCTCATCGTCCAGATCCTGCTCTCGATCCTGGCGCCGATGGCCGCGATGATCATCCAGATGGCGATCTCGCGCTCGCGCGAATACGAGGCCGACAAGCTGGGCGGGGAGATCTGCGGCAATCCGGTCTGGCTCGCCGATGCGCTGGCCAAGATCGCCGGCGGCGTCGCGCACACGCCGAACGAGACGGCGGAGGCGAAGCCTGCTACGGCGCACATGTTCATCATCAATCCCCTCACGGCTGGCGGCATGGATTCCCTGTTCTCGACCCACCCCGATACCGGCAACCGCATCGCCGCGCTGATGGAGCAGGCCCGCGCCATGGGCGTCGGCCGCAGCGGCGGCGGCTTCATGAGCCAGGCGATCCAGAGCCCCTGGAGCGGCGGGTCCGGCCGGGCGCCGGGTCCCTGGGGCTGATCCGGTGGCGAAGGGACGCAAGGCGGACGCTCTCCACACCGAAGCAGGACCGACAGAGGACGGCAACAGCGGAACGGCGCCGGGCCTGCCGGCTCGCAAGCTCGCCGCGGCCGTGATCGACGAGGTGCTGCGGGCGAAGCTCTCGCTCGACGACACCCATGAGCGGCTGGCGCCGTCCTACGGGCTCGACGCCGCCGACAGCGCCCTGGCGCGCGCCATCGCAATCACCGCCTTCCGGCGCCTGGGCACGATCCAGGAGGCGATCAACGCGCGTCTGGAGCGCGGCAGCCCGCGCAATTCCGGGCCCTTTGAGCCGATCATGGTCGCGGCCGCCGCGCAGATTCTGTTCCTCGACGTGCCGGACCATGCCGCCGTCGATCTGGCGATCCGCCAGCTCCACGAAGATGCGCGCTCTTCGCGCTATGTCTCGCTCGGCAATGCGCTGCTGCGGCGGCTGGCCCGTGAACGCGAGGCCATCCTCGCCGAGGCGGTCGACCCCTTCCTCGACACGCCGGAATGGCTCGCCGAGAGCTGGATGGAGAGCTATGGCGAGAATGTCGCCGCCGCCATCGCCGAGAGCCATCGCGACGAGCCGCCGCTCGACATCTCGGTGAAATCCGATCCCGAGGGCTGGGCGGCAAAGCTGGACGGCCTCCTGCTGCCGACGGGCTCGATCCGCCTGCGCGAGCGCGGCGGCATCACCGGCCTGCCCGGCTTCGACGACGGCGCCTGGTGGGTGCAGGACGCCGCCGCGGCGCTGCCCGTGCGCCTGCTCGCGCCGAAGCCGGGCGAGCGCATCGTCGATCTCTGCGCCGCGCCCGGCGGCAAGACCGCGCAGCTCGCGGCGATGGGCGCGCAGGTCACGGCCGTCGATCGTTCAGGACCGCGCCTGCGCCGGCTCCGCGCCAATCTGGAGCGGCTTGCCCTCACGGCCGAGATCGTCACCGCCGATGCCGCTCAATGGCAGGCCGAGCCCTTCGACGCCGTGCTGCTCGACGCCCCCTGCAGCGCCACCGGCACGATCCGCCGCCATCCCGACATCCCGCACCACAAGCGCCCGCAGGACGTAGCGCGGATGGCCGAACTCCAGGACCGTCTCCTCGAGGCCGCGGCGGCCATGCTGGCACCCGCAGGCCGCCTCGTCTACGCCGTCTGCTCGCTCGAGCGCCAAGAGGGCGAGGAGCGGATCGAAGCGCTCCTCGCCCGGGAACCCGGCCTCGTCCTCGATCCGATCCGCGCCCCGGAGCTCGACGGCCTGCCGGTGCGACCCCACACCTCGGGGACGGTCCGCACCCTTCCCTGCCATTGGGCCGAGCGCGGCGGCATGGACGGGTTCTACATGGCGCGGCTGCGAAAGGCGGGCTGGACGCTCCGTTCCGCCGTGGATTTCGTGCTGAACCACGGCACGAACCCGCCCGCCGTGCCGCTGGAAACCGTCGCTTGCGATTTCCTGAACGCCAAGCAAGCGGCAGGCTGTCGCCCGCGCTACCTGGCCCGGCTGCGCGCTTCCATTGGCCGTTTCCTGACCGGACGCCGGGAAAAGCCGATTGCGGACATCACGCCCGCTGAAATCCGGGAATACATCACGCGCAACGGCTGGGGACCGCGGACGGCACGGGGCTACTTGTGCGACGTGCAAACGCTCTTTTCCTTCGCGGTGCGGAATGACTACTGCCGCAAGAACGTGGCTGAATCCGTGGACAAGCCGCGCCTGGAAGACAAGCCGCCTGGAATCCTGACAGTGCCGCAATGCGCCGCGCTGGTGGAAACCTGCCATCGGGCCGACAAGTCTTTACTGGCAACGATTATCCTTTGCCTCTTTGCGGGCGTGCGACCGGAGGAAGCGCGCCGTCTGGAATGGGTGAACATCGGCCCGGACTACGTTGAAATCCCCGGCGCGAAGGCCAAGACGCGCCGCCGTCGCCTTGTGCCGCTGACGCCGCAATTGCGGGCGTGGCTGGACTTGGCACGCGCGCTGGAAAGCGAACTTCCCGCGCGCAACGTGCCGGACAAGTTCAACCGCGTGCGCCGTCTGGCCGGACTGTTCAAAGGCTGGCCGCATGACGCCATGCGCCATTCGTTCGCAAGCTATCACCTGGCGAAGCACCGCAACGAAAACGAAACCGCGCTTGTCCTGGGCAACTCGCCGGAAATGATTTTCAGCCACTACCGGGAAGTTGTCCGGCCCGATGATGCGGAAAAGTTTTTCAGCATCATTCCGGGCAACGCCGCAAGCATGGCAGTCGGGCACGTGCTGGACGGCAACGTCGTGGCCGCGGCGAAGCGCAACGGCTAAAACCGGGGAAGCCGCACGGCCACGAAAGCCGCGCTGTCCGCCGTTTTCCAGAACGGCGCGCGAACACTGCCGCGTGGCGAAGTCATCCGCGAGCTTTGCGACGTTCACGGGCTGGCCGCGTCAACGGCCTATGCCGCGCTGTCACCGCAAGGCCGCTTCCGGGAGCACCTGACCGAAGCGGAC
>OGCL01002127.1_pt1 | contig 14623 bp, 11 predicted proteins | sample 1570041 | NCBI WGS metagenome assembly OGCL01 (sample SAMN06266162, study PRJEB24511) | hot springs metagenome | isolation source: Hot spring water | place: South Africa: Limpopo | collected 2015-06-22
GTCAAAAACATTTCTTTAAATGTATACGAAGGAGAACTTTTCGCTTTTCTTGGACCCAATGGAGCTGGCAAATCCACTACGATCAACATACTCAGCACACTTTTAGAAAAAGATGCAGGAGAGATTGAGATTAACCAACATATTCTTGGAAAAGACAATGATAAAATTCGTAATGATATCGGGATTGTCTTTCAAAAATCATTCTTAGATGATTTATTAACCGTAAAAGAGAATTTAATAACACGAGCTAGTTTTTATGGACTTGAAAAATCAGTGATTATGAAACGAATTAATACGCTCAGTGAACAGTTATCACTTCATGAGTTCATTGATCGTCCTTATGGAAAACTCTCTGGTGGACAAAGACGTAGAGCAGATATAGCACGTGCCTTAGTTAATCATCCTAAAATTTTATTCTTAGATGAACCAACAACAGGGTTAGATCCGCAGACACGGCATAGTATTTGGACATACATTGAAGACTTACGTATCAAGCATAAAATGACAATCTTCCTAACAACACATTACATGGAAGAAGCTGCTAAATGCGATCGAGTCTGTATTATTGATCATGGTGAGATATTAGAATTAAAAACACCAAGAGAATTACGTGTTCAATATGCACCAACTCTAATGCGGATTAAAACAGATAGTTTAAATGATTCTTTAATTCAAAAATTTAATGTGCCATTTCAAAAAACAAATGATGGATATGAAATTGTACTAAAAGAAAGTAAAGAAGCTTATCCTATTTTAGATACCTATCGTAATCAAATAGAACAATTTGAAGTGGTTGAAGGTACGATGGATACCGTTTTCTTAGCCTTAACAGGTAAAACAATCCGGGAGGATGAGTCATGAAAATAATTTTTGCGCTCAGTAAACGTAATTTAAGACTATTTGTCAGAGATAAAGCATTAGTTTTCTTCTCTTTGTTATCTGTATTTATCATCCTTGGACTCTATGTTTTATTCCTTGGTGAAATCCAAGTTAATAATATTAAACAATCCATAGGTATGGATCTACCAGAAATTGATGCCTTAGTCTATGCATGGATGTTGCCGGGATTAATCGCGGTAGCGAGTATGACACTGTCTCTTGGAAATATGGGACGATTAGTGGATGATGCACAAGCAGAAAACTTAAATGATTTCTTAGTTTCACCACTTAAACGTTGGCAACTTATCCTATCTTATTTATTATCCAGTATTACTATTACAAGTGTTATTAGCGTATTGATGTTTGTATTAAGTATTGTGATTGTTAAGTTAAAAGGTGGTCCTTGGTTGAATATTGAACAAATCGTTCAATCATTAGGAATTATGATTCTATTAATTATTTCATCCGCATTACTTAGTTTGTATATTGCCTCATGGGTAAAAACACAGAATACCTATGGAGTAGTGAACTCTATGGTGGGGACATTTATAGGGTTTGTGACAGGTGCGTATATGCCAATGGGTATTATGCCAGTATTTGTGCAGAATATGTTTAATATATTACCAGTTTCACTTGGGGCAAGTATTCTTAGACAAATTTATTTAGGTCCGATTATGGATAAAGTATTTGCCCAGGCACCAATTGAAATGGTGAATGATTATCGATATTTCCAAGGAATTGATTTAAAAGTATTTGGGAATATATTAGAGCCAGACTTTATGTTAATTGTGATATTTGTAAGTATAGGAATTCTATTTATCTTGAATCTACTACGATTTAGTACGCTTAGTAAACGCAGTTAAGGCCAATTACTTGGCCTTTTTTAATACTTTGGAGAGTCTACCTTCAGTATGATTCAATATTCTTCGATAATTGGGAAGATGATAGTAAAGACTTAATAACGATCCACTAATGCTTATGAGTAAAGGAATCATACCCATATTAAAGTATATTGTTATACCGATAACATATAACGTTAATGCTAAAGTACCAATCGTCACATAGTCTGTTATTAAAGTAACGATAATAATGATAAGAATCCCAATCAATCCATAGTGTGGATTTAACCCAATTAATACGCCAATCAGGGCTGCAGTTCCTTTACCACCTTTGAAATTCATATGGAAGGGATAAATGTGACCTAAGATAACGCTGTATGCATTTAAATAAAGTAAGAGTGCTCCATCAGGATTAAAATCAATCTTAAATAGATATTTAATAAAAAGAATAGAAAGTATTCCTTTTCCTACATCAATAAAACCAACGAGTAATCCAAACTTCCAACCCAATGATTCAACGGCATTTGACATACCAGCATTGCCGAAACCTAAAGTTCGTATGTCAACTTTTTTAATTGCTTTTGCTAGTAGATAGGATGCTTGTATATTTCCTAATAAATATCCAATAATGATTGATAATAGTATTTTTTCCATATAACCAATATATCACATAATTTCACTCAGAATTATCAATCAAATAAGTTGACTAATGTTTTAAATAGGTCTATATTAAATATTGTTTTGTATCAAAATAGTTTTGTTACCTAACGAAAGGAGAACTATGAATCATAAAGACGAAACAGTCAATGAACTCTTATCTGTTTTACAACTGATAAAACGAGGTCACAATGGGACAATGCCCAAAATACCTATTCGAAAGAGTGAAATGTTTGCTTTAATGAGTATCAGAAAATTAATCCAAAAATACCCAGACGGAATAAAATTAAGTACACTCAGTACTGTATTGAATTTAGCACCACCTACAGTTACACCTATGATTAATTCACTAGAAGATAGTGGTTTTATTGAACGAGTAGGGAGTAAACAAGATCGTAGAGTTGTGTTTATTCAATTAACAGAAAAAGGGAAGACATTCTTAGAAGAGAAGGAAAATCATTTTAAATCAAATATCCATTTATTAGTGGATTATCTTGGCGATGAGGATTCAAAGACACTTATTCGACTTATTCGAAAAACAGCTGACTTTTTGAATCAAATAAAAGAAAACGAGGAAGAAATGTGTGATTAAGTTATTTATTAAATATTTAAAAGTTTATTGGTTATCCATCCTCGTAGTATTGGGTTTGTTGTATTATCAAACAACTGCAGACTTAAAATTACCAGAATTAATGAGTAATATTGTTAATACTGGAATTACACGACAAGGAATAGAAGATGGCACAATTGATGTGATTCGTGAAGAACGTTTGAATCATTTATTCTTATTTATGAGTGAAGATAATCAAGCGATTATTCTTGATAATTATCAACGTATAGAAGTTAAAGATGAAACATATCTAGAAGAATATCCTATATTAGAAACACAAGCAGTTTATATCTTAGATTTACAAGAAGGTGTTTCACGAGAAGATATTTCAAGTGTTATCGCAAAACCACTTCTAATTACGTATGGTATCGATAGTGGTGTAGTAGATACTTCAAAGTTTCAACTTCCTGCAGGAGTCAATATTTATCAAGCAATACAAATGATGCCTGAAGTACAAAGAGCAGGCTTATTATCGAATATGTCGAGTAGTTTTGCGGAAATGAGTGATGATATGATTGCTCAATCTGCAACGGTTGCGATTAAAAATGAATATGAATTAATTGGTATTGATACCAATAAAATTCAAATGGACTACATATACAATATTGGAATCCAAATGATCCTCTTCGCATTAATGAGTGCTGCTATCACAATCCTAGTTGGATTATTATCATCACGTATTGCGGCTGGAACGACCCGTACCATTCGTAAAGATGTATTTAGTAAGGTTGAGAGTTTCTCAAGTGTTGAGTTCGATCAATTCTCAACTGCATCGTTGATTACAAGAACGGGTAACGACATAACTCAATTACAAATGTTAATCGTTATGATGTTCAGAACATTCTTCTATTCCCCAATATTAGCGTATGGTGCAGTTATGAATGTGCTTGAAAGTAATGCCAATATGACTTGGATTATTGGACTCGCATTGACTGTAATCATGTCTATGATTGGAGTCATGTTTGTGATTGTTATGCCTAAGTTCACCGCAATTCAAAAGATGTTAGATAAAGTGAACTTAGTTGCGCGTGAGAGTTTAACGGGTTTAATGGTCGTTCGTGCATTTAAGACTGAAAGACATGAAGAAGAACGTTTTGATGAAGCAAACAAAGATCTCGCAAAAATCAATTTATTTGTTTCTAGAGCAACTTCATTCTTAATGCCTTTAATGACATTTGTATTTAGTGGAGTTACTTTAATGATTGTATGGTTTGGAGCGAAACAAGTGGATTTAGGATTACTCCAAATTGGGGATATGATGGCATTTATGCAATATTCTATGCAAATTATTATGTCATTTATGATGATTACGATGATGTTCATCTTAATTCCTCGTGCATCTGTTTCTTCAAAACGTATTCTAGAAGTTCTAGAGAAACCTCTTACTATTCTTGATCCAAAAGAGTCAGTTAACTTTGTATCGGATGAAACAGGTGTAATAGAGTTTGAAAATGTAAACTTTAAATATCCTAATGCGGATGATTATGTTTTAAGAGATATTAGTTTTAAAGCTAAAAAGGGTGAAATGACCGCTATCATAGGTTCAACTGGTTCAGGCAAATCAACACTTATCAATTTAATTCCAAGATTCTATGATGTAACATCTGGAAAAGTTAGAGTTAATGGAAGAGATGTTCGTGATGTTAAACAAACAGAACTCAGAGATCGTGTAGGTTATATTCCTCAGAAAGCGATTTTGTTTAGTGGAACAATTGAATCGAATCTTAAATATGCCAAAGAAAATGCATCTCAAGTTGAACTCGATAAAGCGATTGAAATTGCACAAGCAACCAATATCGTGAATGAAAAACCAGGTCATTATCAAGAACCTATTAGTCAAGGTGGTACAAACGTTTCTGGTGGACAGAAACAACGACTTTCTATCGCTCGTGCTTTAGTGAAGAATCCAGATATTTATATCTATGATGATTCTTTCTCAGCGCTTGACTATAAAACCGATGCGGCTTTAAGAACCGCATTACAAAAAGATTTATCGGATAAAACATTGATTGTAGTAGCACAACGCATATCTACTATTATGAATGCACATCAAATTATTGTATTAAATGAAGGTCAAATTGTAGGTAAAGGAACACATGATGAACTTATGGATAACTGTGAGGTTTATCGTGAAATTGCCTTCTCTCAATTATCGAAGGAGGAATTGAACCATGAGTAATATGGACAAAAAGAATACACCTAAGGGTCCTATGGGTGGTGGTCCTGGTCATGGTGGACCAATGGGTTCAATGATGCGTGGAGGTGGAGAAAAGGCAAAAGACTTTAAAGGGTCGATGTCAAAATTGCTTAAACGCTTATCCCGTTATTATGGAAGATTTATTGCGGTTCTTGTCTTTGCGATCGCAAGTACAGTATTTACAATCTATGGTCCTAAACTCTTAGGACGTGCTACCAATCGATTATTTGAAGGTGTTGTGGCTAAGCTACAACGAATTCCTGATGCGGCTATCGATTTTGAATATATTGGTGGAATTATCTTACTCTTATTAGGTCTATATATACTATCCGCAATCTTCTCACTCATTATGGGAATTGTGATGTCACGTGTAGCAACCGATATTGGATATGAAATGCGTAAAGATATTTCGAAGAAGATTAATAAACTTCCTTTGCGTTATTTTGATAAAACACCTCATGGTGAAGTTCTAAGTCGTATCACAAATGATGTTGATACGATTACTAACTCACTCCAACAAAGTATGGTTCAGATTATTACTTCCGTCACAACCCTCATTGGAGTTGCGGCAATGATGTTATCGATAAGTGTATCAATGACTTTAATTACATTGATTATCTTACCATTATCCTTCGTATTAATTATGGTGATCGTCAAGTTCTCCCAGAAACAATTCAAACTACAAGCCGCATCACTTGGTAAAGTAAGTAGCCATGTAGAAGAAATGTATGGTGGACATGTAATTATGAAAGCATTTAATGGAGAAAAGAAATCCATTGAAATCTTTGAACAACATAATAATGAGCTCTATCAATCCGCATGGAAGAGTCAATTCTTCTCAAGTATCATGATGCCTCTAATGAACTTCGTCGGTAACTTAGGTTATGTGGCAGTGAGTATTCAAGGTGGTATCTTAGCGATTAATGGAACCATTAGCGTTGGGGATATCCAAGCTTTCTTACAATATGTACGTTCATTTACTCAACCTATTGCACAAACAGCTCAAATCAGTAATACATTACAATCAACTGCTGCAGCGGCAGAACGTGTCTTCCAATTCTTAGCTGAAGAGGAAGAAGTTGAGGATATCGTACAACCAGCATCCATTGAAAAGATTGTTGGTAACGTAAGTTTCGAAAATGTACAATTTGGTTATAACGAGAATGAACCAGTTATCAAAGGCTTTAGTGCACAAATCAAACCAGGTCAAAAAGTTGCGATCGTAGGTCCAACAGGTGCTGGTAAGACGACGATGGTTAAACTCTTGATGCGATTCTATGATGTGAATGATGGATCGATAAAGGTAGATGGACATGATTTAAGAGAATTCAAACGTCATGAACTAAGAAGTTTATTTGGAATGGTTCTACAAGATACATGGTTATTTAATGGAAGTATTGAAGATAATCTAAAATACGGTAAGTTAGATGCGACACATGAAGAAGTAGAAGCCGCAAGTAAAGCTGCAAATGTTCACCACTTTATTCATACATTACCAGGTGGTTACAGTTATGTCCTTAATGAAGAAGCAAGTAACATTTCCCTAGGTCAGAAACAACTTCTTACCATTGCGCGTGCATTCTTAGCGAATCCAAGAATTCTAATTCTTGATGAAGCGACCTCATCAGTTGATACAAGAACTGAAGTCTTAATACAAAAGGCAATGGATCAATTGATGGAAGGTCGTACAAGCTTTATTATTGCGCACCGTTTAAGTACCATTCGTAATGCGGATTTAATCCTTGTGATGAAAGATGGTAATATTGTTGAACAAGGAACTCATCTTGAACTTATGGCTCAAGGTGGATTCTATGAAAATCTGTATAACTCTCAGTTTGAAGAAGCTGAAGTATAATAAAAAAGCACTTTAGATTAATTTCTAAGGTGCTTTTAATATTATATCCACAAAGAATAAGCAAACGTAATAATAATTGGAATACTAATTAAACACATGATGTTTGTAAAACTTATAATTTGAGCTCCATACGTATAATCATGTCCATATTTTTGTGAGAAAATCGCAAGGATTGTAGCACTAGGTGCACTACTCGCAATCAAGATAACTAATCTTACTTCAGGACGTATCATAGGTAAGAAACTTAGTACAGCTAATACAATCAATGGCACCACAATCAATCTTAATAATGCGATTGAATAAACATGTTTGTTTTTAAAGATATCAATAAGTTTACTTTTCGCAAGATAAGTTCCTAATACAAGCATTGCGATTGGTGTATTCATAGATCCAATCGATGCGATGGACTGTTGGATGAATCCTGATAGTTTAATAGGACTGATGAATAATAGAAATCCTAAGGCCATTCCAATAAAAGCAGGTGTCTTTAAGAAATACGATAGATTAATAACACTTTTATCATTTGTAATCATATACAAACCAATTGTCCATGTAAGTAAATTAAACGCTAAAATAAAGGCCGATAAATAAGTCACATATTCAATCCCTAACAAACCCGTTACCAATGGAATCCCAAAGAATCCAACATTTGAAAATGCGATTGCGAATTGTTCAATACGATGTGTTTTACCAAATAATATTTTCCCAATAGCCAAACCAAGAAACATTGAGACAAACGCAAGACCAAATGCGATACCTAAATCAGATAGGATATCAAAGCTAAACTCTATGTTAAATGAGTTGATAATGATAGCAGGAGTACATACTTGTAAAAGTATCGTGGACAACTGAGCCGTTCCAGATTCATTCAATAGTTCTTTTTTAAATAAAATATAACCTACTAACATAAGCGCAAACATCATTAAGACTTGATTTAATACAGTAACTCCAATTGCCATTTCTTCCTCCATAAAATAAATATGATTATAACACAACAATACAATACTATTCCCTAACTTGAGCATAATCAATCGTATATTTATAAAATGTGTTACGATGTGATTAACATAATGAAAGGAGATTCTATGAATATCTTTGTCCAAGAAGTTAATTTTACTTTTGATGAAACAGTTGAACGTTTAACAAAAGGTTTAGCTGAACAGAAGTTTGGAGTGCTTTCTACAATTCCATTATCGGATAAGTTTATCGATAAAGGTCTCGAATTTAAGGGAAAAATTAAGATCTTAGATGTTTGTAATCCTATCGAAGCTTATAGTGTTTACAAGATAGATCCACTTGCGATCAACTTTTTACCATGTAAATTTGTTATACGAGAAGAAAACGATAAGGTTACGATTGAAATGATACGTCCTACAGATTTAATTAGTCTTATGAACAACGACGCATTGACTCGTTTTGCCGGTACAATTGAAACTCAATTAATTGATGTCGTAAGAAAATTAAAATAATGGAGAACCGCTTATCACCAGAAACCATAGAAGAATGGACACAATGGTTAAATGAACATTCAGAGAATGAACTTTTGGTATGGTTAAGAATTAAACGAAAGAAATCAAAGAAAACTGGGATTTATTTAGATGAAGCAGTGACAGAAGCACTACGTTTTGGTTGGATTGATGGAAGATTAAATCCAATGGATGAAGACTATTTTTGGTTAAGATTTTCACCCAGAAAACCAAAAAGTGTTTGGTCACTCATTAATCGTAAACGAGTTGAATTGATGATTGAGAATAAGACATTAACAGCACGTGGCTATCAAACAGTTGAATGGGCTAAACAAAATGGAATGTGGCAAGCATCTTATACTTCATTTAAAGATACACATATACCAATAGAATTTACTCAATCATTAGAAAGAAATAGTGAAGCTCAAAAAAGATATGATACATTATCAAATGCGGATAAACTAAAACTACTCTATTGGTTGAATACAACCCAATCAAGTGATCAATTTAATAATCGATTAAATCGTATAATAAACTGGTTAGAATCAGATAAACCCATTAATCAATTGAAGACAAAATAAAAATCCGCAATCGCGGATTATTTTTTTACTTGGCAGGGGTAGTAGGAGTTGAACCCACATCAGCGGTTTTGGAGACCGACATTCTACCATTGAACTATACCCCTAAATGCTTTTCTATAATAACATACCCATTATTCCATTTCAACTAGAATTAGCCTAGCATTATGAGTATAATTAAGTTAATGAAAACAATTATGGACGAAAACAGTATCACTCGAACATTAGTTCGAATGACACACGAAATTATTGAGAAAAACAAAGGGGTAGACAACCTTGTCTTAGTTGGGATTAAGACACGAGGTGAAACAATAGCACAACGTATTGCGGAAAATATCAAACGATTTGAAGGAGTCGATGTATTAACGATAGGATTTGATATTCGCTATTGGCGTGATGATATTGATAAAACAGGAATTACTAAACCAAATTATGATTTAGATCTAAATCATAAGATTGTTGTATTAATCGATGATGTTTTATATAAGGGTAGAACAGTAAGAGCTGCGATGGATGGTGTCATGAGTTTTGGACGACCTCAGTCCATACAGTTAGCAGTACTTGTGGATCGTGGACATCGAGAATTACCAATACGTGCAGATGTAGTTGGTAAAAATGTGCCAACGTCAACAGAAGAATCTGTTAAGGTTTCCTTACAAGAAGTGGATGGAAGTAATGAAGTAATTATCTTGGAAAGGAATGATTGATATGGAAATCTTTATCATCCTTTCTTTTTTTTGTTTATTTATCCTATTTTATTATTATCCAAACAAACGAATTAAACACACAGATTTAGGTAAACATCATTATGCTCATCGTGGTTTATATAATCACGGAACTAATATACCTGAAAATAGTATGATAGCATTTCGTAAATCCAAGCATTTAGGATATGGATGTGAACTGGATGTACAATGTACAAAAGATGGGAAAGTAGTTGTATTTCATGATGATAACTGTTTAAGAATGACAGGGTATGATGGAATCGTTGAAACGATGAACTATTCAGATTTAAGTCTATTGAAGCTAAAAAATACAGAAGAAAGTATTCCTTTGTTTAAAGATGTATTGGATTTGGATCTTAAAGAATTGGTGATTGAGATAAAATCCACAAAACTTAGAAGAAAAGTAGTTAGTGCTGTATTAAAAGAACTTAAAACATATCATGGTAAATACAGTATCTGTAGTTTTGATCCACTTATTCTATTAGAACTGAAACGACAAGCACCTATGATTCATCGTGGTTTGATTATTGAGAAATCAAATACGAAGTCCTTTTTTATGAATTTAGTTCTAGATTATGCATTGTTAAATGGGGTCATACGTCCTGATTATATTTCAATGAATTATAAAGATATTAATATTATTTTTAGATTATTTCGTCTTCTAGGAGGAAGAACATTAATTTGGACAGTGAAGGATATTAGTGTTGAACATGACTTACAGAACTTAATTGATGGGGTTATCTTTGAGAATTATTTACCTTCCATCAAAAACAACCTATAAGTTTTGTGTGAAAAGTGCTAGAATAGTACATTGTGAACAATATGAACATTATAAACAAGTTATTTGGAGTAGAAAATCTAATTCCTAAGAAGTATCAAACTCAAACTTTACCAAGCACAGAAGAAGTATACAAAAAAACACTTAAAATAGCGTGGCCTTCTGCAATGGAGGCTATTTTAATTAGTTTGATTGGTGCAGTGGATATGATGATGGTTGGGGGCTTAGGGACAAATGCGATTGCGGCAGTAGGGATTACAACGCAACCTAAGTTTTTAATTATGGCATTTGTATTAGCGTTGAACACAGGAACAACCGTAATTGTGTCTCGTCGTAAAGGAGAGAATAATCAAGAGGGGGCACGTAAAGCTTTGCGCAATGCGCTTATCTTTAGTGTAGGTATATCGTTTATATCTTCTTTGATTGGATTTATATTCTCAAGAGAAATATTAATGTTTTCTGGGGCGAATTCAGATTATATTAATGAGGCAATGATCTACTTTAATATTGTATTGGTTGGTAATTTCTTTTACTTAATTAGTTTGACTATTACCGCGGCACAACGTGGTGTGGGTAATACAAAAATATCTTTAGTCACAAACCTAAGTGCGAATATCGTTAATATAATATTTAATTATTTATTAATTAATGGAATATGGATATTCCCTAGATGGGGTGTTGCAGGGGCTGCAGTTGCGACTTCCATGGGGAATATAGTTTCACTTATTTTAGCGGTATATAATGTATCTGATAAAAATAACTTCTTGCATATCAATTTCAAACAAGATTGGAGTTTGGATCAAAAAACACTTGTTTCAATTTGGAAAATATCATCCTCTTCTTTAATTGAACAGGTATTCATTCGTATTGGATTTATGATGTATGCAAAGGCAGTTGCGGGCTTAGGTACTTTACAATTTGCGACACACTATATTGTCATGCAGGTTATGAGTATAACTTTTAGTGCTGGTGATGGTTTATCCATTGCGACTTCTTCTCTTGTTGGTCAAAGTTTAGGTGCTAAACGTCCTGATTTAGCGTATATTCATGGGAAAGTATCTCAGCGTATTGGGATGGTTATTTCTTTTACTTTAGCGATACTAATTATTCTTAATCGAAGTTTAATTATGTCTTTGTTTAGTATTGACCCTGAAATTATTGATTTAGGTGCTCAAATACTCATTATTTTAAGTTTTATTATTCAATTCCAGATTGCCCAGGTTATTACTGTTGGTAGTTTACGTGGAGCAGGTGATGTTAAGTTTGTGGCTATGTTATCACTTTTAAGTGTTACGATTATTCGACCTATATTAACGTACTTCTTAGCTTATAGTTTAGGTTTTGGATTATATGGTGCTTGGTTTAGTGTTGTTTGCGATCAAATGATACGTTTTTATGTTGGTCGTTATCGCTTTAAACAAGCTGAATGGGTTAAGATAGAAGTTTAAATTTCGTGTCAAAATACTCATGTTTTAGAGTATAATTATATATGGCAAATAAGGAGGACATCTATGTCTAAAAAGTTTATGACAATGGATGGCAATAACGCAACGGCGCATGTGGCGTATGCGTTTACAGAAGTCGCAGCCATCTATCCAATTACCCCTTCTTCAACGATGGCAGAACTCGTTGATGCATGGGCTAGTCAAGGCAGAAAGAATTTATTTGGTTCTGTTGTAAAGGTTGTAGAAATGCAATCAGAAGCTGGTGCAGCTGGTGCTGTACACGGTGCATTACAAGGTGGTGCTTTAGCATCTACATTTACAGCATCTCAAGGTTTATTATTAATGATTCCTAACATTTATAAATGGGTTGGGGAATTGATTCCAGGTGTAATTCACGTTTCAGCTCGTTCACTTGCGACACGTGCATTATCCATCTTCGGTGATCACCAAGATATCTATGCGATTCGTCAAACTGGCGCTCCTATGATTTCTTCACACTCCGTTCAAGAAGCGATGGACTTAGCGGGTGTAGCACACTTAACTGCAATTAAAGCAAGTGTACCTGTTATCCACTTCTTTGATGGTTTTAGAACTTCTCATGAAATTCAAAAAATCGAAGTAATCGATACAGATAAATTAAAAGAATGGATCGATAAGGATGGTTTAGAACGTTTCCGTGCGAATGCATTAAATCCACATACTAATCCAGTAACTCGTGGTGGTGCTGAAAACGATGACGTTTACTTCCAAGCTCGTGAAGCTCAAAACTTACATTACGCTAATGTATTACCTGTTGTAGAAGAATACTTCGCAAAAGTATCTGAATTAACAGGTCGTCATTATGCTCCATTTGTTTATTATGGTGCAGAAGATGCGACTCGCGTTATTGTCGCAATGGGTTCAGTGACAGAAACAGCTAAAGAAGTTGTAGATGCATTGAATGCGAAGGGTGAAAAAGTTGGTTTAGTTAAAGTTCACCTATACCGTCCATTCTCAACTGATCATTTACTCAATGTTTTACCTAAGACTGTAACACATGTTGCGGTTATGGATCGTACTAAAGAAATGGGTTCACATGAGCCTCTATTCTTAGATGTTCACCAATCACTCGTTAACAAAAATAATATCAAGTTAATTATTGGTGGTCGTTATGGATTATCCAGTAAAGATACTCAACCTAAAGATATTAAAGCTGTTTATGATCACTTGTTCTCAGAGAATCCATTTGATGGATTTACTGTTTCTATCAATGACGATGTCACATTCAAGTCATTAAAGACGGATGATACATTTGAAGTTGAAACGGATTATACATCTTGTTTATTCTATGGTTTAGGTTCTGATGGTACAGTTAGTGCTAACAAGAACTCCATTAAGATTATTGGGGATCACACTGACTTATATAGCCAAGCTTACTTTGCGTATGACTCAAAGAAAGCGGGTGGTGTAACTCGTTCATTCTTACGTTTCGGACCAAGTCCAATTCGTTCTACTTACTATGTTAATAACGCTGACTTGATTTCTTGTTCACTTGATTCATTCTTAGTTCGTTATGACATGATTAAGAACCTTAAGAAGGGTGGAACATTCCTTCTAAATACAGGTTATAAAAAAGAAGAAATTGAATCTAAATTACCAAACCGTGTTAAGAAACAATTAGCTGATAAACAAGCAAAATTCTTTATTATTGATGCGACTAAGATTGCGGAAGAAATTGGAATGGGTCGTAGAACAAATACAATTCTTCAATCCTCATTCTTCGCATTAGCGGATAAGATTCTTCCTTATGATAAAGCATTAGGTTACATGAAAGAAGCAGCATATAAATCCTATTCTAAGAAGGGTGAAGAAGTTGTTGAGTTGAACTATAAGGCAATTGATGAAGGTAAGAATGGATTAATCCAAATCGAAGTTAAACCTGAATGGTCTACATTAACTGTTTCTAAGACTCGTCGTACAACAGGTGATGAATACTTTGACAAACATGTTGATGTGATCAATGGATTAGATGGCTATGATATGCCAGTTTCATCCTTTACTAAATATGGATTATTAAATGGTTCATTTAGAAATAACGTTGCTTTCTCCGAACACCGTGCGATTGCGACTCAAGTTCCTGAATGGCATGAAGAAAACTGTATCCAATGTGGATTCTGTTCATTCGTATGTCCACATGCAACAATTCGTACATTCTTATTAGATGAAAATGAAATAAAGAATGCGCCAATGGAATTCGCTACATTACCAGCTCAAGGTAAAGGTGTAGAACACTTGAAGTTCCGTGTTATGGTTTCACCTGATAACTGTGTTGGTTGTGGATTATGTGTTGTTGAGTGTCCAGGTAAAGGCGGTAAGAAGGCTCTTACAATGGAAGATGTTCATGATCGTCTATATGAAGCTCCTCTTGCGGACTACATTTTCAAACAAACTACTTACAAATCTGAATACTTACCTACTGATTCCATTAAGGGTTCTCAATTCTTAATGCCTTACTTTGAAGTATCTGGCGCATGTGCAGGTTGTGGTGAAACACCTTACTACCGTTTAGTTTCTCAATTATTCGGTCGTGATATGATGATTGCCAATGCGACTGG
>OGCL01002128.1_pt1 | contig 14618 bp, 15 predicted proteins | sample 1570041 | NCBI WGS metagenome assembly OGCL01 (sample SAMN06266162, study PRJEB24511) | hot springs metagenome | isolation source: Hot spring water | place: South Africa: Limpopo | collected 2015-06-22
CAAAATAGGCAGGAACGCCTCCAAGAATATAAATGCGGTGGCAGCGTAGAAACCGGACATTTTCGTTTTGGTGAAAACAGGACATTTTTATTTTGGCTTGACATAAAGATAAATATTCTTAGAGAAAGATGTTTTAAAAGTGATAAAAAACTTTTGTGTATATTTTCCTATAATATCAGAGCCATTTATAGAAACTAACTATTTGTATTTAACATTTTTAATTTTATATTATTATTTAAAATTATTTGGAGGTTTTTTTAAAATGTTCAAAAGGGTACTATTTATTGTAACAATCATGATCTTCATATTTTCTACTTCTGCCTTTGCATCAAACATGTTAAAGGCAGAGGATTTTAAGAAATGGCTTGAAAGTGGCAAAAAAATTATTTTAGTTGACATCCAACCAGCTAAAGAGTTTGAACAGCATCACTTTGCAGGTTCCATTGAGACAAATGCATTCCCTGCCAAGACCGATGAAGAAAAGGCAAGGCTTGACAAGGCTGTTCAGAAGGCAAAATATTCTAAAGATGATGTCGTTATTATATGCCCAAGGGGTAGAAGTGGCGCAGCAAATACTTATGAATATCTAAAGTTAATGGGTATTGATGAAAAGAGGCTTTTTATCCTTGAGGGTGGTGTAGCAGGTTGGCCACATAAGGAGATGCTTAAAAAGGGTAAATAATAACTGCCCATGTCAGATATTAGCAATTCAAGGTTTTCTGATGTTGTGGAAAAACTTTCACTAATAACAAGGGTTATATTGGGTGGTCTCTTTGTATATGCAGGTATCCTTAAAATAACAGACGTCAAAGAATTTGCAAAGACTATTTCCCTTTATAACCTTGTGCCAGAGACGTTTTTACCTTTTACTGCAATATCTCTCCCTATTGTTGAGATTGTAGCTGGGGTTGGACTTGTGTTTAACCTAAGATTTTGTCTTTCTATAATCACAGGTATGCTTTTTATGTTTATCATTGTCCTCTGGTATGGCATATTAAACAATCTTGAGATTGACTGTGGGTGTTTTTCAAAGGATGAACTTGCTAGTCAGGATTCCTTAAGAATGGCTTTTTATCGTGATTTAGTTATGCTTGCAGGTGCTGTATATATATATTTTTTTAGGCTTAAGAGACATGGTCTCAAGTTGCTAAAAATTATTTAATTAGGAGGGAGTATCTATGAAAAAAGTATTGTTGTTTGTCGTGGCGTTTTGTTTTGTATTAACAATGTCAACTGGTGTATGGGCGTGGGGTGCAAAGGAGCTTGAAAACGAAAAGATTGCTGTAACCTTTGCACGCGAGGTTGAAAGGGGTGGATATAAGATTGTTAATACTCAAGAGTTAAAAAAATGGATTGATGAGAAGAAGCCTATGTTGTTGATTGATACCATGCCATATGAGGCAAGTTACAAAAAAGAACACATACGAGGCGCACTGCAGATGGAGTTTCCAATCCCTGAGATGACAAGTATTGATGATAAGAAAAAGGCTGAACTTGAAAAACTCTTAGGTCCTGATAAGAACAGGCTGATGGTTTTTTACTGTGGCTTTACAACCTGTACAAGGAGCCATAACGGGGCAATGTGGGCAGTAAAACTTGGCTACAAAAATATATATCGCTATCCCGCAGGGATAAAAGGCTGGAAAGAGGCTGAATATCCTGTAGGAAAGATTGATAAATAATTCTAAATTTAGGAGGTAATGCAGTGAAATACGGTGCAAGAAATACTATTACTGCAAAGGTAAAATCAGTAAAAAAAGGCGATGTAATGTCACTAGTGAAGTATGATATCACCACCCCTGCTGAGATGGCATCTGTGCTCACCACAGAGTCCTGTGAAGACCTTGATTTAAAGCCAGGTGATACTGTAAAGCTTGTAATCAAAGCTATACATGTATTGCCTGTCAAAGAGTAATTTTAGAGGGCATATCTCAAAATGCCCTCTAAATTTTTTTTAGGGAGAAAGCACAATGAAACAAAAAAGCATTTTAATAGTCTTATGCCTTATCTTTACATTACTTCCTTTTCATGTTTTTGCAGATGAGTATAAGATTATATCAACCGATGAATTAAAAGCGATGATAGAGACAAAAAAGTCTGATTTTGTATTATTAGATGTGCGCACAAAAGAAGAGTTTGAAGATGCTCACATCATTACTGCTATAAACATCCCTGAAAAGTCTTTTGAAAAGCTCGCTCCTACAATGCTTCCAGAGAAAAACAAATTGCTTGTTTTGTATTGTAGTGGTGTAAAATGCGGTAAGAGTAAGAGGACTGCTAATATTGCTAAAAGGCTCGGATACACAAACCTTGCCATTTATAATGAAGGGTTTCCTGTATGGGAGGAGAAGGGATACAAAATTGTACCAGGTGCGACATATGAGGCAAAAATAGAGACTACAAAAATTAAACCTGAAGAGCTAAAGAAATTGATTGACACAGGCAGCAAAGATTATTTGCTTATAGATGTTAGAGATGCCTCAGAGTATAAGGAAGGGCATATTCCAACGGCTATCAACATACCCGCTAATGAGATAGCATCCAAGCAGGACATCTTACCAAAAGAATATAGGATAATTGTTTATTGCAATGCAGGTAGCAGAAGCTACATGGGATACAGGAAGCTTATGAGGATGGAGTATAAAAATATCAACCAGATTTTGTTTTCAGACTGGCAGGCTGCTAAATTACCCATAACAAAAAACTGAGTCGTTTATGAAAAGGCGAGAATTTCTTAAGATTTCAGCTGCAACTATGCTTGGGTTAGTGATGGATGGCATATTTGATAGATCCATTGCATCTACCAGTATGCCTGACAGAAAGAATAATCTGCTCATCAAGGATAAATCTATCACTATCTATACAGAACTCAATTATAAAAATGTCCAGAAGAAAAACCCTCATTGGGGCATTGTATCAAGGAGTGGGAAACTTCAAGACAAGGCAATTTTAAAGGCTTATGTTGATGCTATCACCTTCCATGATGCACTAACAGGTATTGGTGCTAAACCTGGCAACAATCTCACAGAGGATAACATAGGGGTATCGGTAAAAGGGGACTTATTAAATGTGACGGCCTACTGGGAGGCAAGCAGACCGTATCATTTAAAAGAAATCCTTGAGGACACTTCTGGTAGGGGTTTTAAGATTAGATTTGGTGGTAATCGTGAGATGGCTTTAAAGGAAAAGACAGGCTGTATTATGTGTCTTGAGAGTTGTTGGATAGGGATTACAAGTAATGATATATATCCAAATATCAGCAACTTTAAACGAATGCTCTCACCAAATTCACAGTTTAAAGGAAACGAGGCAGTATTACCAAAGATTGATGGACATCCTGTCATAGTAAAATTTGAGTTAGTAGCAGTGCAATGAAGCTCAGTGTCATCATACCGACTTTAAACGAGGCAGAAAGAATAAGGGATTGTATTCGTTCAGTAAAAAGGCTTACACCTTTTGAAATCATCGTAGTTGATGGTGGCAGTACTGATAAAACCATCGAGATTGCAAAGGATGAAGGCGTAACCGTTGTTTTATCCCCCAGAGGTAGAGGCATACAGTTAAGTCGGGGCTCTGTGTATGCAAAGGGGGATATCCTGATGTTTGTCCATGCTGATGGTATCTTAGATGATAAAGTTAATTTCAAAGACATTCATGATGCAATCAGAGATGAAAATGTAGGGGGGTTTTTTAAACTGAGATTTGACCAAAAAAATTTTTCAATAAGATTAGTTGAGACCTTTGCAAACTGGAGGTCTTTACTTTTTAATCTGCCTTACGGCGACCAGGCGATATTTGTCACTAAAACTGCATACGATGCCATAGATGGCTTCAGGCAGTATCCATTCTTGGAGGATTTAGACTTTATATTGAGGTTAAGAAAACTTGGCAAACTCAAGAGGCTTAATGGCTGTATAACCGTCTCATCAAGGAGAATTCTGAAGGGGTATCCTCTATCTCCCATACTGGTAAGCCAGAGAAATCTTCTCATAGCCTTTTTATTTATGATGGGAATCAAACCTGCAGGGCTTACATGGATGTATAAATAATGATAAAAAACACCATAACACAATTCATTGATGATTGCAATAACTGTGGCAAGTGCGTAAAGACTTGTCCTTTTTTACAGAGATACGGCAAACCTGCGGAGATTTTACAGAGGGATGATGAAACTGTTTTTGAATGCACAAATTGTAATGCATGCACACTTGTTTGCCCTACAAAACTCTCACCCTCTGATGCTTTATTTGCCAAAAAAACAGAGATAATTAATACAGGCAGATATTCATCAAAGATACAATCTGTATTAGACATAGTCAGAGCCTTTGTAAACAGGGGACATAAATTTCCTTTTAAACATTACAGTAACTGTGAGGTTGTCTTTTGGCCAGGTTGTGGTCTTGCAGGCGTGTCTCCACAGATTGTCAAAACTGTTACTAAGTGCTTGAGCAAAAGTTTAAATAAACCTGTAGGGATAGTGCTTGATTGTTGTTTTGACCCCTGTTACCAAATGGGGGATGTCAAAACAGTTGACACAACTCTAAAAGACATTAATGAGACACTTAATCAAAATGGCATCAAGACAGTGATAACAGGTTGTGCTAACTGCACAAAGGTTTTGGGTATGTTTCTTAAGGACATTGTGGTAGTGCATTTTTTAGAGGTCTTACAACCTGAGGACTTTGATGGTCTTAAATCTGATGTTTTTACGATTCATCATCCATGCCCATCTTTTAGGTTTGAAAAGCCCCAGACTGTATTAAAAGAGATGTTTAAAGACAGTGAGTCTAATGAGTTGCCACAGTGTTGTGGATTTGGTGGAGAACTTCATCATATCAATTTAGATCTGTCTTTGAGATTTGCAGACATAGCAATTAACAAGACAAGTGGGGCTGACAAGAAAATCCTTACCTACTGCATGGGCTGTAAGCAGAGGTTTATCAAGCAGGGCACACGGGCATATCACATACTTGAGCACCTAAAAGATGCAGAAAAAGTGGACCAACCGCCATCAACTTTTGGTAAGTATCTTAATCGTTTTATCCTTGCTACTACAGAAAGGATAAATCTAAAGAAACTTGCAGTTTTCTTTATTCTTATTGCATTAATTTTAGCAGTGCTTCATCTACGCTCACAGGGCTATATCTCTGTAGAGGGATTTATGGATTTCATAAAGGGCTATCCAGTGCTTGCACCTTTACTCTTTATCATGCTTTATGCGATTGGTCCAAGTTTATTCCTACCAAGCCTTGCCATGACACTCGGTGCAGGTTTTATATGGGGACCTCTTTGGGGTTCAGTCTTTTCCATAACAGGTGCTACCATAGGGGCAACGGTGCCTTTTTTGCTCTCTCGTTATATAATTGGAGATTGGATATTGCAGAGATTTAGCAAAGAGAGACAGGAAACTTTAAAAGAAAAGGTAAGAAGGCATGGCTGGAAGGCTGTAGCCTTTGCAAGATTAGTCCCAATCTTTCCGTTCCCAGTTTTAAACTATCTCTTTGGGCTTACGCCTATATCAATTTTTCATTATGTTTGGGCAACTTTTGTCTTTATGCTACCGGCATGTATTGCCTACACTGCATTTGGTAGCTCAATGGGAGAGTTAATTTTAAAAGGCAATATCACAGGACTTATAATAGGCATTGTAATAGCCTCTGTTGCTCTGCTTATACCTTTTGCATTAAAGAAATTTGTAAAGAAAGTGCAGGATGACAAATAACTGCCTTGCTGTATTCTTCAAGGTACCACAACTCGGCAGAGTCAAGACGAGGCTTGCCCAAAAGATTGGCGAAGAAATGGCTTTGGAAATTTACCAAGAGATGCTTGATGAGACATTTAGAAAAGTTGCTTCTTTAGAAGCCATAGAAATAATTGGTTTTTATGATGGAGAGATAGATACTACCTATTGTCCTTTTAAAAAATTGTATGAACAAAAAGGTAAGGAACTTGGAGAAAGACTAATAGGTGCCTTTGAACAACTCTTTAAAGATGGTTTTGAAAAGGTCTGTATTATTGGTGCAGACTCACCTACTTTGCCGATACAGTTTATTTACGATGCCTTTAATTTGCTCGAACGATCGAGAATGGTTATTGGTCCTACCATCGATGGGGGATATTATCTAATCGGTTTAAATAGTCAAACACCAGAGATTTTTAAAAATATTTTATGGGGTTCTGAAAAGGTATTTCAGCAAACTATGGAAATAGCTAACAATCTTAAACTTGCCTATCAAATATTGCCCGAATGGTATGATATTGATGATATATCTGCATTAGAACAAATGGGTCAAAGTTAATATTTTTGATAAATCTCTTAACAAATATACTTAATATTTGATAATGATAGTGACAATCAGTATTGTTATTTAAGTTGTTTGATAAATTAAAGTGAAGAAATGCCCCCTGCAGGGATCGAACCTGCGGCACCAGGTTTAGGAAACCTGTGCTCTATCCTACTGAGCTAAGGGGGCAGGATATTAATATAGATCAGATAGGTAGTTATTATATACAAAAAACATGAAACTTTCCAAAAAAGTTTTGATTATCTAATGCTACTTTTTGCCTATATAAAAGACATAACCATAATATGTATTTATGATACAAATCTGCCTCATGTCTTTGATTTACTACAAGTTCCTGAGCAGTTTTATTATCAGGATATTTTTTTAAAAAGACCTCTTGTGCATTGATTTGAGGGAAATAAAAATGTTTTGTCCAGCACTCTTCAGGCAATATAAATGTAGCTATAGGAACATAACCAGCTTCTTCCATCTTTTTGACTTTTTGTGAAATAGTGTCTATTTCAGGATAGGCTTTTTCCCAAAAATCTCTAATCTCATCAGGTTGATTTTTAGTAAACCATGATGCCTCAGTGACGGCAATGAATCCACCTTTTTTCAAAAATTTATACCATTCATTGATACCTCTTTCAAAACCAATATTATAAATAGCCCCTTCTGACCATATTAAATCTAACTCATCTTGTTGAAAAGGCAGTATATCCATTGAACTGATAATACCCCTTACCCAAATTTGATTTTTTGGCATTTTTATTAAAAAGGTCAATAAAATCAGGAAATAGGTCAACTCCTGTAATAGATCCTAAGACATTGTTAGCCAGTACGAATGTTTGTCCACCAGTTCCACAACCTATATCGGCAATCTTAGACTTATTTGTCAAATTATCTATAAAACTCAAGGCTTTTAAAGTAGCCTCTGGACTCCCAGGCCCTTGCCTTTGATATTCACATATTAGTTTAAAGTCAAATTCATGAATTGATTTTGCTGTTTCGCTCATTGTTTCTCCTTATAGATTTATTTGCAATTTCCCTTTTAAGTATCCAATTGAATAATAAACATTTAGCACATAGCTATAAAGTCTGTGAGGCAAAGATATATTTAAGGCATCACATATGTATATGAAGTACCTTAATAAGAAGGCAATTGGTTTATGTCTTGACAATTTATATGCCCTATGTAGGTTTAGAAAACTGTAAAGTTCGGGATGTTTAGAATACATAATTTTTGAAAAATTGCCAATCTTAAACTGTCTTTTGCAAAAGGTGAGAATGTTAATCTTATGAAAATGTTGTGTCTTTGCCTTCTCATTATAAAAAATATTCATTCCCTTTTGTTGTAATCTGTAGCCAATGTCGGTATCTTCCCAACCTGCTATGGAAAACTGTTCATCAAAGTTATAGTCTAATCGATTTAGTAACGCCTTTGGTAAAGATATATTTGATGTATAAAAGAGACTAAAATTAACAAACTCCCCATCTTGAATTAGTTCATAGCCAAACTGGGCACCATAACCATTTATATACCTTAAAAAAGGTGTAATCTTGTATCCTTCAGGCCATCCAGTATAACCTAATACAGCTATTTTGCTATCAGTATTGTTATGAAGATGAGTCTCAAAGTGTATCTTTAGAAAATCGCTTGCTGGGGTAGTATCATCACCTAAAAAAACAATCAAGTCTCTTTTAGATTTTTTGATTCCAAGATTTCGTGCAGTGGCAGGACCACTATTATCTTGACGATAGTATTTGATATCTAACATCGTAGAGGTCATAAAATCCTTAACCCTTTCAGCTGTATCATCCTTAGAGCCATCGTCAACAATGATCACTTCAAAGAAATTTTTGGATAAGGTTTGTTCTTCAAGTGCTTTAAGTGTTCTAATAAGCTCATTAACTCTGTTATATGTGGGCATAATTACTGATATCCCGTTAAAAAAGACCTTTTTGCATTTTTTTGGGATTATTCTAATGCTCTTAACAGCTAGCCCAATTTCCCTTTTGTCACCGTTGTGATAATACTCATCAGGTATGAAGGTCTTATTAACCTTTATCCTTATCTCAAGGATTCCTTTAATGTTTTGCAAGGGAACTTCGTAGGTTTTCATTGCATCATCAGATACTATAAAGTCTTTTACTTGATTGTCATTGACAAAGATACAAAAGGACTGGTTAATCCCAATAGGAACTCCAAGACTTGCTATTTCAAATGTTAACAAATCGTCTTCAGTTTCATTATATAAAAAAACTACAGCCTCAGACATGGTGCACCTTATTTTAGAGAGTTTGTCTTTATGCCAAATCTCACTTCTGTGCCAACCATAGCCAAGATTACAAATATCATTAACTCCCATTAAAATTGAATCCCTCTCATTTTTTGATTCGATAAAAGAATCAATATGTTGCATTTCGTAATCAGGCAGGTGTATGAAAGGGTGGAGGAAGCTATCAATAAGACCTTTATTAAAAAGTGTGGCATCACCTAACCTTTTGTTTTTATTTATTTTATGCCTCTCCTTAATTGTAGAGGGTAATAGTTTAAGATTCCATTTTAATATGCTTGTTAACTTTGAAGGATATTTCTTGATACAAAGTGCAATAAATAAAGAGAGATATTTGAGCATATTGATAAATTCATAATTTTTTATCAATGACCTCATAGCATGTTGTAAGCCATAGGTTTCCTTAAATGAGTGCCCGCCTATTTTATAAGATGTACCTCCAAAGGCGTGATAAACCCTTGATTGAGGGACAAATATTACCTTGTATCCAAAATTCCAAAACCTCCAACCAAGGTCAACATCTTCATGATACATAAAAAAGGTCTTATCAAAACCACCAATTTTAAAATAAAGATTTTTTCTTATTAAACAGGCAGCACCGGAAGGAAATAAGACCTCTTTTGGCTGTGAAAAATCTTCTCCATCGGGTAAATACAATCCAAGATCGTAGCCAAAACCAAGACAATTCATTCCACCACCTACATTATTTATCACCGATGGATGTTTCATAAGCAAGAGTTTGGATGTGGTGCTTGCAATAGTGTCATCATTCATTAAATAACACACAAGGTAACTCAACCAGTTTGGCTCTACTTCTGTATCGTTATTAAGAAGGGCTATTAAGTTAGCCTCACTTTGTTGTATTGCTATGTCATTAGCACGACCGAAGCCAATATTTTCTTTGTTTTTGATTATCTTAATGTGTGGATGTTCTTTTTCAAGATACTCTACGCTACCATCAGTTGAGTTATTATCAACAACTGTCACAGAGAAGTTTGGATAGTTAGTATTCATGACTGAAGGTATGCATTTTTTTAGATGTGCCAATCCATTATAGTTGACAATAATAATCTCTACCTTTTCTTTAGTTCTATCTATGATTTCTTGGCATTTATGATTTTCCAAAGAGGTTATAAAAGTATCAACTTTATATTCATCATGATTTCCATTTATTATTCGAAAGTATTTTCTTATTTTTTTCATTACCACTCTAATCGGTCTTGTAACCTTCCATGAACGGGAATTACTGATGTCTCTTAGTTCATTAGATATCCTTAAATTAATTTTCTTAAGGTTTGCAATATCGTGGTTTTTTATTGAAATAGTATCTTTCAAATCTTTTATCTGTTTTTGAAGTTCTACTTTTTGCCTATTAAGTTCAGATATCTTCATTGTCAAGGTGTTATTATAAAAATCGAGTTGGTCTTTATAGAGTTGTTTTTCTTGGTTTGCATTTGCTAACTGATTGTTGAGTTCTTTTACTAATTCTGCTAAGCGTTCATTTTCATTATCTTTTAAAAATATATGAGGTGCAAAGAATATGTATTTAATAATTATTTCGGGAGTTACTTTATGAAAGTGTTTTTTTAGTATCTTTTGACGATAGTGTTTTTGAAACTCAAACCCTTCCTTGCCCGTTAATGTAGATGTACCAAAAATACTATATTCTGCAATGGTCTTTGTGATATGGATGAAATCTGCGATCTCCGATAGCCGTAGCAACATATCCCAGTCTTCATAAATCAAAAATGCAGGGTCAATGGCCCCTATTTTAGATAGAAACTTTTTCGGAATACACAGAGAATTAATTGGTATAAAATTCTCTAAAACGAGTTTTTCCTTTTCAAAAGGATTACTCATTATCCATTCATAAATTACAGATTTACCATCTTCAGTATATTTTCTACAAATGACATTACCGTAAATTATTTTGTCAAAATCTCCACCAAAGGCATTAACAAGACTAGAGATTCCATCAGGCATTACTGTGTCATCATCGTCTAAGAAATATATTAATTCACCCTTTGCGTTGTTTATTCCTTTATTAAGTGATTCTGCCCTACCAAGTGTAGATTTATTTACATAAATGTTGAAACTATTGCCTTTTAAGATATTGCTAATTTTTTCTTTGTTTATATCACATCCACCGTCGTTGACTATAATGATTTCTTTGTTTTGATAGTTACAATTGGCAATACTTGATAAGGCTCTAAGAAGTAACTCTGGTCTGTCCTTTGTCCTTACTACAATGGAAACTAAGGGATTAGAGAGGAATTCTATGTGCATTTATGAAAACTACTTAGAAGATTTCAAGGTTATTTATTTTTAAATTGGGCTTTAATAAACTCCCTGTTTAACTTGGCTATGAAAGAAACCTTTATTCCCTTAGGGCATGCGGCTTGACATTCATAATGATTTGAACAGTTTCCAAAGCCTTCTTTTAGCATCTGTTCTGTCATAAGACAAACCCTTCTTGCTGCTTCAACCCTACCTTGAGGCAACATAGCAAGGTGTGTAACCTTTGCAGAGGTAAATAACATTGCAGAACCATTAGGACATGCTGCAACACAGGCTCCGCATCCTATACATTCTGCAGCATCCATTGCAAGGTCTGCATCAGGTTTTGGTATTAATATGGCATTTGAATCTGGGACACCTCCAGTATGAACTGAAATATATCCACCTGCTTGTATGATTCTATCAAGGGCACTTCTGTCAACAACAAGGTCTTTGATTATAGGGAAAGCCTTTGCACGAAAAGGCTCAATGTATATTGTATCACCGTCCTCAAAGTGTCTCATATGAAGCTGACACACCGTAGTCTTCTCTTGATGGCCATGAGGTATTCCATTTATTACCTGTGAACACATACCGCAGATGCCTTCTCTGCAGTCATGGTCAAAGGCAATAGGCTCTTTTCCTTCTTTTATCAATCTTTCGTTGACAACATCAAGCATCTCAAGGAAAGACATGTCTGGACTAATATCGTGTGCCTTATATTCTTCAAGTTTGCCTTGTGAATCTTTGTCTTTTTGACGCCAAACAAAGAGTGTGAGATTCATTTATTTGTAACTCCTTATTGTAAGTTTGACATTCTCAAAGATAAGGGGTTCTTTGTGTAGTTCAGGTAGTTTATCTTTCCCCTTATATTCCCAAGCAGACACGAAACAAAAATTTTCGTCATCTCTCTTTGCCTCGCCATCAGGCATTTGATGTTCAATCCTAAAATGTCCTCCGCAAGACTCATTTCTACAAAGGGCATCATAAGCCATTAATTCGGCAAATTCAAGAAAATCAGCAACTCTGCCAGCCTTTTCCAATTCTTGATTCAATTCCTCTCCTGAACCAGTGACAACGACATTTTGCCAAAACTCTTCTCTAATTTCAGGGATCCTCTTGAGTGCAATCTTTAGACTTTCTTCGCTCCTTGCCATTCCTACATGATCCCACATTATCTTTCCAAGTTCACGGTGAAAATCATTTACAGTCTTTTTGCCCTTGATAGATAGAAGTTTTTTAATATTATTCTGAACATCTTCCTTTGATTTATTAAATTCTAAGTTTTCAATAGAAGGCCTTTTAATATTAGTTCGTGCTAGATAATCAGCAATGGTATAGGGTATTATAAAATATCCATCAGCCAATCCTTGCATAAGGGCACTTGCCCCAAGTCTATTTGCACCATGGTCAGAAAAGTTGGCCTCTCCAAGCACAAAAAGACCAGGTATATTGCTCTCAAGGTTGTAATCAACCCATAATCCACCCATCGTATAATGAACTGCTGGATAAATCCTCATAGGCTGTTTGTAAGCATTCTCACCTGTTATCCTCTCATACATCTCAAATAGGTTTCCGTATCTTTGACGAATAACATTTTCACCAAGACGCTTTATAGCATCAGCAAAATCTAAATAAACACCTAAACCTCCAGGACCTACACCTCTGCCTTCATCGCAAACCTCTTTAGCCGCCCTTGAGGAAATGTCTCTTGGTGCCAGATTACCAAAACTTGGATATTTTCTTTCTAAATAATAATCCCGTTCATTTTCAGGGATGTCATTTGGATGTCTATTATCTCCCTTTTTGATTGGTACCCAAATCCTACCATCATTCCTTAATGATTCCGACATGAGGGTTAATTTTGATTGATGGTCACCACTGACTGGTATACAGGTTGGATGAATCTGTGTAAAGCATGGATTTGCAAAAAATGCCCCCTTTTTATAAGCCCTGTATGTGGCAGTTACATTACAACCCATAGCATTTGTAGATAAATAAAATACATTGCCATAGCCACCAGTGCATAAACAGACTGCATCTGCTGAGTGAGCTCGTATCTCGCCACTTACTAAATCTCTAACAATTATACCCTTTGCCTCCCCATCAACAAGAACAAGTTCAAGCATCTCTGTCCTTGGATACATTTTTACCTTGCCTAAGTAAATTTGTCTTGACAAAGCCTGATAGGCTCCGAGTAGTAACTGTTGACCTGTCTGCCCACGGGCATAAAAAGTTCTTGATAATTGTGCACCACCAAAGGAGCGATTATCTAAATAACCTGCATAATCCCTTGCAAAGGGAACTCCTTGGGCAACACATTGATCAATAATATTCACGCTGACCTGTGCGAGACGATATACATTTGCCTCTCTTGATCTGAAATCACCACCTTTTACAGTGTCATAAAATAATCTATAAATACTGTCACCATCGTTTGGGTAGTTTTTTGCAGCGTTAATTCCTCCTTGAGCTGCAATGCTATGAGCCCTTCTTGCACTATCTTGATAACAAAAAGCCTCAACATTATATCCAAGTTCGGCGAGAGTAGCAGAGGCAGAGGCACCAGCAAGTCCAGTCCCAACGACAATTATTGTAAATTTTCTTTTATTTGCAGGATTAATTAACTTGAGGTTCTGACGATGTCTGTCCCACTTTTCATTTATAGGTCCAGATGGGACCTTGCTATATAACATTTATTGAGCCTCCCAAATACCACTATATTTTGACAATACCCATAAGTATTGCAGTAGGAATTAATAAATAACCAATAAGAATCAACAGTGCTACGACTGTACCAACTATCTTTATCTTTGGCATAAGTGTTTGAGTATTTAGGCCAAGCGTTTGGAAGATGCTTTGGATACCATGACTTAAATGAAGCATAAGTGCGAGTAAGGCAAAGGCATAGACAAAAGAAATCGTTCCCTTTTGAAAGCTCAATACTATCATTTTAAAAACATCAGGTCGTCCTAAATTATCAGGATTCAAGGAAGCTGCAAAGTTTGGTGTAGTAATTTGGATTGTAAAATGAAGTAGGTGATAAATAACAAAGGCAAATATAATCAAACCTGTCCATATCATTGTTTTTGATGAAAAGGTAGCAACAAGGGTTTTGTCAATAGCATAAGCAACGGGCTTTGCCTCTTTGTTTTCAAGGGTTAGTTTGATTGCAAAATATATATGAACCAAAAAAATGAAAAGCATTACTGCTCTAAAGCCCCAAACAAGAGGCGGTAGGCTATGGAGGCTTTGGGCATATAAGTTTATGCCGTTAGGACCTAAGAAAATTGATGAATTGCCTATAAGATGGATGAAAAGGAATTTAATTAATATAATCCCTGTAACTGACATGATTATTTTTTTGCCAATGGGGGTGTCGATAAATCGCATGACAATGACGTCCTTTTCAAATAATATATTTAGCGTCCCCAACGGGATTCGAACCCGTGTTACTGCCTTGAAAGGGCAATGTCCTAGGCCTCTAGACGATGGGGACATGAGCCGCGTTGGATTCGAACCAACGACCCACGCCTTAAAAGGGCGTTGCTCTACCTGCTGAGCTAGCGGCCCAACTCAAAAAAAACAAGATGTATAAAATAATATTTGAGGATATTGTTTGTCAATAAATTTTTGATTCCTGTGTCAAGCCAAAATAAAAATGTCCTGTTTTCACCAAAATAAAAATGTCCGGTTTCTACGCTGCCACCTCCTTTATATTCTTGGAGGCGTTCCTGCCTATTTTGAACTTCCTCCATGG
>OGCL01002129.1_pt1 | contig 14616 bp, 22 predicted proteins | sample 1570041 | NCBI WGS metagenome assembly OGCL01 (sample SAMN06266162, study PRJEB24511) | hot springs metagenome | isolation source: Hot spring water | place: South Africa: Limpopo | collected 2015-06-22
TATACTAGTTAAATCAATTTATTTATAATAGTTATATATTGACTGCAAAAAACTCATGCCGTCCGGCTCCCGCCGGGCCGAAACCGGCGTGCAAAATTGCTTTGAGTCGGGAATGTATACACATTTGGTATTTTTGAAACCACAATTCAATAGTTTGTTTAACTTAATACATTAATGTGCGTGTTCGTTTGCGTAAAGGGATAAAAGGAGGCAGAAAATATATGCTTGGATTAAGCAAATTGCGATTTCAAATATAATGTATCCGACAGATGTGAAAATTAATGATAGGGCTATTGGGATTGAGTTTATAATGGCGATTGATCCATAAATGCCAATTAGGTTTAGGACAATATGGCCTGCGCTTATGTTTGCTGCCAGGCGAAATGATAAGGTAATTGGGCGTACTAGGACTCTGGATGTTTCAATTAAAATTAAGAATGGATTAAGTCAGTCTGGGGCGCCGTCTGGTAGAAAGTGTGCTGTTCTTTTTTTGGGATGTTTAGTTATAGAAGATGAAATGAATCTTAGTCATATTGGAAGGCCTAGTGATAAGGTGAAGATCAGGTGTCTGGATAGGCTAAAGGCGTATGGGTTAAGGCCGATTAGGTTAATATAAATAATTAAGATAAAGATTGATGACACCGTGGCCGAGGATCCTTTAATGGAGGAGGTTAAGGTGCGTGATAGTTGGTCCTTTATTAGGGTTAATAGGATGTTAAGTGGCGCTGAGATGCGATTATGAGTAATTCAGAATGATAGTTGGATAACTATAATAATTATAAGGTTTGATATAAGAACGATTGATGAAACGCTATGTGAAGCTATAAATGAGAATGGGTCAAATGAGGAGAAAATGTCTGTTATCATCAAAATATGGTGGGACCTTTTATTGCTTTGAAGGCAATTAGTTTAGTTTTTATAACTTAATATTTTAGTTGTTGGATAGGGAGTTGTCTCATAGATATGAAGAGATTGGTATAAGTAAGAAAAATAAGAAGTAGGCAGTAGTAAATGATTGCCCAATTATGATAAATGGGGCTTCTACTGGGCGTCCGCCGATTCATGTTAGGATAATTCATGCTGTTGTTAGAAATCAAAATAGGAGTTGTGATATTGGATAGAAGGTTATTCTAAGTTTTGATATTTTGGCTGTAAATGGAATAATATATAGGATTAGTAAGGCTGAGAAGAGTGCTATTACACCCCCTAGTTTATTTGGGATGGAGCGTAGGATAGCATATATTCATAGAAAGTATCATTCTGGCTTGATATGGATTGGTGTTACTAGTGGGTTGGCTGGTAGGAAATTTTCTGGGTCGGTTAGGAGGTTTGGTATGTATAGGACAATTATTATGAATAGGGTTAGGGCAATAGAGTAACCAAGGGCGTCTTTAATTGAGTAGTATGAGTGAAATGGAACGCGGTCGGCATCTGCATTTAGGCCAAGTGGGTTATTTGAGCCTGTTTGATGTAAGTATACAAGGTGAAAGATGGCGAATGTTGCTACAATAAATGGTAAAATAAAGTGGAATGCGAAGAATCGGTTTAGGGTAGCATTATCAACGGCGAATCCTCCTCAGATTCACTCCACTAGTATTTTTCCTATGTATGGAATGGCGGAGAAGAGGTTTGTGATTACTGTAGCCCCTCAAAATCTTATTTGTCCTCATGGAAGAACGTAGCCTATGAAGGCTGTTGCTATTGTGAGGATAAATAGGGTGACTCCAATTGATCATGTTTCGATTAATATATACGAGCCATAATAAATTCCTCGTGCTATATGTAGATATAAGAATAGAAAAAATATAGAGGCTCCGTTAGCGTGAATGGATCGGATTAATCACCCTCAGTTTACTTCTCGTGTAATGTGGCAGACTGAGTCAAATGCTATATTGATGTGTGAAATATAGTGTATAGATAGAAAGAGGCCTGTTACGATTTGAATAACTAGGCATAGACCTAGTAGTGAGCCGTAATTTCATCAAATAGAAATGTTGTTTGGCGCTGGTAAGTCAATAAATGCTATATTTATTTTATTGATAAGTGGGTGAGTAGTACGTATTGGTTTAAACATAATGTGAGAATGGGCGAAGTGGTCCTTTTGTAAGAGGTGAGACTTTTACTACAATAACTATGGCTAATAGTAGTGCTATAGCTATAATGATTAAGATAATTCTATTTGAGTTTATATAAATAGCTCCTATTGCTCAGTTTGAGGTGGTTGCTATTGGACTAATTGTGTTTATTGCACAAATAATTAGTCATGCAGTTGGTGGAACAAAAACTAAAGTGTCCTTGATTTGAATTTTTATTGGTTCATTTGGTGATAGAGAGATGAAGTAGGCGAATAGAACTAATATACCCCTGATATAAATTAAGAATATTAGGAAGGCTAGTCATGATGAGGTGAACGCGGCACTTGATGATGTTACTAGTATGGCGAGAAATAGAATAGTTAGACCCATTGATAGTGGATTAGTGATTGTGGTTAGTGCTATAGTACACATTGTTGTTATAATTAGTATAATAATTGTAAAGGTCATGATATAGATGTGGATGAACCACTGGCAAAGATTCAAAGTCTTTTATATCTATAAGGTTCTTCATCAGTAAATGCATAAGTATAGACAGATTCATACTACGTCAACGAAATGTCAGTATCATGCTGCTGCTTCGAACCCGAAATGATGGTTAGTTGAAAATTGGTGATTTACGGTTCGTCAAAGGCATACTAATAGGAAAGTTGATCCAATTAGAACATGAAGTCCGTGAAAGCCCGTAGCTACAAAGAATGTTGAGCCATATACTCTGTCGGCAATTGAGAATGAGGCTTCTAGGTATTCATTTGCTTGGAGGAACGTGAAATAAGCACCTAGAGAGATTGTTAGAGCTAGGGCTTGAATGGCATTTGCTCGTCTTTGTTCTAATAGGCTGTGATGGGCTCAGGTTACAGTTACTCCAGATGCTAGTAGGGTGGCGGTGTTTAGTAGTGGGACTCTGAATGGGTTTAGTGGGGTAATCCCTGTAGGTGGTCATGTGCAACCAATTTCAGGTGTTGGTGAGAGGCTTCTATGGAAGAATGCTCAGAAAAATGCAAAGAAAAAAAGTACTTCTGAGGTAATAAAAAGAATTATACCTCAGCGCAGGCCTGATGTAACGTATGATGTATGGTGACCTAAGAATGTTCTTTCGCGGATTACATCGCGTCATCATTGAAATATTGTAGCTAAGATGATTAAGGTTGCCGTAAAGAGGCAAAGTGTACCGTGGCCGTGGAACCATCTTGCGATTCCTGTGGTTAGAGCGAGTGCGCCTGCGGCTGCGGTTAAAGGTCAAGGTCTAAGTTCAACTAGATGGAATGGGTGGCGTGGCATATATAATTTTTATAGTTAAACTTTATACTTGGAAGGTATATGTACTTTTTATACTAAAATTATGTACAGGGAGAGTATTTGCTCATTTATAAATTTACAGTTTATTGCTTGGTTTCGGCCATCCCTGTAGTTTCATGATCATTTGTTTATTAGTTTAAAGGATTTTGATTTATAGTTGTGTGGTCATGAGGGTGGGGCTGTTCATCAGATTGATGAGGATGATAGTAAGGTGAATAGTCATAGTAAGATAATTATGGTTAATCAGTTTATTGGTGATAGATGTGGCATGTTAAAATCACAAGATGTAATTTGAGCTTGACAAGCTCATGTTATTTTTTAACTAGATTTTAATGATGTTTTTAGTCATTTACTGAATGCTTTTAGGTTTACTGATTCCACGGCAATTGGTATAAATGAGTGGTTGGCACCGCAGATTTCTGAGCATTGACCATAAAAGATCCCTGGTATATTTATGGAGATTAGTAGTTGATTGAGTCGTCCTGGGACGGCGTCTACTTTTACTCCGAGTGATGGTACAGTTCATGCGTGGATTACGTCTGCAGCTGTTACTATCACTCGGATGTCTGTTTGTATTGGTAGGATTGCTCGGTTATCAACTTCAAGAAGACGATATTGTCCTGGTTGTAGGTCTTCTTCGTGAAGTATATATGAGTCGATGTTTACGTTTTTAAAGTCTGAATATTCGTATCTTCAATATCATTGATGACCAATAGCCTTGATTGTTATGTTAGGATTCCTCACTTCGTCTGTTAGGTAGAGAAGGCGAAGTGATGGCATGGCTAAAAATAATAAGATGATTGCTGGGAGGATTGTTCATACTGTTTCGATGTGTTGAGCTTCTAGTAAGTATCGATGTGAAAGATTGTTAATTATTAGTGTGGTTATGGCGTAGGCCACTACTGATATAACTAGGGTTAAGATAATAAGAGTGTGGTCGTGGAAAGAGATTAGTTGTAATATAATTGGGGAGGCGGCATCTTGAAGAAGGAGTTGACCTCATGACATCTAAGTAGGTTTAAAAACACGGGCCTCATTAACGGTGAGGTGCACATTGCGTCTACTTAATGAAGGGATGGTAATTACTCCAGTTTCGTTAAGGTTGTGGAAGTCTAGTGGAAGGGTTTCTGCTCATTCTATTGATGTAGGTATGTGGTCACTACATAGGATTGTTCGTTGGGCAGCGAAAGCTTCTCATAGAATAAAAATAAACATTAATACGGCTGTGAATGATAATAGTGAGCCAAATGATGATACAATATTTCATTTTATTAATGCATCTGGGTAGTCTGAATATCGGCGTGGTATTCCAGCTAGGCCAAGGAAGTGTTGTGGAAAGAATGTTAGATTAACTCCTATAAATATTACGAAGAATTGAACTTTAGTTCATATGTTGTGTAGTGTAATTCCTGAGAGTAATGGGAATCAGTGGGTAAATGCGCCAAAAATGGCGAAGACTGCGCCTATTCTTAGTACGTAGTGGAAGTGAGCTACTACATAATATGTGTCGTGGAGCATAATATCTAATGCTGAGTTTGATAGGATAATCCCTGTTACGCCGCCTGTTGTGAATAGGAAGATAAATCCTAGTGCTCATAGTATTGGTGTTGAATATTTGATGTTTGTGCCGTGGAGGGTGGCTAGTCAGCTAAATACTTTAATTCCTGTTGGGACTGCAATGATTATTGTAGCTGCTGTAAAGTAAGCGCGAGTATCTACGTCTATTCCAACTGTAAATATGTGATGAGCTCATACGATAAATCCTAAAATTGCGATTCCTAGTATAGCATAAATTATACCAAGTGTACCAAATGGTTCAAGTTTTCCTCTGTAGTGGGCGACAATATGGGAAATTGCACCAAATCCAGGTAGAATTAGGATATACACTTCTGGGTGACCAAAAAATCAGAACAGGTGTTGGTAGAGGATTGGATCTCCACCTCCGGCTGGATCAAAAAATGATGTATTAAGATTGCGATCGGTTAAAAGTATTGTAATGGCTCCGGCGAGGACTGGTAGTGAAAGTAGGAGTAAGACTACTGTAATTGTTACTGCTCAGACGAATAGAGGGATGCGTTCTAATTGTATACCTTGTCAACGCATGTTGATTACTGTTGTGATAAAGTTAATAGCACCAAGAATTGAGGATGCTCCAGCCAGATGTAGGGAAAAGATTGCTAGATCAACTGATGGGCCTGAGTGGGCAATATTTGATGCTAGTGGAGGGTATACTGTTCATCCTGTTCCTGCCCCCTTTTCCACGGCTGCAGATGATACTAATAATAGAAGGGACGGTGGAAGTAGTCAAAATCTTAAATTGTTTAGACGGGGGAATGCTATATCTGGGGCGCCAAGCATGAGTGGCAGAAGTCAGTTTCCAAATCCACCAATGAAGATTGGCATAACTATGAAGAAGATTATAACAAAGGCGTGAGCAGTAACAATTGTGTTGTATAGTTGATCTCTGCCGAGGAATGAGCCTGGTTGACTTAGCTCGAAACGGATTAGGATTCTTATGGCTGCACCGACTATACCGGCTCATGCGCCCAGGATAAAGTAAAGAGTTCCAATGTCTTTGTGGTTTGTTGAATAAAGTCATCGCATAGATAAATATGAAGATGGATATTATAAATATTGATAAAGTCATGATTGTAGCTAAGATTGGGAGTGGGTGACGTATTATTTTTTGTGTAGTTGGTTTTAGTGATGGGGACATAGTCAGTGAGAATGTGAGAGATAGGTAGTAAAAAATGCCGATGGTCGAGCCAGCAATTAGAGAGATAGCAAGCATTGGATTAAGTGTAAGAAGGTTTAAGGCAAATCATTTTGGCAGGAAGCCTGTCAGTGGTGGTATACCGCTTAAAGATAGAAGAAGTAGTGGAATAAGTCATTTAGCAATTGATGGAAGCGCAGAAAGGTTTGTAGTGATTACATTTATGTGATGAAATATGATAAATAGTGGTGTAATGATTGCTGAATATATAAGGAAGTACATTAGGGCCGCGCGAGGGGTAATTGTGATCAGGGCCACTATTCAACCTAGGTGTGTGAGAGAGGAATAAGCTATTAGAACTCGTAGCTTGGTCTGAATAACCCCCATAAAGCCGCCCAATAGGGCGTTTAGAGCAGCGACGAGGGCAGTTATGGTTGGTGGAGGAGACCATAGAGCCAGGACAGCAAGCGGCCCCAGTTTTTGCCATGTTGATAATAAAAGGCAGTTAAATCAGGAGATAGATGATATTATAGATGGATATCAGTGGTGGAATGGGGCAATTCCTGATTTGATTAGTAGAGATATAATTATTGGTGTTTGTAGGTTGTGTATAAATGTGGTTGAGGATATAAGGAGTATGGCACACATAATGAAAATGTTTGATCTTATGGCTTGAATTAAGAAATATTTAATAGCGGCTTCTAGTTCTGTCGTGCGGCGTGATAATATAATTAGTGGGATGAAGGTTAATATATTTAGTTCTATGGTTAGTCATACTATTAATCAGTTGGTGCTAGATAATATTATAATTGTACTAATAATGACAATGAAGAATATAAGAGAGGAAAATGGTGTAATTGGTGTTGGTTTGATGTTCATGGAGATTTGATAATTTAATATCTGATAAAAGTTAGAAGCTTTTTGATTAATCTCAGTTTGTTCATTTGAGGGATCCTTGATTTCATTCATGGAGTAGACCACCTGCTAGAATTAGTAGAAATAGTTGGGCGCCTGTAATAATTGGTGGTGTGGTTATTGATAGTATTGGAATTGGTATAAGAAGTACGATTTCGATATCGAACACTAGGAAAATGATTGCTAATAGAAAGAATCGTATAGAGAATGGTACGCGAGATGTATGGTTTGGGTCAAATCCACACTCAAATGGGGAGCTTTTTTCTCGATCATTTGTAGAACGGGTAGAGAGGATGGTGAATATAAATATTATTAGGAGTGGGAGTGTGATGCCGATTGTTAGACCAATGGTGGATAGTATCATTGATTAGAATTTAAAATATCTTTTGATTAAAAGTCAAATGCTTTAGTTAAGCTATCTAGTCAAGTGTTGGAGTTTTACTCGTGTTTAACAACATCAAGGTTATCCGTTCGGCCGGCGCAACACTATAGAATAATAATAAAGATAATTAGGGCGGCTAAGATTGATGGTAGGAATGATTTTCATGTTAAGTATATTAAGTTGTCGTAGCGGATGCGTGGAAGAGTTGCGCGAGCTCATAGGAATAGGGTGGCGATTAATATTGTTTTTGATATTGTGGTTATAGGTGTTGAGAGAGGTGTTGGTAGAAATAGGATTGTTGTAAGAAGGCTTATAAATAAGATGTTAGAATATTCGGCTATAAATAGAAGGGCAAAAAGACCGCCTCTGTATTCTGTATTAAAGCCCGATACTAGTTCTGATTCTCCTTCGGCAAGATCAAATGGGGTGCGGTTTGTTTCTGCTAGATTTGTAATTATTCATATTATTAAGATTATTGGTGCTATAATAAAGAATGGGGTTGATTGATTAATGGAAGTTAGTTGAAGGTCTATAATTTTGGTTGTTAATAGGCAGGAGATGAGAATAAGGGCTATAGAAACCTCATATGAAATAGTTTGAGCAATACCTCGAAGTGCACCAAGTAGAGCATATTTAGAATTTGCACATCATCCTGAAATGAACGTTGCATATACATTTATTCTTGATACACATATAAAGTAAAGAATACTAAATGTTATAAATAGTGCTGTGAATTGATGAGGAAATATTACTCATAGGATAATTGATAGAAAAAGGGCTAGTGCTGGTCCTGTGTAGAATAGGATATTATTTGCTGGAATTGGGGCGGATCGTTCTTTGATAAATAGTTTAATTGCGTCTGCGAATGGTTGAGGTAGTCCTATAAAGATTACTTTATTTGGGCCCTTGCGAGTTTGTCAGTAGCCAAGTAGCTTGCGTTCTATAAGGGTATAGAAGGCTATGGCTAGTAATGCTATTAGTGGAGATAAAACTATTATAGCGGTAGGAGGAAGTAAGTTGATTAACATTATAAAAGGATGTGTAATCATAATTAGGGTTTAAATCTAATGCACTAGTATGCTACTTTTATTAAGTTCTTAAACGAGTTGAACGTTTAATATAGATTTTCAAAATCTATGGTTACCATAACTAAGAACTGCATCTAGATGATCTTCTGACTAAGTGCAAGTTAGGTGTTCTATATAAACTAAGATGCAAGGGGTGAGAGTAGTCTCGTTGGCTGATCCTAAATCAGGTGCATTAATCTGCCAACTCCTAAATGAGGGGTATTTGAATACAATGTTTGTGTATGGTTGGTCCTTTCGTACTAAACCATTAGTGTTAAATTAAGGATAGAAACTAACCTGGCTTACGCCGGTCTGAACTCAGCTCATGTAGAAATTTAATGGTTGAACAAACCATTCTTTAATAGCGGTTGCACTTATTAGTAATTCTAAGCCAACATCGAGGTGCCAATCCTTATTGTAGATATGAACTCATAAATAAGATTAGCCTGTTATCCCTAAGGTAACTTTGTTCTTTGTTCTGTAGTGAGGATCATTGTAATGATTTGTAATCTTAATGATAAGGGTGTTTTTGTCCTTGGTCGCCCCAACCGAAAGTGTGGTAATTAGTAATTACTTTTTTTTAAGCTCTATAGGGTCTTCTTGTCCTTTAATTTTATTTAAGCCTCTGCACTTGAAGGTTAGTTTAATTATAATATATGTTGAATAGTGTGTCTCTCATTGGTCCTTTCATTCTATCCCACAATTAATGGGCAATTTATTATGCTACCTTTGTACGGTTAGGATACCGCAGCCATTTATTGGTACATGGGGCAGGAAATTATCTTTTATTTATGTACAAAAGACAATGTTTTTGATAAACAGTTGGAGACACTGTTGCCGAGTTATCTACATATGATTGTATATTTACTTGTTTTAACATTAATATTTGATAAATTGTTTTAGTCAGTGGTTTTCTTTTTGTGTTATTATAGGTGTTTATATGAGGTTTATTTTACTTTAACGTATTGGCTGATTTTAGGCGTTGTTTATTGTTGATATGATTAATAAAGTATCTTATATGGGCTTGTCCTCATATGAGTATAATATTTTATTTAAAATTTTATTGTTACGCAAGGTTTGAAAACAACCAGCGATTATGTTGTGCGAGTAGTATGTTGCTTCTTTTTATTTTATTTACACTATGGTGATATATAGATGTATGGGTTCTGCACATAAAGTTTAAAGCTCACAACTGTTCGGGATGTTCTATGAAGATTGATATTGTTAAACCATTATGCACAAGGTACATTATTTACTTTGATTATTTATTATTTCCCTATTGGTACTAATGTGTATTGAAGTTTAGTTGATTATATTGGGTTTTGTTGGTTTAATAATTGTTTAGTTAAGAGATAGACAATTAGTCATTGTTTTAGTGTAAGTAAATTGCATTTGTTATGCTATATCTCTTTTAGATGCAACTTCCGTTACTTCTACTTTGTTACGACTTATCCCAATTTAGTGGGAGCGACGGGCGATGTGTACGTGTCTTAGAGAATGTTTTATGGTTTTTGGTCATTACTTTCAAGTCCACCTTTTTTATTTCATCATAAGTTTCTGTGTGGAGGTTGTAACCCATTTCGCTCCTAAACATTAGCTGCACTTTGACTTGACGTTTTGTTTTTTTGTACTCTTAAATTTAAGTGTACTGGCGACAGCAGTATACATGCTTAGTTAGTTTAGGGTTGGTGGTTTGTGGATTATCAAATTAAGGAACAGGTTCCCCTGAGAGTGTAGGACACCGCCATGATCTTTAAGTTTAAAACTGTGGTTTTTATTATTTAGGTTATAGGTAAGGTCTTGAATAATGGGGTATCTAATCCCAGTTTTTGGTCAAGGGTTTGTAGTATCAGGGTTTGGGTGTAAAGTTGTTGTAATTTATGACAATTATAAAATTTTAGTCCTGGGTGTAACCTGAGATTGTATGATGAGCTTTTTGTTTAACCGCGACTGCTGGCACAAATTTGGTCAGCTATTAAGTTCTTTCGTATATTAGGAATATTAATTACTGCATAGCATGTAATTCTTATTGATGATCATACGTGAAGCTAGAACTAAACTGATAATAATAAGGGAGGTATCTCATTGTTGGGGTATGAACCCACTAGCTTAATTAGCTTACCTTATTTTTAAGTAGAAGTAATTATACGTTTTTAAATCTGCAATTTAATGTTGTTCTCAACTATTCTACTATAAAATAATTAGTTCTGGTTTTAATACAATTAAAATTAGTGGTAGAAGATGTAGGGTAATAATAAATATATCTTGACAGTTTATGTTTGTTGATGGATTTAAGGTTGATGTTGGTTTTCCATGTTGTGTGATTGAGAATAGATGTAGTGAGTAAGTGGCTGAGAAAAATCTTACTATGGCTAGGATCATGATTATATGTGTTGATTTGCTAATGATTCTTGAGAGTAATATAATTTCCCTTATTAGGTTTATAGATGGTGGTGCGGCTATGTTGGCTGCTAATATGAGGAACCATCATATGGATATTGTTGGAGTAATTGCTATTATTCCTTTAGTAAGAAATGATCTTCGGGTGTGTGTAAGCCTGTATGAGATATTGGCTAAAATAAATAGTGCTGATGAACATAAACCATGGGCAATTATTATTAGTATTGCTCCTGATTGTCCTCAAGAGGTCATTGTTATAGTGCCGGCAATTAGTAAGCCCATATGACCTACAGATGAGTAGGCGATTATTGATTTTATGTCTGGTTGACGAATGCAGATTAGGCTAGTTAAGAGGGCACCAGTGGTAGATACTGCTATTAATATATTTGTTGGGAAGTTCGTTAGCTGTTGAATTTGACATAGGCGAATTAAGCCGTATCCTCCAAGTTTTAGTAGAATGGCTGCTAGGACTATAGAGCCGGCAATTGGGGCTTCTACGTGAGCTTTTGGGAGTCATAGGTGTGAGATGTATATTGGTAATTTAACGAGAAATCCTATGATAAGGATAAGTCATGGTAGTGATGAGTATCAGGATAGGTGGTGTATAATTAATATTCTTGTGGTATTAGAGGTAAATATTATGGTAAGAATTATAAGAAGTATTGGTAATGATGCTGTAATTGTATATATCATTAAATATATACTAGCTTGGATTCGTTCAGGTTGATATCCTCATAGTAGGATAATAAATAGGGTTGGGATAAGAGATGCTTCGAATCAAATATAGAATATGAAGAGTGAGGCGGCAGAGAAGGCGTAAATTAAGATGATTGTAAGAGATAGGATTATAAATACAAATAGGCTTGGTTTGTTTGATAGGGCAACGATTTTTGATCTGGCTAGAATTATTATAGCTGAAATAAATAGTGTTAAATAGATTAGTGATATAGAAAGGTTGTCAAGTACGGATGAGTTGGAGATTATTAATGTTGAGGTGCTTATAGGTATAAATAATATAAAAAGAAATAGAATAATGAGTAGTGCTATTATACATGATCATCATGAGGGGGTTAGTATTATTAATAGTAGAAGAGGTAGGATGAGTTTTAGCATTTGTTGATTGTCGATAAAGATATATTGTCTGATCCATAGCTACGTGATATTATTACTATTAGTCTAAGTCCTAGTCTGGCTTCACATGCACCTATTGTTAGTAGAAGTAATACAATGAATGGGGTATTTAGTTTAATTGCGCTGGTTATAGGTGGAATAAGTAGAATAATGGTTAGTAGGAGTGCCTCTAGGCAAAATAGTGCTATTAGTAAGTGTTTATATTGAAGGGCCAGGGCTATAAGAATAAGGGTAAATATAAGAGGAATGCACAGTTTAATGGAGTGAAACATAGAGTTGAGGAGGAATTCCTGTTTTTGGTTTACAAGACCAAGGCTTCTGTATTAGCTTTCAACTCATCAGTTGGCCTTAAAGGATTTAAGACGTCCAAGGTCTTTATTTTATATTAAATTACTAACTGAGTGTATGCCAATATTGGATTTTAAGCATGAAAAGTTTACGTGTTATTTACACTACATACGCTTTCTTAAGGTGTAACCATTTTATCTTCTTCAGAGATACGCTTTTATTAAGCTATTAAGAAATATAATTGAGGAAGAAATAATAATGGCTGTAATTGTTGTTGATGTAATTAGAAGGAAGTTGTTTGGAGATAGGGGGGATAATAGTGTATTGGTTTGGGATGAATTAGAGATTGTTACTCAGGCGCCTTGACCTGAGATTGATTCTATTCATCCTTGATCAATTGATTTTAGTGAATTTATAGTAAGATATATTGGGTATTTAAACATGAATTGAGTGGAAAGTGGTACTAAAAATCATATTTTGGTGATAGCATAGTGAATAGTAGGCTTAGTAATTAGTTTTGCTTGTGTGTATAATGTTAGCGAGGTTAGAAGTCATCCTGAGACAAATCCTGTAATTATACAAAATAATGGTATAATTTTTATTGACTGAGGTACTACTACTGATAAATTGTAAATTGGATAAGATCAAGTAAGTGCTGCACCAGCAGTGATTGCTATTATTGATAGAAGAAGTGTTGGTGTAGAGATTTTTGTTGGTTCATTTATTGGTATAAATGGTGAGTGGGTGTTTGGGCCATAAATTGGGGTTAATAAGGAACGGATAGCATAAAATGATGTAAGGCATAGGCTAAATAGGGAGATTAATAATAGTGGGTAACTGAAGTAGAAATTGGTAGCAGATTCTATAATTATGTCTTTTGAGTAGAATCCAGCGGTGAATGGAAATCCGCATAGAGCTAAATTTGCTACTATTAGACATGATACAATTGTTGGTGATTGTCTATATAAGTTGCCCATTCATCGTAAGTCTTGAGAGTGTGAGTGTAGGTGGATCATTGATCCTGCACAGATGAAAAGTAAGGCTTTAAATATGGCGTGAGTTACTATGTGGAAGAAGGCCAGTCATGGTATGTTGGCACCAAGGCTGAATATTATAATACCTAATTGGCTTAGGGTGGATAGAGCAATGATTTTTTTAAAATCACACTCTATAGTTGCTCTGAGACCAGCTATGAGGGTTGTTGATGTGGCGATTAATAGTAAAATGTTGTTGAAGCAGTTGATTGAATTTAGTGTTGGATAAAATCGAATGAGAAGAAACACTCCTGCGGTTACTAATGTTGATGAATGAACGAGGGCTGATACTGGAGTTGGGGCGGCTATAGCTGCTGGCAATCACCTAGAAAATGGTATTTGTGCACTTTTAGTGCAGGCTGCTAATATGATTATAAAGATTTGGAGTCATTGCAGGTTAGATTGGTGAAGGTTAGTGATTAATCAGTTGGCTTGATTAAGGGTAATTGCAATGGCTATTAATAGTGCTACGTCGCCGATTCGATTTGTGAGGGCTGTAATTATACTTGCGGCTAATGATGATTGATTTTGGTAGTATATAACTAAGATAAATGATGTAAGCCCAAGACCGTCTCATCCTAATAAAAGTATTATAAGGTGCGGAATATAGATTAATAGGTTTATAGATATAACAAATAATAGGACTATTACTGTGAATCGGTTTTTAGTTTTATCATTTTGTATATAGATTTTTGAGAATGATAGAACGTTTGCGCTGATGAATAATACGACTCATGAAAATGTTAGACCGATTTTATCGAAGATAATGTTAAATATAATTGGGGTATTGTTTAGGTAGAATAGTTCTCATTCGATGAGTGTGGTAGTATTTGACATAAGGTGAAGAACAAGTGGTGGGGTCAAGGCAAATAGTGTATATCATAATAGAAATGTTGATGATAAGAAAATTGGGGTTGAATATAACGGACGATACATTATTATATTGGGTTGGTTTGTTTAATGTTGGTTTGTTAAATTTTATATCGGATAGTATAGTAGTTATAATGTGTGAGTATTGGGCATAGATTAAATTTATTTAATAAATAATTTACAGTATAAATAAATATTACTGCTCCGACATGAAATGAAATTGGTGAATGAGTGGGCATAATGGTGTTCTTATTTTTTAAGCTATGGTTGTCGCCGGCGGGGGCTTATTTTATATGATTTTTGGGACGTATTGAGGAAATATTTGGATAATGTTCTAAGTTTGAGTGTAGTTTACCCCCACCACCCCCCAGTTTTGGGTACAGTTGTTAATTATATATATATATATATATGTATATATATATAT
>OGCL01002130.1_pt1 | contig 14613 bp, 15 predicted proteins | sample 1570041 | NCBI WGS metagenome assembly OGCL01 (sample SAMN06266162, study PRJEB24511) | hot springs metagenome | isolation source: Hot spring water | place: South Africa: Limpopo | collected 2015-06-22
CTCGCCTGCGACCGTCACGCGCAATCTGCCTCGATCATGGGCTTCGCGCCTTCCCGCGTCCTAATGGACAATCTGGGTTGAAGCCGTCATGGGGAACGGGTGATGGCGGATGAGCGCAGACCGGTTGGCGAGGTCTCCCCATCACCCATCCCCGAGTCCCGGCTCTCCGGCTGCCGGGCCTGCCCGCGCCTGAGCGCTTTCCTGGACCAAGCGCGGCAGCGCCACCCGGGTTACCACTGCCGGCCCGTGCCCCCGTTCGGCGACGCGCGGCCGCGACTGCTCATCGTCGGTCTGGCACCGGGCCTGCACGGCGCCAACCGCACCGGCCGGCCGTTCACCGGCGACCATGCCGGCATCCTGCTCTACGAGACCCTGCACGCCTTCGGCTACGCCGACCGGCCCGTCTCCATCGGCGCAGACGACGGCCTGCGCCTCACCGGCTGTCGCATCACAAACGCCGTGAAGTGCGTGCCGCCGGACAACCGGCCGGACACCGCCGAGGTCAGGCGCTGCAATGCCTATCTGGCTGCGGAACTGTCCGACCTGCCTGCCGGTGCCGCCATCCTCGCCCTGGGGCAGATCGCCCATGGCGCCGTGCTGCGGGCGCTCGCGCTCAGGCCCGGCGCCCACCCCTTCGGCCACGGCGCGCGGCACGACCTGCCGGGCCGGCGGCGGCTGTTCGATAGCTACCACTGCTCCCGCTACAATACCCAGACCAACCGGCTCACCCCGGCCATGTTCCGGGCGGTGTTCGCCGACATCCGCGCCTACCTGGAGGAAACCTGACCATGCCCGTCGTCACCATCAAGCTCGCCGGCCAGCTCGACCGCGAGCAAAAAAGACGCATCGCCGAGGAGATCACCGACACCCTGGAGCGTATCGCCTTCAAACCGCGGCGCTACACCTACATCGCCTTCGAGGAACTGCCCGACGAGAACTGGGCCATCGCCGGGCAGCTGCTCGACGAGGGGGACTGACGCGGGCACTGCCCACGGCGCCGGCCATTGCAGTCATTGCGGCCAGTCAGTAGCCAAGAAGCGCAGGCACAGCCAACAGCCTCAAAATCGTCGGACTGAAGTCCGACCTACGCAGTGTTCGTCAACATCGACCCGGATTGTCCCTTCGGTCGCAGGGCGGGCAAGGCTCACTTCAGCACGACGATCCACACCGGCAGCGTCGCCAGGAAACCGAGGCTGGACCAGCTGACGGTCAGGGCCGCGGCACGCACGTCGAGCCGGAAGCGGTCGGCCAGGCTGGCGGCCATGAGCATGGTGGGCATAGCCACCTCCAGAATGGCGGCGGTCTGCGCGGCCTGCAGTTCGCCGAAGACCAAGCGGGCGAGGCCCAGGACGATGAGGGGCGCGACGGCCAGCTTGACGGCGACGGCGGCGATGACCGCGCGGCTTGGCCTGAGGTCGGCCCAGGGGATGGATAGCCCCAGTGTGAAGAGCATGAGCGGGATGGTGGCCTGGCCCATGAACTTGGCAGCCTGGATCAGCGGACCCGCGTCGATGCCGGCGAAGTTCACCGTGAAGCCCAGAACGAAGCCCCAGATCGGCGGCAGGCGAAGCACGGTGCCGAAGAGGCTCGCGCCCTGGCCGCCGGGATGCCCCAGGCGGGTGGCGATCCACACGCCAAGGGTCCAGACCAGCGGGGTGGAGGCCAGCACGTCGGCGAAGGCGGCGTAGCTGCCGCCCATGGGGCCGTACAGGAAGGTGAGCACGGGATAGCCCATGAACAGCACGTTGCCGAAACAGCCGGCGAGCAGGATGGCGGCGCGGGTCTCGCGGGCAAGGCCCGCGCCCAGGGGCGAGCGGTAGAGCAGCGGATAGAGCAGGATGAGGCTCACGAGGATGCCGGCGATCGTGATGACCGGCACGGTGAGCATCTGGCGGTCAATGTGGGCCTGCGCGGAGAGGGCGAAGAGCAGCGGCGGGGCGAAGACGTCCACCACCAGGCGGTTGAGGCAGACGCGCAGCCTGTCCGCCGGCGGATCGCGGCGGAAGCGGGCCCAGAGGCCGCCGGCTGTCACCAGCAGGGCGATGGGCAGCCAGACCTGGAGGAAGAGATCGCGGAGAAAATCGGGGGACATGGGACGCCCGTATTATGCGGCGTCCATGTGCCCCACGGCGGGGGAAAACCCCCGGCCGCAGGGAGGGATCAGTTCAGCACCGCCTGATCCGTGGGGCAGAGCACGACGCGGGCGCCGACCGGCTGCACGGATTGGATGATGGCCATGTCCTCGGAAGAGAGCTGACCACGGTGAGCAGCCACGCCATAGAGGATGGTCGTCGACTGCGCCACCGCCTCCGTGTCCGGTTGGGGGGCCCGCACCGAGGCCATGATGGCGAGGTCTTCCGGGCTCAGATGGTCGGGCTGGCAGTCCTGGCCGGCTTGCGCAGAGAGGGTGAACGACAGGGCAGACAACAGCGCGAAGGTAGTACGCATATACATTTCCTTTCAGGTTGAACAGATCAACGAATATTGATACATGCGTACTACTGTAACGGCTTATTCTTGATTTATATCAATAATACTTGATATTTATACTCGGTCATTCTCTCTTTGTTGCACGCCGGCGACAGGTCATTCCTCCCCGTCGGCCTCCATACCCAGTTCCTGAATCTTGCGCGTGAGGGTGTTGCGGCCCCAGCCCAGCAGACTGGCGGCCTCGATCTTGCGTCCGCCGGTGTGGTTGAGGGCGATGCGGATCAGGGTGCGCTCGAACTCGGCGGTGAGATCGTCAAGGATGCCGTGCTCGCCGCGCGCGAGCCGGGCCTGGGCGGTGCGGCCCAGGGCCTCGGCCCAGTCCAGGGCGGCGTGCTGGGGTTCCTCCAGCGCCTCGGGGGGCAGGTCCTTGGGTTCGATGACCTGGCCGGGGGCCATGACGGTGAGCCAGTGGCACAGGTTCTCGAGCTGGCGCACGTTGCCGGGATAGGGCAGCGCCGTGAGCACGCGCATGGCCTCGTCGCTGACCTGCTTCATCTCCACGCCCAGCTCCCTGGAACTCTTCTGCAGGAAATGCCGCACCAACAGCGGGATGTCCTCGCGCCGCTCCCGAAGGGGCGGCAGCTTGATGCGGATGACGTTGAGGCGGTGGAACAGGTCCTCGCGGAACAGGCCCTGGCGCACCCGGTCCTCCAAGTTCTGGTGGGTGGCGGCGATGACCCGCACGTTGACGCGGATGGGCGAATGGCCGCCCACCCGGTAGAACTCGCCGTCGGCCAGCACACGCAGCAGGCGCGTCTGCAGGTCGGACGGCATGTCGCCGATCTCGTCGAGGAACAGGGTGCCGCCGTCGGCCTGCTCGAAGCGGCCGCGCCGCGAGCCGGTGGCGCCGGTGAAGGCGCCGCGTTCGTGACCGAACAGTTCGCTCTCCAGCAGGTCCTTGGGGATGGCGGCGGTGTTCAGTGCGATGAAGGGTTTGTCGCCGCGCGGGCTGTGCCGGTGCAGCGCGCGGGCCACCAGCTCCTTGCCGGTGCCGGTCTCGCCGTTGATGAGCACCGTGGCGTGGGACTGGGCCAGCCGGCCGATGGCGCGGAAGACGTCCTGCATGGCCGGCGCCTGACCCAGCATGGCCTGTCCGGTGAGGCTCGCCTCGCCACCGCCGCCTTCCTCCCGCCCGCCCTCTTCCAGGGCGCGGTGGATGAGTTCGAGGGCGTGGTTGACGTCGAAGGGCTTGGGCAGATATTCGAAGGCGCCGCCGGAAAAGGCGGAGACGGCCGAATCCAGGTCCGAATAGGCGGTCATGATGATGACCGGCAGCTTGGGGTGGCGTGCCTTCACCTTTTCCATGAAGTTGAGGCCGTCCATCCCGGGCATGCGGATGTCGGTGAGGATGGCGCCGGGCGTGTCGCGATCCAGGGCGCGCAGCGCCGCCTCGGCGCTGTCGAAGACCTGATGCGCCAGGTTTTCCCGCTTGAGCGCCTTTTCGAACACCCAGCGGATGGAGCGGTCGTCGTCGATGATCCAGATGGGTTTCATGATCAGGTGACAGGTGACAGGCGACAGTCTCAGAGGTCATGACGGGTCTTTTCTGTTGCCTGACCTCCGACCTCTGATCCCTGAATAGGCAGGTAGATCGAAAAACAGGTCAAGCCCGGTTCGCTGACCAGGTGGATCACCCCCTCGTGGCGCTGAATCAGGCTCTGTGCCAGGGTGAGTCCCACGCCGCTGCCGCCCTCGCGGCCGGAGACCAGGGGGAAGAAGATCTTGTCCTGCATCTCCTCGGGGATGCCGGGTCCATGGTCGATGATGTCCAGGCGCACGGCCAGGCGCCAGCGCTTCATGGCCAGGGTGACCTGGCGCACCGCGCTGGTGCGCAACACGATCTCGCCCTGGCCGTTGACGGCCTGGGCGGCATTGCGGGCGATGTTCAGCACGGCCTGGATCAGTTGCTCCAGGTCGCCCTTCACCTCGGGCAGGCTCACGTCGTACTCGCGCCGCACGCTGAGCCCGGGGTATTCGGCCAGCATCAGGCTGCGCACCCTTTCCAGCACCTCGTGCACGTTGAGGGCCCGGATCTCGGGCCGCTTGGCCGGTGCCAGCCAGCGGTCCAGCAGGTCCTGCAGGCGGTTGGCCTCCTGGATGATGACCTGGGTGTATTCGGACAGCTCCGCCCCGTTGAGTTCCGCCTCCAGCAGCTGCGCCGCGCCGCGGATGCCGCCCAAGGGGTTGCGGATCTCGTGCGCCAGCTGCCTGAGCAGCATCTGCACGGTCTGCGCCTGAGCCATGGCCTGCTCGTCGCGGGCGATCTTCAAGCTGTTGCCGGCAGGGTGGAACTCCAGCACCACCGCGCCCGCGTCGTATTCCAGCGGGGTCACCGTCACGTTCAGGGTCAGGGCCAGCTCACCCGCCTCCACCAGCAGATGGTGCTCGGTGAAGCTGGCGCCCTCTTTCAGGGCAGCGTCCACGGCGCGCTCCAAATCGGGGCATGCGCGGATCAGGTTGGACAGCGGCTTGTCCACGGCATGGTGCACGGACATGCCGAACAGGTTTTCCGCCGCCGGGTTGAGGTAGCGGAGGATGCGTTGCTCGTCCAACAGCAAGACGGCGGTGGCGAGGATGTCGAGACCGGGAGCGGCGAAGTTCATCGGGGCGTGCCTGGGGGTATCACCCAACCGGGCTAGCAAGAAGCGAGCCAGCAAGGAGGAGAGGCGAGCGGTAGCGCCTGAAAAGACGGCAAGACCGTTGCCCGCTCAACGTATGAGCGACAGCTCCTTGTTGAGCATCTCGATGTTCTTCTCGTGCAGGCGCACGCTGTCTGCCAGCTTGTCGAGGTCCGTGCCGGGCTGGCGGGTGGCGGTGGCGAGCGCCCGGCGCGCGGCATCCAGGTTGCGCTGCTCACTGGCCAGCTCCTCCATGAGCAACTGTCGACGCATATCGTCGCGGCGGCGCTGGGTGTTGGGGTCCACGCGCGGGAAATAGGCCGGCGAGGGCGTGCTGGCGCTGCTGCGGGGTTTTTTGCCGGCGGCGGCGTCCTTGGGCACGCTGGCCGCGGGTGGCGTGCGCACGTCCAGGTCCAGCTTTTTGGCCCCGGGCCGCGGGATGTTGGTATAGGTGACGTTGCCCTGGTCGTCGATGAACTTGTAGATCTCGGCCTGGGCGGCAAGGCCCACCCCCAGGCCGCAGGCGATCAGGATCAGGCGGGAGAAAAGACGCATGGTGCGAAGGGGGCTGACGCTACGGGCCCAGTGTATGCGCTGCCCCTTGGCGGAGCAACAAAAAAGGGCAGCCGCGGCTGCCCTCGCTTCGGCCTGAGCAGATCAGACCGAGTAGTACATGTCGAACTCGATGGGGTGGGTGGTCATGCGCAGCCGCGTGACCTCCTCCATCTTCAGCTCGATGTAGGCATCGATGAAATCGTTGCTGAACACGCCGCCGCGGGTGAGGAACTCGCGGTCGCGGTCCAGGTGCTCCAGGGCCATGTCCAGGGAGTGGCAGACCTTGGGGATGGCCTTCTCCTCCTCGGGCGGCAGGTCGTACAGGTTTTTGTCGGCGGGGTCGCCCGGGTGGATCTTGTTCTGCACGCCGTCTAAGCCGGCCATCATCATGGCGGCGAAGGCCAGGTAGGGGTTGGCGATCGGGTCGGGGAAGCGCACCTCGATGCGGCGGGCCTTGTCGCTCGCCACGTGCGGGATGCGGATGGAGGCGGAGCGGTTCTTGGCGGAGTAGGCCAGCATCACCGGGGCCTCGAAGCCGGGCACCAGGCGCTTGTAGGAGTTGGTGCCGGGGTTGGTGATGGCGTTGAGCGCCTTGGCGTGCTTGATGATGCCGCCGATGTAATACAGGGCGAACTCGCTCAGTCCCGCATAGCCGTTGCCGGCGAACAGGTTCTTGCCGTCCTTCCAGATCGACTGGTGGCAGTGCATGCCGGAGCCGTTGTCGCCGACGATGGGCTTGGGCATGAAGGTGGCGGTCTTGCCGTAACTGTGCGCCACGTTGTGCACCACGTACTTCAGGATCTGGGTCCAGTCGGCGCGCTTGGTCAGCGTGGCGAACTTGGTGCCGATCTCGCACTGCCCGGCGGTGGCTACCTCGTGGTGGTGCACCTCGACCTCGACGCCCATCTCCTCCAGGGCCAGGCACATGGCCGAGCGGATGTCCTGCAGGGAGTCGATGGGGGGGACCGGGAAGTAGCCGCCCTTGACCTTGGGGCGGTGGCCGATGTTGCCCACCTCGGTCTGCTCGCCGGAGGACCAGGCGGCCTCTTCGGAGCGGATCTTCACATGGCTGCCGGACATGTCGTCATGCCAGGTGACGGAATCGAAGATGAAGAATTCGGGTTCGGGCCCGAAGTAGACGGCATCCCCCACGCCGGTGGATTTCAGATAGGCCTCGGCGCGCTTGGCGATGGAACGGGGGCAGCGGTCGTAGCCCTTGCCGGTGTCGGGTTCCACCACGTCGCAGGTGAGGATGAGGGTGGGCTCGTCCATGAAAGGATCGATGTTGGCGGTGTCCGGGTCGGGCATGAGCAGCATGTCGGAGGCCTGGATGCCCTTCCAGCCGGCGATGGAGGAACCGTCGAAGGCGTGGCCGTCGGTGAACTTGCTCTCGTCGAAGGCCTTGACCGGCACGGAGACGTGCTGCTCCTTGCCGCGGGTGTCGGTAAAGCGGAAATCGACGAATTTGACGTCGTGTTCCTGAATCATTTGCATCACATCGGCGACCGCCATGTTTTTCACTCCTCGAGAACGGGTGGACACGAAAACAACCCCTGGATCCGTGTTGCCATGGACGAACACTGCGTAGGCCGGACTTCAGTCCAGCGGCTTGGGTCTCGGGCTCAAGCCCGACCTACGATGCATTGCGCTCCAACGACACGGGTCCAGGAAACCGAGAGGCCAGGGCTAAGCACAAATCATGCCAGCTTTTGAATGAGGCACAACCATTGTGCCACAATGCCCGATGCGGCCTATGCGCTTTTTCGTGCACCAGTATAGGGCGCTGCGCACCGTGATGGTGCACCCCTGATGCCGCGGCCTGACCGTACAATGCAGGCTTCCCCCGACGCCGACGCCCCATGACCGATCACTATGCCGTCTTCGGCAACCCCATCGCCCATTCCAAGTCGCCCCTGATACACGCCGCTTTCGCCCGTCAGACCGGCCAGGACCTGGATTACACCGCCCTGCTCGCCCCTGTGGATGGTTTCGTCGAGTGCGTGACCGCGTTTCGCGCCGGCGGCGGCCTCGGCGCGAACGTCACCGTGCCGTTCAAGCAGCAGGCCCATGCGCTCGCCACTCGGCGCTCCGCCCGCGCCGAGGCGGCCGGGTCGGTCAACACCCTGCACTTTCTGGGTGCGGAGATCTTCGGCGACAACACCGACGGCGCGGGTCTGGTTACCGATCTCACACGCAATCTCGGTGTCGTGGTCGAGGGGCGACGCATCCTGCTCCTGGGGGCGGGCGGCGCCGCGCGGGGGGTCATCATGCCCTTGCTGGCGCTGGCTCCGGCGGCCCTCATGATCGCCAATCGCACCCCGGGCCGGGCGGCGGAGCTGGCCGTGCACTTCCGTGATGCCGGGCCGGTCGAGGGCGGTGGTTACGAGACCTTGGCCGGGGCGTCCTACGACCTCGTCATCAATGCCACGGCCGCGAGCCTGGCGGGGGAGCTTCCCCCCCTGCCGGACGGGATCTTCGCGGCCGATGCGCTCGCCTACGACATGATGTACGGTCGCGACACCCCCTTTCTCCAGCTGGCCCGCCAGGCCGGGGCACGCACCGCCGACGGGCTGGGCATGCTGGTGGAGCAGGCGGCGGAGGCCTTCTTCCTCTGGCGCGGCGTGCGCCCGGAGACCGCGCCGGTGATCGCAAGGTTGCGGGCAGGCTGAGGCGAGACGGTGATGCTGCGGCTGCTCCTGAAGACGCTGCTGATCGTCTTCCTCGTCGTCGTGGCCGTGCAGCTGTGGTTTCTGGTACAGGTGGCGTGGTGGGGCTATTTCAACCCGTCTTCCACCGCCTTCATGGAGGCGGGCCTGGCGCGCCTGCAGGAGAAGAGACCGGATGCCGAGCTGCGTCACCGCTGGGTGCCCTACGAGCGCATCTCCATCCACCTGAAACGGGCCGTGGTGGCCGCCGAGGACAGCCGCTTCCTGACCCACCAGGGCTTCGACTGGGAGGGCATCGAGACGGCGGTGGAAAAGAACATCAAGCGCGGTCGCATCGTCGCCGGCGGCTCCACCATCAGCCAACAGCTCGCCAAGAACCTGTTCCTGTCCGCCTCGCGCAACCCCTTGCGCAAGCTGCAGGAGGCGGCCATCACGGTGATGCTGGAACGGCTCTGGAGCAAGCGACGCATCCTTGAGGTCTACCTCAACGTCATCGAGTGGGGTAACGGCATCTACGGCGCCGAGGCCGCCGCCCGGCACTACTACGGCATCCCGGCCGCGCGGCTGGGCCCCTCTCAGGCCGCACACCTGGCGGCGATGATCCCCAATCCGCGTTACTACGAGACCCACCGCGCGGCACGCGGCCTGCTCAAGCGGCAGGCCGTCATCGCGCGGCGCATGCAGCAGGTCACGGTGCCCAGATAGACGCCTGCCCGACCGGCGTTGGGGTATACAATGCCGCGCCATGGCCGAAGACCGCGTAACCCGCTCCTCCGAACACACGGAAGACAGCATCCGACAGGTGATGGATCTCATCGCCCGTCAACGGCTGGTGGAAAACCTCGTCCGCAAGCAGGACATGCCGCGGCACGAGCTGGTCGAGTCCCTGGTGCACAAGCAGAACATCGTCGAGCTGCAGAAGAAGCTCGACCAGCTCCACCCGGCCGACGTGGCCTACATCCTCGAGGCCCTGCCCCTGGAGGACCGTCTCCTGGTCTGGGACCTGGTCAAGGCCGAGCGCGACGGCGACATCCTGATCGAGGTGTCGGACGCGGTGCGGGAATCCCTCATCGAGTCCATGGACAACCACGAACTGGTGGCGGCCGCCGCCAGCCTGGACACGGACGAGATCGCCGATTTGGCGCCGGACCTGCCCAAGGACGTGGTGCAGGAGCTGCTGCGCTCCCTGGATGCGGCCAAGCGCGCGCAGGTGGTGTCCTCCCTGAGCTACAAGGAGGACTCGGTCGGCGCCCTGATGGATTACGACTTCGTCACCATCCGTGCGGATGTGACGGTGGAAGTGGCCCTGCGCTACCTGCGGCGGCTCGGCGATCTGCCCAGCCACACCGACAAACTGTTCGTGGTGGATCGCGAGGGCAGGCTCATCGGCGTGCTGCCCATCAAGCGGCTGCTGATCCACGACCCGGACGTGCACGTGGCCGCCATCATGGTCGACGACCCGGTCACCTTCCGCGCCGGTGACGATGCCTCCGACGCCGCCCAGGCCTTCGAGCGCTACGACCTCATCTCCGCGCCGGTATTGAACAGCGACGATCTGCTCATCGGGCGGCTCACGGTGGATGTGGTGATGGACTACATCCGTGCCGAGACCGAATCGGACATGCTGTCGCTCGCCGGCCTGCGCGAGGAGGAGGACCTCTTCACCACGGTCTGGAAGGCGGCCAAGAACCGCTGGATGTGGCTCGCCATCAACCTGTGCACGGCGCTGGTCGCCTCGCGCGTGGTGGGCGCCTTCGAGGGCAGCATCGAGAAACTGGCGGCCCTGGCTGCGCTGATGCCCATCGTCGCCGGGCTGGGCGGCAACACCGGCAATCAGACCGGCACCCTGGTCGTGCGCGGTCTGGCCCTGGGCCTCATCACCCGTGACAATGCGCAGCGCCTGCTGGTCAAGGAACTGGGCATCTCGCTGCTCAATGGCGCCGTCTGGGGCGGGGTGATGGGGGTGGTGACCTACCTGCTCTACGGCAACGTGGGCCTGGGCGCGGTGATGGCCCTGGCCATGCTGCTCAATCTGACGGTCGCCGCCATGGCTGGCTTCTTCGCCCCCACCCTGATCAACCGCTTAGGCCGCGACCCCGCCTTCGGCACTGCCGTGCTGATCACCTTCATTACCGACTCCATGGGCTTTTTCATCTTCCTGGGGCTGGCCACCGTGTTCCTGTTGTGAGCTTATCGATGCATTCCGCCATCATCAGCGAGGACCCACAGACATGAAGATTGCCCTCATCACCGGCATCACCGGCCAGGACGGCGCCTACCTGGCCGAATTCCTCTTGGCCAAGGGCTACGAGGTGCACGGCATCAAGCGCCGCACCAGCCTGTTCAACCCAGTTTGTCCATTTGGACGCGGGCAGGCGCGAAGCCCATGATCGAGGCAGCTTGCGCGTGACGGTCGCAGGCAGGCCTGAACACCTCGCCGAGAAGTCACGCGCAAGCTGGACTATCAGGGGCGAGCGAGGCCCGCGTAGGCCGGGAAGCGGCATCTAGAAGCACTACGACCGTCCTCTGGCAAAAGGCGACCGAAGGCATGGGCCGGTCTAATGGATAATCTGGGATCATGAGTCTCTTCTTGTCTCCGCGGGGGTACACCGTCGTCCGCAGGCGGCCATGCTTGATCGCGGGCCTGTAGAATCAGAGGGCCTACCCCGAGTCGTCCCATGTACATAGAGATCCCCGACTACGCCCGTGCCCGCGTCCTGGTGGCGGGAGACGTCATGCTCGACCAGTACTGGCAGGGGACCACCCAGCGCATCTCGCCGGAGGCGCCGGTGCCGGTGGTGCGCATCGAGGGTGAAACCGTGCGTGCGGGTGGCGCGGGCAACGTGGCCCTCAACGTCACCGCAGTGGGCGGCAAGGCCATCCTCATGGGCGTGGTGGGCGAAGACGCGGCCGGCCGGCAGCTCGAACAGCTGTTGCTGGGATTCGGCGTGGAGTGCCGGTTGCATCGCCAGGCCCCGCGCACCATCACCAAACTGCGCATCCTCAGCCGTCATCAGCAGCTCATCCGGCTGGATTTCGAGGACCACGTCGGCAGCATCGACTTCGACGGCTTTCTGGACGACTACGCCCGGCATCTTGCACGGGTAGACTGCGTCGTGCTGTCCGACTATGCCAAGGGCACCCTGGCGCCGGTGGCCGAGATGATCCGCCTCGCCCGGGCCAGGGGCCTCCCGGTGCTGATCGACCCCAAGGGCGCGGACTTCGCACGCTATGCCGGCGCCTCCCTGCTGACCCCCAATCTGGGGGAATTCGAGGCGGTGGTCGGTCCCTGTGCGGACGAAGCCGAGCTTGTCAGCCACGGCGAGGCCCTGCGCGCACAGCTCGACCTGGAGGCGTTGCTCATCACCCGCGGCGAACAGGGCATGACCCTGCTGGAGCGCGGCTGCCCCGTGCGCCACTTTGCGGCCAAGGCACGTGAGGTGTACGACGTGACCGGCGCCGGCGACACGGTGGTGGCCATCCTCGGCGCCGGACTCGCGGCCGGCAGCTGCCTGGCTGACGCGGTGGGTCTGGCCAATCTGGCCGCCGGCGTGGTGGTGGGCAAGCTCGGCACCGCCACGGTCAGCGCCGAAGAGATCGCTGCCGCCATGGACAGCCATGCCCCCATTCCCCGCGGCGTCACGACGGAGGAGGATCTGCTCGGCTACCTGAGCCGTGCGCGGCGGGCCGGCGAACGCATCGTCATGACCAACGGCTGCTTCGACCTGCTTCATGCCGGCCATGTCGCTTATCTGGAGCAGGCACGCGCCCTCGGCGACCGGCTGGTGGTGGCGGTGAACGACGACGCCTCTGTTCGCCGTCTCAAGGGCGAGGGCCGCCCGGTCAACGGGCTTGCCGCGCGCATGGCCGTGCTGGCCGGGCTGGAGGCGGTGGACTGGGTGGTCCCCTTCACCGAGGACACCCCGGAGCGGCTCATCTGCCGGGTACTGCCGGACATCCTGGTCAAGGGCGGCGACTACCACCCCGAGGACATCGCCGGCGGTGCCTGCGTGCGTGTGGCGGGCGGGGAGGTGCGGGTGCTCCCCTACGTGCAGGGCCATTCCACCACCGGCATGATCACCCACATCAGAAAGGTCTGAGCGTGTACATCGTCACCGGCGGCGCAGGCTTCATCGGCAGCAACATGGTCAAGGCCCTCAACGGACGCGGCATCACCGACATCCTCGTGGTGGACGATCTCAAGGACGGCACCAAGTTCAGGAACCTGGCCGACTGCGACATCGCCGATTACCTGGACCGCAGCGACTTCCTGGCACGCGTGCGTGCGGGCGAGCGCTTTGGCCAGGTCGAAGCGCTCATCCACGAGGGGGCCTGTTCCGCCACCACCGAATGGGATGGCCTCTATGTGATGGGCAACAACTACGAATACAGCAAGGCCCTGTTCCACTGGTGCCAGGAGGGCCGTGTGCCCTTCATCTACGCATCCTCTGCCTCGGTCTACGGCATGGGACCGGATTTCAGGGAGTCGCGCGAGTGCGAGCGGACTCTCAACCTTTATGCCTATTCCAAGTTCCTGTTCGACCAGTACGTGCGTCGCCACTGGCAGGGTCTCACCGCCCAGGTCGCTGGCCTGCGCTACTTCAATGTCTACGGCCCACGCGAGGGCCACAAGGGCAGCATGGCCAGCGTCGCCTTCCACTTCCATCACCAGATCCTCAAGGACGGTATCGTGCGGCTGTTCGAGGGCTCGGACGGCTACGGGCCGGGCGAACAGCGTCGCGACTTCGTGCACGTGGACGACACAGTGGCGGTGAAGCTGTGGCTGCTGGACCACGACGAGATCAGCGGCATCTTCAACGTCGGCACCGGCCGGGCGCAGAGCTTCAACGACGTCGCCCGCGCGGTGATCGCCCATCACGGCCGCGGCAAGATCGAGTACATCCCCTTCCCCGAGCACCTCAAGGGCCGCTACCAGAGCTACACCCAAGCCGACATCTCACGCCTGCGCCAGGCCGGCTACACGAGCGAATTCATGACTGTTGAGCAGGGCGTGCCCCGCTACCTGGACTGGCTGCAGGGACGTGAGCGCTGAGAACGACCTGCCGGCCAGGAGCGACATCCGGCGCATCCTCATCATCAAGTGGAGCGCCATGGGCGACGTGGTCATGGCCACTGCCCTGATGGAAGACATCCGGCTCGCCTTTCCGGACGCCCGTATCGACCTCAACACCTTGCCCGCCAGTGCCCAACTGTTTGCCCATGACCCACGCTTTGACGAAGTTTTCGCCATAGATGTACGCAACAAGGATGCTCGCTTGACAAATGCGCTGGCATGGATACATCGCGTACGTCGTGGCGAATACGATCTGGTCATCGACCTGCAGCGCACCGACCATACCCGCAGCCTCCTGGCACTACTGCTGTTTACTGGCGGAATACCCAGGCACCGGGTCGGCAACCGGGGCGGCTTCCCCTACACCCGAACACCACGGTTAACCGATCCTAAGGCGCATGCCTTCCCCATGATGCGCTCCGTTCTGGAGTCGATCAGCATACCGACCCGCACCAACCATCCGGTACTTTATGCCGGTACAACGCACTTGGAGCAGGCCGAAGCGCTGATGCACGGGCATGGCCTCGAACCCGGTCGCTTTGCTGTCTTTTTGCCCGGCTCGCAAGCAGCGGGCTGGCTCAAACGCTGGGGTGTGGAACGCTTCCAGGCCCTGGCCGTCCTGCTCAGGGATAGCGGCATGGCCGAACGCATCGCCATCATCGGCGGCCCAGACGAGACGGAAGACTGCCGTCGAATTGCCGAGGCAGGAGACTTCCTCGTCAACCTCAATGGCCGCATCGAGCTCTTGGAGATCGCTCCACTGTGTGAGCAAGCCGCCTTCATCATTGCCAACGACACAGGCACAGCCCATATCGCTGCGGCAGCCGATCGGCCCATGCTGGTCATCTGCGGCCCTACCGACCCGTCCAGGGTCAAACCCATAGGTGAAAAAGTGCGCGCCATCCAAGCAGAGCTATCCTGCCGCAGCTGCTATGCCAAGGACTGTCCGATCGATGACAAACAACGATGCATGCGGATACTTAGCCCAGAGTTCGTGGCGGCGGAGATCGAGGCGATGCTCGCCGGGAATGTCAATCCGATCACCACCGATGTGCCGATACGGCGGGTAACTGGGCTTCCCTAAGAGTTACCGTGAAAGTCGCGAGCGCGACTCACGACGCTCCCCTCCCCCGCGGGGGGAGGGGCTGGGGGAGAGGGAACGGACACGGCGACATTCATGCTCTGGGGTGGCCGTCGCCATGTCCGTTAG
>OGCL01002131.1_pt1 | contig 14611 bp, 10 predicted proteins | sample 1570041 | NCBI WGS metagenome assembly OGCL01 (sample SAMN06266162, study PRJEB24511) | hot springs metagenome | isolation source: Hot spring water | place: South Africa: Limpopo | collected 2015-06-22
AGGCGAGCTGGCAGTCAATGGAACGATAAACGACCTTGCAATGGTGGGTGCAAAACCTATTTGTCTTGCAGCAGGATTTATTTTAGAAGAGGGGCTTCAGTTTGAACATTTAAGAACTATTCTCGCTTCTATGTCCAGGGCAGCAGAGGCTGCAAATGTCAGGATAATAGCGGGCGACACAAAGGTTGTTGACAAAGGCAAAGGAGATGGAATTTTTATAAATACGAGCGGAATAGGAATATTATATGACAGTATTAATATCGGGCCTCACAGGATTAGCGATGGAGATAAGGTGATAGTCAGCGGAATGATTGGCAGTCACGGCATTGCTGTTATGTCTGAGAGAATCGGTCTAACATTTGAGCCTGCTGTTTTGAGCGATACAGCGCCTTTAAATGGACTTGTTGAGATGCTGCTTTATGAACAAGTTTCTGATAAAGAACGGTTATCTATTAAGATGATGAGGGATCCAACCAGGGGAGGCATTGCAACTACATTAAAGGAGATAGCCCTTGACTCAGGGCACTGCATTGTTATTAATGAGGATTTACTTCCTATATCAGAAGGAGTCAGAGGTGCATGCGATTTGCTCGGATTAGACCCTCTTTACATTGCTAATGAAGGCATTTTTATTGCAATTGCTTCTATAGATTCGGCAGAATCAATCGTTCAAAAAATGAGAACCCATCCGCTCGGAAAAAATGCGAAAATCATTGGAGAGGTTGTTCGGCCTGAATCCCGAAAAGGAATGGTTATGCTAAAAACAGAGATAGGAGGGACAAGAGCGTTAGACATGCTTTCAGGAGAACAACTTCCGAGAATATGCTAAAATAACAGTTATTTTATTAATAACAAAAGCTGATTAAGGGGAGGGATAATGCCTAAAAAAATAATACTTATTATTTGCATTTTGGTAACCTATTCTTTTGGCGTCTCAGAAGGCGCTGTATTGCTTGACAGGATTATGGCGATAGTGAATAAGGAGGTTATTACATGGAGCGAGCTTTATGAGGCTATGGAGTTTGAAGCTTCAGGCGAATTAAAGGCCCTTAATGAACAAGAGAGGCGCAGGGTTTTTAAGGAAAGTGAGTCTGTATTTCTTGAAAACATGATCGATATGAAATTGCAGATTCAGGAGGCAAAAAAGTTAGGGATATCAGCCTCTGAGGAGGATGTTAACAGGGCAATTGAAAACATAAAGAAAAAATACTCCATGACAGAAGAAATGTTCAGGGAGGCTGTAAAACGGGAAGGCTTAAGTATTCCTGCATACAGAAAGAAACTCGCAGAGCAGATAACCATAAGCCGAATTGTTGACCAGGAAGTAAGGAGCAAGGTGCTTGTGACAGAAAAAGAGATTGATGTGTATATTTCGGAGAATAAAGAAGCAGCTAAAGAAATAGAAGGCGTTGTGTTAAGCCATATATTTTTAAATAAGACCGAAGATAAAAAACAGGTTGAGGAAAAGGCAAGGGATTTATACAGGAGAATAATGTCTAGCGAGAATTTTTCAGACATCGCAAGACAATATTCAGAGGATGCGAGCGCAAGAAGCGGCGGCAGCATAGGCTTTATAAAGAAGGCTGATATATCAAAGGAGTTTATGGACGTGCTTGCAAAATTAGAGGTTGGAAATATTAGCGAACCGTTTTGGGGCAGCAGCGGAATGCACATTATAAGGCTTGATGAGAAGATAGAAATTAAGACTCGTGAGGATTTAAGGGAAATGATAAGGCAGAGACTTCTTGATGAGAAATTTAAAAAGGCATATAAAGACTGGACAAAGACGCTGCGTGAAAGGGCATATGTGGAGATCAAACTTTAGGCAAAAGGCAATAGGCAATAGGCAGTGGGGAAAAGGCAGTGGCTTAGAAAAGAATTTCAAATGTATCCTATTCCATATAGCCTATTGCCTATAGCCTGTTTTTATGGAACAGAGGATTCAGAAGATAATTGCACAGGTCGGCATAAGTTCAAGGAGGAAGGCTGAAGAGCTTATAAAAGAAAGCAGGGTAACCGTAAATGGCAAGATCGCTGTCTTGGGGATGAAGGCGGATATAGAGAGGGATCATATAAAGATTGACGGCAGGCTTTTAACAAAGACAGAACCAAAAGCATATTTAATGTTTAATAAACCAGTTGGCGTAATTACATCTCTTTATGATTCTGAAGGAAGACCAACGATAAGAGATTTTTTAAAAAATGTAAAATGCAGGGTTTTTCCTGTTGGAAGGCTCGACTATGATTCTGAAGGGCTGCTTCTTCTGACGAACGACGGAGATTTTGCTCATTCTATACTTCACCCGTCAAAAAAGATATCAAAAACCTATGTTGTCAAGGTAAAGGGCATTATAAAAAGTGAAGATATTGAAAGATTAAGAATAGGCATAAGGTTGGAGGATGGAATGACCCTGCCGGCAAAGGTGAGAAAAATAAGAGAGACAGAAAATAACTCATGGATTGAGATAACAATATATGAGGGCAGGAAAAGACAGATAAGAAGGATGTTAGAGAAGATAGGACATCAAGTTATTAGGCTAAAAAGAATAGCTATTGACGGCGTAAAACTTGGAGATTTAGGGATAGGAAAGATAAGGCGCTTAACACGTGAAGAAATAGATAAATTAAAGATTACGAAAAACATTTTGCTTGATTCTTAATTTTTGAATGCGGAGGATTTATGATTCGTGATATGGGATGTGGAGATATCAGAGATAATGATGTAGGCAAGATGATAAACGTTGCTGGATGGGTTTTCAGAAGGAGGGATCACGGAGGGTTGATATTTGTTGATCTGCGGGACAGAAGCGGCATTGTGCAGATTGTCTTCAGCCCTGATGTCTCTAATGAATCTCATAAGATTGCTCATGATCTTAGGGGAGAGTTTGTTATATCTGTATCAGGAGAGATAAGAAGAAGGCCAGAAGGCACAGAAAACAACAATATACCAACAGGTACGATAGAGATCTATGCAAATGATTTAAAGATATTAAATGAATCTTCTCCACTTCCATTTCCAATGGAAGAGGCAGCAGATGCCTCTGAATTTCTCAGGTTAAAGTACAGGTATCTCGATTTAAGAAGGCCTGAAATTCAGCGCAATTTAATTACAAGGCACAGGGCTGCAAAGACTATAAGAGATTGCCTTGACGAGAACGGATTTCTTGAAATAGAGACCCCTATGCTCACAAAATCAACCCCTGAGGGTGCAAGGGACTATCTTGTCCCGAGCAGGCTGAACCCAGGCCATTTTTATGCGCTTCCTCAGTCTCCCCAGCTCTTTAAACAGATATTAATGGTTTCAGGTTTTGAGAGATATTTCCAGATAGTCAAGTGTTTCAGAGATGAAGATCTCAGGGCTGACAGACAGCCTGAATTCACACAGGTAGATATGGAGATGTCTTTTGTAAAACAGCAGGATGTGATCAATATCGTAGAGGGCATGATTAATAGAATTTTTAAAAATGTTCTTAACGTTGAGATAAAAATACCTTTTGAAAGGTTCAGCTATCTGGAATCAATGGAGAGATTTGGAAATGATAAGCCAGACTTGAGGTTTGGGCTTGAATTAAAGGATATGGCAGATATTGCTGAAAAGGGTTCTTTTAAGGTGTTTCTTGATGCTATAAATTCAGGCGGAAGGGTAAAGGCTATCAACGGCAAAGGCTTGGCAGGACTCTCAAGAAAGGAGATAGACGATTTGACAGCAGAGGCTGTTTCTTTTGGCGCTAAGGGTCTTGCTTGGATAAAGATAAAGAACGGTTTTGAATCTCCTATAGCCAAATTTTTTCCTGAAGATATTTTGAGGCAGATGGCAGAAAGACTCGATGCATCTGAAGGAGATCTGATGCTATTTGTTGCTGACAAAGAAAAGACAGTTCATGATGTATTAAGCAGGTTGAGGCTTGAATTGGGCAAAAGATTAAACCTGATAAGAGATGAATTCAAATTTTTATGGGTGACTGATTATCCGCTTCTTGAATGGGATGAAGAAAACAGCAGATTTTCAGCAATGCACCATCCATTTACTTCTCCAGTAGATGAGGATATCGAAAAGATGTTTTCGATGAATGTTTCTGAACTCCAGACTCCAGACTCCGAACTCGGAACCCTTAGGGCCAAGGCATACGACATCGTGCTTAACGGCTACGAAATAGGCGGAGGAAGCATTCGTATTCATAAAAAAGATATTCAGAAAAAAATGTTCGAGATCCTTAAAATATCCGATGAAGAGGCAAGGTCTAAATTCGGCTTCCTTCTCGATGCACTCGAATATGGCGCACCACCTCACGGAGGTATTGCTCTCGGATTGGACAGACTTGTGATGCTTATGGTGGGAGCCCATTCCATAAGAGATGTTATTGCATTCCCTAAAACCCAAAAGGCAGTTTGTCTTATGAGCGGGGCCCCTTCAATAGTCGAGCAGAAACAATTGAGAGATCTGCATATAAAGACTGATATTTCTCTGTAATTATTGACAATCAAGGCATTTTCTGGTATTAATAATACATGTTTTTCAAGAAGAAGGGCTTGATAGGGCTTGATATAGGCTCTTCCTTTATCAAGGGCGCGCAGATTAACGATACAAAGGAAGGCTATGAGCTTGCTATTTTTGATATGGTTCCCACCCATTCGGATGTTATAAAAGATGGGATAATTACTGATAAAGCCAAACTCGCCGCCTCTATTAAGGAATTGCTCCAAAAAATAGGCTTGAAAAAAAACAATGCAGTTATCAGTATTTCTGGCTCTTCCTCTGTAATCGTAAAAAAGATAACTACACCGATCATGACTGAAGAAGAACTCAGCGCTTCGATGAAATACGAGGTCGAACAGTATGTGCCTTTTAATATAAATGATGTGGAGATTGATTTTCAGATACTTGGCTCTTCTGCGGAAGAAGGACAGATGGATGTGGTCCTTGTTGCTGTCAATAAAAAGGTGATGAATGATTATGTCGATGCAATTAAAATGGCAGGGCTGGATGTAGCCATTGTTGATGCTGATTCCTTTGCTATCTGTAATGCGTATGAGGTTAATTACGATATGTTTGAAACAAATATTATTTCGCTTGTCAACATTGGTGCTTCGACAACGAGCATCACTGTGCTCCGAAATGGAGTTCCTATCTATACAAAATACAGCGATATAGGAAGCAATCGCCATACAGAGGCTCTGGAGAGGTCGACAGGTGTTTCGAGGGAAGATGCTGAAAGGCTTAAAAGAGGCCAGTTGATAGAGAATGTTTCTACAGAAGTTGTTCAAGAAATAATTAATTCTGCCTCTGATCAAATATATGCTGAGATATTTAGGGCATTTGAGTATTTTAAGGGCATTGTTGGAGAGGAAGAGATAAGCAAGATAATACTGAGCGGTGGAGCTGCTCTGGTTAAGGGATTTCCAGAGATGATGGAAGAAAGGCTTGGGATAAATGTAGAGGTTATGGATCCATTTAGACAAATAAAAATACATGGCAATCTTGATTCTTCGTATTTAAAAGATATAGCCCCGATGGCAGCAATAGCAGTTGGACTTGCAATAAGGCGCATCGGAGACAGATAGAAATAAGGAGAAGAAAGAAAAGATAATGATAAGAATTAATCTCCTGCCCGCAAAGAGAAAAAAGAAGGTAAAGGGAATTGTATCTTTTTTAATCACACTAGGCTCTATCACAGCAGCAGCTATTATAATTCTTATATCTATCACCTTTTTTTTGAAATCTGACATATCAAAGTTAAAATCGCAGAGCGAATCTAATAAGACAAAAATGCAGAGCCTTGCTAAAAAGATTGAACAGGCAAAGACATATGAACAACTGAATAAGGAGATAGAAAGCAGGAGCAGCATTATAGAAGGACTGAGGAAAAACCAATTATTGCCCGCAAAGGTCCTTGATAACATCAGCATTGCCTTGCCAGACGGAGTGTGGCTGGTCTCTCTGCTTTATAAAGACGGCGGGATAGATCTCGAAGGACATGCATTTACAAATTTTGAGGTAGTCTCTTATGTGGATAATTTAAAGAGATCAGAGGGTTTTACAGATGTGACCCTGATAGAATCAAAAGAAACAGAAGTAGAAAAGACAAGGGCGTATAAATTTAAGATAATTTTTAAGGTAAAGGCATAGGTTTTTATGAAGCTGAAGATAGATATCAATATAGAAAGCCTTCCTCCATCTCAAAAGAGATTGTTGGCTGTTTTGCCTTCAATAATAATTGCTGCTGTATTCATCTATTTTTTCATTATGCCTGCTTATGGCGAAAGATCGAAGCTAATTTCGGAGGTAGAAAAACAGGAGAACGATATAAGGATTGCCGAGCAGCAGTCAGCAAAACTTTCTGCACTGAAGGCAGAGAATGAAAGATTGCAAAAGAGGCTTTTAGAATTGCAATCAATGCTTCCTGAAGAAAAGGAGGTATCCGGACTTTTGAGGCAGACATCTGAACTCGGCATAAAATCAGGACTGCAGGTTGTTTTGTGGAAGCCAAAAGAAAGAAGTGTTCATCCAAGCAAAGAGGCATACGAGATTCCAGTTGATGTAGAGATGAGAGGCAGTTATCATAGATTAGGACATTTTTTTAGCAATATAACGAGGCTTGAAAGGATTGTTAATATATCTAATTTAACCATGAAGCCAGTAGAAGAAATGTTTCAGCAAAAAGGCACAGAAGTTTTGAACATAGGCTTTACTGCAATGACATATTCACTTATAACAGAGCAGGAGAGAAGGGAACTCGAAAAGAAGGAAAAAGAGAAAGACAAGGAAAAGAAGAGATGAAAAATAGCTCTACAATAGCCGCTTTGATATTTCTCAGCATTCTAATAACCTATGATTGTGCAGAGACATTTTATGAATATAAGGCGGTTAAAAAAAGGGACCCATTTGCGCCGCTCGTTGTCAAAGAAGCCCCCAAAGAAGTTAAGAAAGAAGATGTCAGACCTAAAAGAGGCGCTTTGCCGTTAGAAAGCTATGATGTTTCAACCTTTAAGCTCATAGGCATATTATGGAATAAGATCGGCTATTATGCAGTTGTTGTATTGCCAGACGGCAAGTCTTATAATATCAAAGAAGGCACTAAACTTGGACTTCATGATGGAAAAGTGTTTAAAATCGCAAAGGATTCTGTTATTATTAGAGAGCAAAAAAGAGATTATAAAGGCGTCCTTATTCCTAAGGACACTATGTTAAAACTCCGTGAGGAGGAGAGATGAAAAAATTGATTTGTCTTTTGTTTTTTGCCATTTCCCTATTTGTTATCTGTCTGCCAATAGACTCTAAAGCGAATACTTCAGAATCAGAGATAACAGATATAGAGGTAATGGATTACGCTGTGAAAATCAAGATAAGCGGACCTATCAAATATGAGATAAATAAGATTGACCCATTCAGAATCCTCGTTGATATAAAAAATGCGAGCCTCGGAGGATTAAAAGACAAATTCATACCCGGCAGGGCAGGGATAACAGAAATAAAAACCTCTCATCTTCAGGCCCCTGCTGCATCAAGGCTGGACATAATTCTGCAGTCGCCGCTTGAGGCTTTCGCGGAAATCAGCGAAGGGTCATTAATAGTCTCTCTTAAAAGAGAAGGAGTGTTTTCCTTATTAGAAAAAGAAGATGTTATTGACAATAAGATGACTGATTTAGCCGAAGATTTAGCCAGCGAGATAACAGAAGTCTTATTTAACAAAACAGATAATGGCGCAGAATTGATTGTAAAAGGAGACGGAATTATGCCGGAACCTTCTGTTGCTGAAGCTTCGGGCAGAGTTATAGTAGAGATACCAAATGTTGAAATGAATGCTCCTCTTCCAAAGTTTTCATCTCCTATTAAGTCCATCAGGCACAAGACAGGAAAAGGGAGTTTGAGTTTTATAATTGATTTAGAGGGCAAGCCTTCAACGGAGGTTTATGCAATAGACGACGAGATAGTTGTTAATATCGCCATTAAACAAGAAATTAAAAGCCGGAAATCAGAAGATACATCCCCGAAACCCGCGCCTATAGCGCTGAACTCCCGTCTGATTTCCCTCGATTTTCAGGATGCGGACATTGTCCCTATCATAAGGCTTCTTGGTGAAGTAGGGGGTTATAACATAATTGTTCACCCCGATGTTAAGGGAAAAATCACCATGAAGCTTCTTAATGTGCCGTGGCAGCAGGCGCTTGATGTGGTTATTAAGACATTTAATCTTGAAAAAATTGTTGAAGGAAATATTATAAGAGTCCAGCATAGTGTTGAAAAGGTCAAGCCTGATGTTGAAGTCGAAAAACTTATAAGTGAAGTATTTTATATTAAACATGCTGATATTTCTATTGTGGAGAAGCTTCTTAAAGATGCGAAGGTGCTTTCTGAAAAGGGAGGCATTGGCGTAATGAGGCAGAGCATTGATCTTGGAAAATTTAAAGAGCCGAAGGAGGAAAATATAAGTCCTAAATCTACAGGGATGCTGATTGTTACTGATACGCCGTCAATTATAAGCAAGGTAAGAGAAATTATCAAAAAAATAGATGTCCCGGAGCCTCAAATTTATATTGAGGCAAAAATAGTAGAAGTAAATAATAGATTTTTAAGGGATGTCGGAGTGCAGTGGGGATTAATGTGGCTCTCTTCAAATTGGAGAGACAGTGCATTAGGCTCTATCAGCAATACTCCTGTTACAGGAGGACAATTTCCAGTGGGAATCAATCTTCCCGCAGGCACTACAACTAACCCGGCCACAAGCGCTATAACATTTGGGTATTTAAACGCTGCTCAGACCTTTGGATTAGACCTGAGGCTCTCAGCAGCGGAAACTATGGGGAACTTGAAAATCATATCAAGCCCCAAAATAATGACCCTCAATAACGAAATGGCTGTAATAAGACACGGCGCTCAGGTTCCGATAGCTACTGCAACTGCAACACAGGGCGTTTTTCAAACAACCTATAAAGACGCAGCATTGAAGCTTAAGATTGTTCCACAGGTTATCGATGACTCTATCTTTCTGAAGGTAGAGGTGAACAAAGATGAACCAAACTATGCATTTGTGGATATTAATCAAAATCCGAGGATAGATTCCCGTTCTGCCTCGACACAGGTTTTGATAAAGGATGGAGAGACTATTGTTATAGGCGGCATACAAAAGACATCAGAGACAGACAACGAAGACAGCGTTCCAGGGATTTCTAAGGTGCCGATTTTGGGATGGTTATTTAAAAGACAGACTAAGGAAACCTCTTCTGAGGAGCTTTTGGTCTTTATAACACCAAGGATTGTTAGGCAGTAAGAAGTATTTTTAGAATTAAACAAGGAGGTTTTTTATGAACAAACTAAAAAACATGGGTTTATTATTGATAGCGGTTTTTTTGATATTCATTCCTCATACAGTTTCCGCAGAACTTCTCGGAGGCAATATATCCATCTTAACACAACGACATTATGACCAGCAAAACCCTCACATAATACACCTGCCTGACAAAAACCTTTATTTCGTTGTATGGGAAGATTGGCGGAATTACTCTACAACAAGGGCTGATATATACGGCAGGTTTATAAAGGCAGACGGCACTTTGTGCGGAAGCGAAGTTCCGATAGCAGTTGCGTCGGGAAATCAGACCGTTCCGAGGGCAGCTTACAGGGATGGGAACTTAATAGGCGATACATTTGATAGAATCATGGTCGTATGGCAGGATACAAGAAGGACTCTCAATGCTGGTGGATATGTGTATTACAGAGTAATTGATATCTCTTCATCTGTCTTCAATGAGTCAACATGCAGCGGATATACTCCTTCAAATGCTAATCAAGTACCTTTTGAGGATGATCTTCCTGCTACTTTAGGCACACAGTCTTATGTAAGTTCAAGGACTATGCCTAAGATTGCATATGATTTTATTTATGACAAATTTATTACTGTCTGGGTTGAATCAAGGACAACATTAAAGACAAGCAAGTTTCAGCCATTTTATCTGAATGCAGTGGAACCATCATGGCAATTTGGAGATACACAGTTTGTAGGGTATGCTGCAATTGATGGATATGCTTTGAGTTATCAAACAGGCACACCAACTATTATTCAGCAATGGATGGACAGTGGCATCTTGGGAGATGTTTATTCAAGGGCAAGGCTTTTGAGCCGAAGCAGCAGCAGCCACAAAGTCGTCTCAGTATTTGAATTCTTTGATGAGATAACAAATGTTGATGTTTCATGCGATACAACTACAACAGAATGTCTATTTATATGGGAGGGCATAAAAGGTACATTTACTAGGACAGATGAATGCACTGATGTGCCGAGCGGTGAAAATGACGGAGTCTGCGACGCGAACGATATCGTTGGATCTACTGCGGTTACCGAGTATAAACCAACAAATAAGGAGATATTCGCCATTTTTGAGAAAAATATCCCTCTTGCAGCTATAAATTCTTTAAGGGTTTCTAATTCTACTAATGGCGCATTCTATCCATCCATAGGATTTGACCCAATTTCAAAGAGATTCCTTGCTGTATGGGAAGATACAAGAAATGGGGCAAATACAAAGATATATGGACAGTTGATTTATTCTGGAAGCGGTCTTTATAACCAGAACTTCATTATCAGCTATCAGGATACAAACAATGACGGTCAGCAGGATACAAATGTTGCCAATTCAAGGCAGACAAGGCCTTTTGTATCATATGACTCAGTGAACCAGAGATTTTTTGTGATATGGCAGGATGGAAGAAACTCTACCTATTCTTTAGAAAACCTTGATATATACGGCCAGAAGGTTGATGCAGAAGGTTCTTTAAGAGGCGGCAATTATGCAGTAGATACAAATCCTTATAATCAGTATATTCCAACCATTGCTTTTAATGAGATAGACAACCAATTTCTTACTGTATGGAAGGATGCAAGAAATTTAACAAAATATAACTGCGGCACTGGAAGCCAGCCATGCGGTTCTGATGTGTTTGCTCAGAGATTTACTCTCGATAATTCAGCAATAACCCTTCTCAATATAGACAATACACTATTGTCTCCAGTCTTATTGAGTAGATTTGAAAATCCATCAGGAAGCGGAAGAGTTGAGGTAGGTCTTTTCGCTACGCAGTCATTTAAGATAAGAAATACAGGCGACACTATTCTTAAGATAGATTATATAGACAATACATGTGGAGGGACATTATCAGGCATTTCTCCTTTTTCATTTGACGGCTTGCCTTCTGAGCTTAATGCAAGAGGAGGAGCTACGCTTGACCTTGTGCCTTCAGCGGAATTAACTCTTACGGTGAGGTTTACGCCTTTAAGTGCAGGAAGCTATAACAGGTGTTTTATAATAGAGACAGACGGCGGAATGCCGAGGGTGAATCTTTCAGCCCTTTCAATAGAGTCAAATATTGAAGTAGCCCCGTCATCTCATAATTTTGGCAGTGTTTATATTGGTCAATATGCTGAAAAGACCTTTGTTGTGAAAAACGCAGGTCTTGCTAATCTTAGAATTTATTCTTTGAACAATCCTTCTTCTCCATTTTCGATTCAGAGCGATGGCTGTTCTGGAAAAAGCATTACACCTGGTTCTGTATGCAATATAGTGGTAAGATTTACACCCACTTCCATTACTTCTTATTCTTCAAACTTTGGTATAAACTCAAATGATCCTGATTCTCCAACTGTAAGTGTCAATATTTCAGGCACAGGCATTGCAACGCCTCCGCTGCCTGATATAACGGTAAGTTCTTTATCCGTCAATTTTGGTTATGTTGTATCAGGACAATCTTCTCAACAGAATATAACGATCAGGAATGACGGAACAGCAGCTTTGGTCATTAATTCAATAAGCGGTCCTAATTCTCCTTTTAGCATTGCAAGCAACAATTGTCCATTAGCGCCGTCGTCAATTGGAGTTAACGGAAGTTGCCAGATTACGATAAGATTTTCACCTTTAACATTAAATACCTTTTCTTCGAGTATTGCAATTACTTCAAATGACCCAGATGAAGGCAGCGTCAGCATAATCCTTTCAGGAATAGGCGCTCTGCCTCCAACAATATCTGTTGTTCCAACATCTGTTAGTTTCGGCACTATAAAGGCAGGCACATCTGCATCTTCTACTATAACGGTTAAAAATACCGGACAGTCCAATCTGATAATAAGAAGCGTGAGCTCTCCAAGTATTCCATTTTCGATTACAGGAAATACCTGTACCAATCAATCAGTTGAGCCAAATGGCTCCTGCAGCATTACTGCTACCTTCAGTCCAAAATTTAGAGGGAAATGGACGAGCAGTTTTAGTATAAGTTCAAATGACCCTGCAAAGCCTAAGGTTAGTGTTTCTTTAAATGGCGCTGCGACTCTTTAAAAAAAAGGGAGCGGAATCGCTCCCTTTTCGATTATGTCTCCCAGAGATTACGTTCGCCTATTAATATTATGCCAGTGTAATAACAGCAAAGCTCGTTGTTGATATCATTTATAAAGGAACGTTCACTGCCATCCTCAAAGAGTATTCTTACAAAACAGAAACCTCCGGGCAGTTCCGAGTGTTTTTCTTCAACAACCTCTCCGATGCCCCATGAAAAATATCGCTTATGCCAGACCTTATCTCCTACCTTTAGATATAATTTTTGCCGCATTATTAATTATATCAAGAATAACAAAGAGCGATAAAGTCTCCAAATTGCCGATGTAAGCATCTTTTTTTCCGTGATAAAAATCATGCTATATGCTTGATAATTTCCTCTTTGTCATCCTGAAATAAATTTCAGGGTGACAAATGATAAACTCCAAAAATGTCCTGAAACAAACTCAGAATAGGGTTCAGGGTAACTGTATCATTTTTATTTGTATCATTCCTGCAAAAACAGAGATCCAGACAAAAAGCCTTAAGAAAAGATTGGATTCTTACCTTCTCATGTTTTTCATCACGAAATCTGGGATGCTTCCAAATTTGGGCAAGTTCTTGACGGTGGCATTAAAATTGATTAATATTTGATTATGGACCATCAGATACTTAATCTTTTAGGCGACTGTGTATGTATAATCGGCAATGACAGACAAATTGTATATGCCAACAAGGCATTGCTTGATTTATGCGGTCTGAAAGAGGAAGACATTATAGGAAGGAAATGTTTTGATATATTACATCATTGTCCAAAAGAGTGCGGAGAATGCTATTTCGCTGACATCATATGTCCGAGAAATGCTGCACTTGAAGGTAAAACTGTATCTGTAGTTCATACTCATTTTATATCAGACGGCACAGAAAGGATATTTGATATTAAGGCATCTCCTTTTAGAGACGAGAACGGAAATATAGTAGGAACTTTAGAGGTCCTGAGGGATATTACAGAAAAGGAGAGGTTGAAAGATGAGTTAGAAAAGAGCGAAAAGAGATTGAGGCTAATAACATCATCCATTGGAGAGGGGATTTATGTATTGGATGGTCAGGGAATTTTGATATTTATGAATTCAGAGGCAGAGCGTCTTTTGAAATGGACAGAGGCAGAATTATTGAATAAAAGAGTTCATGACATAATCCATTTCAAAAAAGCAGATGGAACACTTCTGCCTGCTGATGAGTGCCCTATACTTAATGTTTATAAAACAGGTGAGAAATATTATTCATCATATTTTTCAGAAGAGATACTTATAAGAAAAGACGGGACTTCCTTTCCAGTAGCATTTATTGCTACTCCTATTATAGATGATGGAAAAATTATCGGTGTAGTTGCAGCATTTCGGGATATAACTGTCAGAAAAAAGATGAAAGAGGATATTCTGAACTTAAAGAAACTTGAATCAATTGCTGACCTTGCAGGAGGCATGGCGCATGACTTTAACAATCTCCTTACAGCTATTATGGGGCATATATCTCTTTCAAAGATGTATTTGAGGCCAGAAGACAAAATATACAATAATCTTACTATTGCAGAAAATGCATGTCTTAGTGCGAGGAATCTTACTTATCAGTTGCTTTTATTTGCAAGGGGAGAGAAACCTTCAAAGAAAATCATAGAAGCTGGGAAGCTGTTAAAAGATACAGCGTCATTTTTTATAAAGGATCAAAGGTATAAAATCGAACTCTTGGTTCCTGACGACCTTTGGCTCATTGAGGTTGATGAGGCACAGATAAGGCAGATAATTCATAATCTTATTGTAAATGCCTGCGAGGCAATGCCTGATGGGGGCGCGATATTGATTAGCGCTGATAATGTTGATGTTGGCTCAAATGATGAGATGCCTTTAAATAAGGGCAAATATGTCAAGATATCAGTGGCAGACAATGGAGTCGGAATAAAGAGAGAAGATCTTTCGAGGATATTTGACCCTTACTTTACAACAAAGCAAATGGACTTTCATAAAGGAGTTGGACTTGGGCTGGCTGTTTGCTATTCTATAATAAAAAGACACGATGGGCATATATTTGCAGAATCTCAATTGGGAAAAGGAACAACCATGCACATGTTAATTCCGGCTGTAGAAATAAAAAAGGAGGCGGCTGTTTATCGCGGCAGGGTTCTTTTGATGGAAGATGACGAAATGGTTGGACAGATTGCGGTAGAGATGCTTCGTTATCTTGGTTATTATGTCGATCTTGTCAGAGATGGAGAGCAGGCAGTTAAATTATATAAAGAATCCTTAGCTTCTGA
>OGCL01002134.1_pt1 | contig 14590 bp, 11 predicted proteins | sample 1570041 | NCBI WGS metagenome assembly OGCL01 (sample SAMN06266162, study PRJEB24511) | hot springs metagenome | isolation source: Hot spring water | place: South Africa: Limpopo | collected 2015-06-22
TTCTTAGGTATCTTTCCAACCCGCAAGTGGTCGTCTCGGTATTCTTCATTTTCTCGAATAATCCGGAGTTGCTTTTCCGGATCATCAAGTTTGGCAACTTCGGAATACTTGAAGGCTCTGTCCTTCCCCTTTTGGAGAAAAAGGAGGCAAGTGTAGGTGCTTGCCTGTTCGAAAATTTGATTATCCCGAAAATTGACGACTTCCATGAGCGCATTTTTCTCAGCGATGAGCTTTCGAAGTCCCTGCCCATAAGCAGCCTGAAAGAACTTGTGAGGGAGGATGAAACCAAGAATGCCACCGGGTTTAAGGAGTTGTAACCCCCTTTCAACAAAAAGCGTGTAGATGTCGTAATTGCCAGTAGCCGATACGAAATGCCTCCCGAAAAAATTAACCTGGTCTTTGGGAAGGGTCTGGATACGGACATAGGGCGGATTGCCGATGATGACATCAAACCCACCTTCTCCTGCAACGATCTTTCGGAAATGGGTTTCCCAATCAAAGGGGTTGGTTTTGATCCAGTCTTCTTTAAAAAAACTCTGGAGTTTAAGCACATCTGCCGAAATTAGACTGTTCCCGCACTTGATGTTATGGTCGAGGGTCGGCAATACTGCCCTTCCCGGAATGATGCCATGTTCTCCTTCAAGCATCTTGAGCATCAGGGAAAGCCGGGTCACTTCCACGGCCTGTTCATCCAAATCTACTCCAAAGAGGTGGTTGAGGACAACCTTCCGTTTGTCAAAGACATTCAGCTCCCAGCGTGTCTCTTGTGCCCCTTCGTCAAACGAAAACTGGGCTTGATCCTCATAGACTTTGGCCATCGCCTTTTGCCGTTTCTCCCAAGCCTCTTTTTTAAGGCCCTGGTAGTAGATTTCCAGTTCTTTATACGCCCGGATAAGGAAAGACCCGGACCCACATGCGGGATCTAAGATTCTCAGGGTTTGAATCTCCTTCGGTTTTCGCTCAAAGAGGAATCGGCCAACCGTGTTCTTCACAATGTAATTGACAATATATTCCGGTGTATAAAAGATGCCGCCGGCCTTTCGAACTTCCGGTTTCGGCTCGTACTTGACCCGCTTCTCGGTAAGCCTGGGCACAAAACCAAGGTATTGTTCATAGATGTTGCCAAGCACCTCAACGCCGATGACATCAAAAAGATAAGGATCATAGGTTTCCAATATGATTTCTTTCAGAACCGGAAAATCGATCGCAAGGTCTTCACAGGCATGCTCATCAAACAGTTCGCTATTAAAATCCCTGTCGTAACGGCGGAACAGGGACTTAAGGGCTGGCATGAATGCCGTGCCAATATCATCACGCCGCTGGGTCACCATCTCATGCAACCTTTCTCCATAGGTTAGCCCCCTGTCCTCGCAGGAACGGATGAAGATGATCCGGTCAAGGATTCGTTGAACATTTTCCTTGAGCTGTGCTTCTGCCATGTCAGGATGATTTTTATAGATATTCTTGGCCAGAAGTTCACGCCACCGCTTCATGTCCTCAAGGATTTCCTTATCCACTGGACGACGTAAACGATCAAGCTTTTTCGAGAGAAGAGACCGGTCCAACAGGCCGGACTCCACAGATTCCTTAGAGAGAAACCATAAGTCGTCAAACCTTTCTAAAAAGCGATCGCAGGTGAGATCCATTCTGAGACCTGCCTCAAGATTTCTTTTATTGGGCCGGATGGTAACGTCGAAAAGCCGAAGTTCCTGAAAATCGGTTAGAAGCACCCACGGCACGGACCGCTTGTTGTAACCGTAAGTGATGGCCTGGGAAATCGCTTCTGGTTTGGTGAGCTTAATTCGCGGAGGTTTTGCTTCGATGTAGATCTTTGGAGAACCTTTGATCTTAAGTGAGTAATCGACACGGCCTGCTGAGATTTTTTCTTCAAGTCCAACTTCGTTCCGATCCTGTGTGTTCCATCCCAACGCCTGAAGTAACGGTTCAATAAAACCCGTCTTCGTCTCGGATTCATTATACCGAGTAATTACGCCGGAAGCCTGTTCCCGTTGGAACTTCTCAACAAGACTCTGAATCTTTTCTCGTGCTCTGGATTGTTCCATGGTTATGCTTCTGATTTTTTAAACAAATAATTTTAAATTTACCCGTTTTTATGGTCGGCCAATTTCTTTCACCCATCCCTGGATGGTTTTCTTTACAGTCTTCCAATCCACATCCCAATACATTTTCGGCATCCGCTCTTTGTCAGCATCATCAAAATAGGTCATGCCATATAAAATGTGGCCCATGTCTCGGGCGGCGTATTTCTCTTGATAAAAGCCAATCATGTCTTTTAGTGAAAAACATTTCAGACCGATAGCGTAAATATCAACAAAATCTTTCTTCGACCCTCGTTGTGCAATAGCCGAAAGCTTCATGCAGGCGAGATCCTCAAGTGAGGCAATTTGACATAGATCGTCCGAATAGGAAACCAGCGGTTTTAATAAAGGATAACGGTATTCTAAAAAACTCATCCGTATTCCGGAGATTGTTCCATGGAGGGTCCCCCTGTCAATTTGCCCTGTAACAAAAGGGATCCCTTTATCCCGAATGTCCTGTGCTAAACGCAAAGGATCAGTGATTTTCTCTCCTGAAAACCAATCAAAATCAATCGAATGACGATGACCCAAGCAGAGAGCGATGGCGGTTCCGCCACCCAGATAAAACTGCCATTGTTTCATCATTGGTCCGATGTTCTTGAGTGCTCTCTTTTGGACAGGGTTCAGAACTTTTAAATGGAACTTTTTAAAATGATTCTCTTTTCCCAACTGTTTCGCCTTTCCATTGAAAGCCACCCATTGACCTGGCGGCGGGGTATTCCAAGAACAAGCTCCCAGAAACGGAGTTGACGTGGACTTAATCCATCTCCCTGGCGTTGCTGAATCCACTCCTTAAGGGACTCGTCTCCTATCCGGGACCGCAACCAGATGATAGCATTCCAATCTCCTGATGTAAGGATGCGCTTAATGACAAGGTCTCGATCCTCTTCCCAAGTTAAGGCATTAAAATCATAATCCCAAAAAAATGGACGCAACCGCTTGGGAAGAGAATGCTTCGTCATAACCACCCTCAGCAAGATGGATCTTTTTCTAAGATAAATATACCAAAAGTGTTCAGGCTTTGTCTACTTTAATATCTGCTTCACTTTTAGGTTCAAATTTCGTTGGTGATGTGATATGATTCAGAAAAAGGAGCAGAAGGATGGTTTCACAAAAGATCGTCTATCCAAAATCTCTTAAAGATATTCCTTTATGGCGTCAGCGCCAGATTGAAGAAGATCTTCTCTGGTTTTCGAGATTTTCCCCTTGTGAGAGGTTACGATACATTGATCGAGAGTGGGAAGAGATTCAAGCAATTATTAAAAAGTTTTACTTTTTCTTTCGGAGAACCTCGACTTTGAACTTACCCATCCGCCTGACACCAAGAGACCCATCGTCACAGGATTCTCCGGAGCGAAGAAGTACGACCTCTTTTTCCGGAAAAGCATAAAAACTATTGAGAACGAAACGATTTCATTTGAAGAGTGTTATGGCGACTCGGTCCTTAAGGAGGATGTCAAAAGAAAAATTAGCTTTCGAATCCCTTCCATTGATGATCTGATCCGGTTGAAAAAGGTTAGGAAGCCAAACGCCAAAGACCAACAGGACATTGAATATCTTTTAAAAGCCAAACTTCTTTTCCATGGCAATAAATCGTCTAACCCCTGATATCTGGGGGCCTTAGGGTAAGACCCTTTTTTCGAGGGCCTTAACGCGTGCCTCCAAAGCAGCAAATCGCTTCTCTAGGTCAGCATAGGAAAAACGGATCATAGCCCCCAACTCCTCCCTGACCTCATTCAATCCACCTCTGATCTTGTCATCTAATGATGAGATTTCTTCGATGGCCATTTTGATCTGACCGCTGAGATTCTCCACCCCTTCACCTATTCGGTCAAGCTGGCTGCTGGTCTTTTCTTGGGATTGGATGAAACTTCCTGTTCGCTCATCCTTTAAGGTTTGGAGTGAGTAGGCCATTTCCTGCCTCGATTCCAGCAGTGCCGTCTGGGTTTCGTCTCGAATCGCCTGCATGTTCGATCCCATCTCCTGCCTGAATTGCTGAATGGAGGATTGGGTCTCCTCTTTCATCCTGAGAATGGATGATTCTACCGATTGAATGGATTGAGAGAGTATGGATTGAATTTTTAACTCGACATTCTTCACCTCTTCTTTAATCTCCTTGCGAAGAGGATCAATCATCACCTTGCCTTCTCTTTTTAGTGCCTCAATCTCCGCCTTCATTCCTTCGATCCATCCGAGGATAAGCTCTTTATTTTCTTCTTTTAATTTTCGAAAGTTTGCATTAGTTTCCTGTCTCAATTTCTCAACATCATCTCTTTTGGAAAAAATCATCATCCTCTGTTCAAACAATTCAATCAGCTCTTTATTCATCTCTATTTCCCACCTTTCTTCAATCATTTAAACCCATCAATATCATAGGGGATTTAGAATATCAACCAAAATTTTTTCAATACTTGGAAGAAAAAGAAAGAACGCTCTTTTTTTTACTTGACAAATATTATTATCGTGCAATGTTCCACAAAGATTATAACCATTCAAATCCATAATGCCAGAAGTTTAAATTTAATTGAAAGGAGGGCTCAAAGAATCTCTGTTTCAAAAATTTAAGAAAGAAGGTGATTCAATGGCTATGAAGATAACACGAAGAACATTTTTAAAGATCTCAGGCGCGACAGCCGCTGGAACAGTAATGGCTGGCTTAGGATTCGATCTCTCGCCGGTTGCTTCTTATGCCCAGGAACTCCGAATCAAAGGAGCCAAAGAGACAACCACTGTCTGCGTTTACTGTTCGGTCGGTTGTGGAATTATCGTCCACACCGATGCCAAAGGAAAGGTCATTAACACGGAGGGCGATCCCGATCATCCAACCAGTGAAGGCGCTCTCTGCGCAAAAGGAATGTCACTTTACCAGCTCATCAACAATAAAGATCGGCTGACGAAAGTCCTCTACCGGGCACCCAATAGCACAAAATGGGAAGAAAAATCCTGGGACTGGGCTCTTACTGAAATGGCAAAAAGGGTCAAAAAGAGCCGTGATGCCAGCTTCACTGAAAAAAATGATAAGGGCCAGGTAGTCAACCGGACCAATGGCATGGTTGGCATCGGTTGTGCCCATGTCAATAATGAGGAGGGCTGGCTCTATCAGAAATTCCTCCGTTCCCTCGGACTCGTCTATATTGAGTTCGAAGCCCGCCTCTGACACAGCTCCACGGTAGCGGCTCTGGGAGAGTCGTTCGGACGTGGCGCAATGACCAATTGCTGGACGGATATTGGGGTGAGTGATTGCATTCTTATCATGGGAAGCAATGCCGCTGAAAACCATCCGGTTGCCATGAAATGGGTCTTAAGGGCACAGGAAAAAGGTGGAAAGATTATCAGTGTTGATCCGAGATTTACTCGAACCTCCGCCAAGGCTGACATCTATGCTCCCATGCGTTCCGGTGGAGATATCGCCTTTCTGGGCGGGATGATCAAATACATCCTCGATAAAGACCTCTTCTTTAAAGACTTTGTGACCCATTACACCAATGCCCCCTTTATCGTAAGCGACAAGTTTAATTTTAAAGATGGCCTCTTCTCGGGTTACAACCCCGAAAAGAGGACCTACGATAAAGCCACCTGGGTCTTTGAAAGGGACGAAAAGGGAATTCCTGTCAAGGATATGACCCTTCAGCACCCGAGAAGTGTTTTTCAATTGATGAAAAAATTCTATTCCTGATATGATCTGGATACGGTCACTACCCTGACAGGAACTTCAAAGGCCGATTTGATTAAAGTCTACGAAACCTTCGCCGCAACTGGAAAGCCCGATAAGGCAGGAACCATGCTTTATGCCATGGGATGGACCCAGCATACGACTGGAACTCAGATCGTTCGTGCAGCCTCGATGGTCCAATTGCTTCTCGGTAATGTCGGAATGGCAGGAGGTGGAGTCAATGCACTTAGAGGCGAGTCCAACGTTCAGGGGATTACCGACCAGGCATTGCTCTTCCATATCCTTCCCGGCTACTTGCCCGCAGTCAATGCAGCCCTGGAGAACCTTGAAAAATATAATGCAACCACTCCAAAGGCGGTTGATCCAATGAGTGTGAACTGGTGGTCGAACAGACCCAAATATATTGCCAGTCTGCTCAAATCGTTCTATGGCGAAAATGCCACTAAAGAGAATGATTTCGGATATAGTTGGTTGCCGAAAATTGATGTTGGTCAAAACGCCTCCTGGCTTTTCATGTTTGACAAGATGTTCAACGGCGATTTTTCAGGGATGATCTGCATGGGAATGAACCCGGCCTGTGGCAGCCCCAATTCTGAAAAAACCAGACAGGCATTGGCCAAATTGGACTGGATGATAGACATTGACCTTTTCGAAAACGAGACCAGCTCTTTCTGGAAAGGCCCTGGGATGGATCCCAAGAAGATCAAAACCGAAGTCTTTCTCCTTCCAGCCTGCATGTCGGTTGAAAAAGAAGGGAGTGTTTCAGATAGCGGTCGTGTGGGTCAATGGCGCTATAAAGCCTGTGAGCCTCTTGGTGATTCCAAACCAGATGGACAGATCGTTCATGAACTCTACATGAAGGTCAAAGAACTCTATGCGAAAGAGGGAGGGGCCTTCCCTGATCCGATCTTAAAGTTGAAATGGGACTATGCAAAGGATGGCAAGGTTGATTTCCACGCCGTAGCTAAAGAAATCAATGGATACTTTACCGAGGATATTGCCGAGCATCCGATAGATAAGAAAGCTTATAAGAAAGGAACGCAGGTTCCTAACTTTGTCTTTCTACTTGCAGATGGCCGTACGTCATGTGGAAACTGGCTCTACTCCGGTAGTTATCCCGAAGCCGGAAACATGATGGCCCACCGGAACAGAACACCAGTGGCCTCATGTAATATCTTTCCACAGTGGGGCTGGGCATGGCCTCTCAATCGGAGAATTATCTATAACCGCGCTTCGGTGGACCTCAATGGAAATCCGTGGGATCCCAAACGGGCGGTCATCAAATGGGATGGCTCCAAGTGGGTAGGCGATGTACCTGACAATGCCGTTCCTCCTATGGGCCTTCCAAATGGAAGATATCCCTTTATTATGAGGCCGGACGGCGTTGGATCCTTCTTCGGAGTTGGGATGGCCGATGGTCCTTTCCCAGAACATTATGAGCCTCTGGAATGCCCGATTGAGAAAAACCCCCTCTCTTCTCAGAGGATCAATCCCGCGATCCCGCTCTTTAAGGGCGAACTCGATAAATATACGACCTGCGATCCGAAGTTTCCCTTTGTGGCAACCACTTACCGTCTGACCGAACACTGGCAGACCGGTCTAATGACCCGATATCAGCCATGGTTGGTCGAAGCAGAACCTCAGATGTATGTTGAGTTAAGTCTGGAATTGGCTAAATTGAGGGGGATCAAAAACGGCGAACGCGTCACCATCGCATCTCCGCGAGGCAAAATGTGGGCCAAAGCCATGGTGACCAATCGTATCAAACCCTTTAACATTGCTGGCCAGACCGTCCACCTCGTGGGGTTGTCCTGGCATTATGGATGGTTGGTCCCCAAGGATGGAGGGGATAGCGCCAATATTCTCACCCCGTCCATTGGAGACGCCAACACCATGATTCCTGAGTATAAGGTGTTTCTGGTCAATATCCTTAAAGAGGAGAGACCAAAAGTCGAAAAGAAGCCTAAACCCAAGCCAGCGCCAAGGGCAGAAGCCAAACCTGAACCCAAACCAGCTCCTAAAGCTGAGACGAAAAAATAACGGAGGAGGTGATATCAATGGCGGAAGGAAAATCATTCTTTGTGGATATGACGAAATGTACAGCGTGTAGAGGATGTCAGGTTGCCTGCAAGCAATGGAATCAGCGGCCTGGAGAAAAAACATACAACCAGGGAAGCCACCAGAACCCGCCGGACCTCTCTTCGAATACATGGAAAGTTGTTCGGTTCAGCGAAGCGGTTGGTGAAAAATTGAATTGGTACTTCTTCCCGGATCAATGCCGCCACTGTGTCTCTCCTCCCTGTAAAGATGTTGCAGAAGGAAAGGCAAAAGGCGCGGTCATCTTCAATCCAAAAGTGAAGATCAAACCCGAAGATTTCAAAGAAATCCAGGAATCTTGCCCCTATAATATCCCCAGGCTTTCAGGGGCTGGCGTGATGGTAAAATGCACCATGTGTTTTGACCGGATTAAGGAAGGCATGTTGCCGGCTTGTGTGAAAGCCTGCCCAACCGGAACCATGTACTTTGGCGAGCGGAAAGCCATGCTTGAGATGGCAAACAAGAGATTGGCAGAAGCTAAAAGCGTTTACAAAAATGCCGTCCTTGCCGATGCCAACGATGTCCGGGTGATCTTTTTGCTGGTGGACGATCCCAAGAAGTATCACAAATTTGCTGTAGCAGAAAATACGATCGGAATCACCAGAAAGATGGCTCTTAAACGCATCTTGAAACCTCTCAAAGAGGTCCAATGGATCGGATAAAACCCTGAACCCTCTCTCCCCCTCTCCTTTTTGGGAGAGAGCAGGGGGGGAGGGAATACTGTATAAACGGGGGGTGTTAAGGGCTTGTTTCGGTCTTGAAGTCCCGAAACAAGCCCGTTTTTTTTTAACACGAATGAATCGAATTTGAACGAATCACACAAATGAATTATGATATTCGTTAAATTCGTTATCATTCGTTCTATTCGAAATATTTCTGGAGGAAAAAGTTGGAAAACCTAAAAAAACGCCTTCAACAACTAAAAATGAAGAGACCCGGTTATAAAGAAATCCTGAACTTCTACCAGAAGATCAGGGAAGAACAGGAAAAAACCAAATCCTCACTGAAAATCAAACCCCTCTCCTTTAAAAAAGAATGGAAAGACCTTTTAAAAAGAGAAGGGTTTCCTCTACTTGAGAAGAAAGATTTTTCTGTTGATCTCACCTCTTCTGTCGCCCTGTTTCACGCCCTCTGTAAGCTTGGAAAAGGGACAAATCCTCATCTGGCCGAGCAGGTGAAAAAGATCGAAGAGGCCATCGCTCAAAAAAAGTTGGATTTAAATCAGGTCTTCATGGGAGAAGTCAAGGCAGAAAAGGTCATGGATGAATTAGACTTTGATCAAAAAATCTTTCCCTTCCTCCTTCATGAAAGCCTCAAGCCCTCGATTGAAGCTGGAGTGAAAAAGCTTCATCAGGAATTGGATGCTGAAAATTGGCCAAAAGGTTACTGCCCGGTTTGTGGTTCGCTACCCTATCTGGCCCTGCTCAAAGGAGAGGGCGGAAGGCGCTACCTTCTCTGCTCTTACTGCGGGTATGAATGGCGGGTGGACCGACTATTATGCCCTTTCTGTGGAAACAAAGACCCTGATTCCCTACAATATTTCTATGGAGAAGGAGAAGAGACCTTCCGTATTGATACCTGCGGTAAGTGCAAACAATATATCAAAACGATTGATGCGAGGAACATCGAACTGATTGATCCAGCACTGGAGGACCTTGCCACCCTCCACCTCGATCTTTTGGCTTCCCAGAAAGGTTTTAAAAAACCCGCCCCCAATCCCTGGGCCTTTTAAAAAATGGGATTGGAAAATTGGAATTGACTTCCCTCCTTCCATTCAGTAAATTGAAATTGATATCTATTCATTTTCAATCGGTGGGAGGCAATTATGATTTCAAGGGATCACTCTTTTTCTATTTTCGTGATTGTTTTTCTTTCCCTCGCATTTCTCCTGCTATCCTCTTGTGAACACACCCCTGAGATTGCTCCAGAGCCTTTGACAGGGTTTTCGGAAAAGGTGACAGCACTGGTCACAACCACGGTCAGAGGTGAACTTCGGGACAATCTTTTGAAACAGCAACTCCTCATGGCACAACTTCCATCTTTTGTAAAAACCCTTACCATGAATCAGCTGATGGATGAACTAAAAAAGGTCGATCCACTTAGGGATCTGGCCTACTTCATTGAGACGGATATTCTGTTTGAACTCCAAAAGCCAGAATATCAAAGAGAAAACCTAAGCTTTAATGCCCCGGAGATCCAGGCCGAAATTGTCTCTGCCATCATCGCAGGGATGAAAAAGGCGCTTGACCAGATCAAAGGTGGAAAAGACACTCAATAAAAAGGCTTTATCCTTTCTTCGGAGACAATTTTATAGAACCCTGATCGCTCCCCATGCAGCAAGTCAGATGCTGCCAAAACAATACCATTTTGAACCTTGGCTTATCGTGATATCCCTTGTTTTAAAGGTGTGGATAAGCTATAAATATTGATAATTTTTAATGAATGATGATGGTGAATCGAGTGTGAAGAAGGTATGGTTTTTCTTACTTTTTTTTGGGCTTGGAATCCTATTGATAATCATGGGATCTTCCCATGCCCAGAAATCAGGCAGGAATCTCACGATCCTTTACACCAATAATATCAATGGGGAGATCTATCCCTGCCCGACCTGAGACCCGAAGACACGTTTTGGCGGTCTGGCCAGAAGGGGAACTTGGATCAATGGGATTCGCGAGAGTGTTGGGAAGGACCTGCTGATTCTGGATACGGGCGACCTTCTCTTCAAAAAATATATGTCTCCTGTTTCTGAAAGTGAAATCAAGATGGTAACGGAAAAAGCAAAACTGATCGTCGAAAGTCTCAATCTGATGGGTTACGATGTTCTGGCTATTGGAGATGACGATCTCACCCTGGGAAAAGAGTTTCTGCTCGAGATGTCCCGAATAGCGAATTTTCCTTTTCTCTCCTCTAACGTGATCGATGAATCTTCAGGCAAACACCTCTTCCAGACCCATCTTATCAAAAAAATAAATCATCTGAGAATCGGCATCTTCAGCCTTCTCGGACCGGATACATTTCCAAATCCATACGATCCGAGAAGGAAGGGAATCACGGTTCGTTCTCCAATTGAAACTGCCCAAACGATGATCAAAGAGCTTCAACCGAAAACCGATCTGATCATCCTCCTCAGCCATCTTGGCTATCCCAAAGAGGTTGAGCTGGCACAGAATGTTTCTGGGATTCATATCATTGTGGGGGGCCATACAGGGGTCAACCTTCCCTATCCTCCTGTCATCAAAAGCAGTCTGATCCTCCAAATGGCTCCCAAAGGACTCTATGGAGGAAGGCTCGATATTTCTCTTTATTCCAATAATGAACCCTACTTTTTCAACGCCCCAGAGAAAAGAAACTTTGAGAATAGTCTGAGCCAATTCAAAGAAAGAGTGGCTTTCGCCGATATCAGGGAGATTGAATCATGGCTGCAATATAACTTTGGGCCCTATTCCCGTATCCTTCATCTGGCTCGTCAATATGGTATACCTCTTCCAGAGGAATTCATTAAGAACATAAGAGACCTCATCGCCACCTTGAAAGCTCAGGATACCGATAAACAGAAGGGATTCAGGACAAAGATCAAAGAAGATGCGGAGCAGATACTGAAGCAGCTCCGGAACAGAAATGTATTTGTACACAACCTGGTCGTCCTCAATGAACAGATTAAAGATCACCCAGAGATCGGAAGGATGGTAGATGCCTTTCGTTCAAAATATCCAGAATCGGAAAAAACAGATCCTCCGAGACAAGAAGCACCACGTCCTCAGATTGGAGTTCCCCAGAAGTGAACATGGCAAAAACCGATCTCATCCTTCTTCATCCGCCCACCTACTACGATTTCAGAAAGAGGCCAGGAATTTACGGTCCAATCAGCGATGTCGTTCCTTCTACACCTATTTTTGAGATGTATCCGATCGGTTTTACCAGCCTCTCAGAATATCTGGAGCGCCACGGCTTGAAAGTGAGGATCGTCAATGTTGCCATGAAGATGCTCAAGGATAGGAGATTCGACGTCGAGAAGTTTATCCGTCACAATAAACCCATTGCCTTTGGCATTGATCTTCACTGGATGGCTCACATCCACGGAGCACTTGCCCTGGCTGAACTCATCAAAAAATTCCATCCGGATACCCCTGTCATCTTGGGCGGACTCTCAGCCACCTATTACCATGAAGAGATCCTCCGCCAGTATCCATTCATTGATTTTGTGATGCGAGGCGATTCTACGGAAAAACCCCTGCTCGACCTGTTAAAAGCAATCAAAAGAGAGAAAGAGTTTAAAAATATTCCCAATCTCACCTACCGGGATGGGGGGAATGGTATTCAAGCTAACCCCATTACCTATGTGCCGGAAGACCTGAATGATATTGCAATTGATTATCGCCACATCATGAAGAAGGTCGTTCGGTTCATGGATCCGGTGGGTTATCAGCCCTTTGTGGATTGGTATACCTATCCGGTCACCGCTGTATTCACCTGCAGGGGATGTACCTATCATTGTAAAACCTGTGGAGGTTCTTCCCAAACCTTTCGCAAGATGGCCAACCGCCCCAAACCAGCTTATCGCGATCCTGTCTTGCTTGCGCAAGACATCTTCAATATCTCAGAGCATCTCAATGCTCCCATCATGATCATCGGAGACATCTTCCAACCTGGGCAGGAGTATGGTGCCACCTTTCTCCGGGAGATGAAAAAAAGGCCAATCGAGAACCACATCGCCTTCGAATTTTTTCTACCTCCTTCAAGGAATCAGTTGGAAAGGATTGCCGAATCCATAATAAATTTTAATATCGAAATCTCTCCCGAATCTCACGATGAAGAGGTGCGCAGAGCTTTCGGAAGGCCCTATGGCAATGAACCCATGGAGAGAATGATCGCGGATGCGATCGACCTTGGCTGTAAACGGATTGACCTCTTCTTCATGATCGGACTCCCCAAACAGACCTACCAATCGGTCATGGAGACAGTTGATTACAGCCGACTTCTGCTTGAGCGATTTCAGCCCTATGACAAACTCATTCCTTTCATCTCGCCATTGGCACCCTTCCTCGATCCAGGAAGCACCGTTTTTGAGGAACCGGAAAAGTATGGATACCGTCTCCTTCTTAAAACCGTGGAGGAACACCGTCAGGCCATGATGTCACCCAGCTGGAAATACATCCTCAACTATGAAACCGAATGGATGGATCGCCATGAAATCGTGGCAAGCACCTATGAGTCCGGAAGAAGGCTCAATCGTCTTAAGGCGGAGTTCGGTCTGATTGATCAAAAGACAGCAGACGCTGTCGAAATGCGAATCGAAAAGGCACTCCGTATCATGGCAGAGATCGATCGGATCATGGCCATCTTGGATCCTGTGCGGCGAGAATCTGAACTCGACGCCATGCTGAACCATCCCCTTTCGCTTGAGACCTACAGCATGTCCACGGTCTGTGAAAAGAAAGAATTGGAGTGGCCAACCCGATTTATCCGGATGAACTTCTTTAGGATCATCAAAACATTAGTTGCGAGGAGGAAACCCAATGTCTCCAACCCTTCGCCAACAGGTTCTTCGTAAGATACCAAGCGTGGATGAAATCCTCTCCAAATCGGAGATGCTCGATCTCCTGAGAATCCATCCACGAGCCGTGGTCGTCCAAGCCGTCCGAAAAGGTCTGGAGCGGTTGCGAAGAGAGATCCTCAATCAGGAAGATCTCTCCTCAATAGAAGCAGCCCTCTTCTCCTTTGAAAATCTCCTCCCTCGCTTTCAAAAAGAGATAGACCTCCAGACCCAGCCCAAACTTCGAAGGGTGATCAATGCCACGGGGATCATAATTCATACCAATCTGGGTAGGGCCCCTCTTCACCCACTCGCATTGAAACAGATGGTGGAGGTGTCAAAGGCTTATTCCAATCTCGAATACGATCTCGATAAGGGTGAGCGCGGCGATCGCTATTCCCATGTGGAGGAGATCCTCTGCCGGCTATCAGGTGCTGAATCGGCCCTGGTCGTCAACAATAATGCTGGAGCCGTTCTGCTCTGCCTCAATACTCTTGCAGAGGGAAGGGAAGTTGTGATCTCCAGAGGAGAACTGGTCGAAATTGGAGGAGCTTTTCGGGTCCCTGATGTGATGAAACGTAGCGGTGCCTTTCTTAAAGAAGTGGGCACAACCAACCGGACCCATCTCAAAGACTACGAGAGAGCCATCGGCCCCGAAACGGCTCTTCTCATGAAAGTCCACACCAGCAACTTCCGTGTGATGGGCTTTACTTCAGAAGTCTCTCTGGGCGAATTGGTCCAGCTGGGGAGCCAACACCATATCCCTGTTATGGAAGATCTTGGAAGCGGTTGCCTCATTGACCTCACCCAATACGGATTGGAAAGGGAACCCACGGTTCAGGAAGCAATCAAAACGGGAGTTGATGTGATCACGATCAGCGGTGATAAACTTCTTGGAGGACCCCAGGCTGGAATCATCCTTGGTAAGAAGTCCCTCCTCGACTCGATCAAGACCAACCCGCTGACACGCGCGCTTCGTATTGATAAGCTCACTCTGGCCGCTCTTGAATCAACCCTACTCCTCTATGTGGATGAGAAGAGGGCCATGGAAGAGATCCCCACACTCCGGATGTTAGGGCTGGACAGGAGGAAGTTGAAAAACAGGGGCAACCGCCTCTTGAGACGACTACAGGGAACGATGGGAGAAGCAACTCACATGACATTAAAAGAGGATGTCTCTCAGGTGGG
>OGCL01002135.1_pt1 | contig 14589 bp, 13 predicted proteins | sample 1570041 | NCBI WGS metagenome assembly OGCL01 (sample SAMN06266162, study PRJEB24511) | hot springs metagenome | isolation source: Hot spring water | place: South Africa: Limpopo | collected 2015-06-22
GTGTCCACCGCCTGGTCGATCTCGGAACGCGAGATGATCAGCGGCGGCGAAAACAGCATGCGGTCGCCGGTGGCGCGGAGCACCACGCCGGCGTTGACACACTGGTTGCGGACGGCAGTCCCCGTATCGTCCGGCTTCTTGAAGCGGCGGCGGGTGGCCTTGTCAGCGGTGATCTGAACCGCGCCCATCAGGCCAACGCTCACGGCTTCGCCGACAAGGTCATGATCGCTGAGCGAGGCAAGCGCCTGCGCGAGATAGGGGCCGGTGTCGTCGCGGACACGCTCGACCAGGCCTTCTTCCTCGATGATGCGAATGTTTTCGAGTGCTGCCGCCGCTGCCACCGGGTGACCGGAATAGGTGTAGCCGTGGTAGAAATCGCCGAGTTCGTTGACCATGACCTCCGCCACGCGGTCGGAGACCAGCACGCCGCCGATCGGCAGGTAGCCAGAGGAGAGCCCCTTGGCGATCGGGGCGAGGTCCGGCTCGAAATCGTAATATTGGTGACCGAACCAGGTGCCCAGGCGGCCGAAGCCGGAGATGACTTCATCGGCGACCAGCAGGATCTGGTACTTCGCGCAGATGCGCTTGATTTCCGGCCAGTAGGTGGACGGCGGCACGATGACGCCACCGGCGCCCTGGATCGGCTCGGCGACGAAGGCAGCGACGTTTTCCTCGCCGAGTTCGAGGATCTTTTCCTCGAGTTCTCGAGCGACCTTGATGCCGAAATCCTCAGGCGAGAGATCGGCGCCCTCGGCATACCAGTAGGGCTGGTTGATGTGGTGGATGCCCTCGATCGGCAGGTTGCCCTGCTCGTGCATCCACTTCATGCCGCCGAGCGAGGCGCCGGCAACCGTCGAGCCGTGATAGGCGTTCTTGCGGGCAATCACCTGCGTCTTGGTTTCATGGCCGAGCGCCTTCCAGTAGACGCGCGCCATGCGGAACCAGGTGTCGGAGGCTTCCGAGCCGGAATTGGAGAAGAAGACACGGTTGAGCTTCGGGCCGGTCTTTTCGGCAATCTTCTGGGCGAGCAGCGTGGTCGGCGGCGTCGTGGTGCCGAAGAAGGTGTTGTAATAGGGCAGTTCCAGCATCTGAGCATGCACGACATCGGCAATCGACTTGCGGCCATAGCCGACATTGACGCACCAGAGACCCGCGAACGCATCGAGATACTGCTTGCCGGTCGCGTCCCAGATATGAACGCCTTCCGCCCGGGTAATGATCTTGGTACCTGCCGCGTTCAGCTTCTTCATGTCCGAGAAGGGATGAAGATGGTGGGCAGCGTCGATGGCACCGAGATTGGAGACGGCGGTTACTGGCTTGTTCATGGGTCGGATCCTCGATCGGGGCGGAAGCTCTTGCTTTCACGGCCAAACATGGTCCGTGTGGCGGCCCTCCCCCGCATTGAAAGGCGGAACATTATCGGCTACGAACATGACCGTCCAAAACGCGTTTGGCAAGGCACCGATTGCCGCGTTCCTCCGGCCAAATCCGCCCAAAAAGCCAACGAGAGTTTTCCCATGACAGCACCGACCGAGGCCGCCGATCTTACCGCAGCCGACCCTTCCGCGCGCATCGAGGTGCTGCTCGTCGGCATGAATGGCGACCTGCGCGGCAAGATGATTCCGCTGAAAGCCGAGGACAAGGTCTGGAAGAACACGGTCCGCCTGCCGGCCTCCACACAGTCGCTCGACATCTGGGGCGACGACAATGACGACATCACCAAGATTTCGCTGACGCTGGGCGATCCCGACGGCATCTGCATGCCCGACAGGAATTCGCTCACCACCCTGCCCTGGGGACCCGCCGGCTCCAAGCAGGTGCTCGCCACCATGCACACGCTTGATGGTGAGCCGCATTACGTCTGCCCGCGTGCGATCCTCGCCAATGTGATGAAGCGCTTCGAGGAGAAGGGCCTGACGCCGGTTGTTGCCACCGAGCTCGAATTCTACGTCATGGAGCCGGATTTCCGCGAGACCGGCGTGCCCATGCCGCCGAAAGCTCTGGTCATGAACGGCGAGGTAGAGGGCTACCAGCTCTATGACATGCGCGCGACTGCCGCGATGGAAGACTTCCTCGGGACCGTCCGCGAATTTTGCGACCATATGGGCCTGCCGGCCGATGCGACGACGGCCGAGTTCGGTCCGGGCCAGTTCGAGGTCAACCTCCTGCACAAGCCGGACCCGATGGCTGCCGCCGACGACTGCATCTATCTGAAGCGCGTCGTCGATTTCGCCGCCCGCCGGCATGGCCTGAAGGCAACCTGCATGGCCAAGCCCTACGGTGACCATGCGGGTTCCGGCCTGCACGTGCACGCCTCGATCATCGACAAGGACGGGAAAAACATCCTCGACGCCAAGGGCGGCGATCCGGTGAAACTGAAATCGATCACCGCCGGTATGCTGAAGAGCATGCAGGACGCCCAGCTGATCTTCGCGCCCTTTGCCAATTCCTATCGCCGCTTCCAGCCGGGCTCGTTTGCGCCCGATAAGATCGACTGGGGCTTCGGCAACCGCGGCACGGCTGTGCGCATTCCGGACAAGGATGGCCCGGCCGCCCGCATCGAACACCGTGTCGCCGGTGCCGACGCCAATCCGCATCTGCTGCTCGCCGCGATCCTTGGCGGCATCCTGCTGGGACTTGAGGAAGACCTGGACCCGGGTCCAGTGACGACGCCGGACAGCGCGCCCGAAAACCCCGACATGCTGACCTACGATTTCCTGACCGCCGTCGAGCGCTTCCGGGCGTCCGCTTTCATCAAGGACATCTTCGGCGCCGAATATCAGCGCATCTATGGCGACACCAAGCGCAAGGAAGCCATGGCTTACCTGCGCACCGTCTCAAGCTTCGATTACCAGACTTATCTGCCGCGCATTTAGATCGAGGCTTCACCACCGCCGAACATGACCTGCAGGGGCAGCCTTAGAGCTGCCCCTGTCGCATTTTATACACGCGATGAGGCATAATTTTATTTCGCCATAAAACGGTCACGCGAAATCTTCGTGCCAAGTCACAGGCGTACTGTGGTATTTCCACCCCAAAAAAGGGGGATCCGTAGAATTTGCGGGTTGCAACGCTCCCGTGAATATTCTTCTGTCCCTTTCCGTTAACGTGAACTGGGAGTTCAAAAACGATGTCTATCCAGACGCGCCGGCTGCTCGGCACCTCTCTTCTCCTCACCTCCTTGATGTTTGGCGCGAGCCAGGCGCTGGCCGAAGTCGTGCTTCATCGCGGCAATTCCGGCGAGCCGCAGACACTCGACCAGGCCAATACCTCAATCGACATCGAGGCCTTCATCTTGAAGGATCTCTATGAAGGTCTGACGATCTACGACGCCAAGGGCGAGATCATTCCGGGTGCGGCCGAAAGCTGGACCATTTCCGATGACGGCACGGTCTACACTTTCAAGATTCGCGAGAACGCAAAATGGTCCGATGGCTCGCCGGTGACGGCTGAAGACTTCGTCTACTCGATCCAGCGCGTCCAGAACCCGGAAACGGCCGCGAAATACGCCAACATCCTTTACCCGATCAAGAATGCCGAAAAGGCCAACAAGGGTGAAGCGAAGCTGGAAGAGATCGGCGTGAAGGCCGTTGACGAGAAGACCCTCGAAGTGACCCTGGAGCGCGCGACTCCGTTCTTCCTCGAACTGCTCGCTCACCAGACCGCTCTTCCCGTCTCCAAGGCCAGCGTCGAAAAGAACGGCAAGGACTTCGTGAAGCCGGGCGTGATGGTGTCGAACGGCGCCTACAAGCTCGAAAGCCACGTGCCGAACGACAACCTCGTCGTGGTGAAGAACGAGCATCACTGGGATGCCGCCAATACCCAGATCGACAAGGTCGTCTTCTACCCGATCGACGACCAGGCTGCCTCGGTCCGTCGTTTCGAAGCCAAGGAAATGGATCTGGTCTACAACTTCTCGGCCGACCAGATTAATCGCCTGAAGGAGAGCTATGGCGAGCAGGTCCGCGTTTCGCCGTCGGCTTCGACCTATTACTACGTCTTCGACACCCGCCAGGAGCCTTACAGCGACGTGCGCGTCCGTCAGGCGCTTTCCATGGCCGTGGACCGCGACTTCCTCGCCACGGAGATCTATTCCGGCGCACAGCTGCCGACCTACTCTCTGGTTCCGGACGGTCTCGGCGGTTACGAGGCAGCCAAGGCTGACTTTGCCGAAATGTCGCAGCTCGACCGCGAAGACAAGGCGATCGAATTGATGAAGGAAGCCGGTTACGGTGAAGGCGGCAAGCCGCTCAACATCGAGATCCGTTACAACACCAACCCGAACCACGAGCGCGTGGCAACGGCTGTTGCGGATATGTGGAAGAACACCTTCGGCGCCAATGTCACCATGACCAACCTCGACGTGGCCTCGCACTACGCCTACCTGCAGGAAGGCGGCGCATTCAACGTGGCCCGCGCCGGCTGGGTCGCCGACTATGCGGATGCGGAAAACTTCCTCGGCCTCAACGTCTCGACCAACACCTCGTTCAACTACGGCAAGTACAACAATCCGGAGTTCGACGCGCTGATGGCCAAGTCCTACACCGAAGGCGATGCCGAAGCCCGCAAGAAGATCCTGCATGATGCCGAAGTCATCCTGATGCGCGATCAGCCGATCGCTCCGCTGATGAGCACGGCGAACCTGTGGCTGGTCTCCGACCGCGTTACCGGCTGGCAGGACAATGCCGCCAACGAGCACCTCAGCCGCTTCCTCCGCGTCGCTGAATAATCTCGTCACGTGACCGGGCGACGCACGGCTCTGCCGCGCGTCGTCCATTCAGGAGCAGGACATGACATCCTTCGTACTGCGGCGGCTCATGAGCGCCGTCCCGACGATCTTTATCGTCGTCACCATTTCATTCTTTCTGATGCGCTTTGCGCCCGGCGGCCCCTTCAATCTCGAGCGCCCGCTTCCGCCTCAGACGATGGCCAATATCATGGCCACCTACAAACTCGACCAGCCGCTGATCAGCCAGTATCTGAGCTATATCGGCAATGCCGTCACCGGCGATCTCGGCCCGAGCTTCATCTACAAGGACAACACCGTCTCGGAGCTGATCGGCAAGGCCCTGCCCTATTCGATCCAGCTCGGCGGCATCGCAATTCTCGTCGCCCTGATCGGTGGCGTCCTGCTTGGGACCGTCGCAGCGCTCCGGCAGAACAGCACGCTCGATTTTGCCGTCATGTCCTTTGCGACGGTGGGCGTGACGATCCCCAATTTCGTGGTGGGACCCGTGCTGACGCTGTTCTTTGCCGTTATCCTCAACTGGCTGCCCGCTGGCAGCTGGGGTGACGGATCGCTGCGCTACCTGATCCTGCCGGTGACGGCACTGGCACTGCCGCAGCTTGCGGTTTTTGCCCGTCTCACCCGCGGCGCGATGATCGAAGCCCTGCATACCGACCATATCCGCACGGCGCGCGCCTATGGACTGCCGTCGCGCGTCGTCGTCGTCACGCATGCCATGCGCGGCGCCATGCTGCCGATCGTCTCCTATCTGGCACCCTGCGCTGCAGCTCTTTTGACCGGTTCCGCCGTCGTCGAGACGATCTTCACCATTCCTGGTGTGGGCCGCTACTTCGTGCTTGGCGCGCTCAACCGCGATTATCCTCTCGTCATGGGCACCGTCATCCTCGTCGCCGTGTTCGTGATCGTCTTCAACCTGTTGGTCGATATCGCCTATGGCCTGCTCGATCCGAGGGTTCGCAATGACTGATACCGCCCTTTCCCCTCAGCCCGAGATCGTCGGGCGCAGCCTCGCCCAGCTCGCCATGATGCGCTTCCGGCGCAACAAGGCAGCCATCACCGGCTGCGTGCTCCTGGTTTTCGTCACCCTGTTTTCGTTCGCGGGTCCGTTCTTCGTGAACCACAGCTACGACCAGGTCTTCCCTTCCTATGTCAGCGTCGCGCCGAGTCTCTCGCCACGCCCCGATCCGGAGACGCTTGAGCAGGTCGCCGAGAATGTTGCCCAGCGGGCAAGGGTCACGCTCGACAGCTTCACCGTGGAAAACGGCCGCTTCACCGCCCAGATCAGCTCGGCATCCGAGATCGATCCGCGCACCATCCGCTATTTCGACCGAAACAACGAGTTCAAGAATTCTGAGGTTGTCGAGCAATCGGCAGATGGCCGCAGCATCACCGTCTCGGGTGACGTTGATCAGGCCTATTTCCCCTTCGGCACGGATTCGAACGGCCGCGACCTTCTGGTTCGCGTCATGCTCGGTGGGCAGATCTCGCTTGCGGTCGGCCTGGCGGCCAGCCTCGTCTCGCTCGGCATCGGCGTCGTCTATGGCGCCACATCGGGCTATCTCGGTGGCCGCGTCGACAACGTCATGATGCGTCTCGTCGAGATCCTCTATTCGCTGCCCTTCGTCTTCCTCGTCGTCGTGCTCGTCGTCTTCTTCGGGCGATCAGTGGTGCTGATCTTCCTGGTCATCGGTGCGGTGGAGTGGCTGGAAATGGCCCGTATCGTGCGCGGCCAGACGCTGTCCCTGAAGCGGCGGGAATTCGTCGGCGCTGCAGAAGCGCTGGGGCTGACGGACTGGCAGATCATCCGCCGCCACATCATCCCGAACACGATCGGCCCGGTCATCGTCTTCGTCACCGTCATCGTGCCGAAGGTCATCCTGCTCGAGAGCTTCCTTTCCTTCCTCGGCCTCGGCGTCCAGGCGCCGCTTGCCAGCTGGGGAACGCTGATCTCGGAAGGTGCGGCCAGCATGCAGAATGCCCCATGGCTTCTGATCTTCCCGGCGATCTTCTTCGTGACGACCCTGTTTTCGCTGAATTTCGTAGGCGATGGCCTGCGGGATGCACTGGATCCGAAGGACAGATGAGCATGGACGACAAGACACACAACGAAACCGTGCTCGACGTTTCCAACCTGAAGGTGACGTTCGCAACACCCGACGGCCCAGTGGAAGCGGTGAAGGGCATCAGCTTCTCGGTGAAAAAGGGCGAAACGCTCGCCATCGTCGGCGAATCTGGCTCCGGCAAGAGCCAGACCATGATGGGCATCATGGGCCTGCTGGCGAAGAACGGCGATGTCAGCGGCGAAGCCGTCTATGGCGGACGCAACATCGTCGGCCTGCCGATCGGCGAGCTGAACAAGGTGCGCGGTGCGAAGATCACCATGATCTTCCAGGAGCCGATGACCTCGCTCGACCCGCTCTACCGGATCGGCAAGCAGATCGCCGAACCGCTGATCCATCATCGCGGCATGAGCAAGACGGAAGCCCGCGCCCGCGTGCTGGAACTCTTGAAGCTGGTCGGCATTCCCGACCCGGAGCGGCGTATCGACAGCTATCCGCACGAAATGTCGGGTGGCCAGCGCCAGCGTGTGATGATCGCCATGGCCTTGGCCAACGAGCCCGACGTGCTGATCGCCGACGAGCCGACCACGGCCCTCGACGTCACCATCCAGGCGCAAATCCTCACCCTGCTTGCCGACTTGCAGAAACGCTTCGGCATGGCGATCGTGCTGATCACCCACGATCTCGGCGTCGTCAAACATGTCGCTGACCGTGTCGCGGTCATGCGCAAGGGCGAGATCGTTGAAACGGGCAGCCGCGACGCGATCTTCGGCAATGCCCAGCACGACTACACGAAGATGCTGCTCGCCGCCGAACCGACGGGCACCAAGCCACCACCGGCAGACGATGCCCCCGTAGTGCTGGAAGGCCGTAATGTCACCGTCGATTTTGATATCGGCAGCGGCGGTTTCCTGCGCCCGAACCGCACCTTCCGCGCCGTGGACCAGGTCAGCGTGCGCTTGCGGCAAGGCCAGACGATCGGCATTGTCGGTGAATCCGGTTCCGGTAAATCGACGCTCGGGCGGGCGCTCCTGAAGCTGCTCGCGGCGGATGGTGCCTTCCGCTTCGAGACGGCTGACATCACAAGCCTCGACCGTGCTGGCATGCGTCCCTTCCGCAAGCAGCTGCAGCTGGTCTTCCAGGACCCCTATGGCTCGCTCTCACCCCGCCAGACCGTGGGCGAGATCATCACCGAAGGCCTCTACGTGCATGAGCCGCAGCTCAGCCGCGCCGAACGGGATGCACGTGCAATCGCGGCCCTGAAGGAAGTCGGTCTGGATCCGGCGGCGCGCAACCGCTACCCGCATGAGTTTTCAGGCGGCCAGCGTCAGCGCATTGCAATTGCCCGCTCGATGATCTTGAAGCCAAAAGTGGTTATTCTCGACGAACCCACGTCGGCGCTCGACCGTTCCGTGCAGCGGCAGGTGATCGAACTCCTGCGCGACCTGCAGGACAAGCATGGCCTGTCCTATGTCTTCATCAGCCACGACCTTTCGGTCATCAAGGCGATGTCGGACCATGTGATCGTGATGAAAAACGGCAAGATCGTCGAAGAGGGCGCCACCGAAGAAATCTTCGAACGCCCGGCGGAGGCCTATACGCGGGATCTGATCGCAGCCGCCTTCACGCATTGAGAATCGAGGTGCCCGGTTTGCTCCGGGCACCCTCTCCCTACGCTGCGACTTGCGGCGGAGGCACGAGAACCTTCAACTCGCCCGCATGGATCTTGATCTCCACATCTGCGGGCATGCGCAGCAATTCGCCATCAAGAACGCAGGCCGCACCCTTCCGGTGTTGCGGGAAGTGCAGGCGGACCATTTCCGCCGTCGAGGCCGTCACCGCCTCGTTTTCCTTGAACTTGCCGCGCAAGATGTCGAAGGCCAGCTTGCCCACCCCCGTCGGCTCCAGCGGATCGGCGAGGTAGACGCCAAGCTTGCCTGTATCGACCCGATCGGCAAAGAACAGCGAGTTGTTGCCGAGCGGATTGTTGGATACCGAGATCGCCGAGACTGGCCTCTCTTCGCTCTTGCCGTCACCATCGATATCAAAGACCACCTCGAAACGCGGCGGATCAAGCATGACACCGAAGGCGGCACTGGTGCTTGCCCGGATCTTGCCGATGCGCGAGGCGAAGTCCATCTGGTTGCGCATTCTCACCATGCGGGCATGCAGGCCGGCCGAGAACTGATGTACGAAGGGCCGGCCGTTGGCAGTGGCTATATCCACCTCGGCAATGGTGGCGTCGGCGAGCTGGTCGAGAACCTTCCAGATATCGAGCGGCAGCTGCAGCGAGCGGGCAAAGAGGTTCATCGTCCCTGCGGGGATGATGCCGAGCGGCAGCCCCGACTTCCAGGCGATGCCTGCGGCGGTCGATATCGTTCCGTCGCCGCCGCCGGCCAGTAGCGCATCGAGCCCCTGTTCCGCACTTGCCGCCTCGAGCGTCTGTACGATTTCCTCGCCGGCGACGACGGCGCAGACCAGTTCATGCCCCTTCTGGGCAAACGCGCGGGTCGCGCTTTCGCAATAAGCCTGCATGTCGGTGGTCTTGAAGGTCCCACCGTCGCGATTGAGTACCGCCTTTAATTTCATGGAATTCCCTTATGAGCCGGTGAACCCGTGGGCCGAAGCCTTAAGCAACGCAGAAGATCGGCACTTTGTTGCGTCGCCACACAGATCGACAGTGCTTGTGGGAATTTCAAGGCGAGCAGGAAAATCCGCAGCGCGTTACGGCCCTGGTGACCATCCATTGCCTCTCCACTCACGCGGCGGAGGCAACTTTGCCGGCCATCTCTTCAGGATGCAGGACCTGGCGCTTGCCGTCCGAGCATTCGACATAGCGATTGCCCCACTGTTCCAATATCATGATGACCGGACGCAGGCTCTGCCCAAGTGGCGTGAGCGCATAATCGACACGCGGCGGCACCACCGGATAGACGGTGCGCGTCACGAGCCCCTGCTCCTCCAGTTCACGCAGCTGTTTGGTCAGCATCCGTTGTGTCACCGCCTGCAGTCGGCGGCGCAATTCGCTGAAGCGCAGCGTGCCGTCAGTCAGGAGATGATAGAGGATCACGCCCTTCCATTTGCCGTCGATAAAGCTCAGCGTGGTCTCCACGGGGCAACCGGGGAAATTGTTGGTCATCTTGGCGCGGGGCTTGGACACAGATCGGTATCCTTTGTGATACTGAGGGGCGAATTTGTGGCTACGAACACAAAATGTGCATTCTTGCGTCGTGCAAATCTATGTCCTTAATGGGCTGCGTGCAAACGCAAGACAGGAGTTGCCCCATGCGAGCCATCGGATTTCACACGCCCCAACCCTTCACGTCACCCACCGCCCTGGTCGATCTCGATCTGCCGATGCCCGAAGCAAGCGGCCGCGACCTTCTGGTCGAGATCAAGGCGATCTCGGTCAATCCCGTCGACACCAAGGTCCGCCGCAACTACACGCCAGCGGACGGAGAAGCCCGTATCCTCGGCTATGATGCCGCCGGCGTGATCAAAGCGGTCGGAGCGGATGTCACCCTCTTCAAGCCGGGTGACGAGGTCTTCTATGCCGGTGCCATCAACCGCCCCGGCACGAACGCGGAATACCACCTCGTCGACGAGCGCATCGTCGGCCTGAAGCCGAAGTCGCTGAGCTTCGCCGAGGCGGCGGCTCTGCCGCTGACGGCCATCACCGCCTATGAGGCTCTGTTCGACCGGCTGAAGGTTCACGATCCCGTTCTGGGCGCCGAACATGCCATCCTGATTACCGGCGGCGCGGGCGGGGTGGGCTCCATTGCCATCCAGTTGGCCAAGCAGTTGACGGACCTCACGGTGATCGCCACGGCCTCGCGCCCGGAAACCGCCACCTGGGCGAAAGCGCTCGGTGCCGATCACGTGATCGACCACAGCAAGCCGCTTGCGGAGCAATATGCATCCCTGGGTATTGGCGCACCGGGCTTCATCTTTTCGGTCACCCACAGCGGCCAACATCGACTGGCCATGGCCGAAATCATTGCTCCGATGGGCCGCATCTGCCTGATCGACGATTTCCCGGAAGGCTTCGACATCCTCGCCTTCAAGCAGAAGGTCGTCTCCCTGCACTGGGAGTTCATGTTCTCGCGACCGATGTTTCATACGCCCGATATGATCGAGCAGCACAAGCTGCTGACGCATGTCGCGGAGCTGATCGACAGCGGCAAGATCCGCACCACGCTCGACACGGTGCTGGGGCCGATCACGGCCGAAAACCTGCGCAAGGCGCATGGGATTATCGAAAGCAACCGGGCGCGCGGCAAGATCGTGCTGGAAGGATTCCCTGCCTGAGTGGATCACCGCGGCCGCCGCGACCTGCGGCGGCCTTTCTCCAACTGAATCAGGATCGGGCGGGCAGTTTCAGCGGCGCTCCGGTCTTGACGCTGCGAATGGCGAAATTCGACCTGATGTCGGTGACGTTCGGCAGGACGAGCAGTCGCTCGGTCAACAGGGCCTCATAGGCGGAGAGATTCTCGACCACCACTTCGGCCAGGAAGTCCGACTCGCCTGATATCATGTAACAGGCCACCACTTCAGGGATGTCGAGCAGGGCCTCATGCAAGGCGTCGGCGTTCTCCCGGGTGTGGCGGGCGACCTTGAAGGCCACGAAGACGGTGAGTTCGAGGCCAAGTGCACGGCGATCGAGATCGGCGCGGTAGCCCCTGATGATGCCGCTTTCTTCCATCAGACGGATCCGCCGGAGACAGGGGGACTGGGACAGCCCGACCTTGTCGGCAATCTCGACATTGGTGCTGCGCGCATCTTCCTGGAGCAGCTCCAGGATCGCATGGTCGAACTTATCCAGTCTTGGCATAAATCACCATTTTTTCCAGGTCCTGCGGCAGATCCTGCCAATTTGCTAGGCCATTGCAGCGAACTTGGCAAGGACATGTCGAGGCAGACCGCCGTAGAATGGTTGCCGACCCATATTCGCGGAGCCTTCCATGTCCCTCGTCGGCACCTCTCCCCTTCCCGGCTCACGCCGCGCCGTCCTGGGCGCACTTTCCGCGCTCTCCGTGGTGCTGATCTGGGCTGCTTGGCTGGTATCGACCCGCCACAGCATCGGGGCGGGCCTCGGCCCGGTTGATCTCAGCCTCTTGCGCTATGGCATCCCGGCACTGGTGCTGGCGCCGGTCTGGTGGCGAACGGGCCTCTTGCCAAAGGGCGCTACAGGCGCGCTCGCATTGATGGTTCTCGGATCCGGTGCGCCCTTCTTCCAGATTGTCGCCTTCGGCATGCGTCACACGCCAGCCTCGGCGGCCGGGGTGCTGTTGCCGGGCTTGATGCCGCTGGCAGTTGCCCTGATCGGTATGCTCCTCCTCGGAGAAAAGCCTGATCGGTGGCGCAAGCTTGGCATGCTCGCGATCCTCGCCGGCGGGGGCGTGCTTCTGTTTGGCAATCTCAGGGGAGATGGGCTGGGCTGGATCAGCTTCACGATCCTGCCGATCGGCGCGACGCTCTGGGCCGTCTATACCCATGCCTTCCGGCGAAGTGGTCTCAATGCCTTCGAGGGCGCGGCACTGATCTGCGTCTGGTCGACGATCCTCAACCTTGCCGCCCTGCCCTTCGTCGGGACACATTTCGTTACAGCCCCGGCAAGGGAGATCGCCCTTCAGGCCGTCACGCAAGGCCTCCTCTCCGGGCTCGTCGCCACGCTTCTCTACGGCGCGGCAGTCCGCATTCTCGGAGGCACGCAGGCGGCCGCCTATACGGCGATCACGCCTGTCGCAGCGGCCATTGGCGGAACCATCTTCCTGTCGGAGCCACTGGGTGCCGCGACGATGATCGCCGCGCTCGTCACCGGCACGGGCGTGCTCTTGTCCACGGGCCTGCTGTCGCGCCGCTGAACGTGCCTCACGCCGCTGCGGTCAGGCTGCCGGGCATATGAGAGCGTCGCTGCCCATGAGCCCCTCATTCGGCTTCGAGGACGCATCCTCAACGGCAACGAGGTTCTCCTGACCCCAGCGGCCTATGGCCTGGAGGACCGGCTCCAGGCTGCGCCCGAGCGGCGTCAGGGAATAATCGACGCGGGGCGGCACAACTGGATAGACCGTACGGGCGACGAGACCGGCCATCTCCAGTTCCCGCAACTGCTTGGACAGCATCCGGTGAGTGATGGACGGCAGGCGCTTGACGATCTCGTTGAAGCGCAGGATTTCGTCCCTGAGGAGGTGGTGTAGGATGACACCCTTCCACTTTCCGTCCAGGAGCTGGAGGGTTGCCTCGATCTGGCAACCGCCAAGGTCAGATGTGACGGGCAGTGTTTCGCGAGTCATGCAGTTTCCCTTCTCATGTTTCGACATGTCCCTTCAGACGCATCGTCTCCCAGATAGCCCGACCGGCTCCACCCGGAAAGAGATCCACGAGGCGGAATTGGTCGACACAGCGTCAACAGAGCCATGGACGCGGAAACGAGCGACTGAGTTTCGCTGGGAAGAGATTGGGGCGAAGTTGAGTGCGGGCAAGGCTCGTCGCGGCTTCGTGACCACGCCGTGTGCAGCCCCCATGGCGCATATAGAAAGGCAGCCGCTGGCTCTTTGCCTGCGGCTGCACCGGAACTTGTCAGGCGTTGATGCGATCAGGCCTGGATAACAACGACCTTGGACCCGACGTTTACGCGGGCGTAAAGATCAATCACGTCATGGTTCATCATGCGCACGCAGCCAGACGACATGGCCTGGCCGATCGACCAGGGCTGGTTGGTGCCATGGATGCGGAACATGGTGTCGTTGCCGCCGCGATAGAGATACATGGCGCGGGCTCCGAGCGGGTTGTTCGGACCGCCGGGCAGGCCGCCCGCATATTTGAGGTTCTTCTCGGGATCGCGACGGATCATGTTGGCCGTCGGCGTCCAGGTCGGCCATTCCGCCTTGCGCCCGACATAGGCATTGCCCGAGAGCGCCAGTCCCGCACGACCGACACCGATGCCATAGCGCATGGCGCGACCATCGCCGAGAACATAGTAGAGCCGGCGTTCCGGCGTGTTGACCACAATCGTGCCCGCCGGATGCGAGGTCTCATAGGCCACTTCCTGCCGGCGCAGTTCGGGCTTGATCTTCTCGATCGGAACCTTCTTCAGCGGATACGGCTCATCGGGCACGTCACCATACAAGGCCTGCTGGTTGGGCGTCGATTGGCAGCCGGCGATAAAGAGCGGCAGGCCGAACAGGAGACCTCGGCGGGAAATGGTCATATGTCTAGCGTCCTCGGGTAAGATTCGTTGCCGAGGAGCCTAGGAATTTATGGTTAATGCGGGGTTAAACGAAAGAGCGGGCGTTAAGGTCGATGGCGAAGTTGGGGCAGCGGGCCATCCGTTCGCCAAGCCCGTGAACGGAAAGGGCGGCCTATCGACCGCCCTTTGCACAGGATATCACATGTTCGGATAGACCGGCCCTTCGCCGGCATTTTCTTGCGGCGGTCCGTGCGACCCGGCCTCCCGAACATTTACATGTTCGGATAGACCGGTCCTTCGCCGCCTTGCGGCGGTACCCAGTTGATGTTCTGGTTCGGGTCCTTGATGTCACAGGTCTTGCAGTGGACGCAGTTCTGGGCGTTGATGACGAAGGTCTCTTCGCCGTCCTTTTCCACCCATTCATAGACGCCCGCCGGACAGTAGCGGGTCGAGGGACCGGCATAGACGCCGAGCTCGGAGCGCTTCTGCAGATCCATGTCCTTGACCTTCAGGTGGACCGGCTGGTCTTCCTCGTGATTGGTGTTGGACAAGAAGACCGAGGAGAGACGGTCGAAGGTCAAGACGCCGTCCGG
>OGCL01002137.1_pt1 | contig 14587 bp, 15 predicted proteins | sample 1570041 | NCBI WGS metagenome assembly OGCL01 (sample SAMN06266162, study PRJEB24511) | hot springs metagenome | isolation source: Hot spring water | place: South Africa: Limpopo | collected 2015-06-22
CTGGTGATCATCGACGAGCAGCACCGCTTCGGCGTGCAGCAGCGCCTGGCCCTGCGCCAGAAGGGCATCGACGGCCGGCTCTGCCCGCATCAGCTGATCATGACCGCCACGCCTATTCCTCGCACCCTGGCGATGAGCGCCTATGCCGACCTCGATACCTCGATCCTCGACGAGCTGCCGCCGGGACGTACGCCGGTGAACACCCTGGTGATCGCCGACAGCCGGCGCCTGGAAGTCATCGAGCGGGTACGCATCGCCTGCAACGAGGGCCGCCAGGCCTACTGGGTATGCACGCTGATCGAGGAATCCGAGGAACTCACCTGCCAGGCCGCGGAAACCACGTTCGAGGACCTTTCCGCGGCGCTCGTCGGGCTGCGCGTGGGGCTGATCCACGGGCGCATGAAGCCGGCCGAGAAGGCCGCGGTGATGGAGCAGTTCAAGCGCGGCGAACTGCAGCTGCTGGTGGCCACCACCGTCATCGAGGTGGGCGTCGACGTGCCCAACGCCAGCCTGATGATCATCGAGAACCCCGAACGCCTGGGCCTGGCGCAGCTGCATCAGCTGCGCGGACGGGTCGGCCGCGGCAGCGCGGCGAGCCACTGCGTGCTGCTCTACCACCCGCCGCTGTCGCAGCTGGGCCGCGAACGCCTGGCGATCATGCGCGAAACCTGCGACGGCTTCCTGATTGCCGAAAAGGACCTGGAGCTGCGCGGCCCCGGCGAGATGCTCGGTACTCGTCAGACCGGCCTCCTGCAGTTCAAGGTCGCCGACCTGATGCGCGACGCCGAGCTGCTACCGGCGGTGCGCGACGCCGCCCAGACACTGCTGGCACGCTGGCCGCAGCACGTCAGCCCACTGCTCGAGCGCTGGCTGCGTCACGGCCAGGAATACGGCCAGGTATGACAACCATCCGTCGCCGCAGCGTCCACGCGTGACGGCTTCGCTATACTCCGGCAGGTCACTACAACAGGTCCGCTTATGAATACTGCTGTCGACACCGAAAGCTGCTCCGAACTGCCCCTGCTGATCACCAAGCTGTTGAAAGACCTCGGTGTGGACTACCAGATCCAGCGCGACCGCCCCAATATTCCGGCGGCCCAGCGGGTCCAGGCAGTGCTGCTGGATGACAGCATCGGCGCCATGCTGGTGCTGTTCCCCCAGGACCATCTGCTCGATCTCACGCGCCTGACCGAGCTCACCGGCCGCGAGCTGGCGGCGGTCAAGCCGGAGCGACTGGCGCGCATGCTCGCCAAGCACGAGCTGAGCCGCCTGCCCGGCCTGCCGCCGCTGACCAGCTCGCCCTGCCTGTACGAAGAACGCCTGCTGCAGCAGCCGCGGCTGCTGGTCGAGTCCGGTCAGCCCGGCCTGCTGGTGGAAGTCGCCGGCGCCGACTTCAAGCGCTTGCTGAGCAAGGCCAGCGCCGGCAACTTCGCCGTGCCGCTGAGCGACATCCGGCCGAACCTGGACCGCCCGCACGACGACCGTGCGGAAATCACTCAGGCCGTGCAGAGCTTCACTGCGCGGCGCATCCAGAAGCGTCTGGAAGAAACCATCGAGATTCCGCCGCTGCCGCATACGGCGCAAAAGATCATCAAGCTGCGAGTCAACCCGGAAGCCACCGTCGACGACATCACCGGCGTGGTGGAAACCGACCCGGCATTGGCGGCGCAGGTGATCAGCTGGGCCGCCTCGCCCTACTACGCCGCGCCCGGGCGCATCCGCTCGGTGGAAGACGCCATTGTCCGCGTGCTCGGCTTCGACCTGGTGATCAACCTCGCCCTCGGCCTGGCGCTGGGCAAGACCATCAGCCTGCCGAACGACAAGCCGCAGGACGCCACGCCCTACTGGCAACAGGCGATCTACACCGCCGCGGTGATCGAAGGGCTGACCCGCGCCATCCCCCGCGAGCAGCGTCCAGAGCCGGGCCTGAGCTACCTCGCCGGGCTGCTGCACAACTTCGGCTATCTGGTGCTGGCGCACGTCTTCCCGCCGCATTTCTCGCTGATCTGCCGCCACCTGGAAGCCAATCCGCACCTTTCGCACGGCCATGTCGAGCAGCATCTGCTGGGCATCACCCGCGAACAGATCGGCGCCTGGCTGATGCGCCTGTGGGGCATGCCCGAAGAACTGGCGGCCGCCCTGCGCTTCCAGAACGACCCGGGCTATGACGGCGAGGATGCGGCCTATCCGAACCTGGTCTGCCTGGCGGTGCGCATGCTGCGCAACCGCGGTATCGGCAGCGGGCCGGACGCCGAGGTGCCGCAGCAGCTGTTCGATCGCCTGGGTATCACCCGCGAGAAGGCCAACGACGCCATCGCCAAGGTGCTCGCCGCCGAAGCCGCACTACGCGCGCTGGCCATGCAGTTCAACCCCTCGCACTGACCGGCTACCGGCGCGCAGGCGCCGCTGCCCCGCGGCGTCAGCCGTTGCCGGCACGAAAGCTCACCCGCGCGTTGACCAGCCCCTCGCCGGCGCGCTCCAGGCTGACCTCGGTGACGCTCACCCCCTGCCCCTGCAGGGTGTCGAACCAGCGCAGCAGCAGGGCATAGGAGGCCCCGGGCAGGCTCACCTGCAGGCTGCCGTCGCTGCCGTTGTCGAAGCTCTCGATGGACAGGTTGCCCTGCTGCGCGCTTTCGGTGATCACGCCCTGCAGCTGCTCGGGCGCCAGTTCGACCTGATTGCTGCGCTCCATCTGCCGCGCCAGTTCGGTGTTCTGCTCCATGTAGGCGTGCAGCTCGCGCTGCGCCTGATAGTAGTCGCGCGCCTCGGCCGCCTGGCGCTGCGCCGGCAGCCACAGCCAGAGGTAGAACAGCACGGCGAGCAGAAAGGCGCCGAGCAGGCTCAGCGAGGTGCGCTCGCGCGGCGCCAGGCGTTGCCAGCGCTGCCACAGCGGCGAGTCGGCAAGACGTACGGCCAGTTGCTGCTTGAGATTCATCATCAGCCTCCGATCACCACGCGCGCACTGACGCCATCACCTTCGCGGCTGGCCGAGCCCAGCTGCACACTCTGCCCCGCATCGCCCAGGCGCCGGCGCAGGGTTTCCAGGGTGGCGAAGTCCATCGCCTGCACCTGCAGCGCCAGATCGCCGCGGTCCTGGTTGTAGTCGAGCTGGCCGATGGTCACCGGAATGCCGTCTTCCAGTGCCGCGGCGGCGTGATCGAGCAGGCGCAGAAAGCCCGCCTGCCCACCGCTGCCGCGAGCCAGATGATCATCGAACTGGGCGCGCATGTTGACGATGCGGATGTCCTCCGGGAACAGCTCGCGATACAGCGCCAGGCTGGCCTCGGCGTAGGCGTCGCCCTGGCGCTGGAAGTACCAGGCCTGGCCCAGGTTGAAGCCCAGCTGCACCAGCAGGATCAGCCCGGCGACGGCGAACAGCGGTTTCCAGTAACCGAGGCCGGTATTGCCGACCTCCACCGCGAAATCGCCCTGGGCGAGGTTGAGTGCCGCCGCACGCTGCGCGGCGAGAAAGGCATAGGGGTCGTCCAGCTGGCGATAGTCGTCCAGTGCCAGCGGCGGCTCGGCCACGTTGCCCTGGGCGTGCCAGGGTGCCGGGCAGAGCGTGGCGAGCTGCGGCCAGTCCGCGGCGGCGAAGGCCAGCCGGGTCTCGCCTTCGCCACCGAGCAGGCCGCGCTCGCCGATGAATAGCAACTGTGTCGCCTCGCGCGGCAACAGGTCGGCGTCGACATGGATCGCCACGATCAGCAGCCCCAGTTCGCGCAGCTGCTCCAGCCAGCCGGCCAGCAGCTGGCGGCGGATCGCCACGACGCGCTGGCGGCCATCCGGCAGCGTCTCGCCCACGGCCAGATGCAGCTCGTCGACGTTCTCGGCCAGCAGTTCCTCGGCGGCATAGGCCAGCGCCTGCTGCATCCAGCGCGCCTTGCGGGTCGGCAGACTGATGGCGAAGAAGCTGCAGCCCTCCGTCGGCAGGATCAGGCTGATGGCGCCGGCCGCGCTGCAGTCGCCCAGCGCTTGCCAGCGCCCGGGCTCGTCCTTGGGCAGCCAGTACACGCGGGTCTCGGCGTCGAGCCGGGCCGGGCAATCGGCGGGCAGGAAAAGGCAATCCATGGTTAGGGTCTGCTCCGGTTCGGTGAGGCCAGCCGGGCGGGCTGACCGAGGTTTCGCGCGAGCACGCGGACGCTGCCGTCCTGCTCGCGTTGCAGCAGGCTGACCAGCGCCAGCCGGCGGTCGCCCAGGCGCACTTCGCTGGTGGCCTGGAAGAATTGACTGCCAACCGCCAGCGCAGTGCCCTGCAGCGTGGTTCCGGCCATGGCCGGCTGCGCGAGGAAGGCGGCGCTGTTGCGAAACGGCGCGCTGCGCCGCAGCTCGACCAGCGACTCGGCGGCACCCAGGCTGAGGTTGTCGCTGAGGCTGGAGAGCACCATCGCGCTGGCGGTGTTGACGTTCAGTGGCACGCCACTCGGCAGCGCGGCCACGTAGGGCGCCAGACGCTGGAAATCCTCCTCGCGCATGTCCAGCAGCAGGCGCAGCTCGGAGAGGTCGTGGATCCGGCGTCCGGCGCTGCGATACGGCGGGTCGAGGCTGAGGTAGGCGTTGTCTTCGGCGCCCAGCTCGCCACTGGGCTGCTGGTCGGGGTCGAGCCAGTCGAGCAGGCGCTCCGGATAGGGCGCGCTGATCTGCAGGCGCAGCAGCAGGCGGCGGAACTGCTCGACGGCAGCGGGATTGGGCTGCTGATCGCGCAGCAGGTCGTTGAGGTTGAAGCGTCCGGCCATATCCTCGATGCGCACGAGGATCTCGCCCTGGTCGATCTCGAAAGCCGGCAGCGGCTGCGCCCAGGGTTCGAGCAGATGATCGACCGCCGCGGCCTCGCCACTGGCGCCCGGCTCGCCCGTCGCGCCAGCCCGCAGATCGCGAGCAAGGATGGCCTGCGCCAGCGCCTCGCCGCCCAGCGCGTAATGCCAGGCCTGACGCGCCTGCAACTGATTGCTGGTGGCGCGGATGCTCAGCTGCTGGCGCGCCACCATTGCCGCGCTGACCACGGTGACGATGGCCACCACCAGCAGCACGGTGATCAGCGCCACGCCGCGCTGGCGACTCATTGTGGCAGCTCCCCTTCGAACGGCTCGGGCACACCCTCGGCGCCGGGCAATGCCTGCTGCATCGTCTGCTCGGCGGCATCGGGCAGGCGCAGCAGACGGGTGATGCGGCCGTAGCGGGCGTGATCGACACTCAGCTCCACGGCGACCGGCAGGCGTTCGGCGGCGTTCTCCGGGCTGCCGCGGCCGAAATCGAACGGCGGCCATTCCTCGTGCCACACGGCCTCCTCGTCGAGGTAGCGCAGCTGCATGCCCTGGACGTTGTCCAGCACGCGCTGCACGCGCGGTTCGCTGTCGATGTCGCGGTCCAGCACCACCCAGTAGACGCGCTCGAGGTTGTCGCCGGCCAGTCGCCAGCGCACCCGCTGCAGATTGGCACGGCGCAGGCCGGTGGGGTTGCGCCAGCCGGCGCGGGTCAACTCCAGTACCGGCGCGCCATCGTCACCACCCAGCTGGCCGATCAAGGCACTGCGCTCGTCGCCGAAACCGTCGCGGATCGGCCGCCCGACCACCTGCTGCAGGTCACGTTCGAACGCCCACACCGCCCGGCTCAGCTCACGCAGCTGCAGTTCCTGGGCACGCACCGCCTCGTCGCTCTGCAACACCGCTTCGAGCATGCGATAGGTGCCCAGCCCCAGCAGCGCGAACAGGGCGATGGCGATCAGCAGTTCCAGCAGGGTGAAGCCGGCGTCGGCGCGCATGCGATCGATCATCAGGGCGCGGCTCCCGGCTCGACGCCGATGAAGCCGGTCAGGCTGGTGACCGCGCGCTCGGCCAGCGAGCCGCTGCGAGCGCGCGGTGTCTGCAGCGCGACCCACACGGTGACGCGCAGCAGGCCCGGGTCGGCGCTGGCCTCGACTTCGCTGAGGGTCTGCCACTGGCGGCCGCCGAACTCCAGTTCCCGCGTCTCGCGGCCGATGGCAGGCGGAACCTGTTGCAACTGCAGCTCGCTGATGCGGTTGTCGGCGATCCAGCCGGCCAGGGTCAGTTCTTCCAGCCGCCCGGCATTGCTCAGGCTGCGCCCGGCGGCGGTGAGCACCACGGCCGATACGCTGGCGAAGATTGCCAGCGCCACCAGCACTTCGAGCAAGGTAAAACCGCGGCCGGCCCTGGCCAGAGATACTCTCATCGCCGCTCTCCGAGCGGCTCGGCCTCGGGCAGGCGGAAGCCGTCGCTGGCGATCAGCCAGGTGCCACCGCCCGGCTTGCGCTCGGACAGGCGCAGACTGAACGGCGACAGCTCGCCGCTGGACAGTATCAGCAACTGAGGCTCCAGTTGCGGTGCGCGCCGTTCAGTCCGCTCGCCCTCGCGCGACAGCCCTGCACGGTCGTCCTCACGCCGGGTCGGCGCCACCAGTTCAAGCGGCGTGCCGTCCAGTTCCAGATCCAGACGCATCCACGCCGGCACCTTGTGCGTCTTGCGCCGCTCGACCTCCAACCAGCGCATGGCCGTCTCGTCATAGCGCAGCACGCGATACCCCTCGCTGTTGATCAGCAGACCGTACTCGCGGCTGTCGAGCACCGCCTCGTCGCTCATCACGCCGATCAGCGCCGCCAGCCGCCGCGCCTCGTCACGCAGCTCGCGCGAGGTACTGGATCCACCGACGCTGAGCACCGCCACGCTGACCAGAATGCCCAGCAGGACGATCACCACCAGCAGCTCGATCAGCGTGAAGGCGCGGGCGCGCTGCCGCATCGATTACAGGTCCCAGTTCCCGATATCGGCGTTGAGATCGCTGCCGCCGGGCTTGCCGTCGGCACCGAAGGAATACAGGTCGAACTGGCCCTGGGTGCCCGGCGACAGGTACTGGTAGTCGTTGCCCCATGGGTCCTTCGGCAGACGCTTGAGGTAACCGTCGCGGTTCCAGTTCTTCGGCTGCGGGTTGCCGGAAGGCTTCTTCACCAATGCATCCAGCCCCTGCTGGGTGCTCGGGTAGGCGAAATTGTCCAGCTTGTACATGTCCAGCGCGGCGGCGATGGCCTTGATGTCGCCCTTGGCCACGGTGACCTTGGCCTGGTCCGGCCGGCTCATCACCTGCGGCACCACCAGCGCGGCGAGAATGCCGAGGATGACCACCACCACCATGATCTCGATAAGGGTGAAACCGCCCTGGGTGCGGCGCTGCAGTCTTGTTGTCATGGTCGTTAACCCACCAGTTGGTTGAGAGAGAGGATCGGCATCAGGATGGCCAGCACGATGACCAGCACCACCGCCCCCATGAACACCAGCATGAACGGCTCGAACAGGCCGACCAGCAGAGACACCTGGGCGGCCAGGTCGTTCTCCTGATTGCGCGCGGTTCGCGCCAGCATCTGATCCAGTTCACCGGATTTCTCCCCGCTGGCGATCATGTGCAGCATCATCGGCGGGAATTCCCCGGTGGCATCCAGCGCACGGGTCAGGCTGCTGCCCTCGCGCACCTTCTGCGCCGCCTCGACCACCCGCTCGCGGATGCGCAGGTTGGCGATCACCGCAGCGGCGATGGACAGCGCTTCCACCAGCGGCACGCCGCTGCGCGTCAGGATCGCCAGGGTGGAGGCGAAGCGCGCGGTATTGGTCGCCCGGCTCAGCCGACCGATCAGCAGTATCCGCAGGATGAACGCATGCCAGCGCAGGCGCAGCGCCGGGTCGCGCAGGGCCGCACGCATGGCCAGGAACGCGCCGACAAGGCCGAGCACGATCAGCCAGCCCCAGTTCTTCACCACGTCGCTGGTGGCGATCAGCCCGCGGGTCAGCGCCGGCAGTTCCTGCCCGGTGTTGACGAATACCTTGACCACGTCCGGCACCACGTAGCCGAGCAGCAGCACGACGATGGCCAGCGAGGCGACCATCAGGATCACCGGATAGAGCAGCGCCAGCTGGATCTTCTGCCGCGATTGCTGACGCTGGTCGGTGTAGTCGGCCAGCTGGTCGAGCACCAGCCCGAGATGGCCGGCGTGCTCCCCGGCCGCCACGGTGGCGCGGTAAAGCTCGGGAAAGGCCGACGGATATTCGCGCAGTGCCGCGGCCAGGCTGTGGCCTTCCATCACCCGCGCGCGCACCGCCAGCAGCATCGACTTGATCTTCGCCGAGGTGGACTGCGCGGCCGCCGCGCGCAGGGCTTCCTCGATGGGCAGCGCAGCCTGCACCAGCGTCGCCAGCTGCCGGGTGACCAATGCCAGATCACGCGCCGACAGGCCGCGGCCGAAACTGAAGCCGCCACGGCTGACGTCTTCCTTGGACTTGGCCTGCTTCACCTCCAGCGGCGCCCACTGCTTCTCGCGCAGCAACTGCCGCGCCTGACGCGGGCTGTCGGCCTCGATCAGGCCCTTCTGCTCACGGCCACGGGGGTCGAGGGCGAGGTATTCGAAGGCAGCCATCAGGCGGTCTCCAACAGCGGCGATCCGCGGTCGAGAGCGCCTCTACACAGATACCGCACAGCCGAGGGAGCGGCCGCGAATGGCGCCACCATGCGACGTCGGTCAGGCTGCGGATGCCTCTGCAGGCGCGTCGGAATCAACCTCATCCCCTCACTCCTCACGCGTCACCCTCAGCACTTCCTCGATGGTGGTCACCCCCTCGCGCACCTTGCGCAGCCCGTCCTCGCGGATGCTCGGGCCTAGCTCACGGGCATGGCGCAGCATGTCCTGCTCGCTTGCGCGGGTGTGCACCATGGTGCGCAGGGTGTCGTCGAACAGCACCAGCTCATAGATGCCGGTACGCCCGCGGTAGCCGAGGCCACGGCATTGCTCGCAGCCTTCGGCGTGGTACAGCGTCGGCGCCTCGGCCGGACTGACGCCGAGCAGCTCGCACTCGGCGGCATCGGCGTTGTAGGCGCGTTTGCAGTCATTACACAGCACCCGCACGAGGCGCTGGGCCAGCACGCCGAGCAGCGACGAGGAGATCAGAAACGGCTCGACGCCCATGTCCACCAGGCGCGTGACGGCGCCAATGGCGCTGTTGGTGTGCAGCGTGGAGAGCACCAGGTGACCGGTGAGCGAGGCCTGCACGGCCATGTCGGCGGTTTCCTGGTCGCGGATCTCGCCGACCATCACCACGTCCGGGTCCTGACGCAGGATGGCGCGCAGACCGCGGGCGAAGGTCATGTCGACCTTGGTGTTGACCTGGGTCTGGCCGATGCCTTCGAGGTGGTATTCGATGGGGTCTTCGACGGTGAGGATGTTGCGCGTACGGTCGTTGAGGGTCGTCAGCGCGGCATAGAGCGTGGTGGTCTTGCCCGAACCGGTGGGGCCGGTGACCAGGATGATGCCGTGGGGCTTCTTCACCGCTTGCTCCAGCTGGCGGCGGTCCTGCTCGTTCATCCCCAGGTGGCGCAGGGTCAGACGTCCGGCCTGCTTGTCCAGCAGACGCAGTACCACCCGCTCGCCGTTGGCCGAGGGCAGCGTGGAAACGCGGATGTCCACCTCGCGACCGCCGACCCGCAGCGAGATACGTCCGTCCTGCGGGATGCGCTTCTCGGCGATGTCCAGCTTGGCCATGACCTTGATCCGCGAGACCAGCAGCGCCGCCAGCTCGCGCTTGGGCTGCACCACTTCGCGGAGGATGCCGTCGACGCGAAAGCGGATCACCAGCCGCTTTTCGAAGGTTTCGATATGGATATCCGAGGCGTTCTCGGCAATTGCCTCGCCGAGGATCGCGTTGATCAGACGAATGATCGGCGCGTCGTCCTCCTGCTCCAGCAGGTCCTCGGTTTCCTGGATCTGGTCGGCCAGACTGGCCAGGTCCAGGTCGTTGCCCAGCCCCTCGACCATCAGCATCGCCGCCGACGAATCATGCTGGTACGCCGCACCGAGCGCCTGGTCGAAATCCGCCTGGGCCAGCCACTGCATGGGCAGGCGCATGCCGACCACCCGCTGCGCCTCCTGCACCGCCGTCAGTGCGGCGCCCTCGCGCAGGCCGAGGCGCAGCTCGCCGCCGCGCTCGAGCAGCAGCACGCCGTGGCGACGAGCGAAGGCGAACGGCAGGCGGCGTTGCGCGGGCTGCTCGAGCAGCGTGGTCACGTCGTTTACATCGAGTTCGGGCATCGTGCAGCTCCACCGGCGATACGCAACGACCCGACGTCGCCGCGCTCGAAACACTCCAATCGGGTCCAACCAGCCTAGTTGGACTACAAGGATTGGATGACATTTCAACGTGCGTGCGTTTTTCCTGATTAGCCGACTTAACCCGGCACCAAGGTCGCAGACGCCCGGCACCGCTGACGAATACCACGTCAATGGCGCGTCATTCATGATGCGGCCGCTTCGTCTGCCTGACAGAGGCTGACCAAGGCTGCGCAGAGCCAAACAGGACGCAATCTGCAGCGAAGCGCGGAAAACAGGCAGTCATCCTGCGACCGATGCGTCAAATACAATCGTTTGATTGAAACAGTTGTTTGATTTTTTCAGGACTTGCAGAATGCCGCGCCGGGCAGTTCGTTTTCGAGCCGTCCGGCCTGCTCCATCCGTTCCAACCCCGTCCGCCAGAGCAGCGGGCGGGTGAAAAGCACGTCGGTGCGCGGTCCGCCGCAGCACCGGTCATGATCACGCAGGAGAACAACAACAATGCACATCGGTGTTCCTCTCGAAACCCACTCCGGGGAAACGCGCGTCGCCGCGACCCCGGAAACCGTCAAGAAACTGATCGGCCAAGGGCACCGGGTGACGCTGCAAAGCGGCGCCGGGTTGCTTTCCAGCGTGCCGGACAGCGCCTATGAAGCGGTCGGCGCGACCATCGGCGATGCGGCCGCGGCACTTGCCGCCGAGCTGGTGCTGAAGGTCAATGCGCCGGACGAGGCCGAACTGGCGCAGATGCAGTCCGGCAGCGTGCTGCTGGGCATGCTCAACCCGTTCGACAATGACTGCATCGCGCGCATGGCTGCCCGCGGTATCACCGCCTTCGCCCTGGAGGCCGCGCCGCGTACGTCCCGTGCACAGAGCCTGGACGTGCTCTCGTCGCAGGCCAACATCGCCGGCTACAAGGCGGTGCTGGTCGGTGCCCATCACTACCCGCGCTTCATGCCGATGCTGATGACCGCCGCCGGTACGGTGAAGGCTGCGCGCGTGCTGATCCTCGGCGCCGGCGTCGCCGGGCTGCAGGCCATCGCCACGGCCAAGCGCCTGGGTGCGGTGGTCGAGGCTTCGGACGTGCGCCCGGCGGTGAAGGAGCAGATCGAATCGCTCGGCGCCAAGTTCGTCGACGTGCCGCTGGAGACCGACGAGGAGCGTGAATGCGCCGAAGGCGTCGGTGGCTATGCGCGGCCGATGCCGGCCTCGTGGATGGCGCGTCAGGCGCAGGCGGTGCACGAGCGCGCGCTGCAGTCGGACATCGTCATCACCACCGCGCTGATCCCGGGCCGCAAGGCGCCGACACTGCTGCAGGAAGCCACCGTCGAGCAGATGAAGCCCGGCTCGGTGATCGTCGACCTGGCGGCCGGGCACGGCGGCAACTGCCCGCTGACCGAGATTGACCAGGTGGTGGTGCGCCACGGCGTGACCATCGTCGGCCACGCTAACCTGGCGACGCTGGTGCCGGCCGACGCCTCGGCGCTGTACGCCCGCAACCTGCTGGATTTCCTCAAGCTGGTCATCGACAAGGACGGCCAGTTCCAGCTCAACCTCGAAGACGACATCGTCGCCGCGTGCCTGATGTGCCGCGACGGCCAGGTCGTGCGGACCAACGGTTAAGGGAGACGCGAACATGGATCTGATTTCGGACGGCATCTACAACCTGATCATCTTCGTGCTGGCGATCTACGTCGGCTACCACGTGGTCTGGAACGTCACCCCGGCCCTGCACACGCCGCTGATGGCGGTCACCAACGCGATCTCGGCAATCGTCATCGTCGGCGCCATGCTGGCCGCCGCGCTCACCGTTACCCCGCTGGGCAAGGCCATGGGCACGCTCGCCGTGGCGCTGGCCGCGGTCAACGTGTTCGGGGGCTTCCTGGTCACCCGTCGCATGCTGGAAATGTTCAAGAAGAAGGACCGCAGCGCGGCCAAGGCGGAGGGCAAGTAAGCCATGAGCATGAACCTGATCACCCTGCTCTATCTGGTCGCCTCGGTGTGCTTCATCCAGGCGCTGAAGGGCCTCTCCCACCCCACCACCTCACGCCGCGGCAACCTGTTCGGCATGATCGGCATGGGGCTGGCCATCTTGGCCACCATCCTGGCCGCCGGGGTCACTAACTATGCCGTCATCATCGTCACCATGCTGGTGGGCGGCGCGGTGGGCGCCTTGCTGGCCCAGCGGGTGGCCATGACCCAAATGCCCGAACTGGTGGCTATGCTGCACAGCTTCGTCGGCCTGGCCGCGGTGCTGGTGGGCTTCGCCTCCTATCTGGAGGATTCGTCGCTGCACTATCAGGGGGCCGAGCGTACCATCCACGAGATCGAGATCTACCTTGGGGTGCTGATCGGTGCCGTCACCTTCACCGGATCCATCGTCGCCTTCGGCAAGCTGCGCGGCAGCATCACCAGCAAGCCGCTGCTGCTGCCGGGCCGCCATTGGCTCAATCTGGGCATAGGGCTCGCCTGCATCGCCCTCGGGGTCGCTTTCGTCGGCGCCGCGTCTATGAGCAGTGGTATGTGGCCGCTGCTGATCATGACGGTGCTGGCGCTGGCCTTCGGCGTCCACATGGTCATGGCCATTGGCGGCGCCGACATGCCGGTGGTGGTCTCCATGCTCAACAGCTACTCCGGATGGGCCGCGGCGGCCACCGGCTTCATGCTCTCCAACGACCTCTTGATCGTCACCGGCGCCCTGGTGGGCAGCTCCGGCGCCATCCTCTCCTACATCATGTGCCGGGCCATGAACCGCAAGTTCCTGGCGGTCATCGCCGGCGGCTTCGGCGGCGGCCCGGTGAAGAAGGGCAAGGGCGCCGAGGGGCCGCAGGGGGAGGTGGTGCCCATCTCCGCCGAGGAGACCGCCGAGGTGCTGAAGAACGCTCACCAAGTCATCATCGTCCCCGGCTACGGCATGGCGGTGGCCCAGGCCCAGTACCCCATCGCCGAGATCACCAACAAGCTGCGCGCCCAGGGGATCAAGGTGCGCTTCGGCATCCACCCGGTGGCGGGGCGGTTGCCCGGTCACATGAACGTGCTGCTGGCCGAGGCCAAGGTGCCTTATGACATCGTCCTGGAGATGGACGAGATCAACGAGGACTTCCCGGAGACCGATGCGGTGCTGGTGATCGGCGCCAACGATATCGTCAACCCGGACGCCCAGGACAACCCCGGCAGCCCCATCGCCGGTATGCCGGTGCTGGAGGTCTGGAAGGCGCGCACCGTGGTGGTGATGAAGCGCTCCATGGCCACCGGTTATGCCGGGGTGGAGAACCCGCTGTTCTTCAAGGAGAACACCCGCATGTTGTTCGGCGACGCCAAGGCAAGCGTGGAGGCGATACTGGGGGGGCTTTGACGATGGCGTTGATGGAGCTGATGGAGTTGATGGACCTTATGGACAAAATGGACAAAATGGACAAAATGGACAAAATGGACAAAATGGACAAAATGGACAAAATGGACAAAATGGACATCGATGTCCATCCTGTCCATTAGGTCCATTAGGTCCATCCTGTCCATCCCGTCCATCAACCATCAATTCCACCCACCCATGTTCGACTACCCCGCCATCGATCCGGTCTTGCTCTCCTTGGGTCCACTGAAGATCCACTGGTACGGCCTTATGTATCTGGTGGGCTTCACCGGGGCCTGGGCGCTGGGGCGCTGGCGGGCGGGGCGTGCGGGCGCTATCTGGACGCCGGAGCAGGTGGACGACATCATCTTCTACGGGGCGCTTGGGGTCATCCTGGGGGGACGCCTCGGCTACGTCCTGTTCTACGGCTTCGGTCAACTGCTGGCCGACCCCCTCTACCTGTTCCGGGTATGGGATGGCGGCATGTCGTTCCACGGCGGCCTGCTGGGGGTGCTGGCGGCCATGTACCTGTATGCCCGCAAGTTGGGACGCCCCTTCTTCGTCCTCACCGACTTCATCGCCCCGCTGGTGCCGGTGGGACTCTTCGCCGGACGGATCGGCAACTTCATCAACGGCGAGCTGTGGGGCAAGGTGACCGACAGCGCCTGGGGGATGCGCATCCCTTGCGGCCGCTTTCCCTACCTCTGCCGCGACCTGCCCCCGGAGACCTTCTGGAGCCTGCCGCACCACCCCAGCCAGCTCTATCAGGCGGCGCTGGAGGGGCTGGCGCTGTTCCTGCTGCTGTGGCTCTTCTCCGCCCGGCCGCGCCCCACCATGGCGGTCTCCGGGCTGTTTCTGATCGGCTACGGGGTGTTCCGCTTCGGGGCCGAGTTCGTGCGCTCGCCGGATGCCCATATCGGCTATCTGGCCTGGGGCTGGCTCACCATGGGGCAGTTGCTGACCGTGCCGATGCTGCTGTTCGGGGTCTTGCTGATGTTCCTCGCCTACCGCAAGCCGCAACCTCAAGCGACGGGCCTGCCGCGATGAAGAGCTATCTCGACCTGCTCCAGGATATCATTATCCACGGCACGGACCGCGCCGACCGCACCGGGGTGGGCACCCGCTCGGTGTTCGGG
>OGCL01002139.1_pt1 | contig 14574 bp, 16 predicted proteins | sample 1570041 | NCBI WGS metagenome assembly OGCL01 (sample SAMN06266162, study PRJEB24511) | hot springs metagenome | isolation source: Hot spring water | place: South Africa: Limpopo | collected 2015-06-22
CTGCAACGACAGCGGGGGCCATTTCCCGCGCAACCCACAGGGCCGGGCCCGTTTTTGCGCGATGCAGCGTTTCTCGTTGCTTATTTGGAATGACCAAACCGCGCTCCTCGTGCCTTGCCTCGCGCAAAAACAGGCTCCGGCGCGGCCGCGAATGAAATGGCAGCAGACCCTAGGTAAATGGACTGGGTGCGAGGTGTTTGATGGCCGAGTTGCAGCGTGCGGGGGACTATGGCGGGCTCTATGAGCGTCTGTTGCAGCGTCTGGCCCTGGCCCTGGACGAGGCCGAGGGTATAAGCCAGCTTTCCGGTGAGGCCGGCCTGGAACTGGAGCTGCGCGGCCTGACCTCGGCAGAGCTGGAATTGATCCATGCCTACCTCAATCGCGACCTGGACTGGTTGCGCGGCTGGCATGCCGCGGCCCGGGAAATGGCGCAGCTGCGGCAACTGCCGGCGCAGCGTGCGCGCAGTGCGCGGGTCGGCATTCGCCCGGGCAAGGCCAAACCCCTGCTCAAGCGCCGTCTGCAGCTGTGCTGCGCCCTGTGCGGTGCCCTGGCCGGTTGGCGCAATGGCGTCGGCGTACAGGCCTGTGCGGTGTGCGGTTCGCAGCTGTTTCGGGCGAGCAATCCGCGCTAGCAGCCTGTTAGGCTTGCGGCATCCTGGAGTTGCCCATGCCGATTCGTTACTACCTTAAACAGTTCTTGTTGCCGCCAGGCGTTTTGCTGCTGCTGTTGCTGCTGGGCTGGGGCCTGCGCAAGCGTTTCCCGCGGGCGGCCCTGTTGTGCCTGTGCAGTGGCTTTGCCGGGCTGTGGCTTAGCAGCCTGCCGCTGGTGGTGCAGCAGGGCGCGCGCTGGCTGGAACGCGAGCCGTCCCTGGCCCAGGAGCAGTGGCCAAGCCTGGCCGAGCGCGCTGAGGTGATCGTGGTGCTGGGCGGTGGGCGTGAGCAGAATGACCCGGGCTGGGGCGGGGATCAGCCCAGTCTGCTGGCGCTGGAGCGGGTGCGCTTTGCCGCGCGGCTGGCCAGGGCCTCCGGCCTGCCGTTGCTGACTTCCGGCGGCCTGCACTATGGCCAGCCACCCAGCGAGGCGGCGTTGATGGCGGATGTGCTGGCCGAGGATTATGGTCTGCTGGTGCGCTGGCAGGAGCAGGCCAGCCGCACCACCTGGGAGAATGCCCGCTACAGTGCGGCCATGCTGCAGCAGGCAGGGATCAAGCGGTTTGTGCTGGTGACCCAGGCCTGGCATATGCCGCGGGCGCGCTGGAGCTTCGAGCAGGCGGGGCTTGAGGTGGTGGCGGCCCCCATGGGCTTTCTTGGTGTGGCCCATGGGCGCCCGGCAGGCGGCTGGATGCCGGAGAGCAAGGCACTGTGGCAGAGCGGTTTGCTGATCAATGAAGCGCTTGGGCTGATGTTTTATCCATTGGCCTACGGCCAGCCTTAGGCTAAAGGCTGCTGTGCCGTAGGGTGCGCTGTGCGCACCAACTTCCCAGTCAATTGCGCAAGTTGACACCAAGATGCTTGCATCCGGTGCGCACGGCGCAGTCTACAGCGTCTTGGCCATTCGGCTGGCCAGCAGGGCCCAGCCCAGAATCAGGCCACACAGGAGCAGCAGCGGCCAGGCGCGCCAGCGCAGATAAGGGGTCAGCCCCTGCATCGGCACCACCTCGCCATGCAGGACGCCCTGTTCGAATTGCGGCAGTTGCTGGCTGATGCGGCCGAAGGGGTCGATCAGGGCCGTGACCCCGTTGTTGGTGCCGCGGATCATCCAGCGCCCGGCCTCCAGGGCGCGCATCTGAGCCATCTGCAGGTGCTGCAGGGGGCCGATGGAACGGCCGAACCAGGTGTCGTTGCTGATGGTCAGCAGCAGCTCGCTCTGGGCTGCCAGGGCGGCGGCGAACTCCGGGTAGACCACCTCGTAGCAGATATAGGCGGCAATCCGGTAACCCTGGGCCTGCAGCAGCGGTTGTTCGCTGGAACCGCGGGCGAAATCCGACATGGGCAGGTCGAAGAAGGCGATCAGCCCGCGCAGCACCTCCTGCAGCGGCACATATTCGCCGAAGGGCACCAGCTTCTGCTTGAGGTAGTCGCCGCTGCCCTGGCCGACCACGCTGATGCCGTTGTAGTAGCGTGGCTCGCCGCGCTCGTTGGCCTGGCGGATGGGGACGCCGGTGATCAGCGCGGCCTGGCGTTCGCTGGCAAAACGACCCATGCCGTCCAGATAGCCCAGGGCATGCTCCTTGAGCACCGGCACGGCGGTTTCCGGCCAGACGATCAGGTCGCTGCGCGGAGCGTTGAGGGTCAGGTCGCGGTACAGCAGCAGTTGCGCATTAAGCTGGGCCGGGTCCCACTTGAGGTTCTGCTCGATATTGCCCTGCATGGCGCTGACGCTGAGCGGCTGGCCGGCGGCCTGGGTCCAGGCACGATCCTTTAGTGCCAGGCCGCTGACCCAGGGCGCCAGCAGCAGAAGCAGGGCGAGTGCAGCAAAGGGTTTGTGCTGGCGCAGGCGTGGCAGGTTGACCAGCAGGGCTGCGCTCAGGGCCAGGACAAAGGACAGCAGCCACACGCCGCCCACAGGGGCAAGGCCCGCCAGGGGGCCGTCCAGCTGGCTGTAGCCGGCGTAGAGCCAGGGGAAGCCGGTGAGGAACCAGCTGCGAAAGACTTCCTGGGCCAGCCAGAAGGCGGCGAAGGCCAGGGTGTCGGCCAGGGGTGCCTCCACCCGGCGCAGCCAGCGTGCCCACAGCCAGGCCGCCAGGGCGAACAACAGGCCGAGCCCACTGACAAATAGCAGGGTGAGAAAGGCGGCCAGGGGCGGAGAGGCAGCGCCGTAGTCGTGGATGCTGACATACACCCAGCTGGTGCCAGCCAGGAACAGGCCAAAGCCATAGCACCAGCCGCGCACCGCAGCCTGGCGGGGCAGCAGGTCGCGCAGTCCCAGGTAGAACAGGGCAATGCTGAGCAGGGCCAGGGGCCAGAGATCGAAGGGGGCGAGGGCCAGCGGGGTGATGGCGCCAGCGGCCAGGGCAATCAGGTGGCCGGGCCAGCCGGCGCGGGTTATCCATTGCATGGAATGCAGTTCCTTGGACTAGGGGCGCAAGAGTAGGTGAATGCAACGGGGTGTGTGGGAGCCAGCTTGCTGGCGATCTTTCAGATCAAAAGCATCGCCAGCAAGCTGGCTCCTACAGAGTTTGCGGCGCGACGGGCAATCTCCTACAGATCTGAAGTCTGTTTTAGCGACTGATGGGTGACAGGCGCAACAGATGGATGCGGCGGCTGTCGGCATTCAGTACGCGGAAGCGGAACTCGCCGATCTCGGTCACTTCGTTGCGCTTGGGCAGGTGGCCGAAGGCGCTCATCACCAGGCCGCCGACGGTGTCGAACTCATCGTCGGAGAATTCGGTGTCGAAGGTTTCATTGAAGCTGTCGATGGGCGTCAGGGCCTTGATCAGGTAGTCGCCGGAGGGCAGCGGCTTGACGTAGCTATCTTCCTCTACATCGTGCTCGTCCTCGATCTCGCCGACGATCTGCTCCAGCACGTCCTCGATGGTCACCAGGCCGGCCACGCCGCCGTATTCGTCGATGACCACGGCCATATGGTTGTGGTTGGCGCGGAATTCACGCAGCAGCACGTTGAGGCGCTTGGACTCGGGCACGAAGGTGGCCGGGCGCAGCAGATCCTTGATATTGAAGCCGGGCTGGTCGCCTTCGAGAATCAGCGGCAACAGGTCCTTGGCCAGAAGGATGCCGATCACGTCGTCCTGGCTTTCGCCGATGACCGGGTAACGCGAGTGGGCCGCTTCGATGATGGCGGGCAGGAACTCCCGGGGCGTCTGCCCGGCCTTGATGCTGATCATCTGCGAGCGCGGCACCATGATGTCGCGTACCTGCAGGTCGGCCACCTGGATGGCGCCCTCGACGATGGCCAGGGCCTCGCTGTCGAGTAGCTTGTTCTGGTGGGCGTCGCGCAGGACTTCCAGCAGTTCCTGGCGATTCTTGGGTTCATGAGCAAAAGCCTGGGTCAGTTTGTTCAGCCAGGACTTCTGCTCGTTGCTCGATCGGTCTTCGCTCATGGCGCTTACTCGGGGATCCTTGCGGAAAGGTTATTCGTCGTCGGTGTAGGGGTCGGGATGCCCCAGTTCGGCAAGCAATGTGCGTTCCAGTGCTTCCATTTCCTCGGCCTCGGCGTCAAGGATATGGTCGTAGCCGAGCAGGTGCAGGCAGCCGTGGATCACCAGGTGGGCCCAGTGGGCCTCCAGTGTCTTGCCCTGTTCCTGGGCTTCACGCACCACCACCGGCACGCAGATCACCAGATCGCCCAGCAAGGGGATATCCAGCAATTCCTCCGGCACATCGGCGGGGAAGGACAGCACATTGGTGGCGTAGTCGCGCTGGCGGTAGGTGTGGTTGAGTTCGCGGCCTTCGGCCTCGTCCACCAGGCGGATGGTCAGTTCGGAGTCGGCGGTGCGCTGGCGCAGGGCGAGTGTGCACCAGGCGCGAAACTGCGCCTCGCTCGGCAGGCCGGAGGCATCGCTGGCAAGCTGCAGATCAAGCTCAAGCATTGGGTTCGTCCTGCTCATCGATCAGCTTGCCGTGCATGCGGCTGTCATAGCGCTCGTAGGCTTCGACGATGCGTTGCACCAGGGGGTGGCGTACCACGTCCTTGGGCTTGAAGTGGGTAAAGCTGATGCCCGGCACGTCGCGCAGCACGTCGATCACATGGGTCAGACCGCTCTTGGTGCCGCGAGGCAGGTCGACCTGGGTGATATCGCCGGTGATCACCGCGGTGGAGCCGAAGCCGATACGGGTGAGGAACATCTTCATCTGTTCCAGAGTGGTGTTCTGGCTTTCGTCGAGGATGATAAAGCTGTTGTTCAGGGTGCGCCCGCGCATATAGGCCAGCGGTGCGACCTCGATCACCTGCTTCTCGATCAGCTTGGCCACCTGCTCGAAACCGAGCATTTCGTAGAGGGCGTCGTACAGCGGGCGCAGGTAGGGGTCGATCTTCTGCGACAGATCGCCAGGGAGAAAGCCCAGCTTCTCGCCGGCTTCCACCGCCGGGCGTACCAGCAGGATGCGGCGGATCTGCTCGCGCTCCAGGGCGTCCACGGCGCAGGCCACCGCCAGGTAGGTCTTGCCGGTGCCGGCCGGGCCGATGCCGAAGTTGATGTCGTGTTCGAGGATGGCCTTGACGTAGCGCTGCTGGTTTGGACCGCGCGGGCGGATCAGGCCCTTGCGCGTGCGCAGGGTGACGCTGGGCTCGACGCTCGGGTTGACCAGTTCCTCGACGCCGGATTCCTGCAGAAACAGGTGCACCATGTCCGGTGACAGCTCACTGCTCTGGGTTTCCCGGTACAGACGCTGCAGCAGCTGTTCGGCAGCCTTGGTCTTGTCGTGGGCGCCAACCAGTTCGAACTGGTTGCCACGGTTGCGGATCTCGATGCCCAGGCGCTGTTCGATCAGGCGCAGGTGCTCGTCGAGTTGGCCGCACAGATTGGCGAAACGACGGGCGTCGAAGGGTTCGAGGATAAAGCGCAGGGGAGCTGTGGGTGTGTTCAAGGTCGTGTGATGGCCGCCAGTCGGCTGGGGTAGTGGGCGAAGAATAACGCCAGGTGTCGTGATGGGAAAGCTCGCTTTGTCAGACTTTGGCCGCGTCTTATAACGCGGCAGCTGCCGACCCCTGGGCCGGCAGCTGTCGATTTCAGGCCGGCAGCAAGCGGCCGCGCAGGGAGTGGGGCAGGGCCTCTTCGATCAGCACATCGACGAACTGACCGATCAGGCGCGGATTGTCGCAGGGGAAGTTGACGATTCGGTTGCTCTCGGTGCGGCCCTGCAGCTTGCCCGGGTCCTTCTTCGAGTAGTCGGTGACCAGGATGCGCTGGGTGGTGCCGGCCATGCGTCGACTGTTCTCGAAGCCCTGCTGGTTGATGCGGTTCTGCAGGATGGCCAGGCGCTGTTTCTTCACCTCTTCCGGGGTGTCGTCGGCCATGTCCGCGGCCGGGGTGCCGGGGCGGGCGCTGTAGACAAAGGAGTAGGAGAAGTCGAAGCCCACGTCTTCGATCAGCTTCATGGTCTGCTCGAAGTCTTTCTCGGTTTCGCCGGGGAAACCGACGATAAAGTCCGAGCTGATCAGGATGTCCGGCACCGCGGCGCGCAGCTTGCGGATGCGCGACTTGTATTCCAGGGCGGTGTGGTTGCGCTTCATCGCCGCGAGGATGCGATCCGAGCCGGACTGCACCGGCAGGTGCAGGTATTTCACCAGCTGCGGGATCTCGGCATGGGCGTTGATGATGGCGTCGGAGAATTCCAGCGGGTGGCTGGTGGTGTAACGGATGCGCTCAATGCCATCGAGCGCCGCGACCGCATGCAGCAGCTCGGCGAAGTCGACGATGCGTCCGTCCGGCGCCGTGCCGCGGTAGCCGTTGACGTTCTGCCCAAGCAGGGTGACTTCCTTGACGCCCTTGTCGGTGAGCTGGGTGATTTCCAGCAGCACGTCAGCCAGCGGCCGGCTGACTTCCTCACCACGGGTATAGGGCACCACGCAGAAGGTGCAGTACTTGCTGCAACCTTCCATCACCGAAACAAAGGCGCTGGGGCCATCGACCCGGGGTTCGGGCAGGCGGTCGAATTTCTCGATCTCGGGGAAGCTGATGTCCACCTGGGCGGTCTTGGTTGAACGCGCGGCGTCGATCATTTCCGGCAGGCGGTGCAGGGTCTGCGGGCCGAATACCACGTCGACATAGGGCGCGCGGTCGCGAATCGCCGCGCCTTCCTGGCTGGCCACGCAGCCGCCGACGCCGATTACCAGATCCGGGTTGGCCAGCTTCAGTTCGCGCCAGCGGCCGAGCTGGGAGAACACCTTGTCCTGGGCCTTCTCGCGGATCGAGCAGGTGTTGAGCAGGATGATGTCGGCATCCGCTGCTTTTTCGGTGACTTCCAGGGCTTGATGCTCGCCCAGCAGGTCGACCATGCGCGAGCTGTCGTACTCGTTCATCTGGCAACCGTGGGTTTCGATATAAAGCTTCTTGGTCATGCGTGCTCAACAAGGGATAAAAATTGACCGCGCATTATAGGTGGGCAGAGTCAGGGTTCCTAGCCTTGCCTGCCGGGTGGCTATGCTATGATCCGCGCCCGCAGAATTTCCTCCATCGGTACGTACGGCATAGCCATGAGCAAGCGTGAGCCCATCTACAAGGTGATCTTTCTCAATCAGGGACAGGTTTTCGAGATGTATGCCAAGCAGATCTTCCAGAGCGATCTGTGGGGCTTTCTGGAGGTCGAAGAGTTTGTCTTCGGCGAGCGCACCCAGGTGGTGGTCGATCCCAGTGAAGAAAAGCTCAAGGCCCAGTTCGACGGCGTGGTGCGCAGCTTTATCCCCATGCACGCGATCATCCGCATCGACGAAGTGGAGCGTCTGGGCACACCGAAGATCAGTGAAGCCAAGGGCGGCGGCAATATCATGCCGTTCCCCATGCCGATGCCGGACAAGTAACGCGGCAGTGTTTCGCTAAGGGACGCCCAGGCTCCTTTGCCAATCCAGGGGCCGGCCGTATCTGCCGGCCGCCTACCCCGCCAGTCGAGCTTCCAGGCTGTTCTGCGCCAGGCGCCGGGCCTGCTCCTGGGTCATGCCCAGGCTGTCGTGCAGGGCGGCGAAGTTTTCGCCGACATAGCCGCCGAAATAGGCCGGGTCGTCCGAGTTCACCGTCACCTTCACCCCGCGTTCGAGCATCTGCAGGATGTTGTGCTGGCGCATGTCGTCGAACACGCACAGCTTGATATTGGACAGCGGGCAGACGGTCAGGGGGATCTGCTCGTCGATCAGGCGCTGCATCAGGCGCTCGTCTTCCATGGCGCGCACGCCGTGGTCGATGCGCTTGACCTTGAGCAGATCCAGCGCTTCCCAGATGTATGCGGGCGGGCCTTCCTCGCCGGCGTGGGCCACGGCATGCAGGCCCTCGCTGCGGGCCTTGGCGAATACCCGTTGGAACTTGCTCGGCGGGTGACCCAGCTCCGAGCTGTCCAGGCCCACGGCGATAAAGGCATCGCGAAAGGGCATGGCCTGTTCCAGGGTGGCGAAGGCTTCTTCCTCGGACAGGTGGCGCAGAAAGCTGAGGATCAGGCCATGGCTGATGCCCAGCTGTTTTTCGCCATCGATCAGGGCCTGCTGAATCCCGCGTAGCACCACCTCGAAGGGAATGCCGCGCTCGGTATGGGTCTGCGGGTCGAAGAACGGCTCGGTGTGCACCACGCCCTGTTCCTTGCACTTTTGCAGGTAGGCCCAGGTCAGGTCGTAGAAATCCTGCTCGGTGCGCAGCACGTCCGCGCCCTGGTAATAGAGGTCGAGAAACTCCTGCAGATTGTTGAAGGCATAGGCGCCGCGCAGGGCCTGCACATCGTTCCAGGGCAGCTTGATCCTGTTGCGCTCGGCCAGGGCAAACAGCAGTTCGGGCTCCAGCGAGCCCTCCAGGTGCAGGTGCAGTTCGGCCTTGGGCAGGTCGGTGATCCAGTTGTACATGGCGGCGCGCTCCTTGTTGATGCCCTGCAGTGTAAACGCTCCGGCGTCGTTCTACAGATGCTGCACCCGGCTGCGTCCGCGGCTGAGGTTGGCCAGCAGGCGCTCCAGGGCGAGTATCTGGTCTGGCGGCAGGGCCAGTTGCAGCAGGGCGCCTTCGGCATCGAAGGTTTCGCTTTCCAGCAATGCCTGCAGCTCATCCAAACGCGCCTTGAGCAGGGGCAGTTCGGCAAAGCCGCAATGCAATTGGCAGCGGCTGCGCAGCACCTGCTCCACCGCCTGGCCGGCCTGCAGGCACTTGGCTGCGCTGCCGCCATAGGCCCGGGCCAGGCCGCCGGTGCCCAGCTGAATGCCGCCGTACCAGCGGATCACCAGCACCACCACCTGATCGAAGCCCTGACCTTCGATGGCGGCGAGGATCGGCCGGCCAGCGGTGCCGCCGGGCTCTCCATCGTCGCTGAAACGGTACTGCGCGCCGACCTTCCAGGCCCAGCAGTTGTGCGAGGCCGAACCGTCGCTATGGGCCTGGATAAAGGCCTGGGCGGCGGCGGGGGAGTCGACGGGGGCGGCCAGGGCGAGGAAGCGGCTCTTGCGGATCTCTTCCTGGTATTGGCAGGGGTTGAGCAGATTGAGGGTCATGGCGGCCATTATGCGCGCAGGTGGCTGCGTGGTGAACTCGCCTGCGGCGTGTTGCCGCAGCAGTTGCTGCGGGGGCTTGGTTATACTTCGGCCGCCCGGATCACGCGCTTTATGGAGTGTTTATGCTCGCACCCGTGCAGTTACTCTCGGCCAGTCGGCAAAACCTCTGGCGCCTGACCCTGATCCGCGTGCTGGTGCTGGCCGCCCAGGCCGGCTCGGTGGGGCTGGCCTACAAATCCGGGCTGTTGCCGCTGCCCTGGCAGGCCTTGAGCATCACCCTGCTGGTGTCCCTGCTGCTGTGCCTGGGCACCGCCTTGCGCCTGCGCGGGCCTTGGCCTGTGACCGAGCAGGAATATGCCCTGCAGCTGGGCTGCGATCTGGTCATCCATAGCGTGCTGCTGTACTACACCGGGGGCTCGACCAACCCCTTCGTTTCCTACTATCTGGTGCCGCTGACCATCGCCGCGGCGACCTTGCCCTGGCTCTATACCATCGTCCTGTCCGGCCTGGCCCTGGCCGGCTATACCCTGTTGCTGGTCTGGACCCACCCCCTGGAAGTGCCGCCCGGCCCGCGCGACAGCCTGCTGATCTACGGCATGTGGCTGAGCTTCGCCCTGGCCGCCGGGCTGATCACCTTCTTCGTCGCGCGCATGGCCGAGGAGCTACGCCGTCAGGAGGAACTGCGCGCCGAGCGGCGTGAGGAGGGCATGCGCGACCAGCAGCTGCTGGCCGTGGCCACCCAGGCCGCGGGCGCCGCCCATGAGCTGGGCACGCCCCTGGCAACCATGAGCGTACTGATCAAGGAGCTGCGCCGCGAGCATCAGGAGCCGGCCCTGCAGGAGGACCTGGCGCTGCTGCAGGAGCAGGTCAAACTGTGCAAGGAGACCCTGCAGCAGCTGGTGCGCGCCGCCGAGGCCGACCGCCGCCAGGCCGTAGTCGAGCAGTCCTGCGTGGAGTGGCTGGAGGCGGCGCTCAAACGCTGGCATCTGATGCGCCCCGAGGCCAGCTACCGCTACCAGTGCCTGGGCCGTGGTACGCCGCCGCGGCTGATGCCGCCCACCGACCTGACCCAGGCCCTGCTCAACCTGCTCAACAACGCCGCCGACGCCTGCCCGGACAACCTGGATATCCGCCTGGACTGGGACCACCAGTGGTTGCGCCTGAGCATCCGCGACTTTGGCGCCGGGGTGCCCCTGGCCATCGCCGAGCAACTGGGCCGGCCGTTCTTTACCACCAAGGGCAAGGGCTTTGGTCTGGGCCTGTTCCTCAGTCAGGCCAGTGTGACCCGTGCCGGCGGCACGGTTAAGTTGTATAACCACGAAGAAGGCGGCACCCTGACCGAGTTGAAGCTGCCACGTGTCTATGGCCGAGCCTGAGGAATGACCTTGCATGAGTGACGAAGCCCTGTTTGACGGCGACGAGCAACCCCACCTGCTGCTGGTGGACGACGACCCCACCTTTACCCGGGTGATGGCCCGGGCCATGAGTCGTCGCGGCCTGCGCGTATCCACCGCAGGCTCGGCGGAAGAGGGCTTGGCCCTGGCCGAACAGGATATGCCGGACTACGCCGTGCTGGACCTGAAGATGGAAGGCGACTCCGGCCTGGTGCTGCTGCCCAAGCTGCTGGAGCTGGATGCCGAGATGCGCGTGGTGATCCTCACCGGCTATTCCAGCATCGCCACCGCGGTGGAGGCGATCAAGCGCGGCGCCTGCAACTACCTGTGCAAACCCGCCGATGCCGATGACGTGCTGGCCGCGCTGCTGACCCAGCATGCCGACCTGGACAGCCTGGTGCCAGATAATCCGATGTCGGTGGACCGCCTGCAGTGGGAGCATATCCAGCGCGTGCTGACCGAACACGAAGGCAATATCTCCGCCACCGCCCGCGCCCTGGGCATGCACCGGCGCACCCTGCAGCGCAAATTGCAGAAGCGTCCGGTCAGACGCTGAACAGGACGTTGAAAAACTACCTGCGTTGGCAATCCTGCGTTAAAGCGGCCTCAAAATGCTCATGTACAACTCGTACACTCCGCTTTTTCGGCCGCTTTTGCCTTGTCTTGCCTGCCTCGCCTACGTTTTTCAATCGCCTGTTGGGGTAAAACTTTTCTCCTGAAAGCCTGCTGAAAGCTTGGCGGGCTGCGCCCCTGATATGCTGCGCGGCTCTGCCTTGGTCTTTCCGGGACGCCTTATGCTCGCCATCCTTCAGCAAACCCTCGCGGTCACCGCGCCGGTCTTTTCCATGCTGTTTCTCGGCGTGGCGCTCAAGCGCTGGGGGCTGATCGATGCGGCCTTTATCAACACCGCCTCGACCCTGGTGTTTCGCGGCACCCTGCCGACCCTGCTGTTTCTCGGTATCGTCAAAGCCGACCTGAGCCGCGCCCTGCAACCTTCGCTGCTGCTGTATTTTCTGCTGGCTACCATCGCCTGCTTTCTGTTGGCCTGGGGTTGGTCGCTATGGCGTTGCCCGCGCGAGGATCGCGGGGTCTATACCCAGGGCGCCTTTCGCGGCAACAACGGCATTATCGGCCTGGCCCTGGCCACCAGCATGTATGGCGACTATGGCCTGTCGGTGGGGGCGGTGCTCGGCGGGCTGGTGATCCTCAGCTACAACACGCTGTCGGCCATCGTCCTGGCTATCTACAGCCCGCAGGCCAAGACCGATGCCTGGAGCCTGCTCAAGAGCGTGCTCGGCAACCCGCTGATCATTGGTGTGCTGGCGGCCATTCCCTTTGCCTGGTGGCAGATTCCGCTGCCCGAGTGGCTGCTGGTCTCCGGCGAATACTTCGCCAAGATGAGCCTGCCCCTGGCGCTGATCTGCATTGGCGGCACCCTGACCCTGGCCTCGCTGCGCGAGAGCAGCGGGCCGGCCCTGAGCTCCAGCCTGATGAAGGTGTTCTGGCTGCCGCTGCTGGCCACCCTGGGCGCCTGGCTCTGGGGCTTTCGCGAGGCGGATCTGGCGATCCTGTTTCTTTACTTCGTCAGCCCCACGGCGGCGGCCAGCTTCGTTATGGCCAAGGCGGTGGGGGCTAATCACCAGCTGGCTGCGGCGATTATCGTGATCACCACATTAGCGGCGGTGGTGACGACCAATATCGGCTTGCTGTTTTTGCAGTGGGGCGGCTGGATCTAGGGGAGGGGTGGCCACCAGCCCGTGTAGGGTGCGCCGTGCGCACCGATGGCGGTGATGGTTGGTGCGCACGGCACACCCTACGAGGCGTTGCGCTGGTACTCCTCGATCACTTCCTGGGCCGCGCGAAAGGCGTCGATGGCCGCCGGCACCCCGGCATACACCGCGCAGTGCAGCAGCGCTTCGCGAATCTCGGCCACGGTGCAGCCATTGTTCAGCGCGCCGCGCACATGGCCCTTGAGCTCCTGGGGGCATTTCAGCGCGGTGAGGGCGGCCAGGGTGATCAGGCTGCGGGTCTTGCGGTCCAGCCCTTCACGGGTCCACACCCCGCCCCAGGCGTGTTCGTTGACGAAGTCCTGCAGCGGCTGGGTAAAGTCGGTGGCGTTGCCCAGGGCGCGATCGACAAAGGCATCGCCCATCACCTCGCGGCGCACCTTAAGGCCTTGTTCACAGTTATCGCTCATCTTCAGTGGACCTCGCCGCGCTGTCTTTGCCAGGCGCGTACGGTGATGATGGCCAGGGTGATGGCGGTCAGCGGCAGGGCATAGCCAATCATCGCGTCGGCAAAGGTATCGGCGGCCGGGCGGCCGGTGGAGGCCATCACCAGATAGACCGTGTAGGCCAGGTAGTAGCCGAGGAACAGGGCGCCTTCCCAGCGGTTGATGCAGTAGCCGGCAAAGAAGATCGGCAGGCAGGCCACCGCCACCGCGATCATCACCGGGAAGTCGAAGGCCAGGGCGTTGGCGGCCACCGCCACGGCCTGGGGCGAGACCAGAGCGGTCAGGCCCAGCACGCAGAGCAGGTTGAAGATATTGCTGCCGACGATATTGCCCACGGCGATATCCCGCTCACCCTTGAAGGCGGCGATGATCGAGGTGGCCAGCTCCGGCAGGGAGGTGCCGATGGCGATCACGGTCAGGCCGATCACTAGTTCCGACAGGCCCAGGGCGCGGGCCAGGCTGACCGCGCCTTCGACCAGGAAGTTGGAACCGACCACCAGCAGCACCAGGCCGGCAAGCACCAGGCCCAGATTGATCGCCCAGGCATAGGGCTTGGGCGGCTCATTCAGGCCGAACTCCTTGACGAACTCATCGTCTTCGGCGGCCTTCTTGTCGCGGCGCGAGCTGATGATCAGAAAGGCGGTGTAGGTGAGCACGCCGGCGAACAGCAGGGCGCCGTCCAGGCGGCTGAGGGCGCCGTCCCAGGCCAGGGCAAAGACCACCAGGCTGGCGCCGATCATGATCGGCACGTCCAGGCGGATCAGCTGGCGGGACACGATCAGCGGTGCCACCAGGGCGGTGGCGCCCAGTACCAGCAGGACGTTGGCGATATTGCTGCCAATCACGTTGCCGATGGCCAGGTCGCCACTGCCGTTGTAGGCGGCCTGCACGCTCACCGCGGTTTCCGGCGCGCTGGTGCCGAAGGCCACCACGGTCAGGCCGATCACCAGAGGCGGGATGCCGAACTGGGCGGCCAGTTTGGCGGCGCCGCGTACCAGCACCTCGGCGCCGGCGACCAGCAGCACCAGGCCGGCGATCAGGTAAACAAAGGTCATCAGGGTCATGGTTTGGAGCTCCAGAAAAGTGGCGCTAGTTTAATCATCGGCCTGCATAGCGCCAGAGGCTGGTGACGGTTTCTTTATCGGAGCTGCGTTCAGTCGACCAGTTGTTCAATGCGCACCGGCACTACACCGTCGCGCAGCATATCCAGTTGTTCGGCGGCTTTTTGCGAGAGGTCAATGATGCGCTGCTTGGCGTAGGGGCCGCGGTCATTGATGCGCACCACCACGCGCTTGTTGTTACGCAGGTTGGTGACCTGTACGCGGCTGCCAAACGGCAGGCTGCGGTGCGCAGCGGTCAAGGCGTGCTGGTCGAAGCGCTCGCCGCTGGCGGTCTTGTTGCCATGGTGGCGTGCACCGTAATAGGAGGCCATGCCTGTTTCCGTGACACTGCTGCCTGTGCCAACAGTGGAGCACCCGCCGAGTAGGCCGAACAGGCCGAACAGGCCGAACAGCAGGGCGCTGCGTAGCCCGGATGCAATCCGGGGTAATAAGGGCTCCCGGATTGCATCCGGGCTACAAGTAGGCATGGCTGGGTTCTCCGGGCAAACAAACGCCGGGCAAGCCCGGCGTCGTCAATAGCTGTGGCAGGCGAGTCGCTGCGGCTCACCCTTCGAGCTTTTTCTTCAACAGTTCGTTGACCTGGCCAGGGTTGGCCTTGCCTTTCGAGGCCTTCATGGCCTGGCCGACGAAGAAACCGAACATCTTGCCGCGCTTGGCTTCATCGCTGGCGCGGTACTGTTCGACCTG
>OGCL01002141.1_pt1 | contig 14570 bp, 12 predicted proteins | sample 1570041 | NCBI WGS metagenome assembly OGCL01 (sample SAMN06266162, study PRJEB24511) | hot springs metagenome | isolation source: Hot spring water | place: South Africa: Limpopo | collected 2015-06-22
ATTTCTGTTGGAATCGCAAAAACTGCGATCTACAAAATCTGGTCCGGGCTTCATCAGTCTTTCCTTAGAAATACCCTGACAAATATGATTCAGCAAGTATTCTGCCTTTTCACCAAGTAACTTTTCAATATTAATTTGTGCCATACGTGTTTTGATTTTTTTTAGTGCAGCAAAACTAAATAAGTTGTTTTATAAATTTTTCCAGTTCAAGGTTTTCACAATCATGTGGATATCCTGAATTAAAAATTCACGTACAGGTGCCACAGAATCCGGTTCTGTCTGTATATCAAAATAAAAGCTCCCACGTAAAAAGTGGCGAAGACTATCGGTTAAGTAAAACTGGCAAGAGCTGGCTACATCACCTTCTATGAAATAAATAATACCAAATACGCGTTGGGGAGAATCTGCAACTTCCTGTTCTCTAATGGCATTGGCTCGAGTAATATGCTTGTAGGCTAATGTTCGAGTGTCGTCGATATATTGTTGAATGTTTTTCCCTGGATTGTCATAAGTAAAAAAAATAGTGGCTTTAAACTGTGGAAATTTCAGATTAAACCAACATTTTTTTGAGGGTTCCCGATAAGGCATGCTATACGAATATTCAGGCCTTAAAAAGGTAAATGGACAAACTTCAGTTTCCAATGGAATATATTTCTTTTCAGGCAAAATTATTCTAGGATAACCTTTAGGCTTGACAATGATCACTTTGTCATCTCGGAAGCATCCTACTAAAAAAATCGTTGCACAAGCCCATATTAAAGTGTTGAATGTCATATTTATAAATGCAATTTAATGAGGACGATTCATAAGTATTAAAGTTATAACAAGCAGCAACAAATGTGAGATTTTAATTGCCTTATTATGTATTCAGTATTTTAACTTTTACCTTCCAGATACGTCTTTCGTCGGATTTTAAAATATGGAAAATGAGTTCTTTAAAATTTATTTCTTCATTAGGCGAAGGGATTCTTTCTGCTAATTCAATAATTATGCCTGCAAGACTATCACAGTGAGACTCTCTACCATCAAAAAAATTATCAGGAAGATTACAGGTCTTAAGAAAATCAGAAATCATGACACTTCCATCGAAAATAAAAAGATTATCGCTCAGCTTTTGGCCTTGACCGGCCACCTCATCATGTTCATCCTCAATTTCACCGACCACCTCTTCAATAATATCCTCCAGCGTAACTAGACCGGACAAACCACCATATTCATCAACCACTAATGCAATATGCATATTCCTATTTTGAAACTCTTGTAGTAGACGCCGGGCAGTCATATTTTCCGGAATAAAAAAAGGAGGCTTAAGTAAGCCAGACCAATTAAATTCATTTCCTTGCTTCAAATAAGGAATTACATCTTTGATGTATAGTATCCCTGCAATCGAATCTGGCGATCCATCGAATACAGGCATTCTTGAAAATCCGTGCGTGCGAATATAGGCCAGCAACTCTTCAAAGTTCAATTTCAAATCGGGACCAACTACTTTAACGCGAGGCGTCATAATGCTTGACACCTCTTTGTCTCCGAAATTAATTATCCCTTTTAGTATACGACTTTCCTCTGTTTGCTGCCTGGAAACCCCTGTAATCTCAATTGCATCAGACAATTCTGTTTTTGAAAGTCTGGGAGACCGGCGCAGATAACCGGTTCCCACTATTTTGGAAGTCCACAATAACGGCTTGAATAAAGGTTTTCCTATTTGAATTATGTAATAAAAGAAAGGCGCTACGGCCAGAGCCAACCGGTAATGACTTCGCCGGGCAAAAATCTTGGGGACTAATTCCCCGAAAATCAGAATGATAAAAGATAGTAGTCCGACCTGCAAAAACAATCTTTCATAGTAATTATAAATTGAAGAAAACTTATGAAATAAATGATCAGTTACCACCACTATGCCGATGTTGGTAAAAGTATTTAAAGTTAATAGTGCCGCAAGAAGAAGTTGTGGATTCTCAAGAAGTTTTCTGAGCTTCTCAGAATTTTTATTATTTTTTTCCGAAACTCCAGAATCCAGATCCCGGAGGCTGGTGGTAAAGAATGCAACCTCTGAGCCAGATATTAAGCCAGAAATAAATATTAATATTACAGCAAAAACAAACCTGGGCAGTTCTATATCTGCCTGAAGTAAAGGGTCAGGGTCTTCCAATTTTTAATTAATAAGGAATTTGGTCTTCGCTCGAGGACGGTTCAAACCCATTATCAGGATCAAAAGGAGGTTCTTCATCATGAATTTGGGAGTAATCTTCCAGATTTTCGTGATCAACATCTGCCAGATGGTCTTGGGTTAACTTTTTATTTATTTTCTTATCGAAAATGATAAGATTATCTGCCTCAATCTCTGTAACTCTACGACGATTTCCATCTTTATCTTCAAAATCGCGGTTGCGCAATTTTCCTTCTATGTAAACCTTGCTTCCTTTTTGAAGATATTTTTCAGCCAGTTCCGCAAGTGAGCGCCATAAGGTAACACTGTGCCATTCTGTATTTTCCATCCGCTCGCCATTACGATTGCGATAATATTCCGTGGTTGCGATACGGATTTTTGCTACAAGGGTACCGCTTTCGAGCCGTTTTACATTTGGATTTGTACCAAGGTTCCCTACTAGAATTACTTTGTTAATTCCATTCATAAATGCACAAATTAAAATTAGAGTAAATGCAAATTTAATTAAATAATGGAAATTTCATTTTTTGCCTCTCCAAAAATCTACATACTGCTTTCGTTAAAGGCAATTTACTCATTTTCTCAAATGAGAAACACTCAACATGTCCCAATGGCTCAGATTGATTTACAAAGTAAAAACATTTTAATCTTCTGTGCGTTAACAAAAAGCTTTCTTCCATGATGAATCTTTCCTGTAATACAGAATAACTCAGTCTTTCATTGAATAATTGATTCAATTTCTCCTGAGAAAGAAATGATGAACTTTGAACGAATGGGAAATCATACATCCCAGCCCAAATTCCTGTGCGCGGCCTTTTAATGAGTTGTAATCCGTCCTCACAATGGCTTACCACATAATAATAATACCAATCGATTTTAGATTTTTTTTTGGATTTTACCGGGAAGTTTGTCTGAGCTTTTTTCTCAAAAGCATAACAATGATTCCGTAGCAGACATTCACCACATCGTGGATTTTTGGGTAGGCAAATTAGCGCACCAGATTCCATAAGTGCTTCATTAAACTTCCCCGTGTTGTTATCGGGCATCATCTGATAAAGCCATTCATAAGCTTTCTTTTTGAAAGACGGTGTAGCAATAGCTTCCTGCAATCCGATCAATCTGGCCAAAAGTCTCATGACATTTCCATCCAATACAGGAGTTCTTTGATTGAAAGCAATGGATGCGATAGCTGCAGAAGTATACGGACCAATACCAGGTAATTTCCTTAATTCATCAACTGTTTTTGGGAAAATTCCGTCAAATTCCTGAACCAGCTTTCTGGCACAAGCATGTAAATTTTTTCCCCTTGAATAGTATCCTAATCCTTGACATAGATGCAAAATTTCACTTTCTTCAGCTTGAGCAAGGCTATAGATATCAGGAAATTTCTGAACAAATTTATTATAATAAGGTAAGGCCTGCCGTACGGTAGTTTGTTGAAGCAGAATCTCTGAAAGCCATATTTTATAAGGATCTTTTTCATTTCTCCATGGTAAGTCGCGCCTTATCAATTCGAATTGTTTTAGGATCAATTTCTGTATATGATTCTTCATTAAAAATTAATGGAAATTTCTACCTTTGCGCCCTCAATTTTATTACTTCGTTCACAATCAATTATTAATATAATATGACTAAGGCAGAAATTGTTTCAAAAATATCTGAAACTACTGGTCTAGAAAAGACCTCAGTTTTAGCCACTGTAGAGGCATTTATGAAATGTGTAAAAGATGCCATGATTGGTGGCGAAAATGTGTACCTCAGGGGCTTTGGAAGTTTTATCATCAAAACTAGAAAAGAAAAAAAAGGAAGAAACATTGCCGCAAAGAAAACGGTCGTCATTCCAACCCATAACATACCGGCTTTTAAACCATCCAAATCATTTGCAGCAGAGGTGAAGAAAAAAACCCCGGTAAAGCAGAAGAATTAAGATCTCATAAAATTGGAGTTTAAAAAATATCTAGTTTTCATCAGTTTAATTTCCGGGATATTGGCTGTTTTGGCCTTTATTGGGCCAAGAAGGTTGCCCGAGAGTTACATGAAGCAAAAAGAAAAAGAAGAATTGTACAAGGAATTAGAAATTTTTAAAAAAAATTCCATAGAAAAACTGTCTGATTTGGATAAGAACTATCATCAATTACTTCGCTTACGATTTGAAAATGGACAGACCTCTGCCGCTGATAGTTTATTTTCTTTTTGGATGCGTTTTAAGAATCCGACCATGGCCTGTCTGGCTATCGCAGAGAGAGCCCAGAATTCTGGGAATAAAGAAGACTACCATTCTGCATTTGAAGTCATGCAGGCTGCTCTGGATCTACCTGACGATGAAGGGCAATCCTATATTTTACTTACTTTAAAGGAATTAGCAGAAAAAACTCTGGCATCAGATAGCATGGACATTGAAGCTCAAGTTGCGATGGCTATAGTGGAAACTCGATCAGAGGGAATGCCTATGCAAGGAATTCTTAGGCTCAAAAGAATTTTGGAATATGACCCTCAGAATGTCAAAGTATTGGTTCAACTTGGTCATTTTTCTATTATGTCCGGTAAATATGATAAAGCTCTTGAACGTTACCTTAGTGCTTACGAAGCAGACTCATCAGATCCTTCAACTATTTTTTACTTAGCAGAAACCTATGCCCGTCTTTCTAAGCCTGATGATGCCCTTCATTGGCTTAACAAATTATTGATTCGGGAAAAGAATAAAGAAACACTTCAATCAATTTTAACCTACTTCAAAGAAAATTACAATATTGAAAAAACCCATAATCCTTAAAAACATTTAGACTATGCCTTGTGGAAAAAAAAGAAAAAGACACAAAATGAATACTCACAAACGCAAAAAGCGTTTAAGAAAAAACAGACATAAGAAAAAATAAGATTTTTGATCATCCTTGATTGCCCTGAGTGGAAGCTTTCAGGCATCCGTTGAATAATTTTATTTAGAGTTATGGCGAATGAGTTAATTATTAAAGTTCAAGGAAACGAGGTTCAAATCGGTGTTCTTCAGGATAAGATATTAGTTGAGTTTAGCAAAGAGCCGCTTGATAACGCTTTTAACATAGGAGATTTATATCTGGCCAAAGTTGCCAGAGTGATGCCAAATCTTAATGCTGTTTTTGTAGAGGTAGGATACGAAAAAGACGCTTTCCTGCACTATTTCGATATAAGCCCCAATTTCAGGTCACTTAAAAAACTCTTAAATGAAGTCAGAAGTGGAAAAAATAAGAAAGGAAGTTTAATGTATTTTGAGAAAGAGCCTGAGAATCCAAAAGATGGGAAAATTGGAGACTTTGTAAAGCCTGGAGATCTTCTTTTAGTGAAAATAGCTAAAGAACCTATCTCACAAAAAGGCCCACGACTCAGTTGTGAAATATCCTTGGCCGGACGATACCTGGTGCTTGTGCCCTTCGGTGAAAAAATTTCAGTATCTACAAAAATTAGAGAACATAGCGAAAAAGAAAGACTTAAAAATTCCATCTCCCCGCATATTCCGGATAATTTCGGAGTAATAATCAGAACAGCGGCTAAAGGAGTAAAAGCGGAAGAATTAGAAGCTGACCTTAAGGAATTAAAAAAACGATGGGAGAACTGCATGATGCAAGTCCGTAAGGCAGAGCCTCCAGCGAAAGTCCTGGGAGAAATTCGTCGGTCTTCCGCAATTTTAAGAGATTTAATGAACGAATCGTTTAGTTTTGATTCTGTTTATGTGAACAATGAAAGAATTTTCGGAGAATTAAAGGAATTCGTTCAGAAAAGTCTGCCCGGGAAAGAATCTATTTTAAATTTATATAAAGATAAGCTTGATATTTTTGAGCATTTTAGCGTAACTCGCCAAATTAAAACCAGCCTCGGCCGCCAGGTTCCTTTAAAAAGCGGAGGCTATTTGGTGATTGAACACACGGAAGCTCTCCACGTAATTGACGTAAATAGCGGCAATATGTCAAAAGGCGCTACAGATCAAGAAGACACTGCTCTCAAAGTAAATCTGGAAGCCGCAAAGGAAATTGCCAGACAACTTCGATTGCGGGATATGGGTGGCATCATTGTCGTGGATTTCATCGATATGTATAAGCCCGAATATCGACAACAACTTCACGATGAACTGAAAAACTTCATGAAGTTTGACAGAGCAAAACATAATGTGCTGCCCCCCTCAAAAATTGGTTTGGTTCAAATTACCAGAGAACGCGTTCGACCTGTTGTGAGCATAGATACCTTGGAGGTGTGTCCCTCATGCAATGGTACGGGGCGAGTAGAATCCACCTTGCTTATAGCTGATTTTATCGAATCTGCTGCACATTCTGCATTAGAAATTAAAACGGTAAGAAAAATTGAAATTACCTGCCATCCCTTCTTGGCTGCTTACCTTACGAAAGGACTAAACAGCATCCGTAACAAACTTATTCTTAAATATAAAAAATGGGTTAAGATTTGCGGGCACAATAATCTCAGATTAAATGAGTATTCGATTGTAGATCAAAAAGGTAATATATGGGCTTAAGTGAATAATCTCGATGCTAGATCTTTTGAAACTCTTCTTTGAGTCTTTCTGCATGTTCGGCAGTTTGAAGATTTTTGATAAAATCCTCTAATTCACCGTTTAGCACCGTTTGAAGATTATATGAGGTGAAATTAATACGGTGATCCGTCACTCTTCCTTGGGGCCAGTTATAAGTGCGTATTTTTGCGCTTCGATCTCCCGTGCTCACCATTGTTTTGCGTTTTTGAGCGGTTTCGAGTTGTCTTTTCGATAATTCAATATCGTAAATTTTAGCCTTTAGCATGTTCAAGGCTTTTATACGATTAGCCATTTGAGTACGTTCTGTCTGACAAACTACAATAATACCTGTTGGAATATGCGTGAGCATGACTTTTGTTTCCACCTTGTTTACATTTTGACCGCCGGCACCCCCGCTTCGGGCAGTTTCCATTTTAATATCACTTTCTTTAATTTCGATATCAAGATCTTCAATCTCAGGTAATACTACGACAGAAGCTGCTGATGTATGAATACGCCCCTGTGTTTCAGTAGCAGGTACCCGCTGAACGCGATGTACTCCACTTTCAAATTTTAATATTCCGTAAGCCCCCTCTCCCACAACTTCAAATATTATTTCTTTAAAACCTCCCGTATTGCCTTCATTGAAATCGGCAACTGAAACACGCCAACCTTTTTTTTCACAAAACTTAGAATACATTCTGAACAAATCCCCGGCAAATAAAGAAGCTTCATCCCCTCCTGTACCAGCGCGAATCTCCACAATAGCGTTGTGGTCATCTTCTGGATCTTTTGGTATCATCAGTATGCGGATTTCTTCTTCCAAATCAGATATCAGGCTTGTTAATTCAGTAAGTTCTGATCTGGCTAAGTCGCGCAGTTCCTGGTCTTTTTCTTCATCCAGAATGCGGCGGGCAGCCTCAACATCCTGTAATGCTTTTCTGAGTCTTTTGCCTGCCCCTACAATTGGCTGTAAATCTTTATACTCCCTGTTTAGCTTCGAAAACTTTTTCATGTCAGTCAAAATACTTGGATCAGCTAACAGCTTTTCCAATTCTTGAAGTCTGTATTCAAATGCCTCTATTTTATCAAGTATCATGCGTTTGCAGGATAAAAAAATTCATGTTCTTCAAAATCAATCTTTACTCCGGATTGATTGGTTTCAATACACGAACCAATAATACGGGCATCAATATCGAAAGATCGAGCAATAGCTATGGCCTCTTCAGCAGCAGACGCATCCATATAAGCCTCCAGACGGTGCCCCATATTGTAAACTTGAAACATCTCTTGAAGTGACGTTTTACCCACCTGCCGAATCAAGTTGAAAATAGGGGGAAGCGGAAAAAGATTATCCTTTACAACAGAAACGTTGGATGGTAAAAATTTATTGACTTTGGTTTGGCCGCCCCCCGTGCAATGAATGAGTCCATGAATTCCGAACCTAAGATTCTTGGTAAGTGATTTGATTAAAGGAAGATATGTACGCGTTGGACTTAAAAGTAACCGCCCTAGTTCTGGCATTTCCGGTAACGGTTGATCTGAAAGTTTGTATGGGCCTTGGTAGCATAAATTCGAAGGTATTTCAGGTGCTACAGTTTCCGGATATCTTTGGTAATATTCAAAGGAGAGCAAATCATGTCTTGCGGAAGTAAGGCCGTTAGAACCAATCCCGCTATTATAAAAATTCTCCCACACACATGTACCACTTGAGGCAAACCCAACGACCAGGTCTCCAGGCTTAATGGAAATTCGCATGACATCCTCTTTTTTAAACCGACCAAAAAGCGTGTATCCTACATCCAATGTCCTAATTATATCCCCGACATCGGCCGTCTCTCCGCCAGCCACAACTAAAGTACAATCATATTGCGCCATATGGGCACAAAACTCTTCAGCAGCTTTAATGATTTCAGAAACCACCTCCCCGGGAATCAACTTTTTATTTCTACCCAAAGTTGCTGAGATTAGGAATGGTCCGGTACAGCCCGCGCAAGCCATATCATCAGTATTCATCACAATGGCATCTTGCACCAGGGAAGAGAATACTGCATGGTCCCGTGTTTCCTTCCACCACAAGTAGGCGATAACAGGCTTTGTACCAGCTGTATCGGAATGAAGAATATTAACCCACATCGGATCCTGGCATGCCAGATCAGACAATATTTTACAAAAAGTATCTTCAAACATTCCAGCCGAAGAAAACTTTAAGGCCTGGTATACATCACTTTTAGTGAATGAAACTCCCCTTTGTTCGTAAATGGATGGATTTTGTCCCATAAATAAAAAAGCGCTTTCTAATCTGAAAGAAAGCGCTGAGTTTTTATTATGTTAATTTAATCGTTATCTTCTTTTTTCTTCTGAGGAGGAGGATTTTTTGGTATGTATTTGTTGTCAATTTTCTTTAAAGTAACCCGCCTGTTTAATTTATGCGCCATTTCTCTATCAGCCTCCGTTGGCAAACTATTGATAAAAGCTTCATCCAATTTTTGCCCTTTTTTAAGTATTCCCATGTCGAATTCCATAACCCTAGGCTGACTTTCTCCGTATCCTTGTGCTTTAAGCCTTTCAGCCTCAATACCCTGCGATACAATGTATTCTACTACTCGCTTGGATCGACGCTCAGACAAATCTTTGTTGTATTCGTCCCGACCCCGAGAGTCTGTATGAGCGCCCAACTCGACGCGCATAGTGGGGTTTTCCCTGAGTATCTTAACAATTTTGTCAAGCGTGTCCTTAAATTCTGGGTAAAATTCAGCCTGATCATAGTAGAACAAAACCTCGAAATTCAAAGGCACATCAGATGTTTTCATCAAAATTTCAGCGTAAATTGTAGTGTCCTTGCAAGTTACGAGTGGATCAATCCCTTTAGTTTTTGCAGACCCTTGGGCGTTAAAATAATTTTCTTTTGAAGCACGCAATTCGTATTCCTCGCCGTATTGTGCCGGATTAAGATTCACTTTCCCGGATGCATCCGTAATTATATCCTTGGATTCGGAGGCAGAATTTACGAATGAAACTTTTACGCCACTGATTGGCTGCTTTGTATCAATGTCCTTAACGGTTGCAATGATGTTTACAGATGCTTTAGTGATATTAAAGCTATAAATATCATCTTTTCCCCTACCTCCTTTTCTATTTGATGTGAGCATACCTTTTTCATCGGCACCATCGAAAACGATAGCAAAATCATCTCCCTCAGAGTTTATAGGATAACGCATGTTTACAGGTTTTTCCCACTTGCCTTCACTAATGAAATCTGCACGGTAAATGTCCAAACCACCCATGCCTTCAACCCTGTCGGAAGAATAATAAAGTTTATCATCAGCCCGCAAATAAGGATACATTTCATTGAATTCTGTATTCAGATCTTTTAAATTGACTGGGTCAGCAAAGGTTTTCTTTTTCTTGTCGTACTTTGCTATCCAAAGATCCATGCCGCCCTTCCCGCCAGGCATGTTAGACGAGAATATCATATAATTCCCGTCTGAGGATACAGTGGGATGACCCACCACACAGGAATCTGGAGCCAATGCAATTTTAACAGGTTCAGCCCATTTTTGACCTTGTTTTTTAACTTCATAAACTTGACAACCCACTTTTGATTTTTTATCCTGGCTGCAACGTGTAAAGTACATTACGTTAAATCTTTTATTCATAGCAGCGGCTCCTTCACTTGATTTTGTATTAATTTCATCACCTAGGGGCTGAATGTCACCCCAAGTTCCTTTTTTAGAAATTTTGGCTTCAAATAAATCTTCAGGAATCAAACCCATAACGCCGTCTTCTTTTCCTTTGGCTCCCTCTCTGCTACTTGAAAAAATGATCATATCACTCTTTTTGCTAGCATACAATGGGGAAAAATCATTATCACGAGAATTTAAAGGCTTCACATTTTCTACATTGTAGCAAGTGGGCTTTTTCTTCCAACTGGCTGCATTCTTGCAGGATTCGATGGCAAGATCTGCTTTAGGATCTTTAGGATTTAGCTTTTTATAGTTTTGAAATTCTGCTAAGGCCTCATCGTATAAACCCTGATTTTTAAACATAATGGCCATGAACCATGAAGACCTAGGATCTTCTAGACCCTGCTTGCTTGCTTTTTGATAAAGAGAAAAAGCCTTTTTAAAGTCTCCAAGTTTTCTGTTGCACTGAGCCATCATAAAAGAAATACATGCAGATGATGGCTTATCCTTTTTTGCTTTGTCTTTGGCTTTATCATAAAGCTGAAGCGCTTGAAAATAAAATCCTCCTTTATATGCTTTGTCAGCTTCAACAGTGTATTTATTATCACACTGAGGAAATAAAGCTATTCTTGTTAAAAACGAAAGGAAGAGGATGAAAGAAAGACGTGAATTCATGGATTATTCGTATTAATCTGAATGCTAAATTAGTATTTCTTCGGCAATATTACAAAATTATTATTTTTTAACTCGTTGTGAGGAGTCTTCATTTTTCTTTTCTCTATCATTTTGATTGGAGGTATCGGGCGAATCTGAAATAGGCAAACTATTTTCAATCTCAAATTTTCTTCTTTTAATTTCCAACTCTGCTTCGTACATGGTTTTCCTTAGTTCCTGTTTAACACTATCCGAAGCCTGACGCACCTGCTGAATGCCTCGACCAAAGGTGCGAAGTAATCCTGGTAGCCCTTTACTGCCAAAAAGTAGAAGAGCAACCAAAACTACCAGAAACAGTTCACCCTCGCTGATATTAAAAAGTAATAAAAACACTCCCTCAAAAGTACAATAACTATGCTATAAATTGCTTTTATGCCTGAGGAACAGGCTGCGTGTTCCGAAGTCCCAAATCTATTACCAAGGGTGAGGCGATACAAACACTGGAATAGGTTCCGATACTAATTCCTATGAGAAGTCCGAAACACATTCCTTTAATTGCAGGCCCCCCGAAGATAAATATTATCAATAATACCAATATGGTGGTGATGGATGTATTGAATGTTCTACTCAAAGTAGAATTTAAGGCTAAATTTAGAAGATCTGGCGTTGATCCGCGCTTGTGTTCCTGAAAATATTCCCTTACTCTATCAAACACAACTACTGTATCATTTATGGAATAACCAATAACAGTTAATATAGCTGCAATTATGGTTTGATCTATTTCTAGTGAAAAAGGCATTATACCATCAAAAATGGAAAAGAAGGCTAGTGTAACTAAGACATCGTGCATAAGTGCTGCCGTGGCAGCCACGCCAAATTGCCAGCCACGAAAACGCAGCATGATGTAAAGAAACATGATGATAAGTGCGAAAATAATGGCATAGATGCTTTTTGTTCGCGTATCGCCGGCCACGGTTGGACCTACTTTGGCAGAACTAGATATCCCAATACCGGACTCTTCATCCACAAACTTTTCAAAAGGAGGAGGGGTATTATAAAAACCTTTAAGCCCTTCATAAAGTTTTTGAACGATTTCTTCTTCCACCATAGGAGAGGAATCCTCAAATCTGTAATCCGTGATGATTTTAATTTTGTCAGAAGACCCAAAGAATTTTACAATTGGCTCTTCCCCGAACTGAGCTCCCAGACTTTTTGCTATTTCTGGAGTGGAAATATTGAAATTATCAAATGTTACAGTAAAAGTACGCCCCCCTTTCAAATCTACACCTAGGTTAAAACCTTTTGTGAAAAAGGAGAGGAGACCCGCAATGATGATAATGGAAGAAATGCCATAGAAAATTTTGCGCTTACCCAAAAAGTCAATATTGAGGTTTTTAAAAAGATGAGCTGTGGAAGGGCGCGCAAAATCGAGATCTTTTTTCTTATTTAATAAAGCTTCAAAAATGAGTCTGGAAATAAATATTGCCGCAAACAATGAAGTAAGAATGCCTACGAAAAGGACTACGGCAAAACCTTTAACCGGACCGGCTCCGAAGACCATAAGAACCATAGCTGTAAGTAATGTAGTTACATTGGCATCCACAATAGAACTGTAAGCTCTCTGATACCCATCACTCAACGCCAGGCGTAACCCTTTCCCTGCTCTCATTTCTTCTCTAATTCTTTCAAAAATGAGAACGTTGGCATCCACCGACATACCGAATGTAAGAACGATACCGGCGATTCCAGGAAGAGTTAGGGTAGTATTCAGAGCAGCTAAAGCGCCTGTTAGAAACAGAATGTTAGAAAATAGGGCTACATCTGCCACCAAACCACCTTTGTTGTAGTAAAAGGCCATGTATACAAGTACCACAATTAAGCCCACTACTATGGAAATAAGTCCTGCCCGAATGGACTGAGCTCCAAGTGATGGACCTACTATGGCTTTTTCTACGACTCTGGCCGGCACAGGTAGCTTTCCACCCTTTAAAACGGAAGCAAGTCCCTTGGCTTCCTCATAATCAAAATTCCCTGTAATACTTGATCTGCCATTAGGAATCTTCTCTGTAACATTAGGTGCGGAGTATACAACATTGTCAAGTACTATTGCAACGGCTTTTCCCACATTGGCTTCCGTGATTTTTGCCCATTTTTCTGCCCCCTCTCCATTCATTGACATTTCTACCATAAATCCAGCGCCCTGATCATTTTTTCTAAAAGATGCATCTGTTATCACATCCCCTTCCAACGGTGCTTTCTTATCCCGTCGCTGCACCCAGATGCTGTATAAAGTAAGATATCCGTTATCTGCTTTGTGACCATATAAAAGCTTCACATCGTTGGGAAGTAATGCTTTTACAGCCGCCATTCTGAGATATTTATTCAAGCGTCCAGTATCCTTAACAGCTACATACCCTACAATAGGGCTTTCGATGAATTCATCCTGTCCTGTTTCGTTGTTTCTAAAACGCGCCAGAATCAATAACCTAAATAAAGGATTATTTTTGATCATCTCCTCCTGAGACTTTAAAGCCTGAGCAACAGAATCATTACTCGTCTCATCATTTTGAGGCAATAATGAGGTGACCTCTGGGGTTCTGAGAGTATCCTTTTGAGTAGATCCTGTATCATTACTTTGCCCATTCTGCAGCTTTGCCAGAAAATCATTTATTTTTTCAAAAGGTCCCAAAAGTTTCCTCATGTCATAAGTTTCCCAAAATTCCAACTTAGCAGTGGCCTGAAGCAATTGTTCTGCCCGTTTGGGATCTTTTATACCCGGAAGCTCCACCAAAATACGGTTTGATCCCTCCAACTTCTGAATATTTGGCTGAGTGACACCAAATTTATCAATTCTGTTAAGCAAAACCTCAAATGTGCGGTCAGCAGAAGTTTCGGCTTCAGATCTGAGAATTGCTTCTACCTCATCATTGGTCATTTTATAATTTATTCTCTCCTGATCTTTGTGTCCAAATAACGCCGGAGAGGCAAGGGAAATGTTGGGATCAATCTGTTTTAATGCCTTTATAAACAAAGTTATAAAATCACCTCCCGACTTTTTTTGTTCTTGGATAGCCTGAGCTAGCGCCTGATGAAAAACAGGATTTTCCGTATAGTTTGTCATGGCCAGTAATAAGTCCGGGATGCTAACTTCCAAAGTGATATTCATCCCGCCTTTCAGGTCAAGACCAAGATTTAATTCCCTTAATTTAGCATAGCGGTAACTTACAATTCCGAAAATCTTTTCATCTGCCACAGAATCCAGGTAGGCTCGTTCCTTCTCTTGATCACCTTGAGCAAACTCCGCCGCTTCTTTTTCTACTTTTTTTGTAAAAAATGTAAATGATAAATGATAAATACAAGCAAGTGCGAAAAGAACTGTTATAAATTGGAAAAAACCCTTATTCTGCATAAATTATTTAAGGTCAATTAATTATGTGGATTTCAATGAATTGAGGCGGCAAATATAGGAGTTTTTTTATAGGTTAAGAAATAGACCCGAGAGAATGATGATGTTTAAGGTTTCTTTGAAGCAATCTGACATTCCAGACCTCCTTTTTTTCAA
>OGCL01002143.1_pt1 | contig 14560 bp, 8 predicted proteins | sample 1570041 | NCBI WGS metagenome assembly OGCL01 (sample SAMN06266162, study PRJEB24511) | hot springs metagenome | isolation source: Hot spring water | place: South Africa: Limpopo | collected 2015-06-22
AGATCATCCGCGCGCCCGTCCCAGAACTGTGCGATGTTGAAGACCGCATTGAGCGCCGTAGGCGCATTGCGTGGCCCTTTTTGCCAGCCATGACCAATCGACGTCTCGAGGTTGTCGTCGCCGCCAGTCGCCAGGTTGTGACAGGAGTTGCAGGAGAACACGCCTGAAGCCGACATGCGCGGGTCGAAGAACAGTGCCTTCCCGAGCGCAATCTTCTCCGGTGTGATCGGGTTGTCAGCCACCGCGGGCGTGGTCGATGGGAGCGGCTTGAACATGTCCAGTGCCGTTTCGCGCAGATTCGGTGGAACCGGATCGGTGGCGAACGCCGTCGTCGCCAGCAGGGCTGCCAATACAGTGCTCAGAAGCATTTTCATGATGACCTCCGTCGTTGAACGGGGACAGGTTAGAACGCTTAAAAACAGGACAGTTGCGCCAGATCAAACCGGCTCCACCCGAACTGACAGCCGTCAAAATAATATAGATTTTTTCGCATGAATGGGTGTTGCCATGCCGCGTCTTTAACAAAAAAGCCGCCCGGATCGCTCCGGACGGCCTTTGATCTTTTAACCCTGGTACCGATTACTCGGCGGCAGGCGCGCTTTCGCCAGCGAGGTTCTGCAGCATCGGGGTAGCAACATCTGCACCCGTGCCCTTCTTGCGTTCCTCGAGGATGAGGTCGTCGCGAGACGTGGCGATGCGGCGGATCTGCGTCATGGTACCACCGGTACCGGCCGGGATCAGACGGCCAACGATGACGTTTTCCTTCAGGCCCTGCAACGTGTCGGTCTTGCCGGCGATCGCAGCTTCCGTGAGAACCTTGGTGGTTTCCTGGAAGGATGCAGCCGAGATGAACGACGGCGTCTGCAGCGAGGCCTTTGTGATGCCGAGAAGGACCGGTTCGCCGTATGCCGGCTTCTTGCCTTCCTCGATCAGGCGCTCGTTGTTGTCATCGAGTTCGATGCGGTCGACGTTGTCACCCACAATGTAGTGGCTGTCGCCCGCGTCGGTGATCTCGACCTTCTGCAGCATCTGGCGAACGATCACCTCGATGTGCTTGTCGTTGATCACAACGCCCTGCAGTCGGTAGACTTCCTGGATTTCATTGACCAGGTACGAGGCCAGTGCCTCGACGCCCTTGATCGCCAGGATGTCGTGCGGAGCCGGGTTACCGTCGAGGATGTAGTCACCCTTTTCGATGTAGTCGCCTTCCTGAAGGTGGAAGGGCTTGCCCTTCGGGATCAGGTATTCGACAGGCTCGACACCGTCTTCTGCCGGTTCGATGATGACGCGACGCTTGTTCTTGTAGTCGCGGCCGAGGCGGATCGTACCATCAATCTCAGCGATGATGGCATGGTCCTTCGGACGACGGGCTTCGAACAGTTCGGCAACGCGCGGCAGACCACCGGTGATGTCCTTGGTCTTGGCGCTTTCCAGCGGCGAACGTGCAAGCACGTCACCCTGGGAAACCTTCTGACCCGGCTCGACCGAGAGGATTGCTTCCACCGAGAGCTGGAAACGGGCTTCGCCGCCACGGGCGAGCTTCGCCACGTTTCCGCTTGCGTCCTTGATGACGATCGCCGGCTTCAGGTCCGAACCACGCGGCGTCGAACGCCAGTCGATGACCTGACGCTTGGTGATGCCGGTCGACTCGTCGGTTGCCTCGAGCACCGAGAGACCGTCCACGACGTCCTCGAAATGCACGATACCCTCGACTTCCGTCATCATCGGGCGGGTGTACGGATCCCACTCGGCCAGACGCTGGCCGCGCTTCACCTTGTCACCGTCATCGACGAAGACCTTCGAGCCATAGGCCACGCGCTGAGACGAACGCTCTACGCCGCGCTCGTCCAGGATCGTGATCGCCATGCTGCGGCCCATGGCAATCAGATTGCCTTCGGAGTTGCGCAGCATGTTGCGGTTCTTGATCTGCACCGTACCTTCGTACGAGGCTTCGAGGAACGACTGGTCGACCACGGTCGCGGTACCGCCAAGGTGGAAGGTACGCATGGTGAGCTGGGTACCCGGTTCACCGATCGACTGTGCAGCGATGACGCCAACGGCTTCGCCCATGTTGACGGGCGTACCGCGAGCAAGGTCGCGACCGTAGCAGATCGAGCAGACGCCGGTCTGAACTTCGCAGGTCAGGGCCGAGCGGATGCGGATCGACTGGATGCCAGCCTTCTCGATTTCGACGACATGCGGCTCAAGGATCATCTGGCCGGCATCGACAATGCGCTCACCCGTGACCGGATGATCGATATCGTCGAGAGCGGTACGACCGAGGACGCGGGCGCCGATGGAGGCAACGACCTGACCGGCATCGATGATCGCCGTCATGGTCAGGCCCTTGTCGGTGCCGCAATCGACCATGTTGACGATGCAATCCTGGGCCACGTCGACGAGACGACGGGTCAGGTAACCGGAGTTCGCGGTCTTCAGAGCGGTGTCTGCGAGACCCTTACGGGCACCGTGGGTCGAGTTGAAGTACTCGTTAACGGTCAGACCTTCCTTGAAGTTCGAGATGATCGGCGTCTCGATGATTTCACCCGACGGCTTGGCCATGAGGCCGCGCATGCCGCCCAGCTGGCGCATCTGGTTCGGTGAACCACGGGCACCCGAGTGCGACATCATGTAGATGGCGTTCATCGGCTTCTGGCGGTTGGTTTCCGGATCGAACTCGACAGCCTTAATGCGGGCCATCATGTCCTCGGCAACCTTCTCGGTGGCCTTGCCCCAGGCGTCGACGACCTTGTTGTACTTCTCGCCCTGAGTGATCAGGCCGTCGTTGTACTGCTGCTCGTATTCCTTGACCAGCGTTTCGGTGTCGCCAACGATCTTCGCCTTGGTTTCCGGGATGATCATGTCGTCCTTGCCGAACGAAATGCCAGCCTTGCAGGCGTGGGTGAAGCCGAGCTGCATGATGCGGTCGCAGAAGATGACCGTGTCCTTCTGGCCGCAATGACGGTAGACCGTGTCGATCATCTTGGAGATGTTCTTCTTGGTCATTTCCTGGTTGCAGATGTCGAAGGGCACGTTGGGGTTCTTCGGCAGCAGTTCGCCGATGATCATGCGACCAGGCGTGGTTTCATAGATCTTCGAAACCGGGTTGCCCTCGGCGTCGACGGTCTTGAAGCGGCCCTTGATCTTGGCGTGCAGCGTGACGACCTTGTTTTCCAGAGCATGGTGCAGTTCGCCCATGTCAGAGAAGGCCATGCCTTCGCCCGGCTCGTTCTGATTCTGGATCGACAGGTAGTAGAGGCCGAGAACCATGTCCTGCGACGGAACGATGATCGGTGCACCGTTGGCCGGATGCAGGATGTTGTTCGTCGACATCATCAGAACGCGGGCTTCGAGCTGGGCTTCGAGCGACAGCGGCACGTGAACGGCCATCTGGTCACCGTCGAAGTCGGCGTTGAAGGCCGTGCAGACGAGCGGGTGCAACTGGATCGCCTTGCCTTCGACCAGCGTGGGTTCGAAGGCCTGGATGCCCAGGCGGTGCAGCGTCGGTGCGCGGTTCAGGAGAACCGGATGCTCGCGGATGACCTCGTCGAGGATATCCCAGACTTCCGGCTTTTCCTTTTCAACCAGCTTCTTGGCCTGCTTGACGGTCGAGGAGTAACCCTTGGCGTCGAGGCGGGCATAGATGAACGGCTTGAACAGCTCGAGCGCCATCTTCTTCGGCAGACCGCACTGGTGCAGCTTCAGTTCCGGACCGGTCACGATGACCGAACGGCCGGAATAGTCTACGCGCTTGCCGAGCAGGTTCTGACGGAAGCGGCCCTGCTTGCCCTTGAGCATGTCGGAGAGCGACTTCAGCGGACGCTTGTTGGCGCCGGTGATGACGCGGCCACGACGGCCGTTGTCGAAGAGCGCGTCCACAGATTCCTGCAGCATGCGCTTTTCGTTGCGGATGATGATGCCCGGAGCACGCAGTTCGATCAGGCGCTTCAGACGGTTGTTACGGTTGATGACGCGACGATAGAGATCGTTCAGGTCAGACGTCGCGAAACGACCGCCATCGAGCGGGACGAGCGGACGCAGATCCGGCGGGATAACCGGAACGACCTTCATGATCATCCATTCCGGACGGTTGCCGGATTCCATGAAGTTCTCGACGATCTTCAGGCGCTTCATCAGCTTCTTCTGCTTGAGATCCGAGGTGGTCTCGGCAAGCTCAGAACGCAGGTCGCCAGCGATCTTCTCGAGATTCATCGAGGCCAGCATCTCATAGATGGCTTCAGCGCCGATCATGGCGGTGAACTGGTCCTCGCCGAACTCGTCGACGGCGATCATGTATTCTTCTTCGGAAAGAAGCTGGTTTTCCTTAAGCGAGGTCAGGCCCGGTTCAGTCACGATGTAGTTCTCGAAGTAGAGAACGCGCTCGACATCCTTCAGCGTCATGTCCAAGAGCGTGGAGATGCGCGACGGCAGTGACTTCAGGAACCAGATATGGGCGACCGGGGCAGCAAGCTCGATATGGCCCATGCGCTCACGGCGAACGCGCGACAACGTCACTTCGACGCCGCACTTTTCGCAGATGATGCCCTTGTACTTCATGCGCTTGTACTTGCCGCACAGGCACTCGTAGTCCTTGATCGGTCCAAAAATACGGGCGCAGAAAAGACCGTCGCGTTCAGGCTTGAACGTACGGTAGTTGATGGTTTCCGGCTTCTTGATCTCGCCGTAGGACCACGACAGGATCTTTTCCGGGCTCGCGATCGAGATCCGGATGGAGTCGAAGTGCTGAGCCGGCACCGACGGGTTGAAAAGGTTCATGACCTCTTGGTTCATGCCTGTCTCCTTATGGGGCTAAAAGCCCTCTTTCGGGTCTCGGTTGCGGCTGTTTCCCGGGAGGCCGCACCAGACCCTCAAATGACAATAACCGCGAAATGCGGCGAAACTCCCCTTCCCGTCCCGAATTTGGCCGCGGGCAGTCAGGGGATGGCGTGCGCGGGTTGAACCACGCACGCCTTTGTCAAACCGTTACTCGGCTGCGTCGGGCAGCTGACCGTCTTCCGGCAGGAGCTTCGAGTTCTCGAGTTCGACGGAAAGGCCAAGAGAGCGCATTTCCTTGACGAGAACGTTGAAGCTTTCCGGAATACCGGCTTCGAAAGTGTCGTCGCCACGGACGATCGCTTCGTAAACCTTGGTACGGCCGGCCACGTCGTCCGACTTCACCGTCAGCATTTCCTGCAGGGTGTAGGCGGCGCCGTAAGCTTCCAGAGCCCAGACTTCCATTTCCCCGAAGCGCTGACCACCGAACTGCGCCTTACCACCGAGCGGCTGCTGGGTGACGAGCGAGTACGGACCGATCGAACGAGCGTGGATCTTGTCGTCAACCAGGTGGTTCAGCTTGATCATGTACATGTAGCCGACGGTGACCTGACGGTCGAAGGCTTCGCCGGTACGGCCATCGTACAGTGTGGACTGACCCGAGGGGTTGAGACCCGCACGCGTGAGCATCGCGGAGACGTCGCTTTCATGCGCACCGTCGAAGACCGGCGTGGCGATCGATACGCCGCGCTTGGCTTCTTCGGCGAGCTTGACGAGCGCATCGTCGTCGAAGTGCTTCACTTCGTCATGGGCTTCCGACTCGTAGATCTCCGTCAGTTCCTTGCGCAGATCGGTGATGTCGAGATGCTTGCGATAGTCCTCGAGCATCTGGCCGATCTTCTTGCCCATGCCGGCGCAAGCCCAGGCAAGGTGGGTTTCGAGGATCTGACCGACGTTCATACGCGAGGGAACGCCGAGCGGGTTCAAGACGATGTCGACATGCGTGCCGTCTTCGAGGAAAGGCATGTCCTCGACCGGTACAATGCGCGAGACAACACCCTTGTTGCCGTGACGGCCAGCCATCTTGTCGCCTGGCTGGATCTTGCGCTTCACTGCGACGAAGACCTTGACCATCTTCATGACGCCCGGGGGCATTTCATCGCCGCGCTGGACCTTCTCAACCTTGTCCATGAAGCGCTGTTCAAGGCGCGACTTGGATTCGTCGTACTGGCCGCGGAGCGCTTCGAGTTCGCCCTGCACCTTTTCGTCTTCGACTGCAAACATCCACCACTGCGAGCGGGGATATTCGGAGACGACGGCGTTGGTGAGTTCGACACCCTTCTTGAAGCCCTTCGGGCCGGCGATCGAGATCTGGCCACGCAACATGTCCATCAGACGGCCGTAGACGTTACGGTCGAGGATCGCCTGCTCGTCGTCGCGGTCCTTGGCGAGGCGTTCGATTTCCTCGCGCTCGATGGCCATCGCGCGCTCGTCCTTCTCAACGCCGTGGCGATTGAAGACGCGAACTTCGACGATGGTGCCGAAGGTGCCCGGGGGCATGCGCATGGACGTATCGCGGACGTCGGAGGCCTTTTCACCGAAGATGGCGCGCAGGAGCTTTTCTTCCGGCGTCATCGGGCTTTCGCCCTTCGGGGTGATCTTGCCGACCAGGATGTCGCCAGGGGCGACTTCCGCACCGATGTAGACGATACCGGCTTCGTCGAGGTTCTTCAGCGCTTCTTCCGAAACATTCGGAATGTCGCGCGTGATTTCTTCCGGACCAAGCTTGGTGTCGCGGGCCATGACTTCGAACTCCTCGATATGGATCGAGGTGAAGACGTCTTCGGCGACGATGCGCTCGGACATCAGGATCGAGTCTTCGTAGTTGTAGCCGTTCCACGGCATGAACGCGACGAGCGCGTTGCGGCCGAGAGCCAGATCGCCGAGGTCGGTCGACGGACCGTCCGCGATGATGTCGCCCTTGTTGACCACGTCACCGACGGTGACCAGCGGACGCTGGTTGACGCAGGTGTTCTGGTTCGAACGCTGGAACTTCTGCAGGCGGTAGATATCAACGCCGGACTTCGACGGATCGAGATCTTCCGTGGCGCGGATAACGATACGGGTCGCGTCGACCTGATCGACCACGCCGCCGCGACGGGCACCGATGGCAGCGCCGGAGTCACGAGCCACGATCGGCTCCATGCCAGTACCAACGAAGGGGGCTTCGGCACGCAGAAGCGGCACGGCCTGACGCTGCATGTTCGAGCCCATGAGAGCGCGGTTGGCGTCGTCGTTTTCGAGGAACGGGATGAGAGCGGCCGCAACAGACACGAGCTGCTTCGGCGAAACGTCCATCAGGTTGATGGTGTCGCGCGGGGACAGCATAACTTCGCCAGCATGACGGCAGACGACGAACTCTTCAACGAACTGGCCATCAGCCGTCAGTTCCGAGTTGGCCTGGGCCACGTAGTACTTCGCTTCTTCCATTGCCGACAGATAGACCACATCGGTCGTCACCTTGCCGTCAACGATCTTACGGTACGGGCTTTCGATGAAGCCGTACTTGTTGACGCGGGCGAAGGTAGCAAGCGAGTTGATCAGACCGATGTTCGGGCCTTCCGGCGTCTCGATCGGGCAGATACGGCCGTAGTGGGTCGGGTGAACGTCGCGGACTTCGAAGCCGGCGCGCTCGCGGGTCAGACCACCCGGTCCAAGAGCCGAAAGACGGCGCTTGTGGGTGATTTCCGAAAGCGGGTTCACCTGGTCCATGAACTGCGACAGCTGCGAGGAGCCGAAGAATTCGCGGACTGCGGCGGCAGCCGGCTTGGCGTTGATCAGGTCCTGCGGCATGACGGTGTCGATTTCGATCGACGACATGCGTTCCTTGATCGCGCGCTCCATGCGGAGCAGGCCGAGACGGTACTGGTTTTCCATCAATTCGCCGACGGAGCGAACGCGACGGTTGCCGAGGTTGTCGATGTCGTCGATTTCGCCCTTGCCGTCACGAAGCTCGACCAGCATCTTGACCACGGCCAGGATATCTTCCTTGCGCAGAACGCGGACGGTATCCGGGCAATCGAGGTCGAGACGCATGTTCATCTTGACGCGACCAACGGCCGAAAGGTCGTAACGCTCAGCATCGAAGAACAGCGACTGGAACATCGCTTCTGCCGAGTCCATGGTCGGCGGCTCACCGGGACGCATGACACGGTAGATGTCGAACAGAGCGTCCTGACGGTTCTCGTTCTTATCTGCAGCCAACGTGTTGCGGATGTAGGCGCCGACATTGATGTGGTCGATGCCGAGGATCGGAATCTCGTCAAAACCGGAATCCAGGATCTGCGGAAGCGACTTTTCGTCGATTTCCGCGCCGGCTTCCATATAGATTTCGCCGGTCGACATGTTGACCAGGTCTTCGGCCAGGTAGTTGCCGTAGAGATCCTCGTCAGAAGCCTTCAGGAACTTGACGCCCTTTTCCGTCAACTGACGCAGCAGACGCGGGGTCAACTTCTTGCCGCCCTCGACAACGACTTCGCCACTATCGGCGTCAACGAGGTCGGAAATGGCCTTGGCGCCCTTGAGAGTCTCGGCGTTGAACGGGAAGCGCCAGCCCTTGCCATCGCGCTGGTAGACGGACTTCGAGTAGAAGGTCGACAGGATTTCTTCGCCATCCATGCCGAGTGCCATCAGCAGCGAGGTCACGGGGATCTTGCGGCGACGGTCGATACGGGCGTGCACGATGTCCTTGGCATCGAACTCGATGTCCAGCCAGGAACCGCGATACGGGATGACGCGGGCAGCAAACAGCAGCTTGCCCGACGAATGGGACTTGCCCTTGTCGTGGTCAAAGAAGACGCCCGGCGAACGGTGCATCTGGGAAACGATGACGCGCTCGGTGCCGTTGACGATGAAGGTACCGTTGTTCGTCATGAGCGGCATGTCGCCCATGTAGACAGACTGTTCCTTGATGTCCTTGATGGACTTTGCACCTGTATCCTCGTCGATATCGAACACGATCAGGCGCAGCGTGACCTTCAGCGGTGCGGCATAGGTCAGGTCGCGCTGGCGGCATTCATCGACGTCAAACTTCGGCTGCTCGAATTCGTAGGAGACGAATTCCAGCATCGAGGCACCGGAAAAATCGGTGATCGGGAATACGGACTTGAATACGGCATTGAGCCCCTCGTCGGGACGGCCGCCCTGCGGCTCGTCAACCATGAGGAACTGGTCATAAGATGCCTTCTGAACCTCGATGAGGTTCGGCATTTCTGCGACTTCTGGAATTTTTCCGAAAAACTTGCGTACGCGCCTGCGACCGTTAAAGGTAAGGGTCTGAGCCATCGTCGCTCCTTGTCAGTTTGCACCCGGGCCTGCAACAGACGGTGACCGCTGGCCAGGCGGCTCCGTCAAAAAATGGATCACTCAATCTCGTCTCGAGATCCGGACGGCCGGCCGGTTTGCCGGGCGCGCGGGTCAAGACCATCCTCTTGAGAACCCATTACCCAGGGACCGTTTTCATACGGTCCCTGGGTAATATGTTCGGAGGAAACGGGCGGGAGAAGGATCTTCCCCCGCCGCATTCCGATATTACTTGACGTCGACCTTAGCGCCGGCTTCTTCAAGCTTCTTCTTGAGGTCAGCGGCTTCAGCCTTGGAAACGCCTTCCTTGACCGGCTTCGGAGCGCCTTCGACGAGGTCCTTGGCTTCCTTGAGGCCGAGGCCGGTGATGCCACGAACTTCCTTGATGACGTTGATCTTGTTGGCGCCAGCGTCAACCAGGATTACGTCGAATTCGGTCTTTTCTTCTTCAGCAGCAGCAGCAGCGCCGCCAGCAGCGCCGCCAGCAGCAGCAACAGCTACAGGAGCAGCAGCCGAAACGCCCCACTTTTCTTCGAGCATCTTGGAAAGCTCAGCAGCTTCCAGAACGGTCAGCGAGGAGAGGTCTTCTACGATCTTAGCGAGATCAGCCATTTTACTAGTCCTTTGATAGTTCGGTTCGAACTGGTTTGATTATTGAACAGCGAAAAACCGCCTTAAGCGGCTTCGTCCTTCTTTGCGTAGGCCGCAAAAACGCGCGCCAGCTGCGAAGCCGGAGCCTGTACAACGCCTGCGATGCGGGTTGCCGGGGTCTGAATCATACCCAGCAGCTTTGCGCGCAGTTCGTCGAGCGAAGGCAGGGTCGCAAGCGACTTAACTGCTTCGGCGTTCAGCGTGGTCGTGCCCATGGCGCCACCCAGAACAACGATCTTGTCGTTGGTCTTGGCGAAATCCACGACGACCTTGGGAGCCGTGATCGGGTCGGTGCTGTATGCAATCAGCGTCTGACCCTTGAAGAGATCTGTCATCCCTTCGGCTTCCGTGCCCTGAAGAGCGATCTTGGCCAGACGGTTCTTCGCGACTTTGACGGTGCCGCCAGCAGCGCGCATCTTCGAACGGAAGTCGTTCATCTGCGCAACCGTGACACCAGCATAGTGGGCCACAACAACCGAACCGGAAGCCTTGAAGACTTCGTTCAGTTCTGTGACGAATTCGCGTTTTTCCGCTCTTTCCACTGTCTGTCTCCAGTTGATGGGACCGCAATCCTGCAGGCCCCACCGGGTTTGCCTTTGCCTCAAGGGATCCAACATGTCGGACCCCGAGCGACGCTTGAGGATCCTGTCCCCTCTGCTTGGAGCGCGCTCCAGGCACAAGGCGAATAAGGCTCGAACCGAACTTCAAGACGTCATCAGACGTTTAAATACGGATCTTACCCGTCTCATGCAGGCAGATATTAAGGCCCGAAGGCCGCCCACAATCTCGGACAGGAGTGCCTGGCTTTTACACCAGGCATTTCCGGCCCCGAAAGGCCGGAAACTTGTTCAAGTCGGAGCCTTGGCTCCGACCGAATTCACAATCAGACCGTAACCGTCGACGGATCGATCTTGACGCCGGGACCCATGGTCGAGGAGATCGCCACGCGCTTGACGTAGTTACCCTTGGCGCCAGCGGGCTTTGCCTTGACGACGGCGTCAGCGAAGGCCTTGATGTTTTCTTCGAGCGCCTTGGCGTCGAACGAAGCCTTACCGATGCCGGCATGGACGATACCAGCCTTCTCGACGCGGAACTCGACAGCACCGCCCTTGGAAGCCTTGACGGCGCCAGCGACGTCCATGGTGACCGTACCGACCTTCGGGTTCGGCATCATGCCACGCGGGCCGAGAACCTTACCGAGACGACCGACGAGCGGCATCATGTCCGGGGTCGCGATGCAGCGATCGAAATCGATCTTGCCGCCCTGGACGATTTCCAGCAGGTCTTCTGCGCCAACAATGTCTGCACCAGCAGCCTTGGCTTCATCAGCCTTGGCGCCACGTGCGAAGACGGCGACGCGGACGTCACGGCCGGTGCCGTTCGGCAGATTGACCACGCCGCGGACCATCTGGTCTGCGTGACGCGGGTCAACGCCGAGGTTCATGGCGATCTCGATCGTTTCGTCGAACTTGGCGACGGCACGTTCCTTGACCATCGAGATGGCGTCCGACAGGGCGACGAGCTTCGTCGGGTCAACGCCTTCGCGGATCTTCTGAATACGCTTTGCTACCTTGGCCATGATCAACCTACCACTTCCAGGCCCATGGAGCGGGCAGAGCCCTCAACCATCAGCATTGCGCCTTCGATGTCGGCAGCGTTCAGATCCTTCATCTTGCCTTCGGCAATGGCACGAACCTGAGCCTTGGTGATGGTGCCGATCTTTGCACCCTTGCCCGGAGTCTTCGAGCCGGAGGTGATCTTGGCTTCCTTCTTCAGCCAGTAGGTAACCGGCGGCTGCTTCATTGCGAAGGTGAAGGACTTGTCCTGGTAATAGGTGATGACGACCGGGATCGGCATACCCTTTTCCATTTCCTGCGTGGCGGCGTTGAACGCCTTGCAGAATTCCATGATGTTAATGCCGCGCTGACCAAGGGCCGGGCCGATCGGCGGGGACGGGTTTGCCGATCCTGCCTTGACCTGGAGCTTGAGCTGGCCTGCAACTTTCTTAGCCATTACTCTCTGCCTTTCATTTCAGACCGGTTGCCCGGTCCAGTATGCCAGCATTCGCTGGCGGCTGCGGTTGCGTGGTCCGTCTGGACGGTCCGGCTTAAAGACCGCCATCCTCCCACGCGGGGTCGGGGAGTTACCTCCCCTTCTCCGATCAGACCTTTTCGACCTGACCGTATTCGAGTTCGACGGGGGTCGCGCGACCGAAGATCGAGACCTCGACCTTGAGGCGCGAACGCTCTTCGTCCACGTCCTGGACGATCCCGTTGAAGGAGGCGAAAGGACCGTCGGAGACGCGAACCTGTTCGCCGATTTCGAAGGACACGGAAGACTTCGGACGCTCGACACCTTCCTGGACCTGACCCAGGATGCGCTCAGCCTCGAAATCCGGGATCGGAACCGGCTTGTTGTCGGAACCGAGGAAACCCGTGACCTTCGGGGTATTCTTGATCAGGTGATAGGCTTCGTCCGTCAGGTTCGCCCGCACCAGCACGTAGCCGGGGAAGAACTTGCGTTCGCTATCAACCTTGCGGCCGCGACGAACCTCGACAACCTTCTCGGTCGGAACGAGGATCTTTTCGAAGAGATGCTCAAGACCCTTCTGGCGGGCCTTGTGCTCGATATCTTCTGCGACCTTCTTCTCAAAATTCGAATACGCGTGGACGATGTACCAACGTGCCGCCATGTTCTTCTCCGCCCGATTAATTGCCGACGCTCAGCACGAGGCTGAGCAACCAGCTGATCAGCTGGTCAGCGCCGAAGAAAAACAGCGCAGCGAAAAACACCATCGCCAGGACCATGAGCGTCGAAATCATGGTCTCGCGGCGCGAGGGCCACGTCACCTTGGACGTCTCGGAGCGAACCTGCTGCAGAAACGCGAATGGATTACCCTTGGATGCCATTTAATGCCCACGCATTTACGGCGCGTAAAGCCGACTTAGTCAGCCCCACGCACCGCGTGTCTGTTTGAACCCTACATAAAGAGCGATTCCCCTTTTCACAAGAGGAAAAGTTCTTCAGCACTCGTTCGGCTTTGCCATATCCTTTTTGCTCGTCGCAGCCACATGGCGCGCCGGGCGGCTTGGCAGGGGCAGCCGGGCTTGAACCGACGACCTGCGGTTTTGGAGACCGCCGCTCTACCAACTGAGCTATACCCCTAAGCCTTACTCCGGACCGGAACGCTCCCGTCCGAGGCATGGAGCACCCTTTAAGGCGGGCGGGCCGGAATGGCAAGTGTCTTTTTTCGGCTTTTCCCCAAAGCCGCCAATGGCATCGGTCACCACTGCCGTTCGAACCGCGCCTTGATGCGTGCGGCCGGCTCATGGGCAAGATCCGACAGGCTCGCCCTGAGGCTGAGGCCGGGGTAAAGTCGCTTCTCCAGACCAAGTTCGGCACGGAATGGCGCCTTGTTGTCCATGACAATACCACCGGTCATGGCCGCATCGACCTCGGCAAAAGCGAAATGCATATCCTGACGTGCGACGAAGACCGATTCTCCGTCTCCCCGTCGCCCCATCTCCAGCGTCCGGTTGAAGGACAGGCTTGCGCGCTCTTCATCGATGACGGTGCGCGATTGGCGAAGCGCCGCTCGGGCGGCGCCACTGACAAGATCGAGGCGCACACCGACCGACGTCGGCGCCACGTCGCTTGGCAGCACATCAAACTCTCCCCAAAGCCCTATGGGCGGCTTGAGCGTACCGGGATCGACAGCCGTCGCAACGCGCAGGTTCGATTCGGCTCCAAGACGGGGGCGCCCCTGCACATCCAGCGCAATTCCGGTTCGGAGGCTTAGGTCCCCGGCTGAACCACTGGGATTCCAGAGAAAACCTCCGTCCTCCGCTGGGGCTGACGCCGGGAGGACAAGCGCGATCAGGAGAGATAGATGCAGTGCTTTGGCACGGTGTTGCGGAGCCATTTGCCAATCCCGGACTGTGCGCGTCGCTCTCGGCGCCTTCAAATCACAATGGTTGCGATCGTAACCGAATCGGTCCGCGTGCAAAAGCACCGCCCCTGCATGGGAGCCATGCGCTCTGTCCGTCAGGCTTTTCCCGACTTGGCATGGGAACAGCCTCGGTGAGCCACCGCTTGCCAGACACACAGCTTTGGCTGATACTTATCAAGGCGCCCGCGGAGGACAGACATGATCCGTATCAGCAATGCCGCCCTGCCCGGCTCGGAGTTCGACGACAGCGATCTGACGGAGGCACGCTTCACTGACGTCTCCCTGAAGGAGGCCGTCTTCAGCAATGTTGACCTTGGCCGCTGTCTGATCACCGATGCCAATGCGGAACAGATGGTCGTCCGAAATGTCGTCATGACGGCCGTCGTGATGGAGAATGTCGTCATGCATACGGCAAGCGTAACGCATGTCGATCTCAACGGCAGCACGATCCGCTTCGCAAGTCTCGCTGACACGTCGATCGCCGAATGTGATCTGACCGGCATGACAATCAACGGCTATCTGGTGACGGATCTGCTCAGGCTGGCGGAAGAGCAGATGCTCGAGCGGGCGTAAGTTGACCGCCGCGCGCAGACCTTTCCTCTTGTGTCCTTCCCAAAAGCAAGAAGGCCCCGCTGTTTCCAGCGAGGCCCTCTGAACTCTTTAAGTGGCGTCGGCAGCTTTTCGTCACCGCCGTTTGATCGTCGATTACTCGACGATCGAAGCGACGATGCCGGCGCCGACGGTACGACCGCCTTCGCGGATCGCGAAGCGCAGCTTTTCTTCCATCGCGATCGGAACGATCAGCTCGACAGCAACCGTCACGTT
>OGCL01002144.1_pt1 | contig 14558 bp, 15 predicted proteins | sample 1570041 | NCBI WGS metagenome assembly OGCL01 (sample SAMN06266162, study PRJEB24511) | hot springs metagenome | isolation source: Hot spring water | place: South Africa: Limpopo | collected 2015-06-22
CCTCTATGGATTAGTGGATTAAATTGGATCGGTGGAGATAAAAAGAAACCTAGTAATCTTGAGTTCATAGGTTTATTTTTAGGCTTTTCAGGTATTCTCGTACTTGCATTTCAAGGTTCTAATACAAGTATGAATATCGATATTATTGGTATTATTTTACTACTTATCGCATCTTTTTCATGGTCGATTGGTTCTTTATATTCAAAACGTTCTGAGATGCCAAAATCATCTTTCTATAATGTATCGTTTCAAATGTTAGTTGGCGGTTCATTACTTCTAATTTTCTCAACACTATTAGGAGAATACAAATTATTCAATCCATCCAATATCACAACACAATCACTTTATGCAATGTTATATCTTATCGTATTTGGATCGATAATTGCGTATTCTGCGTATATCTGGTTATTTAAAAATGTTAATCCAACACTTGCATCTACTAATGCCTTTGTAAACCCTGTTGTTGCACTTATCTTAGGATGGAGCTTAGCGAGTGAAGTGTTAAGTTTACAAGCTATCATTGCGTCTTTTCTGATTATTAGTGCAGTAGTCATACTCACATTATCCAAGAGAAGAGGTTAAATTTTAACTATACAAGTATTTTTGAATATGATATTGTTGAAATAGTAAGTTTATGTCACTGTCTATTACCACACTACTTGGGGGAAGTAACGTGAAGAAGGTTATAGAATTATTTATCAATTATGAATGGGAAACACCTTTTAAGATGTTTTCTTTTTTAATAGAATTTATATGTATTTATCAAATATAGAAGAATCTTAATGGAGGGAAATAAGATGATTCAGTTGATTAGAGATGAAATTAAGCATTTAGTTAAACAAAAAAAATCATGGATAATGGTGGGAATTATTTGCATTCTAAGTTTGTATTTATTGAATGATTTAAACAATAAATCATTAGATTTTGAAAATAAATTGCCTAGCCAGGTTCAAAATCAAATACAAACGACAAAGAATGATATAACGATCATTGAAATAGGGATTAAGACAGGAAGTATAGGTAACCAAAAAATCAATATTTCTAATGCGTTAGAATATAAAGATACATTAAATCTTTTATTAGAATCTATCATACGTAAAGAGACAGCTCTGAATAATAAAGATTGGGAAGCCTATCATAAGGAACAGTTATTTTATGACTATTGGTATTTAAGTAATCTAGTCTTTGATATCGATCAACTCAGGAATCAAAAATTAATAGATGATTCGTATGAATTTTATCAACTTCAGAGTGAAGTAAAATCTCAAATGAATTATCCTGAATTAGTCTTTTCTTCAGATGGAATATCCAATGTAATAAGGGATTATAAATACATGTTAAAGAATCGTTTGTCGTATGCATATCATATCGTTCAAAATGAAGTTTATACACAACCTGTAAATCGATATACTATCAATGGTTCTACGTTTATATATCAATTTTTATCTCACTACTGGTTTGTATTATTTGTTTTACAAGTATTATTAATTTTTGATGGAATAAAAAATCAAAAAACGATTTTACAGCTTTTCTTATCTTTAATTAAATCATTTATAGTGTTGATGTTACCAATATTATTGATTTCATTTGTCTTATCTTTACTCAATGGATTTAATCAATTAAATCTACCTGTTTTAACAAACTCCGTTGGGTTAGTTAGTTCTCAAGGAATAGAGAATAATATGAAGAATGATTTCTTGGGATATGGTGGCAATTTTTCTATAGGGCTTAGTTATTTTTCATCATATCCATCAGGTTCTGGTGAAATGCATCCTTATTTGGCATTTATCAAATTAAAAGAATTCTATGGTTTTGTAGGCTTATTGTTTATCTTTAATACGCTATTTATGTCATCCTTAATTCATTTAATCTCGAAAATATTCAAAAATAGAATTATCGCATTAATCACAGTCTTGTCCATTTTTGGATTCGGAGTATTCTTAAGCCAAATCGATCCAAACGCATTTATTTCCAAATTTAACCCATTTGCAGGATTTGATTTGATCTTACTAAATGGTGGTTCATCATCGATTACATTACTAAATAGTTTAATTGTAATTGGTGTTTCTACAATTATAGTATTAGGAATAAATCGATATCTAATCAAAAAAACATCGAGTTAAATAGTTTACTCTGTTATAGAAATTATCTACAACAGAGTATTTTTATAATGGTTAAAATCGTGTACAATATAGACCAAGTAGACTGAATAAGGAGAGAACTATGAGTAAAGATATCTGTGTAGTCGTTGATATGATCAATGGATTTATAAATGAAGGTGTATTAAGTGATCCAAGTATTAATCAAATTGTTCCAGAGACTGTGAAGGTTGTGGAACAATACTTATCTGAGAATAAAGATGTTCTATCGTTTCAAGATACACATACATTATCATCCTTAGAGTTTGATTTTTATCCTCCACATTGTTTAAAAGGGACGAGCGAAAGTGAATTGATTCCTGAACTAAAACCATTTGAATCAAAAATGATTAAGGTAGAGAAAGACACAACCAATGGATTCTTTGCGGAAGGATTCCAAACATACTTGAAAAACAATCCAGAACTTGAATCTGTTACAGTGGTTGGATGTTGTACAGATATATGTGTATTACAGTTTGCACAAAGCTTAAAAACGTACACACAAACGATTGGGAAACGATTAGAAATCAAAGTAGTTGAGAAAGCAGTCGATACATTCCATACACCTAATCATGATAAACACGTATTTCATGATCAAGCCCTTAATTTAATGCGTAATGCAGGAATACAAGTCATCTAACACGGGAAACCGTGTTTTTGTTTGTGAAAAAATTATTGAATGATTATTGGTTCATGCTAGAATAAAAACAGAATGAAAAACGAAATCATAAGAATACACGATTTAAGTAAATCCTATGGGAAGTTACAAGCGGTCAAAAACATTTCTTTAAATGTATACGAAGGAGAACTTTTCGCTTTTCTTGGACCCAATGGAGCTGGCAAATCCACAACCATCAACATTCTCAGCACACTTTTAGAAAAAGATGCAGGAGAGATTGAGATTAACCAACATATTCTTGGAAAAGATAATGATAAGATTCGTAATGATATTGGGATTGTCTTTCAAAAATCATTCTTAGATGATTTATTAACCGTAAAAGAGAACTTAATAACACGAGCTAGTTTTTATGGACTCGAAAAATCAGTGATTATGAAACGTATTAACACACTCAGTGAACAATTATCGCTTCATGAGTTTATTGATCGTCCTTATGGAAAACTCTCTGGTGGACAAAGACGTAGAGCAGATATAGCGCGTGCCCTAGTTAATCATCCGAAAATATTGTTTTTAGATGAACCAACAACAGGACTTGATCCTCAAACACGTCATAGTATTTGGACTTATATTGAAGATTTACGTATCAAACATAAAATGACTATCTTCCTAACAACACATTATATGGAAGAAGCCGCTAAATGTGATCGAGTCTGTATTATTGATCATGGAGAAATATTAGAACTTAAAACACCACGAGAATTACGGGTCCAATATGCACCAACTCTCATGCGAATTAAAACGGATAGTTTAAATGATTCTTTAATTCAAAAATTTAATGTACCATTTCAAAAAACCAATGATGGATATGAAATTGTATTAAAAGAAAGTAAAGAAGCTTATCCTATTCTAGATACTTATCGTAGTCAAATTGAACAATTTGAAGTCGTAGAAGGTACTATGGATACCGTTTTCTTAGCCTTAACGGGTAAAACAATACGGGAGGATGAGTCATGAAAATAATATTAGCACTTAGTAAACGTAATTTAAGATTATTTGTTAGAGATAAGGCATTAGTATTCTTTTCTTTCTTATCCGTTATCATTATTTTAGGACTTTATGTATTATTCTTGGGTGAAATCCAAGTCAATAATATTAAACAATCCATAGGTATGGATCTGCCAGAAATTGATGCCTTAGTCTATGCATGGATGTTGCCGGGATTAATTGCGGTTGCGAGTATGACCTTATCATTAGGGAATATGGGACGTTTAGTGGATGATGCACAAGCAGAGAACCTAAATGATTTCTTAGTTTCACCACTTAAACGATGGCAACTTATCCTATCTTATTTACTATCGAGTATAGCAATTACATCTTTTATTAGTGTGTTGATGTTTGGATTAAGTATTGTGATTGTTAAGTTAAAAGGTGGACCATGGTTAAATGTTGATCAGATACTTCAATCATTAGGTGTTATGATTCTTCTTATCATTTCATCTGCCTTATTAAGTTTATACATCGCATCTTGGGTAAAAACACAGAATACCTATGGTGTCGTGAATTCTATGGTGGGTACATTTATTGGATTTGTGACAGGTGCCTATATGCCAATGGGTATTATGCCTGTGTTTGTTCAAAATATGTTTAACATATTACCTGTTTCTTTAGGGGCAAGTTTACTTAGACAGATATATTTAGGACCTATTATGAATAAGGTGTTTGCACAAGCACCGATTGAAATGGTAAGTAATTATCGATATTTCCAAGGGATAGATTTAAAAGTGTTTGGGAATATATTAGAGCCAAATTTCATGTTAATTGTGATATTTGCAAGTATAGCTGTTTTGTTTATTTTGAATCTTGTGAGATTCAGTACACTCAGTAAACGTACTTAAGGCCAATCACTTGGCCTTTTTTAATACTTTAGAGAGTCTTCCTTCTGAATGATTCAATATCCTTCGATAATTAGGTAAATGATAATACAGACTTAACAAAGATCCGCTAATACTAATAATAAGTGGAATAATCCCCATATTGAAATAAAGAGTTAATGCCATTACATATAAGGTCAATGCGAGTGTTCCAATTGTGACATAGTCTGTTATCAAAGTAATGATAATTATGATTAATATTCCAATCAATCCATAGAGTGGATTTAAACCAATTAATACACCAATCAGGGCTGCAGTTCCTTTTCCTCCTTTAAAATTCATATGGAAGGGATAAATGTGGCCTAAGATAACACTGTATGCATTTAGATAGAGTAAAAGCGCACCTTCAGGATTAAAATCAATCTTAAATAAATATTTAATAATTAGAATAGAAAGTATTCCTTTTCCAACATCAATAAAACCAACGAGTAATCCAAATTTCCAACCTAAAGATTCAACTGCATTCGACATACCAGCATTACCAAAACCTAATGATCGTATATCGACTTTTTTAATCGATTTTGCCAACAAATAGGATGCCTGTATATTTCCTAATAAATATCCAATAATGAGTGATAATAGTATTTTTTCCATATATCCAATATATCACATAATTTCACTCAGAATTATTAATCAAAAAAGTTGACTAATGGTTTAAATAGGTCTATATTAAATATTGTTTTGTATCAAAATAGTTTTGTTACCTAACGAAAGGAGAACTATGAATCATAAAGATGAAACAGTCAATGAACTCTTATCCGTTTTACAACTAATAAAACGAGGACATAATGGGACAATGCCCAAAATACCTATTCGAAAGAGTGAAATGTTTGCTTTAATGAGCATCAAAAAATTAATACAAAAATACCCTGATGGAATAAAATTAAGTACACTCAGTACTGTATTGAATTTAGCACCACCAACCGTTACTCCTATGATAAATTCACTTGAAGACAGTGGATTTATAGAACGAGTTGGGAGTAAACAAGATCGGAGAGTTGTGTTTATTCAGTTAACAGAAAAAGGGAAGGCATTTTTAGAAGAGAAGGAAAATCATTTTAAATCAAACATCCACTTATTAGTGGATTATCTTGGCGATGAAGATTCAAAGACACTGATTAGACTTATTCGAAAAACGGCAGAGTTTTTGAATCAAATAAAAGAAAACGAGGAAGAAATGTGTGATTAAGTTATTTATTAAATATTTAAAAGTATATTGGTTATCGATCCTCGTAGTATTAGGTTTGTTGTATTATCAAACAACAGCAGACTTAAAATTACCTGAATTAATGAGTAAAATTGTTAATACTGGAATTACACGACAAGGAATAGAAGATGGAACAATCGACGTCATTCGTGAAGAACGTTTAAATCATTTGTTTTTGTTTATGAGTGAGGATGATAAAACAATTGTTCTCGAAAACTATAAACGTATTGAAGTTAAAGACGAAATGTATCTTGAAGATTACCCAATTTTAGATACACAAGCTGTATATATCTTAGATTTAAAAGAAGGAATTACTCGTGATGATATTTCAAGTATTATCGCAAAACCACTTCTAATTACATATGGCATCGATAGTGGGGTTGTAGATACTTCTAAGTTTCAACTTCCTGCTGGTGTTAGTATTTATCAAGCACTTCAAATGATGCCTGAAGCACAAAGAGCAGGATTATTAACTAATATGACGAGTAGCTTTGCAGAAATGAGTGATAGTATGATTGCTCAATCTGCGACTGTTGCGATAAAAAATGAATATGAACTTATTGGAATTGATACCAGTAAGATTCAAATGGACTATATATATAATATTGGAATTCAGATGGTTCTATTTGCACTAATGAGTGCTGCAATTACAATTCTTGTTGGATTACTATCCTCCAGAATCGCGGCTGGTACGACTCGTACCATTCGTAAAGATGTGTTTAGTAAAGTTGAGAATTTCTCTAGTGTTGAGTTTGATCAATTTTCAACTGCATCGTTGATTACTCGTACAGGTAATGATATTACGCAACTTCAAATGCTAATCGTTATGATGTTTAGAACATTCTTCTATTCACCAATCCTAGCTTATGGGGCAGTTATGAATGTGCTTGAAAGTAATGCGAATATGACTTGGATTATTGGGTTAGCATTAACTGTGATTATGTCGATGATCGGAGTTATGTTTGTGATTGTTATGCCTAAGTTTACGGCAATCCAAAAGATGTTAGACAAAGTAAATCTAGTTGCGCGCGAAAGCTTAACGGGTTTAATGGTTGTTCGTGCATTTAAAACAGAAAAACATGAAGAAGAACGCTTTGATGATGCAAATAAAGATCTAGCAAAAATAAACTTATTCGTATCGCGTGCTACGTCTTTCTTAATGCCACTTATGACATTTGTCTTTAGTGGTGTTACATTGATGATTGTTTGGTATGGATCAATTCAAGTTGATTTAGGTCAACTTCAAATTGGAGATATGATGGCATTTATGCAGTATTCTATGCAAATTATTATGTCATTCATGATGATTACGATGATGTTTATTTTAATTCCACGTGCATCCGTTTCATCTAAACGTATTCTAGAGGTATTAGAAAAACCTCTTACTATTCTTGATCCAAAAGAATCTGTTAACTTTGTTTCAGATGAAACAGGTGTGATAGAGTTTGAAAATGTGAACTTTAAATATCCAAATGCGGATGATTATGTTTTAAGAGATATTAGTTTTAAAGCAAACAAAGGTGAAATGACAGCGATCATTGGGTCCACTGGTTCAGGTAAATCAACTCTAATCAATTTAATCCCAAGATTCTATGATGTGACTTCAGGTCATATAAAAGTTAATGGAAGAGATGTTCGTGATGTTAATCAAACAGAACTAAGAGATAGAATTGGTTATATTCCTCAAAAAGCGATTCTATTTAGTGGAACGATTGAATCCAATCTAAGATATGCCAAAGAGAATGCATCTCAAACTGAATTGGATAAAGCGATTGAAATTGCACAAGCGTCAAATATCGTAAATGAAAAACCTGGTCATTATCAAGAACCAATCAGTCAAGGTGGTACAAACGTTTCAGGTGGGCAGAAACAACGTCTATCTATTGCGCGTGCTTTAGTGAAGAATCCAGATATTTATATCTATGATGATTCATTCTCAGCACTAGACTATAAGACCGATGCGGCATTACGTAACGCGCTTCAAAAAGATTTATCGGATAAGACATTGATTGTTGTCGCACAACGTATCTCTACGATTATGAATGCGGATCAGATTATTGTATTAAATGAAGGTCAAATTGTGGGCAAAGGAACACATGATGAACTCATGGATAACTGTGAGGTTTATCGTGAAATTGCGTTCTCACAATTATCGAAGGAGGAATTGAACCATGAGTAATATGGACAAAAAGAATACACCTAAGGGTCCTATGGGTGGTGGTCCAGGTCATGGTGGACCAATGGGTGGTATGATGCGTGGCGGTGGTGAAAAGGCTAAAGATTTTAAAGGGTCTATGTCTAAACTACTCAAACGATTATCACGTTATTATGGAAGATTTATTGCGGTTCTAGTCTTTGCGATCGCAAGTACAGTATTTACAATCTATGGTCCTAAACTATTAGGCCGTGCTACAAATCGATTATTTGAAGGGGTTGTGGCAAAGTTACAACGAATTCCTGATGCGGCTATTGATTTCGAATACATTGGTGGAATTATCTTACTCTTACTAGGTTTATATATCTTATCTGCTATTTTCTCACTCGTGATGGGCATCATTATGTCACGTGTAGCGACAGATATTGGATATGAAATGCGAAAAGATATTTCAAAGAAGATTAATAAACTTCCTTTACGTTACTTTGATAAAACACCACATGGAGAAGTCTTAAGTCGAATCACAAATGATGTCGATACGATTACTAACTCTCTTCAACAAAGCATGGTTCAGATTATTACTTCTGTCACAACACTTATTGGGGTAGCGATTATGATGTTATCGATTAGTGTTTCTATGACATTAATAACATTGATTATTTTACCGTTATCCTTCGTATTAATTATGGTCATCGTTAAGTTCTCTCAGAAACAATTCAAACTACAAGCTGCTTCACTTGGGAAAGTAAGTAGTCATGTAGAAGAAATGTATGGGGGCCATGTCATTATGAAAGCTTTCAATGGAGAGAAGAAATCCATAGAAACTTTTGAACAACACAATAACGAACTCTACCAATCGGCTTGGAAGAGTCAATTCTTCTCAAGTATTATGATGCCACTCATGATGTTTGTTGGTAATTTAGGCTATGTAGCGGTGAGCATACAAGGCGGTATACTCGCAATCAATGGAACCATTAGTGTAGGTGATATTCAAGCATTCTTACAATATGTACGTTCCTTCACTCAACCTATTGCACAAACAGCTCAGATTAGTAATACATTACAATCAACCGCTGCAGCGGCAGAACGTGTCTTCCAATTTTTAGCAGAAGAGGAAGAAATTGAAGATGTAGTGCAGGCAGTTTCAATAGAAAAGATTGAAGGAAATGTAAGTTTCGAAGATGTTCAATTTGGATACAACGAAAATGAACCAGTTATCAAAGGCTTTAGTGCTCAAATCAAACCTGGTCAAAAGGTTGCGATTGTTGGGCCAACGGGAGCTGGTAAGACGACAATGGTTAAACTCTTGATGCGTTTCTATGATGTCAATGATGGATCCATCAAAGTTGATGGACATGACTTAAGGGAGTTTAAACGTCAAGAACTAAGAAGTTTGTTCGGAATGGTTCTACAAGATACATGGTTGTTTAATGGAAGTATCGAAGATAATCTTAAATATGGTAAGTTAGATGCGTCACATGAAGAAGTTGAAGCTGCTAGTAAAGCAGCGAATGTTCATCATTTCATTCATACCCTACCAGGTGGATATAGTTATGTCCTTAATGAAGAAGCAAGTAACATTTCTCTAGGTCAGAAACAACTTCTTACGATTGCACGTGCATTCTTAGCTAATCCTAGAATTCTTATCCTTGATGAAGCCACCTCTTCTGTAGATACAAGAACTGAAGTCTTAATTCAAAAGGCAATGGATCAATTGATGGAAGGTCGTACGAGCTTTATTATTGCACATCGATTAAGTACCATTCGTAATGCGGATTTAATCCTCGTTATGAAAGAGGGGAATATCGTTGAACAAGGAACTCATCTTGAACTTATGGCTCAAGGTGGATTCTATGAAAATCTATATAATTCTCAGTTTGAAGAAGCTGAAGTATAAAATTAAATAAACAAAACCTCATAGAGTAGATATGAATAATCACATACTTTATGAGGTTTTCATATTCTTGATTTTTGATTTATCTAAACTCATTGTGATACAATTCACATAAATAAAGAATTGAAAGGAGATTTTAATGCAAAGATCATTGTACAAAATTATAATAAGCAGTATTTTATTCATTACTATGATGGGTTGTTCAAATGACACAACAGATGCAAACACGAACAATAACTCCAATAAAGGCAATAGTAGTAAAACGATTGATTCGTTGAACATTGGTGATAAAGTTGTGGATAAGTCATGGTCATGGGAGTTTAGACATGGTTGGGATTACACAAATTACGGTGATAAAGAAGTAACAGAACCTGTTGTATGGATTGTGGTTGCCAAAAATCATAATCAAGCAAATAGTGTTACATTGATGACGGAGAATTTGTTAGGTTATTTGATGTTTGATGCGACGACTCTAAATGGTATATTTGCTGGTTATAATCACTGGGGAAACAGTGGTCAGAATGCGACGGTAGGAATTCGGCCTTGGTTGAATTCAACTTCACCACATGAAGGAGAAGGATTCTACAATTCGTTTTCATCTTCATTCAAAGGAATAGTTTTAGCAAGTGTTGTGGAGAATAAAGATTACCAAAATGGAGAGTCATATACGACGACGGATTTTGTATACATTCCTTCTAACACAGAATTTGGTGATACAGATTATGAAGGCACCTATGAAATCGGTAAGGTGTTTGATTATTTTATCAATCCTGATTATAAACGATATGAAGCGAAAATTCTGGGTTATCCATGGACAGATGATTATTGGACAAGATCTCCTTATTCAGCTGGTTATCGTCCTGTAGGATCGGTAATAACAAGTGGATTTATTGGAAGTGAATGGGCAGATGCACAAGGAAATGGTGTACGAGCTGTAGTCAATGTAAGTTCAATTGTTAAAATATCTGATGAACCAAATGAAAATGGTGTTTACGAAATAGTCTATTAAAAAGTTCACAATGTGAACTTTTGTTTTATATCCATAATGAATAAGCAAATGTAATAATAAGTGGAATACTAATTAAACACATAATGTTTGTAAAACTTATTATCTGAGCGCCATAAGTATAGTCATGTCCATACTTCTGTGAAAATATTGCAAGGATTGTGGCACTAGGAGCACTACTCGCAATCAAGATAACTAATCTTACTTCAGGACGTATCATAGGTAAGAAACTCAATACAGCTAATACAATCAAAGGCACTACAATCAATCTTAATAATGCGATTGAATAAACATGTTTGTTTTTAAAGATATCAATAAGTTTACTTTTCGCAAGATAAGTTCCTAATACAAGCATAGCGATTGGTGTGTTCATCGATCCAATCGATGCGAGCGATTGTTGAACGAAACCAGATAATTTAATAGGACTGATAAATAATAGAAATCCTAAAGCCATCCCAATAAAAGCGGGTGTCTTTAAGAAATAGGAAATATTAATAACACTCTTATCATTTGTAATCATATATAGACCAATTGTCCAAGTTAATAGATTGAACGCTAAGATAAAAGCAGATAAGTAAGTCACATATTCAATACCTAATAATCCAGTGACCAATGGAATTCCAAAGAATCCAACATTGGAGAACGCTATCGCAAATTGTTCAATACGATGTGTTTTACCAAATAGTATTTTCCCTATGGCTAGACCAAGAAACATTGAGACAAACGCTAATCCAAATGCAATACCTAATTCGGATAAGACATCAAAACTAAACTCTATGTTAAATGAGCTGATAATGATAGCTGGAGTACAGACTTGTAAAAGAATAGTGGACAATTGAGCAGTTCCAGATTCATTTAATAATTCTTTCTTATAAAGGATGTATCCTACTAACATAAGCGCAAACATCATTAAGACTTGATTTAATACTGTAGCTCCAATTGCCATTTCTTCCTCCACAAAATAAGTATGATTATAACACAACAATAATACTATAACCTATCGTGAGCATAATCAATCAGATATTTACTAAATGTGTTACGATGTGATTAATCAATCATGAAAGGAGAACATCATGAATATATTTGTACAAGAAGTTAAATTTACATTTGATGAAACGATTGAACGATTAACGAAAGGGTTAGCAGAACAGAAGTTTGGAGTTCTTTCAACTATTCCATTATCTGATAAATTTATTGATAAAGGACTAGATTTTAAAGGTAAGATCAAAATACTAGATGTGTGTAATCCCATAGAAGCCTTTGCTGTGTATAAAATAGATCCACTCGCGATTAACTTTCTACCTTGTAAGTTTGTTATTAGAGAAGAAAATGATAAAGTAACGATCGAGATGATTCGACCTACCGATATAATAAGTCTTATGAATAATGAAGCACTAACACGTTTTGCAGGTACAATCGAATCTCAATTGATAGAAGTTGTAAGAAAAATAATATAATGGAAAATCATTTATCATTAGAAACCACTGAAGAATGGACACAATGGCTAAATGAATATTCAGAGAGTAAAACTTTAGTTTGGTTAAGAATTAAACGAAAGAAATCACAGAAAACAGGAATATATTTAGAAGAAGCTGTTACAGAAGCTCTACGTTTTGGATGGATAGATGGACGATTGAATCCTATGGATGAAGATTATTTTTGGCTTAGATTTTCACCAAGAAAACCAAAAAGTGTATGGTCACTCATAAATCGAAAAAGAGTAGAGTTAATGATAGGAAATAATACATTAACTCCACTTGGATACCAAACTGTTGAATGGGCTAAACAAAATGGAACATGGCAAGCATCCTATACGTCATTTAAAGATACACATATACCTATTGAGTTTACTCAATCATTAAAAAGAAATAGTGAAGCACAAAAAAGATATGAGTCATTAGTCAATGCAGATAAACTGAAACTACTCTATTGGCTAAATACATCACAAACAGATATTATATTTATCAATCGACTTAATCGCATATTAGAATGGTTGAAATCAGATAAACCAATCAATAAATTAAAGTCAAAATAAAAATCCGCTACTGCGGATACCTTTTTTATTTGGCAGGGGTAGTAGGAGTTGAACCCACATCAGCGGTTTTGGAGACCGACATTCTACCATTGAACTATACCCCTAAATGCTTTTCTATAATAACATACCCATTATGCCATTTCAACTAGAATTCAAACTGCAATATGAGTATAATTAAGATAATGAAAACAATTATGGACGAAAACAGTATCACTCGCACATTAGTACGAATGACACATGAAATTATTGAGAAAAACAAAGGGATAGATAACCTTGTCTTAGTTGGCATTAAGACCCGTGGGGAAACTATTGCGAAACGCATTGCGGAAAACATCAAGCGATTTGAAGGGGCTGATGTATTAACGATAGGCTTTGATATCCGTTATTGGCGAGATGACATAGATAAAACAGGGATTACTAAACCAGTCTATGATTTAGATTTAAATCATAAAATTGTTGTATTAATTGATGATGTTTTATATAAAGGAAGAACTGTCAGAGCCGCAATGGATGGAGTCATGAGTTTTGGACGACCACAATCCATTCAATTAGCTGTACTTGTGGATCGGGGACATAGAGAGTTACCGATACGTGCAGATGTAGTTGGTAAAAATGTACCGACATCAACAGAAGAGTCTGTAAAAGTTTCCTTACAAGAAGTGGATGGAAGTAATGAAGTAATAATCTTGGAAAGGAATGATTGATATGGAAATCTTTATCATCCTTTCTTTTTTTTGTTTATTCATCTTATTTTATTATTACCCAAATAAGCGTATTAAGCGTACGGATTTAGGGACTCATCATTATGCTCATCGTGGTTTATATAACCATGGAACACATATTCCAGAGAATAGTATGATGGCATTTCGCAAGTCCAAACATTTAGGATATGGATGTGAACTTGATGTTCAATGTACAAAAGATGGAAAAGTTGTTGTGTTTCATGATGATAATTGTTTAAGAATGTCAGGGTTTGATGGAATCGTAGAAATGATGAATTACTCAGAGTTGAGTCAATTAAAGTTAAATAATACAGATGAATCAATTCCATTATTTAAAGATATATTAGAGTTAGAACTTAAAGAACTCGTGATCGAAATAAAATCCACTAAGTTAAGAAGAAAGGTGGTTAGTGCTGTTTTAAAAGAACTAAAATCCTATCGAGGAAAGTATAGTATATGTAGTTTTGATCCTCTTATTCTTTTAGAACTCAAACGACAAGCACCAATGATTCATCGTGGTTTAATAATTGAGAAATCAAATAGAAAATCATTTTTTATGAGTCTAGTTCTAGACTATGCATTATTAAATGGATTTATTCGTCCTGATTATTTATCAATGAATTATAAAGACATTAATGGAGTTTATAGATTATTCCGACTTCTAGGAGGAAGAACACTAATCTGGACAGTAAAAGATATTAGTGTTGAACATGATCTTCAAAATATGATTGATGGAGTTATCTTTGAGAATTACTTACCTTCCATCAAAAACAACTTGAATTCTTAAAGTTAAATCCGGAAAATAGAAAGATGGCTTAATTCTTAGACTTAAGTCATTTTTTAATGTATGA
>OGCL01002147.1_pt1 | contig 14544 bp, 13 predicted proteins | sample 1570041 | NCBI WGS metagenome assembly OGCL01 (sample SAMN06266162, study PRJEB24511) | hot springs metagenome | isolation source: Hot spring water | place: South Africa: Limpopo | collected 2015-06-22
CTGTTTCAGGATTTTTATAATCGACAGATTTTATTTAATTTTGCTTTATTCATTATAATGCAATGCCTTATGACAAAACCCTAGGAACTTTGTCGTATAAAAATCCTTCACCAGCCCTTCCTATCTTACTTGCTGATTTTATTAAGCTTTTTAGTTCTATCGTCGATTTTGGGGAATATACTCAACTTGACTTTTATGCTTGAAGATATGATTAAATAAGGCACAGGCAGGATGGCAAATATTGGTTTACCATCTGCAGGCAAAACAGGGACGAGTAATGAAATGACTTACTAAAGATGCATGGTTTGTAGGATATACACCTCATATTGTATGTACAGTTTGGGTTGGTTATGATGATATGAAGAAATCACTCGGTTCAGGTGAGGTAGGCTGGAGGGCTGCTGCACCAATATGGGCAAATTTTATGAGGTCTTATGTAACAGAAAATGAAGGAGTTACCATCCCTGAAGATATCGTAAGATTGCCTATTGACCCTGAAACAGGACTTTTATCTTATGAGCCAGTTTTTTATGAATATTTCAAAGAAGGAAATCACCCAAAGGATTATTCTTCTTTACCTGTTAAGATTCATCAACCTAAGGTCTTGATGGAGGACTTTAACTGATATGGATTTTAGCTACTCTACACAGATAATTATCCCCATATGCCTTGTGCTTGGTATAATCACAGGTTTTGTCATGCACAGAAATGACTTTTGTGTAGCTGGTATGTTTAGAGACCTTTTTTTATTTAAGAGGACTAAAAAGATAAAGTCTTTGATCTTACTTGTTTTTACAAGTATGATTTTGTTTGAGTTTGTAAGATTTATAGATCTTTTAATCTATCCTTTCCCACTAATTGGTTATCCTTCATTAAGCAATTTTATAGGGGGAATAGTCTTTGGTACAGGGATGGTTCTTGCAGGAGGTTGTGTAATTGGTGTCCTGTACAAGGTTGGTGCTGGTAGTATAATTAGTCTGACAGCCCTTATAGGTATTTTTATAGGAAGTGCGATTTACGCAGAACTTCATCCATACTGGATAAAATTTATTAAGATGACAACCCTTACAAAAGATGCCATTACATTGTCACAGTTTTTAAAGATTCAACCATATGTAATAGTTTTGATTATCTCTATACCCCTTTTTGGGTTGGTTAGAAGATATTATAAGGCTGGTGATTTTAATGAAACCTTTAAACCAGAAGGATATATATCTTCATTTCATAGTGCAATCATCCTTTCTCTTGTGGGTTTGATTAGTTATATATTTATCGGTATGCCTCTTGGAATAACTACCACCTACTCAAAGATAGCAGGGCTAATCACCGAGCAATTATTCCCTGAATATTTCAAAGAACTTGTCTTTTATAAGGTCATCTCTCTTAAGTATAAATTCCCCCTAACAGGTCAAGAACTAAGTGGTGGACCAGGTCCTGTTTTTGATGCTATCACAGCTATTCAACTACCTTTGATCATAGGGATATTGTTAGGTAGTTTCATTTCTGCTATTCACCTTAGAGAATTTAAGGTGTATTTTAAGGCACCATACATTCAATATTTTTCTGCATTTATAGGGGGTATATTGATTGGCCTTGCCTCAAGATTGACGCCAGCATGTAATGTATGGCATATTTTCGGTGGGCTCCCCATCTTTGCTATCCAGAGTGTTTTGTTTGTAATTGGTCTTTTCCCAGGTGTTTGGTTTGGAACAAAGTTATTACAGAAGGTGATCTTTAGATGATTGATGGTAATACTGAAACAACAATATTAGACATAAGAGGTCAGGTTTGCCCAAGCACCCTACTTGTTAGTCTAAAAGAGATAAATAAACATAAAGATAGTCTTAAAAGTGGTAAGAGTAAGCTTAAAATTATTACTGATAACAGAGATGCAGTTACTACCATCCCAGAATCATGTAAGAGTATGGGTTATCCGTGCGATGTAGAAAAGTCAGTAGAGGGTTATTACATCATAACAATAAAAAAATCCTCCACAAAAGACAAGTGAGACACCCAAAAATCAGCGATAGAACTAAGAACTTAACAAAATCAAGTAGGAAGGGTTGGTCAGGAATTTTTATACGACACCTTGAAAAGAAGTCTTGAGAAACTTTAGCAAAAGGCATTGCATTATAAACCTTAAAATAACGATAATAAGGGCTGTTTCAGGCTTTTTATAATCGACAAATTTTATTTATAATTTTGATTTATACATTTAAAACAATGCCTTATGACAAAACCCAAGGAACTTTTTTTATAAGGTGTCGTATAAAAATTCCCTTACTATCTTACTTGCTGATTTTACTAAGCTTTTTAGTTCTATCGCTGATTTTGGGTTATAATCCCAAAGGGGATTTATGAGCAATATTTTATCAATAGCTGGATTTGACCCAACCTCTGGTGCAGGGACACAGGCAGATTTAAAGGTTTTTGCAAGGTTAGGTGCCTATGGCTTGTCGGTAGCTACCTCAATAACTATTCAAGACTCAAGGGGTGTTTATGATGTATTACCCATTGACAGCAAATTTTTCTTCAGGCAGTTATCCTGTCTTGCCAATGATTTTGATATTAATGGCATCAAAATTGGAATGGTCTTTTCCCCTGAAACTGTATTAGCACTGTGCAAATTTTTAGAGTCCTTTAAAGATATTCCTGTAATTTACGACCCCGTTATTTCCTCATCGACAGGGTATTTATTGATGAAAAAAGAGACATTAAGAGCAATTATTAAAAATCTCATCCCTCTAACAACAGTAATTACACCAAATATCAAAGAGGCAGAGATGATAATAGGCAAAAGAATCAAAACCTTAGATGATCTTAAGGATGCAGTAAAAGTCCTTCATAAAATTGGTGCAAATAATGTAATAATTACAGGAGGGCATTTTGATAAAATAGATAACAAACAACTTACCCTTGAGACTATTTACGATGGAAAGGAGATCTTTTTTATAAAAGGGAAAAAACTCAAAGGTGAATATCATGGGACAGGGTGTGTCTTTTCATCGGCGTTGACCTTTTATATGACTGAAGGATTTGATTTATTAATGGCTTCAAAAAAAACAAGGAGATTTGTTTATCGTTCTATTAAAAGGTCTCAACACATTGGTGAGGGCATGAGATTATTAATTTTGTGATATAATTTATCTCTATGTTTAAACATAACATAATTGACGAAATAACAATAGATAGTATCCCTAAAGTCCCCCTTGTGCTTAATAACATATCTTCAAGATTCGTTCAGGACAATAGAATTATCCTTCTTGAGTTCCGTAATAACATTTTAAAAATTGCCCTTGCTGAACCAATTGACTGGAGTATTGTTGAAGCCATTGAATCATCTCTGGTGGCAGAGGTGCAAGTATATAAAGTAAGCAAAGAGGTAATAGATGAATATATCTCAAGGTTTTACGGGCAGGATTCACAAAATATAGGTAAAATGATTGAAGACATAGCTGAAGAGGGACTGTCTTTTAGAAAGGACGAAGAGGAAGATATTGGGCACTTAAAAGACCTTGCCTCTGAAGCCCCAATTATAAGACTTGTCAATATTTTAATTACAAGGGCTGTTGAAAGCAGGGCAAGTGATATACATATTGAGCCCTTTGAAGATGAGTTGAAGGTTAGGTATCGTATTGACGGTGTTTTACATGAGGTTGAATCAATACCCAAAAACCTCCAACCTGCTATAGTTTCAAGGGTAAAGATTATGGCAAAACTAAATATTGCAGAAAGGAGACTGCCCCAAGATGGTAGGATCAAACTTAAGGTTAACGACAAAGAGATTGATTTAAGGGTCTCAACAGTTCCCATTGTAAATGGAGAAAGTTTGGTTATGAGAATATTAAGAAAAGAAGGGATTGTAATTGACCTACCCCAATTGGGTTTCTTACCAAATACACTTAAGGATTTTGAAGCCCTTATAAAAAAACCAAATGGAATTATATTAGTCACAGGCCCTACAGGCAGTGGAAAGACAACAACCCTTTACGGTGCCCTTGATAAGATTAACTCACCAGATAAAAAGATAATCACCGTTGAAGACCCTGTGGAATATCAATTAAAGGGTGTAAATCAAATACAGGTGAAATCAAGCATAGGTCTTAACTTTGCCACAACTCTAAAACATATAGTCCGCCAAGACCCAGATATAATAATGATTGGGGAGATTAGGGATCTTGAGACCGCAGAGATTGCCATACAGTCAGCCCTGACAGGGCACCTTGTTTTTTCTACCTTACATACAAATGATGCCCCGAGTGCGATTACAAGACTAACTGACATGGGAGTTGAGAAATTCTTGTTGTCTTCAACTATTAGGGGTATTATGGCTCAAAGGTTAGTTAGGGTTATTTGCCCCCAATGTAAGACTATTGATAAAGATGACATTGGCAAGGAAGACATAAAGCTATTAACAGGCATGGATGGTTTTGAACTTTACAAAGGCAAGGGATGCGAATATTGTGCAAATACAGGTTTCTATGGTAGGACAGGCATTTATGAACTATTGATAGTAGATGAAAAAATGAGGACACTAATCCTTTATAATACCGATTCAAGCACCCTCAGGGCAGAGGCGAAAAAGGCTGGGATGAAAACCCTGATTGAAGATGGTTTTATTAAAGCTATTAATGGTGTTACCACATTCACAGAGGTTTTAAGGGTTACACAGGAGTAAATTGGTGCCTAACTTTGCCTACAAAGCGTCCACCAAAGAAGGTGTCCTTATTGAAGGTAATTTTGATGCCCCTGATGAGAGATATGTAGTTGACAGACTAAAAAAGACAGGGCTTATACCCCTTGAAATCAACCCTGTTGATGAAGGTTTAAGAAGGAGATTTTTCTCTGGTATTTCTGCAAGAAATGTCCTTTCTTTTACAGCTCAACTGTCAACTATGTTGAATGCAAGACTCCCCCTTGATAGAAGTTTAAATATCTTGGCGAACATTTGTGATAATAAGCAACTTACAGAGATAATCTCCTCAATCTTAAGCTCAATCAGGGAAGGTAGCTCCTTTTCAGAGGCACTTGGCAGACACCCCAATATTTTCCCTAAATTATATGTGAATATGGTCAAGGCAGGCGAAGTTGGTGGTGTCTTGGAAATAGTACTTGAAAAATTAGTTGATTTCCTTGAATCCTCAAGGGAACTAAAAGATAGTGTTTTTTCGGCCATGATTTATCCCTCAATACTATTAACAACAGGCACCCTCTCAATCATAGTTTTACTTACATATGTTTTGCCAAAATTTTCATCTATCTTTTCAGAAATGGGCACGACTTTACCTTTTACCACTACTTTGTTAATATCTGTCAGTTCAAAACTACAGGATTATTGGTGGATTGCCTTTATATTCTTTGTAGCGGTTATTATTTTTATAAACCGTTTTATAAATACCGATGAAGGTAGAAAAATATGGGACAAATCAAAACTCAGGCTTTTTGGTAATTTAATCCAAGAGCTTGAGACAGCAAGATTTACCAGAACATTAGGGACATTACTAAAAAGCGGGGTGCCACTCATTCAGGCCTTAAATAATGTAAAGGACATTACAAACAACACTATTGTTACAGCTGCTATTGAACAAGTTGCAAAGGATGTCAAGGAAGGGAACACTATTTCTGACTCACTCAGTAAGACAAATATCTTTCCAAAGTTGGCACTGTCTATGATAAAGGTTGGTGAGGAATCAGGACAGCTTGAAGAGATGCTTTTAAAAGTAGCTAAAAACTATGAAAGGTCTCTTAAGCAGTCAATCAAGCGATTTGTTGGATTTATTGAGCCTGTGATGATATTAACGATGGGTTTGATAATTGGTTTTATAGTCCTTTCTATGCTCTCTGCCATATTCAGCATAACTGATTTGCCCTTTTAGAGATGGATTTCTTTAATAATAAAGGCTTTACACTCCTTGAGATGATTATAACCATGTTTTTGATAATTGTAATAGTGGGACTTTCATCTGTATTTTTTGTATCACGACAACCCTCAGAGGAGTTGAAAAGATCAGTGAGAGATATTGTCACTACAGTAAGGTATGCCCGTTCACTTGCACGAACAGTCGGTGAGGTCACGGTCATAAATATAGACATTGATAATAAGAAGTTTGGTATTGAAGGCAAAGGCGACAGACCTTTACCTGATAAAAGCACTATCAATATTACTGACCCTGTAAATGGGATTACTTCAAATGGAATTTATAGGATAGAGTTTTATCCATCAGGGCTTAGTGGCTTTGCCCAAATCAAGATTGAAAGTGGAGATAGCAAGTTTACAATCATCCTTGACCCAGTTATAGGGGCATATGTATCTAATTAACAGAAAAGACAAAAGTGGCTTTACCCTGCTTGAGGTTATGGTGGCAGTATCTATACTTGCCATTGCTGTTACCGTAATATTTCAAATCTATTCCACTAATATCAAATCCATATCCCTGTCTGAAAAATATCTAAATGCCCTCATAGTGGCTGAAGAAAAGATGAATGAGTTGTCCCTTCAAAAGGAAATAGGGGATACCTTAAATGTTACAAAGACAAATGACGGGCAGATAATAAAGTCCGAAATCATAAAAACCCTTGAAGATAGAACCTCTGACTTGCCTGTTATTGTCTATGAATTGAAGGTAACTGTCTATTGGCAGGAAGGGAAAAATGAAAAATCAGTAAACCTTAAAACACTCAGGTTGGTTGATAAGACAATTTAGATGAATAATCAAAAGGGCTTTACACTCCTTGAGTTGATTATTTCCATTACATTGATGGCACTTATTGTGACCATTTCTGTAAATGGCTTTAGGCTTGCTTATCGTTCCATAGACAAGATAGAACTAAAGACAGAGGAGATGGAAAGGACAAGGGCTTATCTTTCAATTATTAATGCACAGGTTAGGTCTTTGTTATACACCCTTGAGACAAAAGATACAGAAAAATTTAATTATATTGTTGGTGACGAAGGTTTTTTACAATTTGTATCTAATACCTCTCTCTGGGATAGAGAGAGCGGTTATGTATTGGTTAAATACAAGGTTCAACAAGATGGAAGGGGTAAATATGACCTTTTCATTAGTGAGAGTAATCTAAATGGAGAGGGCACACTTTCAGCCCATATATTAAAGGGTTGGGATAAAATAGCCTTTCAATACAGTTACGCAGATATACTACATGGAGAAGATTCATGGCATAAGACCTTTTCAGAAAAATTGGGCACACCAAAGATTATCAGACTAACCTTGCAAAATGGCTCAACTACTCATATACATAACATGAAGGTTCATGACCTTAGAAGGATTGACGGACACAGACCATGAGGCTATCACAAAGAGGTATAGTGCTAATACTTGTTTTATGGATATTGACTATATTAATGGTCTTGTCTTTGTCTTTGTCCTATGCAGTAAAGACTGAATTGATGGCAACCTTTGCCTTTAAAGAAGAACTTGAAAATAAATACCTTGCCTATGCAGGGGTAGAGAGGGCAAAGCTGGAACTGGTTTACAGGAAAATCCATAGAAATATTGAAGATGAGGCATGGAATGATGATGGGACAATTTACGACTTCACCGATGGTAAAAGTAAGGTTTCTGTAAAGATTACCAATGAGACAGGTAAGATTGATATAAACTATGCACAAGAACCAGTCTTAAGAAGGCTTTTTGTGAATCAAGGCTTGACTGAAGAACAGGCAGAAGAGATTGTTGATTGTATAATGGATTGGAAGGACTTAGATGATGCAGTAAGGCTCAAAGGTGCAGAACAAGGGTATTATTCATCTCTGAAAAATCCATACAAAGTGAAAAATGCTCATCTTGAAAGTGTGGATGAATTGCTCTTTGTAAAAGGAATAACAAGGAATTTGCTTTATGGGGGTAATGGAAAAAGGGGAATAATTGACCTCCTTACAATTTACTCAAAGACGCCTCTGATTAGCATCAATTCAGCACCCTTAGAGGTCTTAAAGGCTATACCGGGTATAACCCATGAAATGGCAGAGGCTATAATAGAGAGGAGGAAGGGAAAGGTCTTACAAAATCAGCTAGATATTAAAGATATTCTTACAGATTCCGCATTAGAGGCAATGAAATATATAAGCTTTCAAAAGCATATATTATATACCATTGAATCAGAGGCATCTTCAGATGGTAAATTTACCTATGGAGTAAGGACAGTTATTGCACTGCAAGGCAATAATCAGTTTACGACTTACTATTACAAAGAACCAGCAAAAATGAGGAGGCAATGAAGAAACAACTTTACCATAAATTAGATTTTCAAAAGGTTTTGCAAACCATATCTCAATGGGTTCACAGTGCGGTATCAGTTGATAAATTATTTAGCCTTGCACCATTGGATAGTATTGATGAGATTAGGTTAAGGAGTGACCAGATAGACGAAATAAGAAAGATAAGACAAGTAGGCAAGTCTGTCCAATTTGAAAGTTTTGAAGACCTTATGCCTTTAATAAAAAAAGTTACCCCTCAAGGTTCAATGCTTGATGCCCTTGAGCTTTATAACTTTATCCCTTTCTTATATAACATTGAGGAAATTCTCTCTATTGCAGAGTCATCAAATAAATTGAAGGTAATCTCCCAGTCAATAACCTCTCATCAGGACTTGCTGATAAGACTTAAAAGGTCAGTAAATTCTGAAGGTGAAGTCCTTGATACCGCTTCACCAGCCCTTAAGGAAATCAGAAGGGCTATCAAAAACCTTGAAGGCAGGATAAGAAAGAAGCTTGAAGACATAATCCAATCAGAAGAGGTCTCTATATTTCTTCAAGATACCTTTATCACTCAAAGATCAGGCAGATGGGTTATCCCTGTAAGGATGGATTCTAAGGGTATGATATCAGGGGTAGTTCACGATGTATCAAAATCTGGAGAGACTGCCTTTATTGAGCCCCTCTCAATTATTAATCTAACAAATGAGTTAGAAAACCTTAAAGCCGATGAAAAACTTGAAGAGGTCAAGGTTCTTAAGGAATTATCGCAACTTATAAGGATAAATTCACAAAGTCTGGGTAATAATTTTCAAAATCTTGTCTATTTTGATGTGTTAAATGCAATATCCCTTTATGCTGACGAATTTTCTATGGAGCGTCCAATAGTACATGATGAATTGGAGATAAATCTCTTTGATGCAAGACATCCCCTTTTGTATAGTCAATTTAAGAACAAGGGGATAGAAAACCAATTGGTACCGTTAAATATAAGACTTCATCACTCAAATCCGATAATGGTAATCACAGGACCTAATGCAGGTGGAAAGACCGTAGTTATAAAGACTGTGGGTTTGTTGACCATCATGGCTCTTACAGGGATGCACATCCCCTCTGCATCTATGTCAAGGATTCCCTTTCTCAAAAAGATACTTGCTGATATTGGTGATGAACAATCGATTGAAGATAGTATATCAACCTTTGCAGGACATATATCAAATTTATCAGATTTTATTGATAAGGCAGATAAATCATCTCTTGTATTGATTGATGAACTCGGTACTGGAACTGACCCTATAGAAGGCTCTGCACTTTCTTCGGCAATCTTATTGGAATTAAGAAATAGGTGTTCCCTTGTAATAGCCAATACACACCTCTCGGAGATAAAGGGATTTGTCTATAGGACTGAAGGGATGATTAATGCAGCAATGGAGTTTGACCCAAAAACATTCAGGCCAATGTATAAATTAAGTATCGGCATGCCAGGACAATCTTATGCCTTTGAGACTGCAAATAGATATGGGCTTCCTGAAAGGGTTATTGAGTCAGCCAGAGAATTGCTTGGTAGTCAAAAGATTGAACTTGATAATCTTATTAAAGAATTACAAGACAAGCGAGTTTATTATGAAAATCAATCAATGGAGTTACAAAAAAGGCTTGCAGAACTTGAGGAGCTTAAAGAGGGTATAAAGTTACAACTTAAAGAGGCAGAGAATAAAAGACAAGATATCCTTGAAGAGGCTTACAAAGAAGCACAATCAATAATAGAAAAGACAAGGGAAGAGTTATTTACACTGTTTGATGAGGCAAAAAAACAGGATAAACAAACCATTAAGGCATCAATAAAAAAGGCTGAAAAATTAAATGACCAGATAAAGCAATCAATTCAAGCAATCAAACCTGATAAGTCTTTAAGTCTAAACATAGCTGATATAAAAGTAGGTGATAAGGTATATTCACAAATTGCTGATGACTATGTAAATGTTGTCTCAGTGAATAAAAGACAAAACAGGCTCAAGATAAATCTCAGGGGGATTGAGTTTGATGTCCCTGTCGAAGACATAAGGGAATTGAATAATAAAAAAGGAGAAATCAAAGAGGGGGCTATTAATATCACAAAACAAGAAGATATTCCCTTATCAAAGATCAATCTCATCGGCAAAAGGGTAGATGAAGCCTTAAGTGAAATAGAGCCTTTTATAAATCATTGCTTTTTATCTGGCATTAAGGAAACTCAAATTATACATGGTATTGGCACTGGTGCACTTAAAAGGGCAATCAGAGACTTTCTTAAAGGACATAGTCTCATAAAGGCTTATAGAGATAGCAACCCTTCAGAAGGTGGTCCAGGGGTAACAATAGTTAGTTTCTATTAAATTCAGACAGTTAAGAATTCAGCCCTGTTATCAGCTGAGTCTAGTTTTTCGTTTGTTAAGATGTATTAAAGGTTTACATAAGCTAACCTCATCATAATTGATGAGATAATTTTTTTTCTGAGGTGATATGATGTCTCAAGTACAGAGGAGTCATTGGACAAGTAGAATAGGTTTTGTACTTGCATCTGCTGGTGGTGCAGTAGGATTAGGAAATATTTGGCGTTTCCCTTATATGACCGGTGAAAATGGTGGCAGTATTTTTATCCTCATCTATCTTGGATGTGTGATACTTTTAGGGCTGCCAGTTATGATTGCTGAAGTATTAATTGGTAAGACCACTCAACTTAACCCTGTAGGTGCCTTTAGACAGTTAGCTGGTTCAAAAAGTCCATGGCAAGTCCCTGGATATATGGGTATATTAACTGCTTTTACAATACTATCATTTTATTCTGTTGTTGCTGGTTGGTGTATAGCCTTTTTATATAAGGCTGTAACTGGTGTCTTTAGTTCAGGCATAAGTTTTGAAGAAATTAACAATATATTCAAAAAACTCACTTCATCCCCTATAGAACAAGGTATTTTTCATAGTATATTTATGTTTTTTACAGTACTTATAGTGTATGCGGGGGTCAAAAAGGGTCTTCAAAGATGGTCTGAGATACTCATGCCTCTACTAATACTTATAATTATCATCCTTATAGGTTATGGATTGACCTTATCAGGTGCAAAGGATGGAATGAGATTTTTATTAGAACCACAACCAAATAAGCTCACCCATAAGTCAATAATGGATGCTGTTGGACAGTGTTTTTTCTCCCTAAGTCTTGGCATGGGAGCCATGTTGACCTATGGTAGTTATATGGATAGAAAAGACAAGGTAGTAAGCCCATGTCTTTGGGTGGTTTTCATGGATTCTGCAATTGCCCTGCTTGCTGGTATAGCTGTTTTTACTATAGTTTTTACATATACAACTGACTTATCTCAAGGTCCTGGTTTAGTCTTTGTAGTCCTTCCAAATATCTTTTCTAAAATGCCCTTAGGGACATTGTTTGCCATCTTATTTTTTACCCTTTTGTTTTTTGCTGCTATAACCTCGGCTATTTCACTCCTTGAGGTGATAACTGCCTATTTTATTGACCAATACGACATGCCCCGTAGCCATGCAACTATAATCTTCGGGACGATTTGTCTCATAATTGGTGTAGGTTGTATATTTAGTGGGGAGTTTTTTGATTTTCTTGATAAATTATCTACACATTATCTCCTGCCTATTGGTGGTTTTATGATTTCACTCTTTGCTGGTTGGAAGTTAGACCAAAATATTGTAAAAAGTGAGTTTCAGGGCTCTTGGTATGGGATATTCTATTACCCATGGCTTATATGTGTTCGGGTAATCTGCCCTACCTTAATCTTGCTGGTATTTTTGCGCGCCCATGGGGTGATTTGATTTCATACATGACATGCTGGTTTTTTATATAAATGTGGGATTAATGAATAAATTACAAAGGGTTATCAATCAGACTTAAACCTCGGTAATATCAAAAATCATGGCATTTGATAATATAGTGCAACAAGATTGGGCTGATCCCTTTATAGTTGAAGAGAAAGATTTAGGAATAGATAATGCAAGGTCTTTGTATCTTTCATCCCCAGTGGACTTATACAAATTGAGCAGATTTTTCATCATAATTCCATTACCAGAAGGCAGTACAGCATCAGTTATGTCTTTTTGTCTTAATATTAATCTATCTTTTGCATCATCAGTGAAATAAAAACCACCATTTTTATGGTCATAAAAGTGATTTATTACATAATCAGTAATCTCAATGGCTAAATCAAGATATTTTTTATTGCCCGCTATTAGGTAAATTCCAATAATCGCATTAATGACAAAGGCATAGTCATCAAGGAAAGCAATCTTTAAAACATAATCATCAATACTGTAATGGGCTAAACCATCCTCCCTGTCATAAAGTCTGTTTAACAAATTCTCAATAGCACTTTGAGCCTTATCCATAATGAAATTGTCTTTAAGTATTGTCCCTGCCTTTGCAAGTGCATAAATCATCAAGGCATTCCAATCTGTAAGTATCTTTTTGTCCAAAAAGGGTTTACTCCTCTTTAAACGGTGGTTATAAAGTTTATCAATAATGCCCCTCATAGTATCATCATTATGCAATGAACCATTGTAATCAGGTCTTATATAAAAGATGTTTTTACCATTACCCTCAAAATTTCCTTCATTAGAGATGTAAAACATGTTTTTTATTATTTCAAATTGCTCCTCAGTTAATAACTCCTTTAATTCATCTACAGTCCATAAATAATAAAGCCCTTCTACCCCTTCTGTATCAGCATCTTGGGCAGAATAAAAAATACCTGCTTCATCTGATAGTTCTCTAAATACATAGGTGATTATCTCCTTAGCAGTATCTTTAAAATCAGTTATCCCCGTTAGCTCGTAGGCTCTAACATATACAAGCAAAAGGAGCGCTTGATCATATAACATCTTTTCAAAGTGTGGTATGCTCCATTGTGCATCAGTGCTGTAACGATGAAAGCCAAAACCTATATGGTCGTAAATACCTCCCATCTTCATTGATAACAAGGTCTTTTTTAGCATAGTAAGTGCTTCTTGTGAACTAGTGGCATTGTAATAATCAATAAGAAACAACAAATATACAGGCATCGGAAACTTAGGGGCCTTACCAAAACCACCCCTTGATTTATCATAAATGGATTTCAATGAAAAAAAGGCATCATCACATAGGCTCTTAAAATCAAGTCTATACGTAGTTACAGAAAGTTTGTCTAAGCTTTTTTTAAAGTGTTTTGTAACCCTTGAAGCAATTGATTGAACTAATTCTCTGTCATTTTTCCAAAGTGTTGATACCTTTTCAATAAGTTCTAATAAGCCAATCAAATTGTATTTAGTTCTCTTTGGCAGATATGTTGCAGAGTAAAAAGGCATTAAATCTTTGGTCATGATAATAGTAAGAGGCCAACCACCAGTGCCTGTTAGTATATGACAAAAATCCATATAAAGCTTATCTATATCAGGTCTTTCTTCCCTATCAACTTTTATGCAGACAAAATTATTGTTTAATTCACGGGCTACTTCCTCATCTCTAAAAGACTCTTTTTCCATAACATGACACCAATGACAAGTGGAATATCCAATGGATAAAAAAATAGGCACATCTCGTTCTTTTGCTTCATTAAGGGCAGACTCACCCCACGGTTGCCAATTTACAGGATTATTCGCATGTTGGATAAGATAGGGACTTTTTCCCTCTGATAATCTATTCACGGTTTTTAGTATGCCACAAACGAGCCATCTAATTAAAACTTTTTATAAAAGCCCAAAATCAGCGATAGAACTAAAAAGCTTAATAAAATCAGCAAGTAATATAGGAAGGGCTGGTGAAGGATTTATACGACACCCTATAAAAAAAATTCATAGGGTTTTGTCATAAGGCATTGCATTATAATGAATAAAGCAAAAAATTAAATAAAATTTGTCGATTATAAAAAGCCTGAAACAGCCCTTCTTATCGCTATTTTGGGGATAAAAGGCACAGACATTATTTGAGTAATTTTCAATTATAAGTATAGAATTATTGATAGACATATTTCCAAAAACTTTTCAGAAATAACGAGGTTGATATTATGCAAACAAAAGAGGTACGAGAGATAATAATCAAGGAGTTGCCTACAATAATCAAACAGGACAAGAAGGTGCAGAATATAGTACTAGAGTTATCAAAGGAACACTTTGCAGGAAAGGAAAAAACAGAGGATCGTTTTGACAAGATGCTCAAGGAATTAGCAAGGGACAGAGAGCTTCAGAGCAAGAAATGGGAAGAACAAAACAAGAAATGGGAAGAACAAAATAAGAAATGGGAAGATCAAAATAAGAAATTGGAAGAACAAAACAAGAAATGGGAAGATCAA
>OGCL01002152.1_pt1 | contig 14475 bp, 10 predicted proteins | sample 1570041 | NCBI WGS metagenome assembly OGCL01 (sample SAMN06266162, study PRJEB24511) | hot springs metagenome | isolation source: Hot spring water | place: South Africa: Limpopo | collected 2015-06-22
TATACTGGGTGGTATATTTGGTTATGGCGCAACAACTTTTTTAGAAAATAATTCAGGTAAACCAGGGGTCATATTAACGCTCGTTTTTTCAGCAGCATTATACGCTCTGGTAGCCTTTAATGTAGAGTTTGGCAGAATAAGAATCGCTATTCAATCACTTATATTAAAATTAAAAAATTCGGAACCTAGCCAATCAGCCCAAAAAGATAATCATCCAAATTCTAATGAGACGGACGAAGCGAACTCTGATATAATGGAAAAGGCTCAGGTCATTTTCAGAACATCGGAAAGTCATGATAAAGTTCCTGATGATTTTCTTTTTGAAATAAAAGAAAAATCCCCTGAATCTGAAATTAATAATCCGCCATCACAATTAATAAACCCGCTAGGGGATAACAGCTCTTCTTCCGAGGAGAAAAAAATTGTATCTGTGGATATCTTGGAAGAAGCTCCTGTTTATAATCATTCACATCTTCAGAATAACGCATCAAATTCTTCTGAAGAACTCCCAAACGTTGTGGACCTTGAACTTAACACAATTGAAGAAGTGACTGGACAAGAAAAAAAACCGATAGCCCCCACCTTTGAAATAGAGGAAATAAAGACAGAAGAACGAATGGGATTAGACAATCGGGGCATTGAAGAAGGGGAGGAAGATCAGCCTTCAAATATGGAACCCTATGACCCGCGCTTGGATTTATCCCACTATAAATTACCCAGAACGGATTTGTTGAATGAGCATGGTTCAGGTTTTATAAGAATGACCAAAGATGAGCTCGAAGCAAATAAAAACCGTATTGTTGCGGCATTAGCGAATTACAATATTGCCATTGAACATATTAGAGCCACCATAGGGCCTACTGTAACTCTTTATGAAATAGTTCCTGCTGCCGGAATTCGGATTTCAAAAATTAAAAATCTTGAAGATGATATCGCATTATCTTTGGCAGCCTTTGGAATCCGAATAATAGCTCCTATTCCTGGTAAAGGAACCATTGGAATTGAGGTGCCCAATCTGAATCCTGAAGTTGTATCCATGAAATCAGTTTTGGAAAGCGATAAGTTTATAAACAGTACGGCTGATTTACCTATAGCATTAGGGAAAACAATTTCTAACGAAACTTTTGTGGCTGATCTCGCTAAAATGCCTCATTTATTAATGGCAGGTGCCACTGGACAGGGGAAATCTGTCGGATTAAATGCCATCATTATTTCTCTGCTGTATAAAAAACATCCTTCAGAATTAAAATTTGTTTTGGTAGATCCTAAAAAAGTGGAATTAACGCTTTACCAGAAACTGGAAAAGCATTACTTGGCTATACTTCCGGATGCAGAAGAACCCATTATCACAGACACAAAGAAATTGATTCATACTTTGCGCTCTCTCTGTGTGGAGATGGATCAACGATACGATCTGCTGAAGGATGCCGGTGTGCGAAATATTAAGGAATATAATACTAAATTTCTGACTAGAAAGCTCAATCCACAAAGAGGACACCGCTTTATGCCCTACATAGTGTTGGTGGTGGATGAATTTGCCGACCTCATTATGACAGCGGGCCGGGAAGTCGAACTGCCTATTGCACGTTTGGCTCAGCTAGCTCGGGCCATAGGCATTCATCTGATTATTGCTACGCAGCGTCCTTCCGTTAATATTATCACTGGCACTATTAAAGCGAATTTTCCATCCAGAATCGCTTTTCGGGTATCTTCTAAAGTGGATTCCCGTACTATTCTGGATACCGCCGGAGCAGATCAACTTATCGGGCGTGGAGATATGTTGCTATCTTCAGGAAGTGATTTGCTCAGGTTGCAATGTGCATTTGTAGATACACCGGAGGTGGAAAGATTATGTGAATTTATAGCTGGTCAGCAAGGTTATTCAATGGCTTATGAGCTTCCTGAAGTGCATGAGAGTGATTCTCCGGATGGGGAGGGAACTATGATTTTTGATTCCGGGAAGCGAGATTCTCTTTTCGAGGAAGCTGCACGTATAGTGGTGCAAACACAACAAGGCAGCACTTCTATGCTCCAGCGAAGAATGAGATTAGGCTACAGCCGGGCGGGCCGTATCATGGATGAACTGGAAAAAGCCGGGATTGTGGGTCCGAGCGAGGGTTCGAAAACGCGGAAGGTATTAATTCATGATATAGAAACTTTGGAACGAATTTTGAATTCGATAAATTAAATATTGTGAAATTGTGTCTATGAGAATGAATTCAGAAAGAATTAAACTCAGTGTAGTGTTATTATTATTTTTTTCTTTTTTGCTTTTAAGCAGCATACACTCCTCTGCTCAATCGGATAAAAAAGCAAAAGATCTTTTGGATAAACTATCCAATAAAACCAAAGGGCTTAAATCGTATAAGGTTCAGTTCACCTTTGTTTTAAATAATCGAGATCAAAACATTAACCAAACAAAAGATGGAATTCTTACAGTCAAAGGCAATAAATACCATTTGAAATTCGATGGGCAGGAAATTTTTTGCGATGGTCAAAATATTTATACTTACATGAAGGCCAGTAATGAAGCCCAAATCCAATCGTCAGATGATCTGGACGAAGAAAGTATTACTCCGGAAAAAATTTTTACAATTTATGAGAAAGGATTCAAATTCCGATTAAATGAAGAAGATAAATCCATGGGATCTTCTATTAAGGTAGTTGACCTGTATCCACTGGAACCCAAGAAAAAGGATTACTCTATCATACGGCTTTACATTGATGAGGGAAAACTGATGGTACAAAAAGCCCTCATTCGGGGAAAAAACGGATCAGATTATACCTATAATATCAAATCCATGGAAAATAATCCTGAGGTAATAGACGCATATTTTGTATTTGATAAAGCCAAATACCCTGGAGTGAAAATCATCAAATGAACTTTTAAAAGATGGAAGCGTGAAAATTGTTTTGGGTATCTACCCATGCCCGAAACATGCCTGCGCAATTAAAGGCTAGAACGGGATCGCCCTGTGGGCCTATAGCAATTAAACCTCCTTCACCCCCATCTTCCAGAAGAATACCGTTCAAAACATTCCACGCTGCTTCTTGAAGATTCAACCGTCCATATTGCATAGCAGAGGCTACCTGATGAGCCACTACATAACGGATAAAATATTCGCCGTGGCCAGTGCAGGATATAGCACAGAGTTTATTATCTGCAAATGTGCCAGTGCCAAAAATAGGGGTGTCACCAACGCGTCCAAAGCGTTTGTTCGTCATACCACCTGTAGAGGTAGCAGCGGCAAGCCTTCCCAGTTTATCCCGGGCCACAGCCCCCACGGTACCAAATTTTTTTTCACCATGATCGAGCCAGATTTCTTCGAGCTTTCGGGCATCTTGCCATTGTTGAAAACGGTGTGTGCTAAAGAACCACTCATCCGGCATTAACTCTACACCTGATATTTCTGCAAACTTTTGGGCACCTGGTCCGCTTAAAAAAACGTGAGGTGTTTTTTCTGCTACCAATCTGGCAAGAACAATGGGATTTCTAACGCGCGTGATGCCAGCAATAGCACCTGTTTTTCTATTTTCTCCCGACGCAAAACAAGCATCCATTTCATGTTGTCCTTCACTATTAAATACGGATCCTCTTCCGGCATTAAACAAGGGACTATCTTCAAGGACTTTTACTGCTTCTACAACGGCATCTTCGGCTATACCTCCGGACTGTAAAATTTCATACCCCTTTAATAAGGCAGTCTGAAGATCATTTAAATAAGCAGATTCCTTCTCTTTGTTTAATTCGTTTTTATTAGGTGTCCCGGCGCCTCCATGTACAGCTATTATTGGTTCAGTTTTTTTCATAACGTGCAATAAAATAATACTCAGAGCCAGTATGAAATAATTGACTAAATTCTGATAGACCTAGTGGTTGTTTTTGATTCAAAAATGATTTGAGTGTATAAATATTGTACCCGTAATGTTTGACCCAATTCCAAAATTTTTCTGGGGATGTACCATATTTATCCGCAGCCCCTTTGCCACACTCAAAAATAATCAAAGGTTTACAATATTTAAGGGTCGCCGTAGCTCCCTTCAGGACAGCCCATTCCGCTCCTTCTACGTCAATTTTCACTAAATCAGGGCATGGTAGTCCATGCAGAATATGGTCAAGCGTGTCGGTTTTTATTGTCAGGCTTTTAATTTTTTTTACGAATGAAGGATATTTTCTTATTTTCAATCCGCTGTAGGCCGGAGCGTCTTCAACATGGACGAATGGGCTTTCCCCTGAAGAATCGGATAATGCCAGATTAAAGACTTTAACATTTTTATTTTTATACTTTTCGCGAAGTTTAGAAGCTAAATAGGGGAGAGGCTCCACCGCTACATGTGTGCCCTGAGGAGCCCATCGTAGCGTTTCGTCCATAAATTCTCCTTCATGACATCCCACATCAATTACATTGGAAGAGGGCTTTAAAAATTTTTTGAGAATAGCTACCGTAATGGAATCATACTTTTGATTTTTAGTAAAAAAAATCCCTAAGGACGAAAGAAATTTTTTAATGAGCTTTTTCATTTTTATAAGGCCATTCGTCTAATCTTTTTTGTAGTTCCAGCATGAGGTCTCTTAATTCGGCAGCCTCTATGAAATTCAAATTGCGTGCAGCTTTTTCCATAGCTTTTCGGGTTCGTTGAAGTGTTTCCTCTAATTCTGTTTTAGTAGCGTAATGACGTGAGGGCTCCGATGCTAAAGCGAATTCATCGGGTTGCAGATAGGCGTATTTTTTATCTTCTTTTGGCGAGCCGGCCGCAACGGTTTTGCGGAGAATTTCTTCCTTGGTACTTCGAACTTGTGTCGGAACAATAATATGTTCGATGTTGTAGCTCAATTGTTTTTCTCTTCTTCTTTCAGTTTCCCGAATGGCCTTTTCCATACTTTCAGTGATGGAATCGGCATACATGATAACCATGCCGTGGATGTTGCGAGCTGCTCGCCCTATTGTTTGTATCAAAGACCGATGATTCCTCAAAAATCCTTCTTTGTCGGCATCCAATATGGCTACAAGACTAACTTCAGGAAGATCTAACCCTTCTCTTAAAAGATTAACACCCACCAAGACGTCAAACAAACCTAACCTGAGATCTCTGATAATTTCCACCCGTTCCAGTGTTTCGACTTCGGAATGTATATATCGTACTCTTACGCCATTACGTGACAGAAACTTCGTAAGTTCCTCGGCCATACGTTTAGTCAAAGTAGTTACCAAAACACGCTCATCTTTCTCGGCTCTTTTGTGGATTTCTTCCAACAAATCATCTATTTGCCCGGTGCTTGGTCTCACCTCAATGATGGGGTCCAGTATTCCCGTGGGTCTAATAACTTGTTCTGCAACAACACCTTCACAACGCTGGAGTTCGTAGTCACCGGGCGTTGCACTTACAAAAATGACTTGATTTATAAGGGATTCAAATTCTTCAAATCTCAGAGGTCGGTTATCCAAAGCTGCCGGAAGTCGGAATCCGTAATCAACCAGATTGGTTTTTCTTAATCTATCACCATTAAACATGGCTCTCAGTTGTGGTGTGGTGACATGACTCTCGTCAATGATGAGAAGATAATCCTTTGGGAAATAATCCAGCAAGCAGAATGGTCGAGTTCCTGGTTGTCTTCCATCGAAATATCTAGAATAATTCTCAATTCCGTTGCAATATCCTAATTCCTTAATCATTTCCAGGTCGTGCTCCACTCTTTGCTTTAGCCGTTTTGCCTCCAAGTATCGGGCTTGTTTATTAAAAAATTCTATTTGATGTGCCAGGTCTTCTCTGATCTGAAATTCAGCATTTTTAAGTCTTTCTCTAGTTGTAACAAATATATTGGCCGGATTAATTCTGAAAGAATCCAGCTTTTCAAGTATTTTTCCTGTATCTGGTTGAATAAGTTCCAGGGATTCAATTTCATTTCCGAAAAATGTCACACGCAAAGCGTTATCGGCATATGCCAAAAAAATATCTACCGTGTCTCCTTTAACGCGGAATTTTCCTCTTGCAAAATCATGTTCTGTTCTAGAATATAAAGCGTCCACCAACCGGTGTAATAAGAAGTTCCGCGTCATCATTATACCCACTCTTAATTCAATTATTTGGTCATAAAAGTCGGACGGATTACCCATGCCATAAATACAAGATACTGAGGATACCACGATCACGTCCCGACGTCCAGAAAGTAGAGCAGAAGTAGTACTGAGTCGGAGTTTTTCTATTTCATCATTGATGGACAAATCTTTCTCGATATAAGTGTCGGTAGTGGGGATGTAAGCTTCAGGTTGATAGTAATCGTAATAAGACACAAAATATTCTACGGCATTATTCGGAAAAAATTCCCGAAATTCACCATAAAGTTGTGCAGCCAAAGTTTTATTATGGCTTAGCACCAACGTGGGCTTTTGAACGCTTTCGATGACATTGGCCATCGTAAAAGTTTTACCTGTCCCGGTGGCACCCAAAAGTGTTTGAAATTTTTCACCATGCAGAATTCCTTCCACCAACTGCTTAATGGCTGCAGGCTGATCCCCTGTAGGTTTATAAGGAGCCTTTAGCTCAATTTTCATCCGTAAATTATTTTAAATTAAGGTCGGATGGAACCCGCATAATGAACATCCTTGTTTGTGTTTAACGAATCATGCTCGTTTCATAATATCAAGCTTCAGGTATGAGAATTCTGAGCCTGTGGGGGATCTTCAAAACCAGATTGAGCAGAGTTAGTGGATTCAGGCTGAGTCTCAGATTCAGCCACAGGGTCGGAACTTAATGGGCTTTCTTGGTTTACAGGCTCTTTATTTTGGCCGTTTTCTGCAACTGCCCCATGATGTGCGGGACTTTCAAAAGGGCGTGGTCCTAGTATTTCTTGCACGTCTTCCCGATATATAACTTCTTTTTCAATAAGACGTTCAGCAACTTTTATCAGATAATCCTTGTTTTCTCGGAGTATTTTTAAAGCTCGTTGATAGGCAATTTCCACAATTCTTTTTACTTCTTCGTCAATCTGCTCGGCAGTTTTTTCAGAGTAAGGTTTCGTAAGAGCATACTCTGATTGGCCTGAAGAGTCGTAAAAACTGACATTGCCAATTTTTTCATTTAAGCCAAAAATTGTAACCATTGCATAAGCTTGCTTAGTAACCCTTTCCAGATCACTAAGGGCGCCTGTGGAAACCTTCCCGAATATTACCTCTTCTGCGGCACGTCCGCCCATGGTAGCCGTTAACTCGTCCATAATCTGATCATAGGTAGTTATCTGGCGTTCTTCGGGAAGGTACCAGGCTGCTCCCAGGGATTGACCGCGAGGCACGATGGTTACTTTTACCAATGGACTGGCGTAGCGCAACAGCCAGCTCACAGTAGCATGTCCTGCTTCGTGATAGGCAATGACGCGTTTTTCCTCTGGGCTGATGATTTTATTTTTTTTCTCCAGACCACCTATTACCCTGTCTATAGCGTCGTTGAAGTCAGATTTTTGGATTTCGTTTTTACCATTTCGGGCAGCAATAAGGGCAGCTTCGTTACATACATTGGCGATATCCGCGCCGGAAAATCCGGGAGTCTGACGTGCCAAGAGATCCAAATCAATATCTTTTGCAATTTTTAAGCCTTTAGTGTGAACCTTGAAAATATCTTTTCTTCCATTGAGGTCGGGTAGGTCTATAGCAATTTGTCTGTCAAACCGGCCAGGCCTAATTAAAGCTTTATCCAATATATCCACGCGATTGGTTGCAGCTATGATGATGACGCCGCTGTTACTTTCAAAGCCGTCCATTTCAGTGAGGAGCTGATTCAATGTGTTTTCACGTTCATCATTGGCTCCCTGGATTATGGAACGCCCGCGGGCTCTTCCGATCGCATCAATTTCATCAATAAAAACAATACAAGGCGCTTTTTCTTTGGCTTGTCTGAAAAGATCCCTGACGCGGGAAGCGCCCACACCAACAAACATTTCTACAAAGTCAGAACCTGAAAGAGAAAAAAACGGTACACCTGCCTCGCCCGCAATGGCTTTGGCTAAAAGGGTCTTACCGGTGCCCGGAGGTCCTATTAAAAGAGCGCCTTTTGGAATTTTACCGCCTAGTGTGGTATATTTTTTTGGATTTTTAAGGAATTCAACGATTTCCATGAGTTCAACTTTGGCTTCATCCAGTCCGGCCACATCTAGAAAGGTAACGTTGACCTTAGAATCTTTGTCGAAAAGCTTGGCTTTTGATTTTCCTATGTTAAAGATTTGTGCTCCTCCGGTTCCGCCTCCCATGCGTCGCATAAGAAATATCCATACAACCACCATGAGACCTATAGGCAGAAGCCAACCTAAAAGGCCCTCCCAGATGTTTCTCTTAATGGAATAATTTATCTGTATCTGATCTTCAGAAGGAAGATTTTTCTGAGCTTCTGCAATTTTTTCCTCAAATTTATCGGCCGGTCCAGTGTCAATCTTAAAATGTGGTCCTTTATTGATGCCTCCGAAGGTTTTTTGCTGAAGATGTTTGAATTCTTCCTTTTCTAAAGCATCAGGTCTAAGGGTTACCAGGGCGTAACTTTCATTGACCACTTCAATACCACCTACGTCGCCTGAAGATACGGCTGTAAGCAGTTCTTTCATGCTGATTTCCTGAGGGCCTCCCGTAAAATTGAATAATTGAAGGGCTACAAAAACGGCAAAAATTAGAATGTAAATCCAATACAGATTGAATGAAAACTTGGGAATTTTTTTTCCTGAATTTGCTTTTTTATTTTCTTCCATGAGGTCCTACACTATATTATTCGAATACAAATTTGTTATTTGTTTTAGCTTAATTATATTTTTTGATCAATGCGATAATGCGGTACATCCACCCAGAGATATTCTAAACCGTAAAATTCACGTCTTTCGGGAAGAAAAATATGAACGGCCACATCTGAATAGTCTAGCAGAACCCATTCGCAATTTTGGAGACCTTCAATATGCAAAGGCCTTACAGACGTATTTCTTCGGGTCTCTTCTTCCACATGTTCGGCCAAGGCTTGCACCTGAGTGGTGCTATCACCTGAACAAATCACGAAAAAATCCCATACTGCACCTTTCGCCTTACCGGTATTAAGTATGACGATATCCTTACCTTTCCTATCTTCCAGACTTTTTACAATTTGCTGAATAACAGGATGTTGAATTATTTCAGAATTCACGCCTTGGTAGTAATTTGGCAAAATTATTTTTTAATTCAGCAATAATCATACAAAATTCAATTCTAAGTGAAGTTTGCAATACTGGAAAAGACCTTCTCTACGAACGATGAAGTTAGAAAGTGGTTAACAAATGAGGAGGAAGGTAATTTTTTTGCAGTGTTGGCTTATGACCAATTGGCAGGGCGCGGACAAAGAGGCAGAAGTTGGTATTCCACACCTTATGAAAGTTTGCTCATGAGTGTCGGGTTCCGAGATTTTTGGCCATTGAACCGACCTTTATTCCTTTTTCAGGCCTGGATCACTTATCAATTAGCCTTTTTCCTTACAGGACTATTACGTAATACTATAAATCTAAAATGGCCTAATGATTTATACTGGAATCATCTTAAGCTGGGTGGAGTTTTAACAGAAACGATTGTACAAGGGAGCAAACCAGCCGATATAATAGTGGGTATCGGAATCAATTTAAATCAGTTGGATTTTCCAGAATTCCTTCCGAATCCTGTGTCAGCTTTTATGGTTTCAGGACAATTTTTTGACCCAGAAAATATTTTTTTTGAATTAACGCCTAAGCTCGAGGCGGTTGCTTTCGAAAGCCTCAGTTTAGCGGATAATTATATTCTCCAGCAATACACACGTATTTTGGATGGGACGCGTCAATTTTTCAGATACTTTTTAACTGATACACGAACCTGGGAAAACTTAACTATTCAAGAGTTACTTCCAGACGGGAGAGTGTACTTTCATGATGTAAGAGGCCAACGAAAGGGCCCTTATTTGCACTCACAATTGGAACGCAGTGTCATGCCATCTTTTCCTCGAAATGCTTTTGAAGCGAACGGGTAAGATAGCTAAAAAAATTTCCGATAGGTTTTTCAATCATCATCTTCATCATAGGGTTCACATCGGCATTGAAGGTCATATAACATTCTGTATGTCCTGCATCGGTGGGCTTCATGTTAATCAGGAGCTCAAAAGGAAACATTACAGGGCCAAATGAGTTTAGGGTAATTTTCGTTGAATCGTGATCTTTTAATTGCAAACCAATGGTGCCCATGCCAGGAATTTTAAATGTGCAGTGCTCACGGGTACTATCCCACTGACTCACGCTGCTGGGCATCAGTTCCTTGAAATTATTCATATCTGATAGAAAAATGTAGATATTGTCAGGGGAGGCTGATACTATTGCTTTTTCAGAATCTACAGACATGTTGGCCATATAAAAAAAATTAACGGAGCAAATAAACAGGCTTTTAATGGTATTTCAAAATATAAAAATTGAGATTTCTTAAAAGATTCAGTTTGGAAGCACAGTTTTAGAAATTTTTTTGACATGTCAAAATCTTAGCTTTTTAATGAGCTCATGCCTTCATAAAACTTTGATCATATTATTGAAATATCCACATAAAAACCCGAACAATGCAGAAATTGCGATTAAATCCCGTTAAATGGATTTTGAAATTAAATGTTAAAGATGCAAGCCAGAAAATCGCATCTGTGAAGTTACGCCTTGAAATAACATAAATTTGTGCAACTTAAAAGATAAAGTTAGTTATGCCGGATGTTATCACACCCATTAAAACTCGGAATAAAATTAAAATTGTAACAGCCGCATCGTTATTTGACGGGCATGACGCTGCAATTAACATCATGAGAAGAATTTTGCAAAGCAGCGGCGCAGAAGTGGTTCATCTGGGACACAACAGAAGCGCCCAAGAAATAGTGAATGCAGCTCTTCAGGAAGATGCCCAGGCTATTGCCGTGACGAGTTATCAGGGCGGGCACATGGAATTTTTTAGGTACATGTACGATTTAATCAAAGAAGCAGGCGCTGACATTAAAATATTTGGCGGCGGGGGAGGCACCATTCTCCCCTCAGAAATCGAAGAATTACACAAGTACGGCATCGCACGAATTTATTCTCCTGATGATGGACGGAAAATGGGGCTGCAAGGCATGATTAATGACTTGTTGGCAAAAGCAGATTCTCCTAGAGGAATTCTATCTTCTAATGGTGCACTTGAAAAATTATTTTCAGGTAACTTCAGAACAATAGCTCAGCTTATAAGTGCAGCCGAAAATTTCCCTGAGGAAAATAAAGAATTTTTTGATCTTATTCAGGCGAAAATACTTTCCATTAAAACACCCCCTGTTTTAGGGATTACCGGAACCGGCGGGTCGGGGAAATCAAGTTTAATTGATGAAATAGTGAGAAGATTTTTATTGAATTTTCAGACCAAAAAACTGGCTATTTTATCGGTTGATCCCTCCAAAAGAAAAACAGGCGGTGCATTACTTGGAGACCGTATTCGGATGAATGCCATTCAGAATCCACGGGTTTTCATGCGCTCCATGGCCACAAGGCAGGCCAACCTGGCGTTGAGCTTATACGTGAGTGATGCTTTGAATGTTTTGAAATGTGCGGGTTTTGACCTTATCATTCTGGAAACTTCAGGTATAGGGCAAAGTGATACGGAAATCACTGATTTTTCCGATGTAAGCATGTACGTTATGACACCTGAATATGGAGCGGCTTCCCAGCTTGAGAAAATAGATATGTTGGACTATGCCGATATCATTGCAATAAATAAATTCGACAAAAGGGGAGCGCTTGATGCTCTAAGAGACGTTAAAAAACAATATAAGCGCAATCATAAGCTCTGGGAAACTCCGGATGATGAATTACCCATATTTGGTACTATGGCACATCAGTTTAATGATCATGGAACCAATCTCTTGTATAAAAATTTAATTCGGATACTTAATGAAAAATGTGGGTTCGATGGCAATTCCTCGTTAGATCTGGTCACATGGTCTTCAGAGAATATTTATATTATACCTCCAGCAAGGACCCGTTATTTAAGTGAAATTGCTGAAAATTCTCAACGAATTGAAGATGAAATTGAACGACAAGTTCAAATTGCGGAAGACCTCGAACATTTGATTAAAGCACGTGATGTACTCAATGGAAATGCTGAGGGTAGGAAAGATTTAGACGAATTAATACAACGAAAAGAGCTTGAACTCTTGCCGCAAAATAAAAAGCTAATCGAGGAGTGGCCTGATAAAGTTAAAAAATATAAGGAAGATTTTTTTGCATTTAATGTAAGAAACCGTGAAGTTAAAGTTCCTACGTACACCTTGTCCTTAGCCCATTCAAAAATACCCAGGGTGAGCCTGCCAAAATATAAAGGATGGGGAAATATTTTGCGATGGCAATTAAGGGAAAATATTCCCGGCGAATTCCCCTACACGGCCGGCGTTTATCCTTTTAAAAGGACTGAAGAAGACCCCACCCGAATGTTTGCCGGCGAAGGCACCCCAGAGCGTACCAACAAAAGATTTCATTACATCAGCGAAGGCATGCCGGCCAAGCGCTTGTCCACAGCTTTTGACAGCGTTACCTTGTATGGACACAATCCTGATTATCGGCCTGATATCTTTGGGAAAATTGGGAATTCGGGTGTCAGCGTATGTTGTCTAGATGATGCGAAGAAACTCTATAGTGGTTTCAACCTGGCTGACCCAAAAACATCTGTTTCCATGACTATCAATGGCCCGGCTGCAGCCATTTGTGCTTTTTTCATGAATACTTCTATAGACCAGCAATGTGAACTTTACATTTATAAAAATGGTCTCAAGGAAGAGGCAGAAGCCAGAATTAAAGATTTTTACGCATCACTTCCCGGCGGTTTGTCTGAACGACCTCAGTATATTCCTTATAAATCCGAAGGGTTGCCAAAGGGTCATGACGGGTTAGGGCTTTTCTTGCTCGGAATAACGGGCGACAAGGTGCTGCCCATTGAAGTATATAACAATATAAAAGCTGATACCTTACAGCGTGTCAGAGGTACGGTACAAGCTGATATATTAAAGGAAGACCAGGCTCAAAATACATGTATTTTTTCAACAGAATTTTCTCTTCGGTTGATGGGGGATGTTCAGGAATATTTTGTCAAAAACCGCATACGAAATTTTTACAGCATTTCTATCAGCGGATATCATATTGCAGAAGCAGGTGCTAATCCCATTACCCAACTGGCTTTGACGCTAGCCAACGGATTCACTTATGTAGAATACTTTCTCAGCAGAGGATTGCATATTAATGATTTTTCCCCTAATCTTTCCTTCTTTTTCAGCAACGGTATCGACCCAGAATATGCTGTTATTGGCAGAGTAGCACGCCGTATCTGGGCTAAAGCTATGAAATACATTTATGGAGCTGATGCAAGATCCCAGATGTTAAAATATCATATTCAAACTTCGGGGAGATCTTTGCATGCACAAGAAATATCATTTAATGATATTCGCACAACACTGCAGGCACTGTATGCCATTTATGATAATTGCAACAGTTTACATACCAATGCTTATGACGAAGCTATTACCACGCCCACGGAAGAAAGTGTTCGCCGTGCGATGGCTATTCAACTGATAATAAATAAGGAACTTGGACTTGCGAAAAACGAAAATTCACTTCAAGGTTCTTTTATAATTGAGGAATTAACAGATCTGGTGGAAGAAGCAGTTTACATAGAGTTTCATCGCCTCACAGAACGTGGAGGAGTTTTGGGAGCTATGGAAACCATGTATCAACGTAATAAAATTCAGGAAGAAAGTCTTTATTATGAAACTTTAAAACATTCCGGTCAGTACCCGGTGATTGGGGTGAATACTTTTATTGGGAAAGACGGAAGTCCCACAGTGATTCCCGACGAGGTAATCCGAAGTTCTGAAGAAGAAAAACTTCAGCAAATCAAAACAGTAGAGCAGCAGCATGAAAGATTTGAAAAAGAAGCCAAAGAACATCTGGCTGAACTTAAAAAAGCAGCCATCAGAAACGAAAACTTGTTCGAAATATTAATGGAGGCTGTTAAATACTGTACTCTCGGTCAGATAACAGAGGCTATGTTTGAAGTAGGGGGGGAATATCGTCGGAATATGTAAACAAAAGAAATTCTTAATTTCCAAGATAATTCTCCGGTAACCATAATTTTAGTTCTCGAGCTAGTTTATCATCCAAATTCAAGGAATCAACAAATTCATGGAGTTTCTCAAGTGTGATTACTTTTCCTCTTGTAAAGGACTTAAGCATTTCATAGGGTTCGGTAAAGTTTTCTCTTCGTAAAATAGTTTGGATGGCCTCAGATATCACTTCTGGATGTCGGTTTAAATCCTCCCGGATTATTTCTTCATTAGCCTGAATATTGTTTAATCCATGAATAATATTTTTTACAGAAAGCCAAGCATGAGCTAAGGGTACGCCGAGGTTCCGAAGCACTGTACTGTCAGTGAGATCTCTCTGCCATCTGGATATAGGAA
>OGCL01002153.1_pt1 | contig 14460 bp, 10 predicted proteins | sample 1570041 | NCBI WGS metagenome assembly OGCL01 (sample SAMN06266162, study PRJEB24511) | hot springs metagenome | isolation source: Hot spring water | place: South Africa: Limpopo | collected 2015-06-22
TCGGCGCAGCCGATGTGAAGCGAAGCGGCCGGAGCCCACACCGCGCAACACAGCCGATGGCCCACCGCAGTCGTTTTCCAACAGCCTGGTCATGCTCAGCGTTTCCTGGGCGGCAGGAGGTCGGTGATCGTGCCCTCGGCCATCTCGGCGGCGAAGCACAGCGTCTCCGACAGCGTCGGGTGGGCGTGGATGGTGAGCCCGATGTCCTCCGCCGTGGCGCCCATCTCGATGGCCAGCACGGCCTCGGCCAGCAACTCTCCGGCATTGATGCCGACCATGCCTGCGCCGAGCACCCGGCCGCTCGCCTTGTCCAGGATCAGCTTGGTCAGCCCCTCGGTGCGGGCGATGGACAGGGCGCGGCCGCTGGCGACCCAGGGGAAGGCGCCCTTCTCGATCTCGATGCCCTTCTGCCTGGCCTCGTTCTCGGTGAGTCCTACCCAGGCCACCTCGGGGTCGGTGTAGGCTACCGAGGGGATCGCCATGGCCTGGAACTCCACCTTGTGACCGCAGATCACCTCGGCCGCGACCTTGCCCTCGTGCACCGCCTTGTGCGCCAGCATGGGCTGGCCGACGATGTCGCCGATGGCGAAGATGTGCGGCACGTTGGTACGCATCTGCCGGTCCACGGCGATGAAACCGCGTTCGTCCACCGCCACCCCGGCGGCCTCGGCGCCGATCGCCTTGCCGTTGGGACGGCGGCCGATGGCGACCAGGACACGGTCGAACACCTGTCGTTCCTCGACCTCGCCGGTCTTCAGGGTGACGTGGATGCCGTCCTTCTTCGCCACCATGCCGGTCACACCGGTGTTGAGCCGGATCGCCTCGAAGCGTTTTTCCATGCGCTTGGCGAGCGGTTTGACCAGATCGGCATCGCAGCCCGGGATGAGCTGGCCGCCCAGCTCGACCACGGTCACCTTCGAGCCCAGGGCGTCATACACCGTGCCCATCTCTAGGCCGATGATGCCGCCGCCGATGACCAAGAGGCGCTTCGGCACGTGGGTGAGCGCCAGCGCCCCGGTCGAATCCATGACCCGCTCATCGTCCGGCTGGAAGGGCAGTTTGATCGCCTGCGAGCCGACCGCGATGATGGCGTGGTCGAATGAAACGGTTTGCGTTCCCTCGGCCGTCTCCACGGTGAGCTGGTGCGGGCCGCTGAAGGCGCCCTTGCCCTGCACCACGGTGACGTTGCGTTGCTTGGCCAATGCTGCGAGACCGCCGGTGAGCTTGCCGACCACGTCGTTGGCCTTCCAGTCGCGCAGTTTGGCCAGATCGAGCTTGGGCTTGCCGAAGCTGACGCCGTGGGCGGCCATCTCCTCGGCCTCGGTGATGACACGGGCGGCATGCAAGAGCGCCTTGGACGGGATGCAGCCGACGTTGAGGCAGACCCCGCCCAGGGTCGGGTAGCGCTCGACCAGCACCACCTTCCTGCCCAGGTCGGCGGCGCGGAAGGCCGCGGTGTAGCCGCCAGGGCCGGCGCCGAGCACCAAGACCTCGGCGTGCAGGTCCGCCTTTGCCTTTCCCACTGCGAGAGGGCCCGGATCAGGGGGGGGCGCTGGGGTGGGCGAGGCGCTTGCGGACGCCGAGGTCTTTCCCTCTTCCGCGAAGGGGGGCGAGGCCTCGGCCTTGAGCAGCAGGATCGATGCCCCCTCCGACACCTTGTCGCCGACCTCGAGCAGGACCTTCTCCACCACGCCCGCCTGCGGGCAGGGGATGTCCATGGCGGCCTTGTCCGATTCCACGGTGATCAGGGCCTCGTCCTTGCCGACGCTGTCACCGGCCTTGACCATGATCTCGATGACCTCGACATCCTTGAAGTTTCCGATGTCGGGGACCTTGATTTCGATTGCTTGAGTCATTGTTGGCTTGTCCGTCTGGTTGCGTGAGGCCGATGCCCCGGGGCCCATCCCAAGCCTGATGGGGCGGCCACAGGGCGGCACATTATCTCCGGATTTCGGCCCGCCGGGATGAGGCTGGAGAGGATGCGGAGTGTCGGGGCTTACCAATCCTTGGTCTGGGTGGACTGACGCCAGCGGGCGATCCAGTCCTCGGCGGGTTCCGGTCGGCCGTAGTGATAGCCCTGGCGGATGACCCCTTTGCGGTCGTCGAGGAATGCCGCATGGCTGGCATTCTCCACGCCTTCGGCGACCACATTGAGGTGCATGTGGCGGGCGATGGCGAGGATGACGTCGACCAGGGCGGCATCGTCGGGGTCGCTGGGCGCGTCCATGACGAAGGTCTTGTCGATCTTGAGTTCGTGGATGGGCAAGCGCTTGAGATAGGCGAGCGAGGAATAGCCGGTGCCGAAATCGTCGATCGAAAAATGGATGCCGAGCGCGGCAAGCTCGTTCATCTTGTCCACTACGTCATTGAGGTTGTCGATGACCAGGCCCTCGGTGATCTCCAGGGTGAGATAGCGGGGATCGGCGCCGCTGGCGGCGAGCAGGTCGCTGACCCAGGGCACGAAGCCGTTGCGGCGGAAATGGCGCGGGCTGATGTTGACCGCCAGGCGCAGGCTGAGACCGTGGGCGATGGCTTTGGCGATCAGATGGCTGGCTCCGGCGAGCACCCAGCCGCCCAGCTCGACGATCAGGTCGGATTCCTCCGCCAGCGGCACGAACACGCTCGGCGGCAGAAGGCCGCGCTGCGGGTGCTGCCAGCGCACCAGGGCCTCGGCGCCGACCAGGCGGCCGTCGGGATCGACCTGGGGTTGCAGGAACAGACGCAATTCGTTATTGGCGATCGCCTGACGCAGTTCGTTCTCGATGCGGTAACGCAGCGCCGCGGTCTCGCCCATGCCGGTTTCGAAGAACGCGGTCTGGTTGCCGCCCGCCGCCTTGGCACGGCGCAGCGCCGTGTCGGCGCGGGCGAGGGTGGCGACCGGGCTGTCGTCGTCAGCCTCCGGGAACAGGGTCACCCCGAGGCTGATGCTGATGTTGAGTTCCTCGCCGAGGATGTCGAAGGGCGCTTTGAGCCGGCCGTGCAGGCGTTCGGTGGTGGCGATGAGGCGATGACCGAGACCCGTGTCGCCTGAGTTGATGTCCGACAGCAGGATGGCGAACTCGTCGGCGGCCAGGCGCGCGACGCTGTCGCCCTCGCGCAAGAGCTCGGCGAGCCGTTCGCTCACCGCCTTGAGCAACGCGTCGCCGGTATCGCTGCCACGGGCGTTGTTGATGACCTTGAAGCGGTCGATGTTGAGCAGCATCAGGGCGTCCCGGTGGCGGACACGGCGGCTCTGGGCCAGGCTCTGGCCGAGCCGGTCCATGAGCAGGCTGCGGTTGGGCAGGCCGGTGAGCGCGTCGAAGAATGCGAGACGGTGGATGCGCGCCTCGCTTTCTTTGCGCGCGCTAATGTCGCTGAACACCACCACACTGCCGCTCGGCCGACCGTTCTCGAGCAATGGCGTGATCACGTATTCGGCGGGGAATGAACGGCCATCGCGGCGCAGCAGGGTGAATTCGCCCCGGCACGAATGGTGCTCGAGGATGGCCGCGTGCAGCCTGGCGGCATCGCTCGAAGCCTCCTTCGCCGCGCTATCCGCCTCGCGCAGGAGGACATAGATCTCGCAGCCGATGCAGTCGTTCTCGTTGCAGCCTAGGAGCTCCATCGCCTTGGGGTTGATGAAGGTGCAGCGTCCATCGAGGTCGCAGCCCAGCACGCCCTCACCCAGGGCGGTGAACAGCGCCTTCTGGCGGGCGTCGCTTTGCGCGACACGGTTGCGTTCGCTGGACAGCCGGCGGTTGAGCACGTACAGGGCGAGCATGCCGAGGGTCAGCAGCAGGATGGCCAGCATGGCCGCCGCAAAAAGGCTGGAATGGAAGCGTTGCCAGATGTCGGCCAAGGTGAATTCGGGTGCGGCATCGAAGGGCGGCAGCCGCAATTGACGCAACAGCTCGTCGATGCTGCGATAGTCGCCGGGGATGGTGAAGCCGGCGATCTTCATCGCCCGCGCCAGCTCGCCCTCGTGCGGAATCGACAGCAGAGCGGCTGCGACCCGCCGGGCGAGATCCGGATCGACATGCGGCATGGCGGCGAAGGGCCATTCCGGATACAGGCGGGTGCTCACCAGGAACGGGAAGCCGGGTTGCCATTGCGCCGCCAGCAGCTTGATGCGGCGGGCGTCGAGCCTGCCCTGGGCGGTCATGGCCTCGATCACCCCGGTACGGACGAAACCCGCATCGGCGCGTCCGTCCAGCACCGCCTCGACGGCCTTGTCCTGGGGTTGTCCGGTCTCGAGGATATGCACGTCCTTCGCCGGATCGACGCCGGCCTGGAGCAGCTCATAGGCCTGCATCTGGTACGCGCCGAGGGATGAGCGGGCGGCGGTGGCGACGGTCTGGCCGCGTAGGTCGCTCAGACCGGCGAGGTCATCGCGCTCGGCGCGGGTGAAGATCACGCCGCCGAATTGGCTGATGGCGAATTCGCCTTCCTTGTTGACCAGCGAGGCCAGCGGCGAGGATAGCTTGTAGCGGTAGGTGAGCAGGACGTAATGCGCCGGCTGGGTGAGGATGAAGTCGATCTCGCCGCGCGCTGCGGCGGCCTCTATTTCGTCCATGTGGAAGATGCTGAGCTGGAAGCTGCGATCCGGGATCTGCTGGGCGAGATACTCGACCAGCGGCCGCCAGCGCGCCTCGGTCTCGGGTTTGGGCCGGAATGCCAGGATGGCGAGCCGCGTCACCAGGGGCGATTGCGCTGCCGTGCCCGGCGGCATGCCGGCATGCGCATGCCCGGCAGCCAGACCGTAGAGCAGGACAAGCAGGACGAAGCGGCAGGCGAGGTTCAGCAGCATGGTTCCAGCTCGACACGGTTGCGACCGCCGTTCTTGGCCCGGTAGAGCGCCTGGTCGGCGCGCGCCAGCACGACATCGGGGTGTGCGTCATGCGGGTCGAGGCGGGCGCAGCCGATGCTGACGCTGGCCTGGAAGGGGTGGCCGCCGGCGGCCAGGGGAAGACTCTCCATCCCCCGCCGGATGCGTTCGGCCAGGGCCTGCGCGGCGTCCAGATCGGTGTGCGGCAGGAGCACGGCGAATTCCTCGCCGCCCAGACGGCCGGGCAGGTCGGTCTGACGCGAATTGTCGCGCAAGATGCCGGCGAATGCGCGCAGCACCTCATCCCCCGTGGCGTGGCCGTAGCTGTCATTGATGTGCTTGAAGTGGTCGAGGTCAAGCATGAGCAATGCGGCGGGTTCGCCGAAGCGCTGGATGCGCGCCAGTTCCCGGGCCAGCTGGGCGAGGAAATGACGCCGGTTGGCGAGCCCGGTGAGGCTGTCGGTGTTCGCCAGTTCGACCAGCTTGGCCTCCATCGCCTTTTGTGCCGTGATGTTGCGGAACACCACCACGACGCCGACCTGTTCGCCGAATTCGACCATCGCGGTGACTTTGAGCAGGACCGGAATGACATGCCCGTCCTTGTGGATGAATGCGTCCTCCACCTCCCGCGGCTGACCGTCGCGCAGGGTTTGATGGATGGGGCAATCGGCATGCGGATAGGGCGCGCCGCTGGCATAACGATGATGGAACAGCAGGTGCTGATCGTGTCCGAGCACCTCGGCCTCGCTGAAGCCAAGCATGGTCAGCGCTGCCGGGTTGATGAAGATGCACAGGCCGTTGAGGTCGGTGCCGTAGATGCCGTCCCCGGCGCAATCGAGCAGCAATGCATTGCGCTGTTGCAGGCGCTGGGTTTCGTGTTCGGCCGCCCGGCGGGCGCTGATGTCCTGGAATGCGACCACGGTGCCGATGCGTTCGCCCTTGTCGATCAGGGGGCTGACCACCAGATCGACCGGGAAGCCGCCACCATCCTTGCGCCAGAACCATTCCTCGGCGCGGCGCAGCATGCCGTCCATGCAGGTCTGGTGGATGGGGAAGTCGTGCTGGGGGTAGGGTTTGCCATCGGCATGCTGGTAATGGAACAGGCTGTGCAGGTTGCGACCGATCACCTCGGCCTCGCGCACGCCCAGCATGTCGAGCGCGGCCGGGTTCATGAAGGTGCAGCGCCCCTCCAGGTCGGTGCCATAGACCCCTTCGCCGAGGGTCGCCAGCAGACGCTCGACACGCTGCCGTTCGCGCCGTGCATTACGTGCCATCCACAGCAGCCGGAAGCCCAGCAGGGCGATCAGGCTGAGCGCGAACAAGGCCAACAGCCATTGCGCTTTCCAGCGTTCCCAGGCGTCGGCCAGGGTGAATTCGGGCGGCCGGTCGAACGGCGGCAGGCGCAGGCTGCGCGCCAGTTCCTCGACGATGAGGTAATCCGCCGGCACAGTGTAGCCATAGATCCCTGCCGCGATTGCCGCCGGGTGTTCGGGTTCGAGCGCGTACAGGGCGGCGGCAATGTGGCGGACCACGCCTTCGCTGACATGGGACAGGGCGAATACCGGCCATTCCGGATAGAGCCGGGTGGATACCCGGTACGGGAAACCGGCGTGAAATTGGGCGTTGATCAGCTTGATCTGGCCCAGTTTGAGTTCGCCGGCGGCGAGCATCTTTTCGAGGATTCCTTCACGCACGAAACCGATCTCGGCACGGCCGTCGAGGACGGCGCGGACCACCTCTTGATGGATGTCCAGCTCCACGATCCGTTGCGCGTCGCGGGGCAGCTGCACACCGGCCAGATGCAGTTCGTAGGCCTGGGCGCGATAGCCGCCCATGTGCCGCTGGCTTGGGGTGGCGATGACCTTGCCGCGCACATCCTCCAGGGTGTTGATGTCCTGGCGCTCGGCGCGGGTGAGGATGACCCCGCCCAGTTGGTGCAGCGGCTGATCCTTGCTGCGGTTGACCAGGGTGGCGATCACTCCGGATATCGGCCAGCGCTTGCGGAGGATCAAAAAGTGCGTCGGATTGGTGGTGACGATGTCGGCCCGGCCCTGGGCGACCATGTCCTCCAGGACGTCCTGCCTGACGACATGAAGGATCACCCGTTCATGCTTGAGGGTGGCGTTGAGATAGTCGACCAGGGGTTGGTATTGGGCCCGGGTCTGCGCCTCGCCCAGATATGCAAAGGCGACGAAGTCGATCGGCTCGCGCTCGGCGGCGGCCACCGCCAGGGGCATGATCAGTCCGAGAAGGATCAGCCAATCCGATCGGGTGAGTACGGACAATGCATGCATGGTCAGTGCGCTCGAAAAAGACTGACTTCAGGTCAAAGATGACTCGGTGCGGCTATTCTTGCGCTGGCGTTTGGCATCATACATGCGGCTGTCGGCGGCGTGCAGCAGGGTATCCATGTCCTCGCCATCGTCCGGGAACACGGCATGACCGACGCTGCATCCAGGCTGGATGAGGTGGCCTTCGATGTGCGCCGGCTGATGGATTGCAGCGACGATGTCTTCCTTGATCCGGTCGATCAGGCCGTGCTCGCCGATGCCGAGCAGGACCGCCGCGAATTCGTCGCCGCCCAGGCGGGCGACCGTGTCGGTGGCGCGCACGTTTTTCAGGATGCGACCGGTGACCATCTGCAGCAATGCATCGCCGACGGCATGACCATAGCGGTCGTTGACCGGTTTGAAATCGTCGAGGTCGATGTACAGCACCGCCGCCTTGAGCTTTTCCTCGCGCGCATGCACCACGGCCTGCTGCAGGCGGCGATAGAACAGGGTACGGTTGGCCAGGCCGGTGAGCGCGTCGTGGGTGGCCTCGTGCTCGAGCTCGACGCCGGCCTCTTCCAGGGCGCGCATCTGCGCATCGATGGTGATGGCGTGCAGGTGCAGCTGCCGGATGGCAATCACGGCGATGACCACGGCGAGCACGATGAGCGTCCCGCTCAGGCCGAGGCTGACGCTGATGGCCTCGTTGGTGGCGTCGTGGGTGAGGGTGAGTGATTTACGGTTGATTTCCGCCTCGTACTGACGCAGCTGACGGATCAGGCCGATGAATTGACGATTGAGCGGGCGCAGCGCGGTGGCCAGGAGGTGTTGCGCCTCGGCCAGGCGGTCCTGGCTGGCGAGATTGCTGATCTGGTCATGCAGCTCGGTAATCTGCTGGATCAGGATATCTTGTTGGGCGAAATTGCCCTGTTCGAACTCATCCAGCGGCAGTGCGCGCAGTTCGTTGCGCAGCTTGCCGACCTGATAGCCGGCGCGGATGAAGAGCTGGAAATGTTCATCGCGCGCGAATGCATCCTCGGTCACCGCCTGATAGACCACGGCATCGTGGCGCTGATGCGAAGCCTCGATCAGCTCGCTCGCGAGCTGGATCTTGAGATTGCGCAGCTCGACGATGTCGCGCATGTGCTCTTCCAGATCGCTCATGTGCATCACCGCGTTTGCGGTGAGCACCAGCATCAGCACGATCAGGACCACGAAGCCGGCAGCGAGGCGGTGGTGCAGTTTGCGATGCAGAGGGCGGCTATCGGCTGGCAGGACAGGCGCGGACTGAGTGGACACGGTGGGTACTTGCCTAATTTAGAATCTGACTAAATTCGAAACATCCAAACCACTGTTATTTCGGTGAAATTCGATTCGCAAACCGGAGATTGGAGTTGCCGTGACCATTATCGACCGTCCCGTAATGACATTGCAATCATTCTGTGTCGTGGTGCCGGCGCGCCATGCATCCACCCGCCTGCCGGCCAAGCCGCTGGCGGACATCGCCGGCCAGCCCATGATCGCGCGGGTGCTGGCCCGGGCGGCAGCGAGCGGGGCGGCCGAGGTGTGGGCGGCCGTCGACCACCCCGAGGTGGAAGCCGCGGTGACCGCGCATGGCTATCGCGCCATGATGACCTCGCCCGACTGCGCCTCCGGCACCGACCGCCTCGCCGAGGTGGCCGAGCGCCTGGGCTGGCCGGACGATGCAGTGGTGGTCAATGTCCAGGGCGACGAGCCGCTCATCGACCCGGCCCTGATCCAGCGCACCGCCGCGCTGCTGCACCAGCGTCCGGTCGCGGCGATGGCCACCGTATGCCATCCCCTGTATGCCGCCGAGGATGTGTTCAACCCCAATGTGGTGAAGGTGGTGCTCGATCGCGAGGGCTATGCGCTCTACTTTTCCCGCGCATCCATCCCCTGGGCCCGGGACGCTTGGGCCGGCAACGCACCGCCGACATCCATCCCGCCGGGCTTGCCGGTCTATCGCCATATCGGCCTGTATGCCTACCGGGTTGGCTTCCTCAAGCGCTACCCGGGTCTGGAGCGGCCGGTCCTCGAGGAGTTCGAAGCGCTGGAGCAGCTGCGCGCGCTCTGGCACGGCGAGCGCATCGCCGTGCTGGTGAGCGAGGCCGATGCCGCTCCGGGTGTGGACACCCCCGCCGATCTGGAATCGGTGCGGCGGCATTTTGCGCAACAGCGCTGAACCGGGATGCGTTGCGTAGCAGGTTGGAATCGAATCCGGGAAATTCACGGCCCCGGATTTCGCTGCGCGGCCTCCGGGACTACGATCATTTCGCCGAACCTCGCCCGCAGCCGGATAACCTCGCCTTATGCGGGAATACAAAAAATTTAACCCTGCAACCGGGTCGGGCTTGATACCCTCTAGCGGCTTTCCGCAACGACCCCGTCCAGTCCTGGTCGAGGTCGGTTCCAAGTCACCCAAGGTACTCTGAGGTCATACACATGCGACTGATTCTTCTCGGCGGCCCCGGCGCGGGCAAAGGCACCCAGGCCAACTACATCAAGGAAAAATACGGGATTCCGCAGATTTCCACCGGCGACATGCTGCGCGCCCACGTCAAGGCCGGCACCGAACTGGGCGTCAAGGCCAAGGCGATCATGGATGCCGGGGGCCTGGTGTCCGACGACATCATCATCGGCATGGTGAAGGAACGCCTGACCCAGGACGACTGCAAGGCCGGTTATCTCTTCGACGGCTTTCCGCGCACCATCCCCCAGGCCGAGGCCATGAAGGCCGCCGGCGTGCCGATCGACGCCGTGGTCGAGATCGACGTGCCGGACGAGGAGATCATCAAGCGCATGTCCGGCCGCCGCGTGCACGTCGCCTCCGGCCGCACCTACCACGTCGTGTTCAATCCGCCCAAGGTGGAAGGCAAGGACGACGTCACCGGCGAGGACCTGATCCAGCGTGACGACGACAAGGAAGAGACGGTCAGGAAGCGCCTGGACGTGTACCACGCCCAGACCGAGCCGCTGGTGAAGTTCTACGGCGACTGGGCCGCCACCGGCGACGTCGCCGCGCCGAAGTACATCAAGGTGTCCGGCGTCGGCTCCGTGGAGAGCATCACCGCCGCCGTGTTCGCCGGCCTGGATTCGGTCAAGAAGTGATCGACATCCCGCCGTTTTCCGACGCCGAGATGCATCTTGCCCGGGCTGCCCTGCGCGAGCGCTACGGCCAGGCGGTGGAGTTGCAGGAGGTGGAGACCGAGATCCGCCTCCACCCCGCCGACCGCGAGCTGACGGTGTGCCCCGCACTCTACTGGGAGGATGCCGAGCGTTGCCGCTTCGTGGTCTCCAAGACCGGCGACGGCCGGTTCCGCAGCATGTTCTTCTGGTCGGTGAAGGACCGTTTCGCCACCGGCAAGGAAGAGTATGACAACCTCGGCGACTGCCTGGTCACCACCCTGAAGATGCAGGAAGAGGCGGCGCGCCGGCGGGCCGAGGAGGCCGGCGTCGGCTGATTCGACGAGTCATCAAGCGCGAGCCGGTCTCGCGCTTTTTTGTATCCGTACACAGAGGAGTTAGACAGATGGCCAAGAAAAAGAACGCGTTCTATGCCCAATCCGGCGGTGTCACCGCCGTCATCAATGCTTCCGCTTGCGGCGTCATCGAGACCTGCCGCAAGCATTCCGACGTCATCGGCAAGGTGTATGCCGGCAAGAACGGCATCATCGGCGCGCTCACCGAGGAACTGATCGACACCAGCAAGGAAAGTGATGCCGCCATCGCCGCCTTGCGTTACACCCCGTCCGGCGCGTTCGGTTCCTGCCGCTACAAGCTGAAGAGCCTGGAAGCCAACAAGCGCGAATACGAACGCCTGATCGAGGTGTTCAAGGCCCACAACATCGGCTACTTCTTCTACAACGGCGGCGGCGACTCCGCCGACACCTGCTACAAGGTCAGCCAGCTGTCGGAATCGATGAGCTACCCCATCCAGGCCATCCACGTGCCCAAGACGGTGGACAACGACCTGCCCATCACCGACTGCTGCCCCGGCTTTGGCTCGGTGGCCAAGTACATCGCCGTGTCCACTCTGGAAGCCTCTTTCGACGTGCGCTCGATGGCCAAGACCTCGACCAAGGTGTTCGTCATCGAGGTGATGGGTCGTCACGCCGGCTGGATCGCCGCCGCCGGCGGCCTGGTTGCCGAACAGGGCATCCCGGTCGTGATCCTGTTCCCCGAGATCGAGTTCGACCAGAAAAAATTCCTCGCCGCTGTCGATGCCAAGGTCAAGGAGCATGGCTACTGCACCGTGGTGGTTTCCGAAGGCTGCCACTACCCGGACGGCAAGTTCCTCGCCGAACAGGGCACCCGCGACGCCTTCGGCCACGCCCAGCTCGGGGGAGCCGCGCCGGTGGTGGCCAACATGATCAAGGAGGCCCTGGGCCACAAGTTCCACTGGGCGGTGGCCGACTACCTGCAGCGCGCCGCCCGCCACATCGCTTCCAAGACCGATGTGAAACAGGCCTACGAACTGGGCAAGAAAGCCGTCGAGCTGGCCGTGAAGGGCCACAACTCGGTCATGCCGACCATCGTTCGTCTGTCCGACGCGCCCTACAAGTACAAGCTGGGCTACGCCGAACTGAAGGATGTCGCCAACGTCGAGAAATTCATGCCACGCGACTTCATCAGCAAGGACGGCTTCGGCATCACCAAGAAGTGCCGCGACTACCTCACCGGCCTGATCCAGGGCGAGGACTATCCCAAGTACGCGAACGGCCTGCCGGTCTATGTGACCCTGAAGAACGCCACGGTGGCCAAGAAGCTGCCCGAGTTCAAGATCTGAGAGTTAGGGACCAGGTTTCAGGGGCCAAAGGCTGTGGGGAAATTCATGCGGCCTCGCCGCGCAAACTCCCCTAGCCCCTCAAACAATGACGCTCGATCGCGCTCGCCAGCTGCTTCAGGTGCAGGCCGATTTCGGCGGTTTCTACAACGCCAATTCGGCCAAGCTGATCCTGTCCGAAGTGAGCCGCGAGCATGGCCAGGCGGCGGCGGACCGGCTGATCCTCGAGCTCGGGCTGGATGCCGTGTTCGGTTTCGCGCCCGGCACCCGTTTCGAGGGTGGGCTGGCGATCGGCGACGACTATCGTTGAGCTGAACGCGGTCGGCCTGACCGCACCGGATTTTCGTAGTGCCTTGTGTAGTGCCTTTTTGAAGGAGTGAAGCGATGAATGATGGTTTGATGTTCGCCTTGGCGGCCGCCATCCTGGCGCTGCTGTATGGCGTGTTCTCGATCCGCTGGATCGTCGGGTTGCCCACCGGCAACGATCGGATGCGCGCCATCTCGGCGGCCGTTCAGGAAGGCGCTCAGGCCTACCTGAAACGGCAGTACACCACCATCGGCGTGGTGGGCGGCGTCCTGTTCGTGCTGCTGGCCATCTTCCTGTCCATGGCCACCGCCGTCGGCTTCGCCATCGGTGCCATCATGTCGGGCGCGGCCGGCTTCATCGGCATGAACGTGTCGGTGCGTGCCAACGTGCGCACCGCCGAGGCCGCGCATCAGGGCCTCAACGCCGCGCTCAACGTCGCATTCAAGGGCGGCGCCGTCACCGGCCTCCTGGTGGTCGGCCTGGGCCTTTTGGGCGTGGCCGGGTACTACGCCATTCTCGCCGGCATGGGCGTATCGGTCGATGACGCCATCCACGCCCTGGTGGGCCTGGGCTTCGGCGGCTCGCTCATTTCCATCTTCGCCCGACTCGGCGGTGGCATCTTCACCAAGGGCGCCGACGTCGGCGCCGACCTGGTGGGCAAGGTCGAGGCCGGCATCCCCGAGGACGACCCGAGGAACCCCGCCGTGATCGCCGACAACGTCGGCGACAACGTCGGCGACTGCGCCGGCATGGCCGCCGACCTGTTCGAGACCTACGCCGTCACCATCATCGCCACCATGCTGCTCGGCAGCCTGATGGTCAGCGGCGCGGCCGCCGGCAACGCGGTGATCTATCCGCTGGTGCTGGGCGGGGTCGCCATCGTCGCATCCATCGTCGGCTCGTTCTTCGTCAAGGCGCGCGAAGGCGGCAAGATCATGAACGCGCTCTATCGCGGTCTCGCGGTGTCCGGCGTGATTGCCCTGGTGGCCTTCTATCCCATCACGACGATGATGTTCCCGGAGGGCCTGGTGGTGTCCGACATGGATGCCCCGGTGTCAGCCATGAACCTGTACCTCGCCGCGCTCATCGGCCTCGGCCTCACCGCCGCCATGGTGTGGATCACCGAGTACTACACCGCCACCGAGTTCTCGCCCGTGCGCCACATCGCCGAGGCCTCCACCACAGGCCACGGCACCAACATCATCGCCGGCCTGGGCGTGTCGATGAAGGCCACCGCCGCCCCGGTGCTGGCCGTATGCCTGTCGATCTGGGCCGCATACAGCCTGGGTGGCCTGTACGGCATCGCCATCGCCGCCACCACCATGCTGTCGATGACCGGCATCATCGTCGCCCTCGACGCCTACGGCCCGATCACCGACAACGCCGGCGGCATCGCCGAGATGGCCGAGCTGCCGGACTCCATCCGCAACATCACCGACCCGCTCGACGCCGTCGGCAACACCACCAAGGCGGTGACCAAGGGCTATGCCATCGGCTCCGCCGGCCTCGCGGCGCTGGTGCTGTTCGCCGATTACACCCATGCCCTGGAGGCCAGGACCGGGCTGACCATGGCCTTCGACCTGTCCAACCACATGGTCATCATCGGCCTGTTCATCGGCGGCATGGTGCCCTACCTGTTCGGCGCGATGGCGATGGAAGCGGTCGGCCGCGCCGCCGGCAGCGTGGTGGTCGAGGTGCGGCGCCAGTTCCGCGAGATCCCCGGCATCATGGAAGGCACGGCCAAGCCGGAGTACGGCACCTGTGTGGACATGCTGACCAAGTCTGCGATCAAGGAAATGATGATCCCGTCGCTGTTGCCCGTGCTGGTGCCGGTCCTGGTCGGCGTCATCCTCGGCCCGCAGGCCCTGGGCGGCGTGCTGCTCGGCACCATCGTCACCGGCATCTTCGTCGCCATCTCGATGACCACCGGCGGCGGCGCCTGGGACAACGCCAAGAAGTACATCGAGGAAGGCAACCACGGCGGCAAGGGCAGTGACGCCCACAAGGCCGCAGTGACCGGCGACACGGTGGGCGACCCCTACAAGGACACCGCCGGCCCGGCCGTCAATCCCTTGATCAAGATCATCAACATCGTCGCGCTCTTGATCGTGCCGCTGATCGTCTGATCGGGTGGGTCAAGCGCTGAATCGGGCCGGGTGTACCCGGCCCGATTCATGTACCGCCCGCAATTGATTGGACACAGATTTGCAGTTCATGCGGCCTTTTGGATGGCATGAGACTGCCGAGTTTCGAGGGGCGACATGAAGCCCAGTTT
>OGCL01002157.1_pt1 | contig 14444 bp, 15 predicted proteins | sample 1570041 | NCBI WGS metagenome assembly OGCL01 (sample SAMN06266162, study PRJEB24511) | hot springs metagenome | isolation source: Hot spring water | place: South Africa: Limpopo | collected 2015-06-22
TGATCTGTGGACGCTCGGTTCTCAGATTAGCATGGACACCCCCACCTCGCGCCAGCAGGTGGGGTGAGCTTCATCGTAAATATCTCTAGGGTAATGTTAATGAGGGAACCTGAGGAATTGACCCCCCGCTTTGGTTGGTCTCGCTACGCCGAACTGGTTAATGGTCGCTTTGCCATGGTGGGCGTTGTTGCGCTGCTGGTGTTGGAACTGCTAACCCGCCAGGATTTCTTCACATGGCTGGGACTGCGCTAGCACTCCTCGAGGGCGTTGGATGAGTGCGTCATTACGCCTAGAGGAGGTGTGCCGACGATTTACCCCGAGTCTCGGGATTGGCCCCATTTCCCTAACGGTGCCCGCCGGTGAATTATGGGTCATTGTCGGGCCTTCGGGCTGCGGGAAGTCCACCCTCTTGCGCCTCATTGCGGGCCTTGAGCAGCCTACCAGTGGCCAAATTTATATTGGCGATCGCTGCGTGAACACCGTCAGCGGGCGCGATCGCGATGTGGCGATGGTGTTTCAGAACTATGCCCTCTATCCCCACCTGAGCGTGGCGGAAAACCTTGGCTTTGGCCTAAAAATGCGGGGTGTGGATGCGGCAACCCGTCAACAGCGGGTGCAGCAGGTGGCCAAAATGCTGGGCATTGAGACTCTGCTTCAGCGCAAACCCCGCCAACTGTCGGGTGGTCAGCAACAGCGGGTAGCCCTCGGGCGAGCATTGGCGCGATCGCCGCAAATTTTCCTGCTTGATGAACCCCTCTCGAACCTAGATGCCCAACTGCGGGAAGATACCCGTGCCGAGTTAAAGCAGCTTCACCAACGCCTCGGCATTACCACCCTTTACGTGACCCATGACCAAGTGGAAGCCATGACCCTAGGGGATCAACTGGTGGTGCTAGATCGCGGACGAGTCCAGCAAATTGGCAGCGCCGCTACGCTCTACGAGCAGCCGACCAACACAATGGTGGCACGGTTTTTGGGCAGCCCGCCAATGAACTTACTACCCGCCTCCTGGAATGGCCATACGCTGGGTGTTCAGCAGCAGCACCTACCCTGTCCTAGCCGTTATAAGCCCCTACTGCAACCGGAGCAAGCCCTAATGGTGGGTCTGCGTCCGGAGCATTTACAACCGCAGCCCTTCGAGACGGGGCAGGGTCTAGGGGCGATCGCCACCCTTGTGGAACCCTTAGGCCGGGAAGCCATTGTCCGCTGCCAACTCCTTGACAGTGGGTTGGAGGTGTTGTGGCTCGCACCGCGGGCGGCCATTCCCCAGCCGGGCGATCGCCTGCGGTTCACCGTGGCCGACCCCCACCTCTACCTCTTTGATGCCAGTAGTGGTGCCGCCCTCAGCGTGGCTCCCCCTTAAAATTCATCCCAACCCTTACCTAAGATTGGGTGGTTCGCTTAGAATACAACTAGGATTCTGTAAAATTTCGTAACTTATGCGGCCACCCCGTCCATGACTTCGGTAACTTCCCTTTTCTCGCCCGTTGAAGCAGATCTCTGTGTACTGACAGAGAACCTGAAGGCACTTATTGGGGCACAACACGCTGTACTGTCTGCCGCTGCCGAACACCTGTTTGCCGCCAATGGCAAGCGTATCCGTCCCGCCATTGTTTTTTTGGTCTCACGCGCCACCCTGCCGGAACAGACCATTACCGCCCGTCACTGCCGCCTTGCCGAAATTACCGAAATGATCCACACCGCCAGCCTCTTTCACGACGATGTGGTGGATCAAGCACAACTGCGGCGGGGGGTTCCCACCGTTAATAGTGTCTTTGGCAACCGAGTCGCGATTCAGGCGGGGGATTTTCTCTTTGCCCAAGCCTCATGGTACCTAGCGGATCTCGACAACCTCGAAGTGGTCAAACTCCTCTCTCAGGTCATCAAAGACTTTGCCGAGGGGGAAATTCGCCAAGGGTTTAATCGTTTTGACACCAGCCTCACCCTAGAAGACTACCTTCTGAAAACCTACTACAAAACTGCCTCCCTCATTGCCAACAGTGCTAAGGCCGCAGCGGTTCTCAGTGAAGCGCCCGCCAATGTGACCCAAGCCATGTACACCTACGGCAAAAACCTAGGACTGGCCTTCCAAATTGTCGATGACATCCTTGACTTTACCCGCTCCACCAGTGAGCTAGGCAAACCAGCGGGTTCTGACTTGCGGGATGGGAACTTAACAGCGCCGGTGTTATTTGCCTTGCCCCGCGCACCCTACCTACACACCCTCATCGAGCGCGAATTTAGCGAAGAGGGGGATCTCGACACCGCCCTTGCCCTAGTCCGCCAAAGTGGTGCCATTGAAGAAGCCCGCACCCTTGCTAAAGAATACGCCAAAGCCGCCTTACCTGCCCTTGAGGTGTTGCCCCCGTCCGAACCGCGTCAGGCCCTCAGCCAATTAACCGACTATGTGCTGGAGCGATTGTACTAAGACGCGGCTGACGTCAAAAGCTTGGGGATAAAATGGGGAGTGCCGCCCCAGGGTCAGTTCATGAGTTCGTCCGCCACTGAAACCCCACCCCCATCTCGCTGGCAGTCTTTGAAGGCCAATATTGGGCTGATCGCTGTCGCCGTTGTGCTCACCCTATTGGTGCGCTTTTTTGTTGCTGAGTCGCGGTTTATTCCCTCAGAGTCCATGGAGCCAACCCTCTGGCCGGGCGATCGCATCGTTGTTGAAAAACTTACCTATCGCCACCGCCCCCCCCAGCGCGGCGATATTGTGGTGTTTTATACACCGCCACTGTTAGAGACTATGGGTTACCGCAGCGATCAAGCCCTGATTAAGCGTGTGATTGCCACGGCTGGAGACACCGTTGCCGTTAAGGAGGGTCGCGTTTGGGTCAACCAGCAGCCCCTAGAAGAACCCTACATTGCTGAAGCTCCCGTCTATACCCTGCCTCCCCTCACGGTGCCGCCGAATACCCTGTTTGTGATGGGGGATAACCGCAACCATAGTAACGACTCGCACATTTGGGGGTTTTTACCCGTCGAGAATATCATTGGCCGGGCGATCGCCTGCTACTGGCCGCTCCACCACGCTGGACGACTCTCTACCCCCAGCGCACCCCTATAGACCCACCCACCGTCAAAAAGGATGGCATCAATCTGTTGGTTCTGTTTGTTGCACACCCAAAGGTTTAATAACCATGTTTCTCAATCTCAAAGATATTATTCTGCTACTGCACCCCATTCTGGCCTGCACCTTCATCTTTCCGCTGATTGGTATGACAACCTTTTTCGCTTTACAAACCCGTGAACGGCGGCTGGCCAGTAAATCGGCCATTCCAGCAACCGTGGGGTCGCTTCACGTCAAGCTGGGCAATCTCTTGACGGCAGGCGTTGTGGGTATTACCCTCGTGGCTTTAGCCTACTCGGTAGTCTTTGGGTTTCAGGGCTTTTTAATGCAGGCGGAAAATAATGCCCTACAGCCACTTTCGGTGATTTTGGTGGCCTTGATGTTTGTTGTCACGATTGGGGCAACGGTTCTGCTGTACCGGGCACCCTCAAAACTATGGCGGGGGGTATTTGCCACGCTTTCGGGCATGGGGGTGGTGGTGCTGGCCTTTCAGCCGGGGGTGTTCCGTCGGGATGATGAGTGGTGGGTGTCCCACTTTTACTTTGGGTTAGTTGTGGTCATGTTCATGATTTTCTCGGTTGCCATTGTGCGTGACATTTATCAAGATCGCTCCCTCACGTGGCGCCGCATCCACATTGGCCTCAATACCCTTGCCTTGGTGTTATTTGTTTTGCAAGGTATTACCGGCACCCGCGATCTACTGGAAATTCCCCTGAGTTGGCAGGCTCCGGTGGTGTATCAATGCAACTTTGATGTTAACTCCCCAGGCTTTAAGACCTGTCCGTCCCCCTAATCCCGATAGAATACCTAGGGGTTAACCGCCTCCCTGCACCGATAAGGGGGGGATTAGAGGGGTTGTCATGACCGATTTAGTCACTTGGCTTCAGGCCATCATTTTGGGATTGGTGCAAGGCATTACGGAGTTCTTGCCCATTAGTAGCACTGCCCATTTGATTTTGTTTAGCGATCTGTTGGGCTGGAAGGGCATTTGGCACAAGACGGCTCTCGATGCGATGCAGTTTGGTAGCGTCATTGCCGTGTTTGGGTACTTTTGGCAGGACATTCGCCACATTGCCATGGGGGCATGGCACGCATGGCAGCAACAGGACTGGCAGCGGGAAGAGTGGAAACTCTTTGTGGGCATTAGCGTGGGCACGGTTCCGGCTTTGGTGGTGGGGTTTCTTCTCAAGCAGGCCAAGGTTGAACTGGACACGCCCCAGATTATTGCCACAATGGCAATTACGATGGCAGTTCTGCTCGGGCTAGCGGAAAAGCTGGCATCCCGCAAGCGCACCTATCAGGACATTGGTGTTTGGGATGGTATTCTTGTTGGTTGCGGCCAAGTGATTGCTCTGTTGCCGGGAGCGTCCCGCTCCGGCTCAACCTTGACAACGGCTCTTTTTTTGGGGCTGAATCGGGAAACCGCCGCCCGTTTTTCCTTTTTGCTGGGGATTCCCACCCTGACCATTGCCACCCTAGTACAGGCCAAGGATGTGTTTGACGAGGGAACTCTCGGGATTCCCCTGCTCATTGCGATTCTCTCGAGCATGATTTTTTCTTATTTGGCCATTGCTTGGTTGCTCAAGTTTCTGCAGCGGCACTCCACGTGGGTATTTATCTGGTATCGGATTGGCTTGGGCGCGGCACTCTGGGGGGCGATCGCCATGGGGGCGCTCCCCGGCGCTAGCTCAAATTAAACCGCAGCATTGAGGGAATTTATATAAACTTAACCTTACCTGTGGCCAAGATCACAGGAGAATTACGGATGTGTTGCCATACTGGGGTATGGGATTGTAGAAAGTAACCTTCGTTCAGCGGTGCCCCCATAAGTTCCTGATGCGCTCCTAATACACTTGGCGAGAGATTGTGTACCCTATGCCAGCCCATACCCTTAACACCGAGTTAAGAACCTCAACGCTGTCGCTGCTACAGGCGTATCAACTCACACCGACCTTAGAATTACGAAATCAACTGGTGCAGCTTAATTTGGGGTTAGTGCGCAAGGAGGCTCACCGCTGGGTACAGTGCTCTCAGGAAAGTTTCGAAGACCTAATGCAAATTGGTGCCATGGGTTTAATTCGCGCGATTGAGCGGTTTGACCCCGGGAAGGGGGTCGCTTTTAGCTCCTTTGCCATCCCCTACATCCGCGGTGAAATTCAGCACTATTTGCGGGATAAAAGCCCCCACATTCGGGTGCCACGGCGCTGGCAAACCCTATACGGCCAAGCCAAGCGTGTCAGTCAAGAACTGCGGCAGCAGCTTAACCGCTTTCCCACAGACGCTGAAATTGCCGCTGCCTTGGAGGTGCCCCTTGAGGAGTGGCAGGCGGCCAAGTTAGCAACGTACCACACCAGCCCCATGAGCTTAGATGCCCCCACGGCTGAAGGCGATCAGGAGGGGGTAACCCTTGGGGAGGTGGTTCCTGACCAGCGCTATCAAAGCTTTCAACTGGCTCAGGAAGATCGGTTACGCTTACAGCAGTGCCTCCAGAAGCTGGAAAGCCGTACCTGCCAAATTTTAGAATTTGTGTTTCTGTACGATCTAAGCCAAAAGGAAACGGCTGATCTGCTGGGGTTAAGCGCCGTTACCGTCTCACGTCAAATTAAAAAAGGGCTACAGACGCTGCAGCGGCTCATGAGTGCCGATACCCCCGAAAAGTAATTCACTCACTGAGGTTATTATTTTTGTTAAATAAATTTCTATTACTGGGTTTTTCCCTTACTCTGGCGGCGGCTTGCGCATCCTATCGCTCAGAGGAAGTGAGGGGAAACTCCGAAGCACAGACAGCGACCACCCCATCCGTTACTGGTGACGTTCAGGCAAGGATGCCAGACGGCGAGGTAACGGCTAGTACGCAAGACGAAGGGGTCATTCAGTCCGGTAACTTTATTGCTGGGGAGTATGCTACCTCTGGAGTAGCCAGAATTCTAAGGGATTCGGGGCAGTTGATTCTGGAATTGGATCAAAGCTTTCAAACCTCCCCTATGGGGCCTAATTTAGTTGTTGTCCTCCACCGAGCCAATGACGTTATTAGTTAGTTAGTTCAGCACAGCCTCCTGCGTTCCCACTTCAAGAAGGAGATTATGTTGTTTTGGCGGCGCTTCAATCCTTTAGCGGACAGCAAAGATACCCTATTCCAGACACGGTCAATTTAGACAACTACCGATCAGTCGCCATTTGGTGCCGACGGTTTAATGCGACATTTGGGGCTGCGACCCTTCAGTAGCAGGCATCACCCACTTTGGCATCAGGGGGGCGGTATTACCTGAAGTATTAAGCGGTATTACCTGAAGTATTAAAAAGTATTACCCAGAGTTGAGCCGCTCAAGGGGCGTTAGCGTAGGATCAACCACTTTTTGACCCCGCCCCGGAAAGCGAATGGCCAAGGAGACGCTGCGCCCCATCCTAAAAATATGACTCACTTCTCCGGCACCGTACAGGGGATGGACTAGGCGATCGCCCACGCGCCATTGCTCGTTTCCTTGGGATGTGCGGGGGGCAGATCGCTGCGGACGGGGAGCCGTTTTGCGCCGCAGCACCGTACCGGCCAGCAGTTCTGGCGGCAGTTCGCTGAGGAATTGCGAGGGAATGGCATCTTCGCTTCTGCCGTAGAGGCGACGGCTTTGGGCAAAGTTGAGAAACAGTTGCTCTTGGGCGCGGGTAATTCCCACGTAGCAGAGGCGGCGCTCCTCTTCAAGGGCAAGGGGATCGTTCAGGCTACGGTAATTCGGAAATAGCCCCTGCTCTAAACCCACTAAAAACACCACCGGAAACTCTAAGCCTTTCGCCGCGTGCAGTGTCATTAAGGACACCACCCCTGCCTCGGAATCCACCGTATCCAAATCTGAGGCCAAGGCCGAACTGTTCAAAAATTCACTCAGGGTTGCGCCTTCATTTTCTTCGCTAAACTGCTGCGCTGCGTTCACCAGCTCGGCTAGGTTTTGCAGGCGGTCAAGGCTTTCATCGGTGCCGTCGTTTTCCAGTTCACGGCAGTAGCCTGTCTCCTCAATCACGGCCTTCACCAGTTCCGGCAAGCCAATATCATCCACAAGGGTGCGCAATTGTTGCACCAAGGCCACAAACTGTTGCAGTGCCCGACTGGCACGCCCCGCTAAGGGCACCATAGATTCCGGATCACTAATAAGTTCCCAAAGGGGTAGCCCCAAGGTTTGGGCGGCTTCGCTGAGGCGCTCAAGGGTGGTTTTGCCAATGCCCCGTCGCGGTACGTTAATAATGCGCCGCAGGCTGATGGTATCTTGGGGGTTTTGCAGCAGCCGTAGGTAGGCCAAGATGTCTTTGATTTCTTTGCGATCGTAGAACTTGAGGCCACCGACAACGGTATAGGGAATATTAGCGCGCACTAAGGCGTCTTCAAAGGGACGGGATTGGGCATTGGTGCGGTACAAAATGGCAAAGCGTCCCCAGTCGGGTTCGAGGCGATCGCCACTGAGGGCTTTAATTTTCTGAGCCACAAAATAGGCTTCATCGGTTTCAGTGGCATGGCACTGACAGTAAATGGGCTGACCGGCACCTTTGGTGGGGCGGAGCACCTTATCAATACGCTCGCTATTGTGCGCAATCAGGTGGTTGGCCGCCTCAAGGATATTGGCCACGGAGCGATAATTTTCTTCTAACTTAATCAGGGTGCGGCTGTCATCGTCCGCCAAGCCATCGCCAAAATCCCGCTGAAAGTTCATCAGAATCCTAAAATCGGCACAGCGGAAGGAGTAAATCGACTGATCCACATCCCCGACCACAAAGACGGAGCGCTCCTGCCAATTTTGGAAACGCTGGGGTGGGGTGCCATTGGTCACTAAAAGGCGAATGAGGTCGTACTGGGTTTGGTTGGTGTCTTGGTACTCGTCCACCAAGATGTGCTGAAACTGCTGATGCCATCGCTCGCGAATGGGGGCTTGCTGCTGGAAAAGACGCACCGTCAGCAAAATCAGATCATCAAAATCGAGGGCATTGTTGCGAGCCAGTGCTGCTTCATAGCGTCGATACACTTCGGCGGCGGTGCGGGCGGCGGGCGATCGCTGCTGCTCCAGTTGCTCCGGCGTTAACCCCTGATTTTTGGCATGGCTAATTTTGTAGCGAATGCCCCGCGGATCATGGCGGCGCTCATCTAAATTCAACTCACCGATGACAATTTCTTTGATTAACATTTGAACATCGGACTCGTCAAAAATCGTGAAATTGCGGGTCCAGCGATAACCCCGGGGGTGCTCGTAGGCTTCGATTTCAAGGCGCAGCAACCGCGCACAAACGCTGTGGAATGTACCAAGCCAGAGGGGTTTGGTATAGGTGTGGTAAACCTGCGATCGCAACCGTTTTTGCTCAAGGGGCGATAAGTCCGGCCAATCCCGTTGGTACAGTTCGGCGGCCACCTGCTGAGCAAAAAGGTGCTCTAGGCGCTCCTTCATTTCACGGGCGGCCTTATTTGTAAACGTCACCGCCAGAATATGGGCAGGATTCACCTGATGCTGTTGAATTAAATGGGCAATCCGATAGGTGAGGGTGCGGGTTTTGCCCGAGCCTGCCCCCGCCACCACCAGCATTGGACCGCAGTAGTGCTGCACCGCCTGTTGCTGGGAGGGGTTCAACCCCGCTAAGAAATCGCTTGTCATGGGCTGCTTCTTGTGCGCTCCAGTCTATATCATAGTTCCTTTGTTTTCCTCACCGTTAAGGGAATAGTGGAGATAGACCTCATTCCCCACCGGTAATGCCTTCAGCAACTGCATTGGCGGTAAGTTACACGCGGCGAGAGGCATGAGGCTCGGGGCGGCAGTTCCTAGCAAGAGGGGGCACAGGGTTAACCATAGCTCATCAATGGCCTGCACCTGCAGCAGGGAGGCAAACAGGTGGCCACCCCCCAAGACCGCAAGGTGCTGAATCCCGATCGCCACCATTTGGTCAAAGACTGCCTGCCAACGCCAAGGGGGGGGATCATCGGCATACCAGCAATAGTCAAAGTGGCCAGACCCCCGCCAGCGATCGCCACCCGCCGTGGTGGTCACGAGGGCACGGGGAATCGGCTGACGAAAAAACGGCAGCGACGCATCCAGATCGCCACTGGCCGAGCAGACAATTTGTAACGGTTGGGAGGGACGACCCGCCCTGAGGCGCGCTTCAATTAACGCGGGGGATTGCAGCCGCATTGCTGTGCCGCCCAAGCGGAGAGTGGTTGCCCCAAATAAGACCGCATCCGCTTGCGCTACCTGTTCCTCTAGGTGCTGGAAGTCGTAGGCGGAGGCAATCCGCTCCCCTTTCGCCTCGGCTCGCGCTAGCTTGCCATCCAAACTGACCGCAAGGATGGCGGTTATCTGTGGTCGCTGTGGAGAACGGGAGAAGCAGCTCAATGGCTCATGACTTTTTCAGGGACTCCTTCATTCAGCAATTCTAGCCGCTGCTGGGTAACCGGATCATTGGGAAAAAAATTATCGTCCCCTTCCTGAACCAGTAACTCGGTGCAGGGAATGGTGTCGGAGAGAATGGCACTGGCCATCATGCCGCTGTGAACTTCCAGTTGACCTTGGCGGGGGCACTCAAAGACCAGCCGCTGACCCGGAAAAACCACCCGTTCAAAATACCAATTGGCAATATTCGTAATTCGCACCACCTGTATTTTGCTGGTGGCGTTGACATAGCAGCAAAGGATGCGATCGCAACTATCGTGGGGCACGGGATCAAATATCTGTGGCATACGGCAATGATGTTTTTTATAGAAGACTCTTTACTCTGCTTAGCCTAACACTGGATTTTTGATACGGTTGTAAACTCAACTACAAGATTAGTCATTGATCCCCTCCTTGTTTCGCCCTGATCTCGCCAGCATCATCCCTGGAATGTGCTACAACGTGAACAGATGCAACAATTTTTTAAGAATTTATCCCAACCATAGATCTTTGCCCCAATGACTCCCCGTGTTTTATACGTTCGCCTGCCGTGCAACCCGATCTTTCCGGTTGGTGTGGTGTATTTAGCGGACTATATCCACAAGCAACTGCCCCACCTCGAGCAGCGCATTTTTGATCTAGGGACGGGTCCCCCCCTCGATTTCCGAGCGGCACTGAGTCGCTGTATTGATGAGTTCCGCCCCACGCACCTTGTGTTTTCATGGCGGGATATTCAAATTTACGCGCCGGTGGGTGGGCGCGGTGGCAATCCGCTGCAACATGCCTTTGAGGTCTATTATGCCCGCAATCCCTTGCTCAAGCTGCGGGGGGCGATCGGTGGACTGCGGGTGATGCGTGCCTACTACGGTGAACTGTGGCGCAATCTTGGTTTAATTCGCTTAGGGCTGCACCATGCCAAACGCCACCATCCCGAGGTGACCACCATTGTGGGCGGCGGTGCCGTGAGTGTGTTTTACGAGCAACTGGGGCACCAATTACCCCGCGGCACGATTATTTCGGTGGGGGAAGGGGAAAGCCTCCTGCACAAGGTCCTCACCGGCCAATCGATTCAGGGGGAGCGCTGCTACATTGCCGGGGTAGAAACGCCTCGCGATCGCCTCATTCACGAGTGGCCCAGCCCCATTGAAAAAACCGCCTGTAATTACCGCTACATTGAGCAAATTTGGCCAGAATTTGAGTACTACCTGCAGGGGGGCGACTTTTACATTGGTGTGCAGACGAAGCGGGGCTGCCCCCACAACTGCTGCTACTGCGTCTATACCGTTGTTGAAGGCAAACAGGTGCGCATTAATCCGGCGCAAGAGGTGGTGGCCGAAATGCGCCAACTCTACGATCGCGGCGTGCGCAATTTTTGGTTTACCGATGCCCAGTTTATTCCCGCCCGCAAGTTTATTCCCGATGCCGTTGCCCTCCTGCGGGAAATTCTGGCAGCCGGCATGAGGGATATTCACTGGGCCGCCTATATTCGCGCCGATAACCTCACCCCCGAACTCTGTGACCTGATGGTGCAAACGGGGATGAACTACTTTGAGATTGGCATTACCAGCGGCTCGCAGGAATTAGTGCGGAAAATGCGCATGGGCTATAACCTGCGTACCGTTTTGCAGAACTGTCGCGATCTGAAGGCGGCGGGGTTTCAGGATCTGGTGTCTGTGAACTATTCCTTTAACGTCATTGACGAGCGCCCCGAGACCATTGCCCAAACCATTGCTTATCACCGCGAACTCGAGCAGATTTTTGGCGCCGATAAGGTGGAGCCTGCCATCTTTTTTATTGGTCTGCAACCCCACACCCACCTTGAGGAATACGCGCTGCAACAGGGCATCCTGCGTCCGGGGTACAATCCGATGAGCTTAATGCCGTGGACGGCTAAAAAGTTACTCTGGAACCCGGAACCCATGGGCAGCATCTTTGGCGAAGTCTGCCTAGCAGCATGGCGCGAGAACCCCAACGACTTTGGCCGCACAGTCATGGATTTACTGGAGGAGCGGTTTGGCCGTGCGCCCCTTGCGGCCGCCCTTTCAGCGCCCCTTGAACCCCAACAGATGGCGGTAGCGATCGCGCCGCGCTAAAAAAAAAAGGAGATAAAACGCCCATTCCCCCTTAGAATGTTTCCTAGATCATTTCTGGCAACAATGCGTTAGTAAATAGAGGAAGGGATCAGGTGGTTAGAGTCGCTATCAATGGTTTTGGGCGCATCGGTCGGAACTTCATGCGTTGCTGGTTACAGCGGAAAGCCAATAGCAAGCTGGATATTGTTGGCATCAATGATACCTCCGATCCCCGCACCAACGCCCACTTACTCAAATATGACTCGATGCTGGGCATTTTCCATGATGCCGAGATCAGCGCCGATGACGACTGTATTTATGCCGATGGACAGGCGGTGAAGTGCGTCTCCGATCGCAATCCGGAAAATTTGCCTTGGAGTGCTTGGGATATTGACCTCGTTATTGAAGCAACAGGGGTCTTCACCAGCCGCGACGGTGCTAGCAAGCATATCAATGCCGGGGCTAAAAAGGTGCTCATTACCGCCCCCGGCAAAGGCAACGTCCCCACCTATGTCATTGGGGTCAACCATCACACCTACGATCCCAGTGAAACCATTGTCAGTAATGCCAGTTGTACCACCAACTGCTTGGCTCCCATTGTGAAAGTGCTGCACGAGCATTTTGGCATTCAGCAGGGGATGATGACCACCACCCACAGCTACACGGGTGATCAACGCCTCTTAGATGCCAGCCACCGGGATCTGCGGCGGGCGCGGGCGGCAGCCATGAACATTGTGCCCACCTCCACCGGAGCCGCCAAAGCCGTCGGGCTCGTGATTCCCGAATTACAAGGGAAACTCAATGGCATTGCCCTGCGGGTGCCCACTCCCAACGTGTCGGTGGTGGACTTTGTTGCCCAAGTGGAAACACCCACCATTGCCGAGCAGGTAAACCAAGTCCTTAAAGAAGCCTCGGAAACCACCATGAAGGGGATTATCCACTACAGTGACTTGGAGTTAGTGTCCTCTGACTATCGCGGCCACTCTGCCTCTTCCATTTTGGATGCGTCCCTGACCATGGTGATGGGAGGCAACCTCATTAAGGTCGTGGCTTGGTATGACAATGAGTGGGGCTATAGCCAGCGGGTTCTCGACCTTGCGGAGCACATGGCCGCTCACTGGGGCTAGGCTCTAAACGTTACTTACTGATTCGCAACGCAACATGCAAGACAAAGCAATGTTAATGATTCCGGGACCAACCCCTGTGCCGGAGTCGGTTCTTCTGTCCCTTGCCAAACACCCGATTGGCCATCGCAGTGGTGATTTTAGCCAAATTATGGCAGCGGTCACCGCAGGACTCCGGTGGCTACACCAAACGCAAAATGATGTCCTGATTTTGGCGGCCAGTGGTACCGGGGCTATGGAAGCGGGGATCATTAACTTCCTCAGTGCCGGCGATCGCGTCGTTGTCGGCTGCAACGGTAAATTTGGCGATCGCTGGGGCGAGGTCTGTGATGCCTACGGCTTAAAAACGGAGCGAATTAGTGCGCCGTGGGGACAGCCCCTCAACCCCGATGACTTTAAGGCGGTTCTTGAGGCCGACACCGCCAAAACCATCAAAGCAGTGATCGTGACCCACAGTGAAACCTCCACGGGGGTGATCAATGATCTCGAGGCCATCAACCGCCATGTGAAAGCCCACGGTCAGGCGCTCATCATTGTGGATGCGGTCACCAGCTTGGGGGCGGTGAGTGTGCCCATTGATGAGTGGGGGTTAGATGTGGTGGGTTCCGGCTCCCAAAAAGGGTATATGATCCCGCCCGGGCTGGCGTTTGTGAGTGTAAGTGCAAAGGCCTGGCAGGCGTACGAAACGGCCACCTTGCCGAAGTTTTATTTGGATCTGGGCAAGTACCGCAAAGATGCGGCCAAACATACCACCCCCTTTACCCCCCCTGTCAACCTCTTTTTTGCCCTGCACACCGCCTTGGAAATGATGCAGGCAGAGGGTTTGGCGGCTATTTTCAGTCGTCATCAGCGCTTAATGCAGGCCACCCGAGCGGCAATGAAGGCTCTCAACCTGCCCCTTTACGCTGCCGATAGCTGTGCTAGCCCCGCCATTACCGCCGTTGCCCCCCAGGGGGTGGAGGCTGAAAAAATCCGTAGCCTGATGAAGAAACGCTTTGACATTGCCCTTGCCGGTGGCCAAGATCAGCTTAAGGGACAGATTTTTCGGGTTGGTCACTTGGGCTTTGTGGGCGATCGCGACATTCTCGCAGCAGTGAGTGCCCTTGAAGCGGTGCTCAGTGAGTTGGGCTACGAGAACTTTACCCCCGGGGCGGGGGTCGCCGCAGCCAGTCGCGTGTTTGCCACGGCCTAACCCGATGAAACCGTGGCTGGAGCCAGCGGCAGTGCGCCAAGCGCGGCGATTGTGTGCCAGTTTTGCCCACTGGACGGGGCGATCGCTCCTGCCAACAGCGGCCACCGATGATCTAACGTTGGCGGATCAGTTGTTCCACTGGCCATCCCCAGTGCTTTCCCATGGGAGCCAAGCGGATCCCATTTTTAACTATGGGAATCAAGCGGCTCTCACCCTCTGGGAACTCTCTTGGTCAGAATGGGTGCAGATGCCCTCACGACTCACGGCAGAACCGATGGCCCAAGCCGAGCGAGCCGCCCTACTGGCACAAGCCGCCCGCCAAGGCTACGCCAATAACTACAGCGGTGTGCGTATCTCCCGCTCCGGTCGCCGCTTTCAGATTTGGAATGCATGGATTTGGAGCGTGATTGACGAAGAGGGGCAGCCGATTGGCCAGGCGGCAACCTTTGATCACTGGAAGTTCTTGTAACATTGATCTAACTCACCGCTGAGGTGAAACAACAGGTGGCCGTTCAAGAACTCCCACCTGCTAAGGCGAGGTGGGAGAGTGGGGAGCCAGCCTCACTGAAACCTTGAATAGCCCATAGA
>OGCL01002158.1_pt1 | contig 14430 bp, 16 predicted proteins | sample 1570041 | NCBI WGS metagenome assembly OGCL01 (sample SAMN06266162, study PRJEB24511) | hot springs metagenome | isolation source: Hot spring water | place: South Africa: Limpopo | collected 2015-06-22
GCCGGTGCCGGGAATGACAAAGATCGGCGAGGGTTATCGCAAGCTGCTCGGTCTGTGCAGTCACGAATACTTCCACCTCTGGAACGTCAAACGCATCCAGCCGGCGGCCTTCCGCGCCAGCGATCTTAGCGCGGAGGCGCACACCACGCTGTTGTGGGCCTTCGAGGGCATTACCTCCTATTACGATGATCTTGCCCTGGTGCGCGCCGGCGTGATCGAGAGCGAGGACTATCTCAGCCTGCTGGCGCAAACCATCACCCGGGTCAGTCGCACACCGGGGCGGTTCAAGCAGAGCCTGGCGGACTCCAGCTTCGACGCCTGGACCAAGTTCTACAAACAAGACGAAAACGCCCCCAACGCCATCGTTAGCTACTATGCCAAGGGCGCCCTGGTGGCGCTGGCCCTCGACCTCAACATGCGGTTGCAAAGCGACGGTCGCTACAGTCTTGATGACCTGATGCGCGCGTTGTGGCGGCGCTATGGACGCAGTGGCGAAGGGGTGCCGGAGGACGGCATAGAACGGCTGGCCGCCCAGGTTACCGGCCTTGATCTGGGGGCCTTCTTCGATGCGGCGGTGCGAGGGACCGATGATTTGCCGCTCGCGGATTGGTTGCGGGCCTTCGGGGTGGGGATGCGATTGCGGGCGGCGCAGGGGGAAAAGGATCTTGGCGGTTATGTGGCGACCGCGGTGCCGACCCCGCCGCCAGCCGCCGCCCTGGGCGCGAAGGTGACGGCGGTGAACGGCGAGGTCAAGCTGTCCGCGGTGTTTGATCAGGGGGCGGCCCAGGCCGCTGGCCTGTCCGCCGGGGATCTGCTGGTGGCCATCGACGGTATTCGGGTGACCGCGCAGAACCTTGACCGGCTGGTGGCCGCCATCCCCCCGGGGCAGGCCGCCGAGGTACAGCTGTTTCGCCGCGATGAGCTGATGTGCCTGAAGCTCACCCCGCGCCCGGCCCCGGCGGATACCTGTGACCTTTGGTGGTTGGCGGACCCCGCGGACAGTCAGCGTAACCGGCTGCGCCAATGGTTGCACTTGGCCTAGGAAGGAGGCGGCAATGGCGGAAACCCTGGTGACCATCGTCCGTCGGCTGGCGGATGGGGAGTATTGTTCCGGCGAGGCGCTGGCGGAACTCTGCGGCATCAGCCGCGCCGCGGTATGGAAGCAGATCGAGCGGTTGCGGCAGCACTACGGGTTGCCGGTGGAGGCCAGTCAGGGCAAGGGTTATCGGCTCCCCTACCCGTTGGAACTGCTGGATGAAGACCGAATCCTCGCCGAACTCTCCCCCCAAGGCCGTTTTCTATTGCAACACCTGGAGCTGCTGTTCGAGGTGGATTCCACCAACCGCTATCTGACCGATGCCCGAGCGCAGGGGGCGCAGGGGGGGCAGGCCTGTTTTGCCGAATTCCAATCCGCCGGCCGCGGCCGTCGGGGGCGGCCCTGGGTATCCCCCCTGGCCGGCAATATCTACCTCTCCCTGCTTTGGGAGTACCCCTTAGGGCCGGCGCGCCTGAGCGGTTTGAGTTTGGTGGCCGGCTTGGCGGTGGCCCGAACCCTGCGGCGCTTCGGGGCGCGGCGGGTGGGCCTGAAGTGGCCCAACGATGTGTTGTGGCAGGGCCGGAAACTGGCCGGACTGTTGCTGGAGGTGCAGGGAGAGCAAGAGGGGCCGAGCCAGCTAGTGCTTGGGTTGGGGGTCAACCTATGTATCCCCGCGGAGGCGGGCAGGGACATCGACCAGCCCTGGGTGGACCTGCGGGAGGTGCTTGGGGAGGCCGAACCCATCCCGCGCAATCTTTTGTGCGCCAAGTTGCTGGATGAGCTGCTCATCGCCCTGGCCCACTTCGAGGTGGAGGGCCTTGGCCCTCAACTGGAGGAGTGGCAGCACTACGATGTTTACTTCGGCCGCCCCATCACCCTGCGGCTGGGGGATCGCGAGGTCGCCGGGGTTCACCGCGGGATCGACCCCAGCGGCGCCTTGATCCTGCAAGACCAAGCGGGCGAGCAACGCCTCTACCACGGCGGCGAGGTGAGCCTGCGTGGCTGACCCACGCCCCTGCTGGCCGGTCTTGCTGTGCGACATCGGCAACACCCATTGCGACTGGGCGTTGGCGGGCCAGGCGGGGTGGATCGCGCGGGGACGCGCCCCCAGCGAGCGCATCGTCGAACTGTTCGCGCAGGATTGGCGACGGTTCGACGCCCCGTGCCGGATCCTGGCGGCCAATGTGGCGGGGAGTGAGGCGGCGCAGGCCCTGGCCCAGGGGTGTCGGGCCCTGTGGGGGCGGGCGCCCGAGTTTCTGCGCGCCCCGGCGCGCGGCCTGGGGGTGGTCAACGGCTATCGCCAGCCGGGACAACTCGGCATCGACCGCTGGCTGGCCCTAGTGGCTGCCGCCGGTCTTGGTAGCGAACCAGCCTGCGTGGTGGACTGCGGTAGCGCCATTACCATCGACCTGTTGGCGACCGAGGGGCGCCATCTAGGCGGGGTGATCCTGCCCGGCCTGGCGATGATGGAACGGGCCCTGCGCGCCGGAACCCGCATCCCTCCGTACACCCACAGAGGCGCGAGCGATCTCGCGGCCAAAGATACCGGCGCCGCCATTCATGCCGGCGCCCTGTTGGCGGCCGCCGCCGCGGTGGAACGCGCCACCGGGGAGCTGCGCCTTCGCGTCGGCGCCCGGGTGCGGTTGATGCTGACCGGCGGCGCCGCGCCTCAGCTCTTCGGGAGTCTGCGCGAGCCGTTTCAATATCAGCCCGATTTGGTGTTACAGGGGATGCTCCTTTATGCTTCACAGGCCAAACCGGTAGAGGCGGATTCATGATGAGGAGCCTGTTTTTCTTATTGTTGCTGACCAATATCGTCCTGTTCGGCTGGGGCTATCGGCGAGAGGGGGAGCCGGCCGGCCAGCAACTGCCGGCACCGCCTCCCATCGGCGAACTGCGCCTGCTTAACGAGCTTTCCGCTGCGGAGATGGCCCAGCTCCCCAAGCTGGCGGAGACGCCGCCACCCCCCGCGGTGGGGGCGGCGATCCTCGATGGGCCGCCGGCCCGCCCGGCCGATCACGTCGCCCCCCCGGAGTCCACCCCGGCAGCCCCGGCAGAACCGTCGGCCCCATCACCTGCCCAGCCCCAACCGGAGGCCCCGCCGTCCACCCTCGGCAGCCCGCCCCCGGCGGAACCGCGCGAGTTGGCCCCCGCGCCGCCGGAGGAGAAAAAGAGCGAGGCCGCAGCCAAGGAAAAGGAGGCCGTCCACAAACCCGCCACGGACAAGACCGCGGAACATAAGGGCGAGTCGAAGGCGGTCGTCCCCGAGGCAGCGCCGAAGGCCTCCACAGCCGCCAAGGTGGTGGAGGAGAAGCGTCGGGACAGCGAGCCGAGCGGGACGGTGGAGCGTGCTATCCCCAGCGGTTGCGGCGGTTTCGGTCCGATCAAGGAACGCAGCGGGCTTGCGGGCATCCTGGCCGATCTCATGCAATATGGCATCGCCGCCTCGGTGCAGGAGAGCAAGCAGGCGCAGGAGTTGTTCAGCCTGACCACCCCTACCATCCTTACCACGGTAGAGGCGCAGCGGGTGATGGCGCAGCTCCAGTCCAGAGGATTCCGTAGCCTCGCCTTGTTGCGAACCGACGACGGTCGCCAGTACATCTCCCTGGGCGACTATCCCAGCCGGGCCGAAGCCGAGCAGTATGCCGGCCGTATGCGGGGCGCCGGTTTTTCCGCCGAGGTGAAGGTGCGTCAGGAGGTGCGCAGCGAATTTTGGCTGGAATTCCCCTTGCAGGCCGGAATGGCCCCCGGCAGCGATGGTTGGAAGGCGCTGCGTGGCAAATATGGGGCGCTCGGGCCGCAGCAACTGGCCTGCGGCGGTCGCGGCGGTTAGACGCACTCCGGACAGAGAGAAAGGTAGAGGACGGCATCCTGTGGGCTAAAGCAGCAGGCGACGATATCCTCGAAGTCGGCGGCGGCCTCCCGCATGGCAGCAATGGCGATGGTCGCCGCCGCCTCCTTGGGGTAGCCATAGACGCCGGTACTGATGGCGGGGAAGGCGATGGAAGCCAGGCCATATTCCCGCGCCAGGGCGAAGGCATTGCGGTAGCAGGCGGCCAGCAACGCCGGTTCGCCGTGGCGGCCATCCCGATAGACCGGGCCCACCGTGTGGATCACCCAGCGGGCGGGCAACCGGAAGCCGGGCGTGATGCGCGCCTCGCCGGTGGGACAGCCGCCTAGGAGGCGGCAGGCCGCCAGCAGTTCCGGGCCGGCCGCCCGATGAATGGCGCCATCCACCCCGCCGCCGCCCAGCAGGCTGGGATTGGCCGCGTTGACGATGGCATCCAGTTTCAGTTGGGTGATGTCGCCGTGCAGGATGCGGATTCGACCCATTGCGGTCTCCCTAAGGTTAAGAGGTAACAGCGCATGTCCGAAGAGATCCTTGGCCTGATCCTGCTCGCCCTGCTGGTGGGTCTATGGATCAACGGCGCCCGCGCCCGCGAGCAGGCGGTGCGCCACTGCGGCCGCGCTTGCCGCGACCAGGGAGTGCAGTTTCTCGACGAGACCGTGGCCTTGGTCCGGCTCGGTCTGGTCTGGACCCGCCAGGGCCTGCGTTTGCGCCGCACCTACCGGTTCGATTTCAGCGTGCAGGGGGCGGAACGCCATAGCGGCGAGATCCGCATGGTGGGGACGCAACTGGAGCGCTTTAGCCTCGGCCTGCTGTTGGGCGAGACCGAGGTGATCCCCGCCCGCGAGCCGCCGGACCGCACCTGCCATTGATCAGAACCCCGGCCGGAACTGGACCTGCTGTAACCTCCCGCAGGTGAGGAGCCGGCGGGAGGTCTTCTTGAGGTTGAGGGGGTTACTTGACCACCTTGAGGTGGGGGCGGCCCCCCCGCGGCGGCCGGGGGGGCTCGGTATCGGCCTCGGCTGCGTCGGTCTGTGGCGCCTCGGTCTCCGTACCATACCCGGGCTCGTCCTGCGGGAACAGCATCCCCTGGCCATTCTCCCGGGCATACAGGGCCAGCACCGCCTCCACCGGCACGCGCACGTTCATGGCGCGGCCGCCGAAGCGGGCGCTGAAGGTGATGAAATCGTTGCCCAGATCCAGTCCCCGGATCGCGCTGGGACCCAGGTTGAGCAGGATTTGGCCGTCCTTGATGTATTGGGGCGGCACCGCGACCCCGCGCCGGTCGGTGGCGACCAGCAGCTGCGGGGTGGTGTCGTTGTCGAGCAGCCATTGGTAGATGGCGCGGATCAGGTAGGGGCGATTTGAGGTCATGCCTTAGGGGTACTCCCGCATTTCTTTTTCCAGGTCGCTCAAGCTGGCCCGGAAACCGGGCCGGGCGAAGATGCGTCTGGCGTAGTCGTGAATCGATTTGGCCTGGGATGGGATCTCCACCCCCAGCCGGGGCAGACGCCACAGCAGCGGGGCGATGGCGCAATCTACCAGGGTGATTTCGTCGTTGAGGAAGAAGGGCTTGGCGGCGAACAATCGGGCCGCGCCCAGCAGGCTCTCCTGCAACTCCTTGCGCGCCTTCGCCGCGCTCTTGCCGCCGCCGGCGATGGTTTCCAGGCGGCTGAACCAGTCCCGATCCACCCGATACAGAAACAGCCGGATGTTGGCCCGGCCGACCGGATCGATCGGCATCAGGGGCGGGTGGGGGAAGCGTTCGTCAAGGTACTCCATGATGATGCGCGACTCGTACAGGGTGAGGTCGCGATCCGCCAGGGTCGGCACGGTTCCGTAAGGGTTCAGTTCCAACAGCTCCGGCCCGGGGTTTTGGGCGTCCAGTTCCAGTACCTCCGCGGGGATGCCCTTCTCCTTTAGTACCATGCGCACCCGATGACAATAGGGACATCGGGGGCTCGAATAGAGGGTCATCACCGCTCGCTTGCTTGCCGTTGCCATCTCTCTGCTCCGCTAACCCAACCGGCCGGGGCCGCTGCAACAGGCGCCGGAAAGAAAAAGGGGCGCATCCCCTCGGGATGTGCGCCCCCTCATTTTACACCGCCTGGGGATTAGTGTACGTCTTTCCAGTATTCCTTCTTCAGCAGATAGGAGACCACCAGGAAGATCAGCAGGAAGCCGATGACGTACCAGCCGAGGGCCTTGCGCTCCAGTTGCACCGGCTCGCCCACATAGGAGAGAAAGGCGGTCAGGTCGCGCATGGCGGCGTCGAACTCCGGCGGCGTCAGCTTGCCGGGACGCTCCAGCTCGAACTTCTGGAACTCCTTCTTGCCGTCGATCTCCTTGAACACCGCCTTCTGCACCCCTTGCAGCTCCCACAGCACATGCGGCATGCCCACGTCGGGGAAGACGGTGTTATTGACGCCCCAGGGTTTGGCGGGATCGGCGTAGAAGCTGCGCAGATAGGTGTAAATCCAATCCACGCCCCGCGCGCGGGTGATCACGCTCAGGTCGGGCGGGGCCACGCCGAACCAGCGCTCGCCATCCTCGGGGTTGAGGGCGATGGTCATGGTGTCGCCGATTTTGTCGGTGGTGAACATCAGGTTCTGCTTCACCTCGTCCTCGGTCATGCCGAGGTCTTTGGCCATGCGGTTGTAGCGCTGATATTTGGCTGAATGGCAGTTCAGGCAGTAGTTGACGAACAACTTGGCCCCGCGTTGCAGAGAGGCCTGGTCGCTCAGGTCGATGTTCGCCTTGTCCAGATGAACTGCGCCGCCCGCGGCGAAGCCCAGGGCCGGCCCCATGGCCAGCAGAAATGCAACGATCAACTTTTTCATTGGGTCACCCTCTCCGGCTCGGGCTTGGTCTTGTCGATTTTGCTGTACCAAGGCATCAGCAAGAAGAACGCAAAGTACAGGGCCGTGCAGACCTGCGCCAACAGCGTCTTGCCGGGCGTGGCCGGCTGGGTGCCGAGGTAGCCCAGCACGATGAACACCACCACGAACATCCAGATCATGCCGCGGAAGATGGGGCCCTTGTAGCGCCAGGACTTCACCGGGCTGCGATCCAGCCAGGGCAGGAAGAAGAGCACCACGATGGAGGCGCCCATGGCGATCACGCCGGGGAAGGCCGAGCCGGCGATGGCGGGGACCGCGCGCAGAATGGCGTAGAACGGCGTGAAGTACCACACCGGGGCGATGTGATCCGGGGTCTTCAGCGGGTTGGCCGGTTCAAAGTTGGAATGCTCGATGAAGAAGCCTCCCATCTCCGGGGAGAAGAACAGCACCGCGCTGAACAGGATCAGGAAGCCCGCCACGCCCACGATGTCCTTTACGGAATAATAGGGGTGGAAGGGGATGCCGTCCGCCGGGGCGTCCGGGCTCCAGCGGTTGCCCTTGGGGCCTTTTTTGATTTCGATGCCGTCGGGGTTGTTGGAGCCCACCTTGTGCAGCGCCACGATATGCACGAACACCAGCGCCGCCAGCACGAAGGGGAGCAGGAAGTGGAGGGCGAAGAAACGGTTCAGGGTCACGTCGGAGATGACGTAGTCGCCGCGGATCCAGACGCCGAGATCGGGACCGATCACCGGCACCGCGCTGAACAGATTCACGATCACCTGGGCGCCCCAGTAGGACATCTGGCCCCAGGGGAGCAGGTAGCCGAAGAAGGCGGTGGCCATCATCGCCAGATAGATGATCACGCCGATGATCCACAAAAGCTCCCGCGGCTTGCGATAGGAGCCGTAGATCAGCCCGCGGAACATGTGCAGGTAGATGACGATGAAGAAGAAGGAGGCGCCGGTGGAGTGCATGTAGCGGATCAGCCAGCCCCACTCCACGTCGCGCATAATGTACTCGACGGAGCCGAACGCCAGGGTGGCGTCGGGCTTGTAGCTCATCGCCAGCCACAGGCCGGAGAGGATTTGGATGACCAGCACCAGCATGGCCAGGGAGCCGAAGTAATACCAGGAGTTAAAGTTCTTCGGCGCGTAGTATTGGGCCAGGTGCTCGTTCCACACCTTGGTCATGGGGTAGCGGTAGTCCACCCACTCCATAAAGTTTTTCATCATGCTCATCACGCAGTTCCTCCATCTTCACCCACCAGGATCAGCGTATCGCTGAGGTACTTGTGCGGCGGGATTTCGAGGTTTTTGGGGGCGGGCACGCCACTATAGACGCGGCCCGCCAAATCGAAGCGGGAGCCGTGACAGGCGCAGAAGAAGCCGCCCTTCCACTCCGGACCGAGATCCGCGGGGGCCACGTCGGGCCGGTAGGTGGGCGAACAGCCGAGGTGGGTGCAGATGCCGACCGCCACCAGGAATTGGGGTTTGATGGAGCGGTTGGGGTTCTTGCAATATTTCGGCTGTTGCGGAATCTCGGAGTTCGGGTCGGCGAGCACCGGCGTCAGGGTTTCCATGTCCTTGAGGTTTTCGTCGGTGCGATTGACCACCCACACCGGCTTGCCGCGCCACTTCACGCGTATCATCTGCCCTGGTTCGAGCTTGCCGATATCGGCCTCGACCGGAGCGCCCGCCGCCTTCGCCTTGGCGCTGGGGTTCCAGGCCTTGACGAAGGGGACCAACACATAGACGGTGCCCACGCCCGCGACCACCGAGGTCACGGCCGTGAGGAACCGCCTTTTTTTCAAATCCACGCCATCTGCACTCATTACATTTGACTCCCCGAGTAGGCTGGACAAAAGGACGCCGTTCTTGTTATGGCGACTGAAGAAACGTATCAGAATATTCTGATATAACCATCTTTATATAGAGAATAAATTGTCGTATAGTGGAGGTTTTACCGTCAAGGTCAAAATGGCAGCCTCGGCGATGTTCCTTCGCTCTGGTAATGGCGAAAATTGCGCAGCGCCGCTGCTATTTGGCATTTTCCCTCGGTCTGGTCCAAAGTCTCCCGCATGACCGGTGAACCCGCCAACCTCGAGCAGGCCCGCGCCCTGTTGCAGCGGGTGTTCGGCTACCCCGATTTCCGCCACCGGCAGGGGGAGATCGTCGAGACCCTGCTGCACGGCGGCGATGCCCTGGTGCTGATGCCCACCGGCGGCGGCAAGTCGCTCTGTTACCAAATCCCTGCCTTGCTGCGGCCGGGCGTCGGCCTAGTGGTGTCGCCGCTGATTGCGCTGATGCAGGATCAGGTGGACGCCCTGCGCCAGGTGGGCATCCGCGCCGCCTTCCTCAACTCTACCCTGGACGGGCGCGCCCGCTTCGAGACCGAAAACGCCCTGGTCCGCGGGGAGCTGGACCTGCTCTACGTGGCGCCGGAACGGCTGCTCACCGAGCGGATGCTGGAACTGCTCGCCCGCACCCAGGTGGCCCTGTTCGCCATCGACGAGGCCCATTGCGTATCCCAGTGGGGGCACGACTTCCGCAAGGAATATCAGCAGCTTTCGGTGCTGCACCAGCGCTTCCCGGAGATCCCGCGCATCGCCCTCACCGCCACCGCGGACGAGCGCACCCGTCAGGAGATCGTCGCCCAGCTCGACCTGCACCGTGCCCGCGTGTTCGTCCACAGTTTCGACCGCCCCAACATCCGCTACGCCATCGGCGAGGGGGCCAGCGGCCGCAACGAGTTGTGGCGCTTCATCCAGCGCGAGCACCCCAACGACGCGGGGATCGTCTATTGCCTGTCGCGCAAGAAGGTGGAGGAGACCGCCGACTGGCTCAGCGCCAAGGGTCGTGAGGCCCTGCCTTATCACGCCAAGTTGCCGGACGAGGTGCGCCGCCAGAACCAGGAGCGCTTCCTGCGCGAGGACGGCCTCATCATCGTGGCCACCATCGCCTTCGGCATGGGGATCGACAAGCCGGACGTGCGCTTCGTCGCCCACCTCAACCTGCCCAAGAGCATCGAGGCCTATTATCAGGAGACCGGTCGCGCCGGCCGCGACGGTCAGCCCGCCAACGCCTGGATGGCCTACGGGCTGCAAGACGTGCTCACCCTGCGCAAGATGGTGCAGGACTCCGACGCCGCGGAGCAGTTTAAGCGCATCGCCACCCACAAGCTGGAGGCGATGCTGGGGCTGTGCGAGCTGACCGGCTGCCGTCGCCAGGCGTTATTGGCCTATTTCGGCGAACAGCGGGCGGAGCCCTGCGGCAACTGCGACAACTGCCTAAGCCCACCGCAGACCTGGGACGCCACCGTCGCCGCGCAAAAGGCCCTGTCCTGCGTCTTTCGCACCGGCCAACGCTTCGGCGTCGGCTACCTCATCGCCGTGCTCCTTGGTAAGGCGGACGATCGCATCCGCCGCAACCGTCACGATCAGGTCTCCACCTTCGGCATCGGCAAGGATCTGAGCGAGGCGGAGTGGTTCGCCCTCTATCGCCAACTGATCGCCCGCGGCCTGCTCGACATTGACCCCGAGGGCCACGGCGCCCTGCGCCTCACCGAGCGCTGTCGTCCCTATCTGCGGGGGGAACAGCCCCTGCATCTGCGGCGGCGCCAGACGCCGGCCCCCAAGGAAAAGGACCAGGGCCGGCGCGGCAAAGGGGCGACGCGGCCCCAGGATGCCGGCCTGTTCGAGGCCCTGCGGCTGCTGCGCAGCCGGCTGGCCAGCGAGCAGAAGCTGCCCCCCTACGCCATCTTCCACGACGCCACCCTGCACGAACTGGTGCGCCGCCGCCCCAACACCCTCGACGGCTTGCGCCGCATCCTGGGACTCGGCGAGAGCAAGATCGCCCGCTACGGCCGGATGCTGCTCGACCTTCTCGGCAGCCAGCCGCTGCCGGAACTGCTCGACAACGACCTGAGCGAGACGGTGAACGAGACCCTGGCGCTGTACGCCCAGGGGCTGCGGCCGGAGGCCATCGCCCAGCGGCGGGAACTGAAGCCCTCCACCATCTACGGCCATCTGGCCGAGGCCATCGAGGCCGGCCTGCTGGAGGCGCGCGAGGTGGTGTCCCTGGGGCCGGAGGAGTACGCGGCCATCGTGCGCAAGATGGAAGAGCTGCACACCTGCGAGGAGGGGCGCTTCGCCCCCCTGTTCGAGGCCCTGGGACAGGCCTACGACTATGGCATCCTCAAGTGCGTGGCGGCGGCGGAGTGCGACGGAAGATGATCGGCATCCTTGGCGGCACCTTCGACCCCATCCACTTCGGCCACCTGCGCACCGGCCTGGAGGTGTGCGAGGCCCTGGGCCTGGAGCAACTGCGTCTGATCCCCCTGCGCGACCCGCCCCACCGCGACCAGCCGCTCTCCAGCGCGGCGCAGCGTCTCGCCATGGTGCGCGCCGCCGTGGCCACGGAGGCGCGCTTCCTGGTGGATGACCGGGAGTTGCGCCGGGAGGGCAAGTCCTACACCCTCTACACCCTGCAATCCCTGCGCCGGGAGTTGGGGGAACGCCCCCTTTGCCTGCTGCTGGGGGGCGACGCCTTTGCCGGCTTTCCGAGCTGGCATCGTCCGGAGCAGATCCTGGAGCAATGCCACCTGGTGGTGATGCGCCGCCCCGGCGAGGCCCCGCCCGATCTCTATCCGCAGCGGGTCACCGCAACCCCGGCGCGGCTGCGGGACGCCCCCGGCGGGCTCATTCTGTTCCAGGAGGTCACCCAGCTCGCCATCTCCGCCACCGCCATCCGCGAGCGGGTGCGCGCCGGCCGCTCGCCGCGTTATTTGCTGCCGGACTCGGTGCTGGAGATCATCGAGCGGGACTCCCTCTATCGTGAAAATTCGCGGGCGAGTTTTCCGTGACCCGTCTTCCCGCGGCGTTTCCGCCGCAATCACTAAAAATTCGCCTGCGAATTTTTATGGGAGGGCCACGCCGCACCCGCCCAGCCCGCAGTAGCCGTTGGGATTCTTGGCCAGATACTGCTGGTGGTACTCCTCGGCGAAGTAGAACTCCGGGGCCGGCAGGATCTCGGTGGTGATCGCCCCCAGGCCGCGCGCCTCCAAGGCCGCCTGATAGCGCGCCCGGCTCGCCTCGGCGGCCTCTCGTTGCGCCTCGCTGGTGCAATAGATGCCGGAGCGGTACTGGGTGCCCAGGTCGTTGCCCTGGCGCATCCCCTGGGTGGGGTCGTGGGACTCCCAAAACACCTTCAACAGATCGGAATAGGCGATGCGGGCCGGCTCGAATACCACCCGCACCACCTCGTTGTGACCGGTGCGGCCGCTGCACACCTCCTCATAGGTGGGATTGGGGGTGAAGCCGGCGGCGTAGCCCACCGCCGTGCAATAGACCCCAGGCAGGGACCAGAAACGCCGCTCCGCCCCCCAAAAGCAACCCATGCCGAACAGCGCCAGCTCGGTATGCGGCGGATAGGGCGGGGCGATGGCGTGGCCGTTGACGAAGTGGTGCGTCGGCAGCGGCATGCGCGTGGCACGCCCCGGCAACGCCTCCTCCGGCGTCGGCATCAGTGTCTTTTTGAGGTGGAAGAACATTCAATCCAGCGCCGGGCCGAGCACGAACTCCACCCGCCGGAAGCCCCGTTCCTCCAGGGCCTCGTAGATCGCCTCCATAGGACCTGCCGGATCCTCCTCCTCCAACTCGGCGATCACGCCGGTGGCGTGGCGGAACGCCTCCTGGGCGTCCAGATCCTCGGGGATGGCCACCAGCCGCACCTTGGCCGGGTTCTTACTGGGCAATATCATCAGCTTTTGCGTCATGGGGCGGTCTCCGGCATGGATTGGGCGGGTGGATCTGTTCCTCATTGTAGCCTGCCGGACGGCAAATTGCCCGGCCAGCAATACCAAGCTCGAAGACCTCGTTGATCTCTTCAAATTGGGAGTGGCTGCCGCGATCGGCCTGCATGGAGCCGCCGATCCGCGTTAAGCTATAGCCTCAGCGAACTGCCGAGGGCGACCACCATGGGGCCTGCGCAATCCACTGTCGAGCAAATGGGCCGCGTCGCCGAGCAGCGCGCGGAGGAGGGCTACTGCTGCGCCGAGGCGATGGTGGCCGCGGCGCTGGAGACCTATTGGCCGTCGCCGCCCCCGCTGGCCCATTTGGTGGCCGGGCTGTGCGGCGGGATGGGCAACCAGCAGGCCACCTGCGGCGTCTTCACCGGCGGCGCCGTGGCCATCGGCTTGGTGGCGGGCGGTCCCGCCGGCAAGGGACGCGATGCGCGCATCAAGGAGGCGACGGCCTGTCTATACCAGCGGCTGGCCCAGGAGGCGGGCGCCCAGCGCTGCGGGGAGATCCTGGATCGGATGGGGATGGCCAACTGGGACAAGCGGCTGTGCCGCCGCCTTACCCGGCGCGGCGCCGAACTGCTGGCGGAGGTTCTCTACGAGCAGGGGTGGTGCGCGCCAAACAACGAGAAAGTGCTGGGTGCTTAGGATGGCGTGCGGAGTGCTGAGCCCCCCGTGGGTTCCAAACCGGCGGGAGATTCTCCGCCCGGCCTCGGACACGTCTCTTGCCACTCAGCACCTAGCACTCCGCACTCCGTCCTCAGCGCTTCTTTATGCCTTCTCTGCCGCCGCCCGGATGCTGGCCAGGTTGATCGCCCCCAGGTACTCCGGTTTGGGGTCGGCGCTGCGGGTGAACTTCTTGAGGATACCCTCCAGGTTGGGGCGCTTCTCCGCCGGCCCTTCGCCGCTGCCGATGCCGCCGCCGAACTCAATGAACAGGTCCGCCTGGTCGTCGAGCAGGGTCTGCATACAGCCCACCCAGTTCACCGGGTGGAATAACTGGAAGAAGAGCCGCGCGCGGATGGCGTCGGCATCCGCCTCGTGATAGCCCCCGCTATAGTTCGACGGCACCCGGATGCTGGGGGCGTTGAAGGTCACCTGCCGCAACGCCTCGCGGAACAGCCGCGCCGCCTGCGCCATGTAATAGGTATGGAAGGCCCCCTCGGTCTTCAGCCGCACCGCCTTCTTCTTAGGGAAGCGTTCCGCCATCTCCGCCGCCAGGGCGTCCAGATCGGCGCCGGCGCCGCCCACCACGGTCTGATCCGGCAGGTTGAGCCCGGCGATCCCGCAGTAGTGACGATCCGCCAGCGGTCGCGCCTACCGGGGGTCGCAACGAACGGAGCCCCCTCCTGGGCCGCCTGGGTGTACAGCGCCTGCAAGGCGTCGCGCGTCTGACGGGTCAAGGCGCGAAAAGCCTGGCGGCGCTCGTCGAAAACCCGGTAAGCGGCCCGGGCCTCTTCACTCGCTGCCTGTGCCAGCCACAGGGTGCCGCCGATGCGCTCCACCGCCGTGGCAAAGGATTCGTTGAAGGCCGTGTCGCCGGCCACATACACCAGTTGGTGGGCCAGCTCATGGAAGATGAGCCGGGCCAGTTCCCCGTCCGGCAGGTGGATGAAGGTGTTGAGCAAAGGATCGCCGCCCAGCCAGTTGGTCCAGCCCAGGGTGGAATAGGCCGGCACCGGGTACACGCCCACGTCCCAACGGTCGGGCAAGCCGGCCGCAAAGGCCCGCGCGGCGGCTTCGTCGTAAAACCCCTTGTACCCCATGCAGCCGGCCACCGGAAAACACCAGCTGTGCAAGGCCAGCGCATGGGGCGGCGCGGCCACCACATTCCAGACCACGGCGCGGCGTTGCAGATCGGCGTAGCGGGTGTAGCTGGCATTGCGGGGCAGGTGCAGCACATCGGCGGC
>OGCL01002159.1_pt1 | contig 14410 bp, 11 predicted proteins | sample 1570041 | NCBI WGS metagenome assembly OGCL01 (sample SAMN06266162, study PRJEB24511) | hot springs metagenome | isolation source: Hot spring water | place: South Africa: Limpopo | collected 2015-06-22
CACGAAGCCGGTCGGCATCCGGATGTTTCTCGACTGACAGCACCTCGCCCACCACCACACGCTCGAATGGCGGTGCAGCAGGCTCAATCGCTTCGATCTCGATGCCGCGCAAACATGCCGCTGTATCTGTGGTAAAAAATGGATTGCCTGTGCCTGCAACAAACACGCACACGTCGCCATTTTTAAGATAACGAATCGCATCACGGCTGCTATACGACTCCACCATACCACCAATCGGCAAGGCCGACATCAGACGGGTTTTGATATTGCGGCGTTCTAACGCATCACGCATGGCCAGCCCGTTCATCACAGTGGCCAGCATACCCATCTGATCGCCAGTTACCCGACCCACTAGTCCGTCTTTTTGCAGTTGGCTGCCGCGATACAAATTACCACCACCGACCACGATACCGACTTGTACGCCCAAACCGACCAAATGTGCAATCGCCAAACTCATTTGATCCAACACGCTGGCATCAATGCCCATGTCTTTGTTACCGGACAACGCTTCGCCGGACAATTTCAGCAAAATACGCGAAAAGCGCGGGCTATTATGTTCAGGCATCACCTTCTCCAAAGTCGTTTGATTTAACACCGCAACCAATCCTACTACTGTTCCTGATCTGAATTTTGCTGTTACGCCTGAATCTCCAGCAGACGCGCATACAGGTCATATTCATCCGCATCAGTGATCTCAACCCGCAAACGCTGACCGGCTTGAATCTGGGTTTTATCAATATCTTCGACAAACACATTACCGTCGATCTCGGGCGCATCGGCATAAGAACGCGCAATCGCCACTGGATGCTCGTCGTCAAGCTCATCGACCAACACAGTCATGATCTGGCCGATTTTACGTTGTAGCTTGGCTGCCGAAATCGCTTGTTGGGTTTGCATAAACCGCTCATAGCGCTGCTGCTTGACTTCTTCCGGCACGTGATCAGGCAGTTCATTGGCCACTGCACCCTCAATCGCCGAATAGGTAAAACAACCGACCCGATCCAGCTGTGCCTCTTGCAGCCAGTCCAGCAGATACTGAAAGTCTTCTTCAGTTTCACCAGGGAAACCGACCACAAAGGTCGAACGAATCGCAATCTCAGGGCATTTTTCACGCCAGACGTTCAGCCGCTCTAGCGTATTCTCGCTGTGCGCGGGACGTTTCATCAACTTCAACACCCGCGGGCTGGCATGCTGAAATGGAATGTCCAAGTACGGCAGGATTTTGCCTTGCGCCATCAGATCAATCGCCGCATCCACATGCGGATATGGATAGACATAATGCAAACGCACCCACACGCCCAATTGACCCAATGCTTCACAGAGGTCTAAAAATTTGCTCTTGAGCGGCTGGCCGTTCCAGAAGTCCAACTTGTATTTCAAGTCTAAGCCATACGCCGAGGTGTCTTGCGAAATCACTAGCAGCTCTTTTACGCCAGATTTAACCAAGGCTTGCGCTTCATCCATCACGCTGCCAATCGGCCGCGACACCAGATCGCCGCGTAACGATGGAATAATACAAAAGGTACAGCGATGGTTACAGCCTTCGGAAATCTTCAGGTACGCATAATGCTTTGGGGTCAGCCGCACGCCTTGCGCCGGCACCAGATCAATATACGGATTGTGTGCCGGTGGCGCAGGCACATACTCATGCACCGCGCTCATTACTTCGTCATAGGCATGCGGGCCGGTGACTTTTAATACGCTGGGATGCATCGAGCGGATTTTTTCTTCGTGCTTGCCCAAGCAGCCGGTCACAATGACTTTGCCATTTTCGCTGATCGCTTCGCCAATCGCATCGAGTGACTCTTGTACCGCCGACTCGATAAACCCGCAGGTATTCACCACCACGACCTGTGCATCGGCATAGTCAGCGGCGACCTCATACCCCTCGAGCTTGAGTTGGGTCAAAATTCGCTCAGAATCGACCAATGCTTTGGGACAACCGAGCGAGACAAAACCGACTTTGGGCGAATTCATGGCAACAAACTCCAGCGAGACGGCGCGTATTGTATGCCGTTTGCCACAGGATGGATAGCCGCCGTTGCAGAATGTCAGTGCGGGCGTTGCGCGAGCCATGCAGCATAATCTGCAAGCGGCAGCGGTCTGGCATAAAAATAGCCTTGTGCTAAATCGCAGCCAAACTCAGCCAGCAACTGACTGATCTGCTGGGTTTCAACGCCTTCAGCCACCACCGAAAAGCCTAATGAATGCGCCAGCTCGATGGTTGAACGCACGATCATCATGTCATTTGGACTATCAATCATATGCTTAATAAAGCTTTGGTCAATTTTGAGTTCAGATACGGGGAGTTGCCGCACATACGATAGCGACGAATAACCCGTCCCATAATCATCAATCGCCAACGCCACGCCCATTTGTTTGAGTTGATTGAGGTTATCCAACACCGCAGGTGCTTCTTCCATCGCGCCACTCTCGGTGATTTCTAAGCACAAACGGGACGGCGGAATTTGTGCCGCCGCTAGACACTCACGCACATACAGATAAAACTGACTGTCCAGCAAATCACGCACCGAAATATTCACGGAAATGCGCACCGCATGCCCCTGCTCTGCCATTTTGGCCGCATCACGACAACCTTGCGCAATCACCCAGCGGGTCAACTCACGAATATCGCTGGTCTGCTCGGCAAATGGAATAAACTCGCTTGGCGGAATAAAACCGCGTTCAGGATGTTGCCAACGAATTAACGCCTCGGCTTGGTGAATGACGGGCTGATCACGCTGGGTTTGCGGCTGTAGGCAAATTTTCGGTTGAAAATACAGCATGAGTTGCTCACTGGCCAACGCGGCCTTAAGCTCGCCCAATAACGACAGATGCTCCGTCCGAAAACGCTGCCGTTCAGGGTTATAAATCCGGCAGCCCATCCGCTCCTCTTTGGCAATATACATCGCCTCATCGGCACAGCACATCAGATCAACCGCATTCTGCGCATGCATCGGGAAATGCGCGACGCCCAAACTCGCACGCACATCGAGTTGCCGCTCCGTCACCTGTAACGGCTGCTCAAACTGACGTTGCATGCGATCCACCAGTGCCGCCCAATCCGGCCGATCCATCGGCACCAGTGCTGCGAACTCATCCCCACCAAATCGCGCCAACACCGCATCTGGCACTGCAGCCAATAGCTCTACCAACTGATCAGAAAATGCAATCAGCACTTGATCGCCAAATGGATGACCTAACGTGTCATTAATCTGCTGAAAACGGTCAATATTAATTAAAATCGCAGTCATCGGTCGCTGCTGTGATAATAAAGTCTCAATACGGCGTAAAAAACCAACTCGATTGTATACGCCCGTCAGCGTGTCTTTTTCAGCCAAAGCCAATACGCGCTGCTCACGCTCATAAATCGCATCTTGCATATGATTGAGGCTGTTCGCCAACTCAGCCAACTCTAAGGTTTTCGGTGGGCTGATGCGGTATTGGTAGTGACCCTGCTGAATCTGCTGGGCAGCATTCACCAAGTCGTGCAGCGGTCGCGTCACCATACGCGCAATAATAAAACTTGCAACACCAATCAGCAAAAAACTCAGCAAGGCCAGTACCAGCATGATTTTGATTAAATCATAGAGTGGCGCGAAGATCCGACTCGACGGATACTGCAACAAAACCAACAATTGAGGGGATTTGGCTGGGTCGATCTGTGTTTCTGCTGTTATATGATTGGGCAACGCCATCAGACGGCTTTGATAGGCGATATTGGCCAGCTTGATCTGTTGAGTTTGCCACGAGACCGAGGATAGATCTGCACGAAGCTTGGCAGGTAGGCTACTTGCAACGACCACAGGCGTGCTTTGTTGCAGTACAAACGAGATGTCCATACCGACCCGCTCTTGTAAATCAAGTGCCACTTGATCATCCAGCGGATAGGCAACACTGAGCCAGCCTTTTGTCGGCTGATCGGGCTGGGCTACCGCAACCACCGCCACTGTGTACAACTGATCGCGCAATGCCACATGGGCAATCGCAACACCATCAAGGCGTGCCTGCGCCCAAACGGCAGACCACACCGGCTGTAACTGCTGATTGATGCTGGCATCGCCGACCAAGATCTGCTGTTGTACATCATAATAGGTCACAAATGACGCATGACGCCGCACCCGCATCTCTTCAAGCTGCTGGCGTAATACGGCGATATCACGCACATCAAGCTGACTCGCCGAACGCTGACTGCGCCGAATCACTCGCTCATCGAAATCACGAAAAACACGATCAAAAGTTTGTTCGGTTTGATTCAAGAGCGCCGTCGCTTGCCGCTCAAACACATGCAGACCAGCCACTGCAAGCACCGCCACACAAATCAAAACTGATAACGCGGCCAATAAGCTGAGTAGTAGTTTAATCCGCATCCGTAACAAAGGTAATTGTTGCATGCCGTTGCGCTCCGTCATCTCTAGGATGTTTGTGATGCAAGGTGTCCTTATTTTACCTAGCTTATCAGAAACTTAAGCAATTCTCTAAGCTATTTTTTAGGCTTGATGAGTCATGATTGGGCAATATATTGCACCAAAAAAGATCGCAAAAATAATTTTGCACCAATATAATGCATAAAATCATCTATCGCTTGTAGATTTTTGGCACTATAGCCGCGTGTACTCGACCAAAAAATCGCTGGACGAACATTTTTGCACCTTTTATGCACACACAAGGCAGAATTGGCGTGCGCTTTGCTTAGTCGAACTCACCGATCCACAGCAGATGGCTGTCAGGATGCACTGGAGATGACATTCGTGAAGGCCCGCCCACAGGCACATTACCCTCATTTAGTTGATCATATGTTGACCGCAGTCATGCAGGTCTCGCCAGACCTCACCATTGAATACATGAATCCCGCCTGTGAAGCCTTGCTGGAGCTCAGTCAGTTTCGAGCCACCGGACAGCCATTACTGTCCGTCTTGTATGAACACGACGGCAAATTTGATACCGAAGCCGCTGTGCTGCGCACCTTGCATACGGGACAACCCTACACACGACGTGAAGCCATGCTGCGGGTTGGGTTGAAAGATAAAGCGGTTGATTACAGTGTGTCGCTGATTATTGATGATCGGCCAGGCGCAATTGATCAACGCCTTTTGGTCGAGATTCAGCCGATTGACCGCTTGATTCGCATCAGCCGTGACGAGCATTTAGTACAACAACATCAAGTGGCACGCCAACTGATTCGCGGTGTTGCACACGAGATTAAAAATCCACTGGGTGGCATTCGTGGTGCGACTCAACTGCTGGCACGTAGCCTACCCGAAGGCAGTGTCAGCGAATACACCGACATCATTATTAGTGAGGTCGACCGCTTAAAACTACTCGCTGACACCATGCTTGGCTCACGGCAACTGCCCGAGATGAAAGCGGTGAATGTACATGAGCCGTTAGAACGTGTGCGCAGTCTTATTTTAAGCCAAACCGGCGGTAGCGTTGATGTGGTACGCGACTACGACTTGTCATTACCCGATATTTTGGCAGATCGAGACCAACTGATTCAGGTGTTGCTAAACATCAGCGTCAATGCGGTGCAAGCGATGACGGAAAATCCAAAAGCCATGCGCAAGCGACAGCCCAAACTGACGCTACGCACACGAATTCAACGCATGTTTACCATCAATGGCTCACTGAATCGCAGCGTGGTGCGGATCGATATCGAAGACAATGGGCCGGGCATTCCCGCCGATTTGGTTGAATCGGTGTTTTATCCGATGGTGACTGGCCGCGCCAGTGGCACAGGTCTCGGGCTGAGCATTGCACAAGACATTATTCATCAGCATCGGGGCTTACTGGAATGTCAATCCCAACCCGGCTGTACCATTTTTAGCCTTTATTTATTGTGGGAGTAACGCATGCCAAACGAAACCATCTGGGTGATTGACGATGATCGCGCCATGCGCTGGGTACTCGAAAAAACATTCAAAGAAGAAGGCTATAAAGTGGTCAGCTTTGAAGAAGGTCAAAGCGCACTAGATCGACTCGACAGCCAACAACCCGATGTGATTATTACCGACATCCGTATGCCCGGTATGGATGGACTCACTTTTTTATCTCAAGTCAAAATCAGCCATCCTGAGCTACCAGTGATCATCATGACCGCGCATTCGGATCTGGATTCGGCGGTATCCAGCTATCAAACGGGTGCGTTCGAATACCTGCCAAAACCGTTTGACATCGACGAAGCCCTGCTGCTGGTTGGTCGCGCCATTCAACACAACGCACGTCTACAAAACAGCGAAACCATGCGCGCGACACCGATGCGGGCAGTCGATATCATCGGTGAGTCACCGGCGATGCAAGAGGTGTTTCGGGCGATTGGCCGCTTGTCACAGTCGCATATCACCGTGTTGATCAATGGTGAATCCGGCACAGGCAAAGAGCTGGTCGCCCATGCACTACACCGGCATTCGCCACGCGCCAGCAAGCCGTTTATTGCACTGAACATGGCCGCCATCCCCAAAGACCTGATGGAAACCGAACTGTTCGGGCATGAAAAAGGCGCATTTACTGGTGCAAATTCGCAACGGCATGGCCGGTTTGAGCAGGCCAACGGCGGCACATTATTCCTTGACGAAATCGGGGATATGCCGTTTGAAACCCAGACCCGATTGCTGCGCGTATTGGCTGATGGTGAATTTTATCGGGTCGGTGGGCATATCCCTGTCAGGGTCGATGTACGCATTATCGCTGCTACCCATCAAGACCTCGAACGGCTAGTCGCAGACGGCAAATTCCGCGAAGATCTCTATCATCGTCTAAATGTGATTCGGATTCATATTCCGCGTTTGCGCGATCGTAGTGAAGACATTCCGATGCTGGCCGCACATTTTTTGGCCAGAGCGGGACGTGAGCTTTCCGTCGAACCCAAGATCCTGCGGCCTGATACCATTGCGGTCATGCAACAACTGCCATGGCAAGGCAATGTGCGCCAACTGGAAAACACCTGTCGCTGGCTCACTGTGATGGCCAGTGGCCGTGAGATTTTCCCCAATGACTTGCCGCCAGAGTTTCGTGTCAACCTTACACCATCTACCTCTGCCAGCAATCTGACAAACCAGCACGGCAGCCTGTCAATTGTGGCAGGTGCGGCAAGCGATGCAACGACTACCTTGTCAGCAGTGTCCACATCGACTCATGTTGCAACAGACTGGCAGAGCTTACTGGCCATCTGGGCAAAACAGCGTTTACAAAACGGCGATCAGCAAATTCTCAACCAAGCACTGCCCGCCTTTGAAAAAGTCATGATCGAAGTCGCTTTGGCACATAGTCAGGGCAAAAAACGCCTCGCCGCCGAGCTACTGGGCTGGGGACGTAATACCCTTACCCGTAAGCTGCGTGAACTGGGTATGAGTGATGGCGATGATGATGACGAGGTAGGCTAAGTGCGCAACCCTCTATACCTGCCTATCGCGCCATCTGGCATAAAAAAACCGCCTAATTTTTAGGCGGTTTTTTTTACAACGTCAACACATGAATTACGGCTGTGTTTTGGCTGGCACATGGGGGTAGCTTGCGCCGCCCATTTGCTCGGCGATACGCAGTACTTGGCAACTATAACCGACTTCGTTGTCATACCAAACATACAAGGTCGCGTGATTATTGGTCACGATGGTCGCTTGTGCATCGAAGATACCGGTCGAACGTGTACCAACAAAATCACTCGACACTACTTCAGTCGAGTTGGTGTATTCGATCTGACCTTGTAGGTTCGAGTGCAGCGAAATCTGCCGAATATATTCGTTGATTTCTTCGGCTGAACTGTTGGCCTTTAAGGTCAAATTCAAAATGGCCAAGCTGACATTCGGCGTCGGTACACGCACCGAGTTGCCGGTCAGCTTACCTTTCAATTGTGGCAAAGCCTTAGCAACGGCTTTGGCCGCACCGGTTTCGGTGATGACCATGTTTAAGGTTGCGGCACGGCCACGACGGTCAGCTGAGTGATAGTTATCAATCAGGTTTTGGTCGTTGGTAAACGAGTGGATGGTTTCGACGTGGCCGTTTTCAATGCCGTATTTTTCGTCGATGACTTTTAATACCGGCGTGATCGCATTGGTGGTGCAACTGGCAGCACTAATGATCTGGTCTGAATCCAGAATATCGGTATGGTTGACGCCATACACCACGTTTTTCATCTCGCCTTTACTTGGCGCAGTCAGCACCACACGCGAGATGCCGTTGCAGCCCAAGTGTACCGACAGGCCGTTCATGTCACGCCATTTGCCAGTATTGTCGATCAGCAATGCATCTTGAATCCCATATTGGCTGTAGTCGACATCGGCAGGGTTACTGGCGTAGATCACCTTGATATATTGACCGTTGGCAATAATCGCTTCGTTTTCTTCATCAATCGAAATCGTACCGGCAAAACTGCCATGTACCGAGTCGCGACGCAGCAATGACGCGCGTTTTGACAAATCGTTTTCGGATGATTTACGCACCACAATCGCACGCAATTGCAAGCCACGACCAATGCCGCTTTTTTCGACCAACAGACGCGCCAAGATCCGACCAATCCGGCCAAAACCATACAGCACTACGTCTTTTGGTGCAGTCGCGGGGCGTACCGCAATATTCGCCAACTCTTGATCAAGCACTTGTTCAGCGGTTTGACCACTTTCTTTCATCTGAATCGCGAGTTTACCCAGATCAATTTCACATGGGGGCAAGTTGTCACGTTGAGCCAATACATCAACCAAAGGCATGGTATCGACGACGGATAGCTCTACTGAAATCATCCGTGCGCGACGATGGGCTTTCAGGATTTGAATCACCGAGCGATTCACCAATGAACGATCATAGACGGTCAACACCACGTCTTTTTCACGATATAGTCTGCCGATAATCGCCAGCATGCGTTCAGCGGTTTCTTCACGGTTTTTCCAACGCCCCATGTGTTCTTGGGTTAGCGCAACGATGTTAGCTTGGCTCACAAACGTGTCCTCTCTGGGTCAGATGTCAGGTGTTGTGTGGTCAACAACCACCTTATAGGTGACTGATGTGGCCGATCAGATGGGATCGGCCAATTGAAGCGGCAGATTCTAGCAAAAACAAACCGATTCAGGTTTGAAAATTTGCTTTCCACTCGCTATATGGCATGCCGTACACCTGTTGACGTGCGTCTGCATCCTCAATATCGACGCCGTGCTGCGCAGCTTCCTCACGCAACCACTTAGACAAGCAATTACGACAAAAACCGGCGGTATTCATTAAGTCGATATTTTGCACGTCGGTACGCTGCTGCAAATGGCTGACTAAGCGCCGAAATGCGGCAGCTTCTACAGCCTGCTGCTGATCGCTACTGAGGTGTTGAAATTCGGTCATTGTTGACTCCAGTCGGTCGAATTAACGTGGGGTTTGGGTGGTGCGCTGTAGCTGGGTAATGTCAAAGCCCTGTTTGCGCGCGGCATCAACATACGCAAGGTAAGTTTGCTCATCAAGCTGTGGTTGGCGTGACAAAATCCACAAGTACTTACGGCTTGGACTACCGACCAGCACAGTTTGATATTGTGAGTCTAGCTTTAAAATCCAATAGTCACCCTCACCGACTGGCAGCCAGCGCAACCAAGTCGGCAAAAATGTGACTTTGAGTTGACTGTTGCTGGCATCGACTGCGTGCGCTTGGCCCACTGAGCCAATTTGCGCGCCATTGCTTTTGACACAACGATTATCGACTTTGACCGTGCCGTCGGGATTCAGGCTGTAGGTGGCCGTCACGTCACGAGCACAGTTGCGCTGGAAGAACATCGGAAAGCGCGCGATTTCGTACCACGTGCCTGCGTATTGCTGCAAATTCACTTTGGACACGCTGGTGACGGCTTGCTCACTGGCCTGTGCGGGGGTACTGATTAGGCCGCAGCTGAATGCAAGGGCTAACACGGTCGATTGAAGCTTGCTCATCATTTGCCTCACTGTTTAGAAGAAATTCTGATACACCAATATACCTGTTTTTTTGGTGGTGTTCAGTTTGCGCAACGTAGCAAATCACAGCAACAAAAAAGCCACGATCATGTTTATCGTGGCTTTTTAAATCATCAGAATACGATTTAGTCCATCTGACGGCCTTTGCTAGCGGCGATGCGTAGACGTAGACCATTCAGACGGATAAAGCCTTCTGCGTCTTTTTGGTTATACGCACCGGCATCGTCTTCAAAGGTCGCAATGTTGGCATCGAACAGTGAATCGACTGACTTACGACCCACCACGATGACGTTGCCTTTGTACAGTTTGACCCGTACCACACCATTCACCGACGCTTGTGACTCGTCGATCATGGTTTGTAGCATTTTGCGCTCTGGGCTCCACCAGTAACCGTTATAAATCAGGCTGGCGTATTTTGGCATCAGCTCGTCTTTGAGATGCGCGACTTCACGGTCTAGCGTGATCGACTCAATCGCACGGTGGGCTTTGAGCATAATCGTACCGGCTGGAGTTTCGTAGCAGCCGCGTGACTTCATGCCGACATATCGGTTTTCGACCAGATCCAAGCGACCGATACCGTGTTCGCCGCCGAGTTTATTGAGGATTTCCATCACTTCATGTGGCTTTTTGGCTTCGCCATCAATCGCCACGATGTCACCTTTTTCGTAGGTGAATTCCAGATACAGCGGCTGATCTGGGGCTTTTTCGGGGCTGACTGACCAGCGCCACATGTCTTCTTCTGGCTCCCAGAATGGATCTTCCAGACCGCCGCCCTCATAGGAAATATGCAGCAAGTTGGCATCCATCGAATACGGGGATTTTTTGCCAGCTTTAGCGTAATCAATCGGGATGTTGCGCTCGCGAGCGTATTCCATCAGGGTTTCACGCGAGGTCAGATCCCACTCACGCCACGGCGCGATACACTTGAGTTGCGGTGCTAACGCATACATGCCCAGCTCAAAACGCACTTGGTCGTTGCCCTTGCCGGTTGCACCATGACTGATCGCATCCGCACCTTCGGCTTTGGCGATTTCGACCAAACGCTTGGCGATCAGCGGCCGTGCAATCGACGTGCCCAGCAGATATTCACCTTCATAGATGGCATTGGCACGGAACATTGGGAACACGTAATCGCGGGCAAACTCTTCACGTAAGTCTTCGATGTGAATCGACTTCACGCCCATCGCTTCAGCTTTGGCACGGGCAGGCTCGACCTCTTCACCCTGACCCAAATCAGCAGTAAAGGTAATCACTTCAGCGTTATATTCATCTTTCAGCCACTGCAAAATGACTGAAGTATCAAGGCCGCCAGAATAGGCCAGCACAATTTTGCGAATTTCGGACATTGTCTCTTCCAAACCAATCAAAAACCGAGGCTATTCTACACCAAACAAGCGCACACGGTGACGCCCAAGTGCTTTTGCTTGGTACACCGCTGAGTCCGCTTGATGAATCAACTGATCAATGGTCAACGTCGCTTGCTTGGTGGGATACCAAGTTGCCACCCCAAAACTTGCGGTCACATGCGGTGCGGACGGTGAAGCACGATGCGGAATTTGCAATTGATCGACCGCCTGCAACATTTTTTCAGCGACTTGGCTAGCACCTTCTCGTGGGGTGTTCGGCAGCAATAAAATAAACTCCTCACCACCATAACGTGCTGCAAGATCCGCACTACGGCGCAAATACCGTTTAAATACCTCAGCGACTTTGACCAATGCATCATCGCCGTGTAAGTGACCATAGCTATCGTTGTAAGCTTTAAAATGATCAATATCAATAAATACAATCGACAGTGGCTCATTTGAATGCCGTGCTAGCTCCCACTCTTGAATCAGCACCTCATTAAAAAACCGCCGATTGGCCAGCCCTGTGACCGGATCTTCCCGTGATAACCGCGCAAACTCTTGGCTCATCGCGCGGCTTTTAACCTGATCTATCTCCAGTAAGCGCGCTTGCAAAAAACTCATGCGATCTTTACTGATCATCAAATGCGCCAGCAAAAAGCCAATCCCGTTACTGAACACCACTGCGTAAAAAAACATCACAAAATTAATCGGCGTCTGCATGCCATACAGCAGTAAAAACGACAGCCCGCCTGCCAAGGTACACACCGCTAGCATTTTTCTCGGTGGTACGCCGCTTAAAAAATACGCAAACATATAAATAAACACCACCATATAACCCGCTTGCTGCGCCAAAATCGGCTCAGAAAACTGCAAGGTCAATAGTGAGGTCGAAAATACCGCCCATGCGGTCAATGCTAAAACCAGCCGTTGATAATGCTTGGCTTGCTTGACCCACTGACTAATCGGCAATAATACTGACAAACACAACGCGCCATTGGCATAGGCATACAGCCAAAACATCAGATCATGCGCCCGATGTTCAGGTGCAGTCATCAGATACACTGTGGGCAATGTGGTCAAACCCAAGCCAATATAGCCAAACATCACGCCCAGATAAGCGTTTCGAATCATCGCCACCGAACGCTCGGCCAACGATTGCCAGAACCGCTGCTCAAGCTCAGGCGAAAAGGATTGCGTCAGCACAGCTTGTCTGCTGGCCAACACTTGCCGAATCATATGATCTTCAAGCAACAAATTACTTGGCAACGGTGTTTGAGTCTTCAAGCAAATTCCATCTGTCATTACATGTTGTGGTCATGCTCTTGTGATCGCTGCCGCATACTTGCGACGATACCGCAGACATGACTGTATAAATGTTAAGCATATCATATCTCTGCTGCTTGCTTATAGCGGCAACTGTTGTGATTGTTGAATCGTTACAGATTATCAGATCGACACTGTTTTACTCGGAGATTGCACCGCCAAATACCCACAGAGCCTGCACAAATTTGCTAAAGTGCCTGCCATCGTTCTTTAGACCGGAGATCAGGATGACTGACCTGAACACCCACCCGCTGATTGGCCAACGCTTTCGTGGGTTTTTACCTGTGGTGGTGGATGTTGAAACCGCAGGTTTTCATGCTGATACCGACGCTCTGCTCGAAATTGCCTGCGTCCCCATTTTATACAACGCTGATGGTCAGTTTGTGCAAGGCGAGGCACTGCATGCCCATCTGCAACCATTTGAGGGCGCACATTTGTGCCAGCGCTCGCTTAGCTTTACAGGGATTGATCCGTTTAACCCGATGCGCATGGCGATTGCCGAAGATGAAAAACCTGCACTCAAGCGTATGTTTAAAAAACTGATGGAGCTGCGCCGTCAGCAAGGCTGCAATCATTGTGTGTTGGTTGGGCACAATGCGCATTTTGATTTGGGTTTCTTAAAAGCGGCTGTTGAACGCACGCACACCAAAAACCAAAATCCGTTTCATAGTTTTTCGGTGTTCGATACCGTGACCTTATCAGCGATGGCGTATGGTCAAACCGTGTTGGCGCGTGCCTGTGAATCAGCAGGGATTGAGTTTTCCGGTAAAGAAGCGCATTCGGCACTATACGACACGCAAAAAACTGCCGAGCTGTTTTGTCACATCTTAAATGCCTATCCGATGCTCGCTGCTGCTGTCACGGGGGAACATGCGACTGATGAGATCGCCGAGGACAGCAGCAAAGATCTTGCCGAGTAAGTGTTTGAACATGACGATTTCGCTTTTTTGACAAAAAGCCGAATTTTAAGTTGACAGCCCAAGCGTATTCTCTATAATACGCCCACCTCATGACTCCCCATCGTCTAGAGGCCTAGGACACCGCCCTTTCACGGCGATAACCGGGGTTCGAATCCCCGTGGGGAGACCATATTAGACATGTTTAATTGACTCCGGTTAAACACATCGCAAAAAGCCCGCTCAGTTGAAGCGGGCTTTTTGTTGGCTGATTCAAATGATTTTGGGCTGCGTATGACGCATCCTGTCGCGGGTCTTGTATTGTCATAAGGTATCGGTATGGGATTGGCAATTGTATTGAGTCGTACGGATCACTCAACGGAAACTGATATTTATTTGGGCTCTACTACTGCGGTGATGCTAAATATATCCACTGTCGATTGCGATCAAATCCCGCTGCTCGAAAAATTGCTTGACGCTGCTGTTTCAGATCAACCCTTGTGGATTAGTGGTGTACAAATTTTAGAGTTTATGGTTGAGTTTGAGCGTGCTAATCAATTGATTGGCACTCCCGAAATGCATATTTTACGCGTTGCACAAGATAGATTAGTGGAATTTTTTCAAGTCAACGACAGCTTAGAGTGGCAACTCACGATTGTATAAGCAACATCAGGCCACATCTCAGCGACCTGACGTTTGTTCACGAGCGGTTATTGCTTGGCGCGTAAACGTCCAGAGGTTGGTTTCTTTTGCAGCATGGCTTTGATGTTACCTTTGATATATTTGGCAAACACCCACAGCGGCTTCAAATTTGGATTAGGCTGCTTGCCTTGTGCAATCGTCCGAAACTGCGCCGCGTACCAAATAATCTCCATCACGCCCATATCATCAAATGGCTTGATGCCGGTTTTAATTGGCTTGACC
>OGCL01002160.1_pt1 | contig 14379 bp, 13 predicted proteins | sample 1570041 | NCBI WGS metagenome assembly OGCL01 (sample SAMN06266162, study PRJEB24511) | hot springs metagenome | isolation source: Hot spring water | place: South Africa: Limpopo | collected 2015-06-22
AGGAAATGCAGCAGACGAAACTCGGTCGGCCCCAGATTCACCGGCTGACCGGCGGCCGTGACGCGATGCGTCGCCGGATCGAGACGCAGCGGACCACCGGGCCCCGGCACCTCGACGGCATCTTCGGTGGCCTGCGGCCGGTGGCGGCGCAGCACGGCCTGAATGCGCGCCAGAAGTTCGCGCGGGCTGAACGGCTTGGTGACATAGTCGTCGGCGCCGGTTTCCAACCCCTTGACCTTGTCCTGTTCGTCGCCGCGGGCAGTGAGCATGATGATTGACACATTGCGTGTGCGCGGGTCGCCGCGCAGCCGGCGGGCGAGATCCAGCCCGCTTTGGCCGGGCAGCATCCAGTCGAGCAGGATCATGTCCGGCAGCGCTGCCGACAGGCGCCGCGAAGCTTCTTCGGCATCGCCCACCGCGATCACTTCGTGACCGGCGCGCACCAGATTGGTGACGATCAGGGTTTGAATGGCCGGCTCGTCCTCGACGACCAGAATTTGCGCAGGCATGATGGCAACGATCAGTCAACACGGTAATCCAGACAGTCTATTGCGAAGTGTTGACATTTTTGTGACGCATCATGCCATTAGACTAACCCCTGCGTCGCGGCATCCGGTTGGACGGCTGGCGTGTGCCGTCGCCTTCTGCGCTATGATATCTTGCCCCCATCGGATACAGGCCGGTGGGCCGACGGCGCTCTTGGCCAGCCCCCTGGCCTCTTCCCCGTTAGCGAGGACGATCATGGCCGGTCTCGACCAACCCGCTCCCATGCCCACAGAAATCACGCTGCATCAGGCGTCGCGCGTGCTGGAAATCCATTTCGCCAATGGCCTGCACGCCTTGCTGCCGTGCGAGTACTTACGCGTCTTCTCGCCTTCGGCCGAGGTGCGCGGCCACGGTCCGGGCGAGGAAAAACTACAGACCGGCAAACGCAACGTGAACATCACTGCCATCGAACCAGTCGGCAATTACGCCATCAAACCGACTTTTTCCGATGGTCACGACAGCGGCATCTACTCCTGGAACACGCTCTACGATCTGGCCATCAATCAGGAATCGTACTGGCAGACCTATCTGGCCCGACTGGCCGCCGCCGGCGCCAGCCGCGACGTCGATGGTTCGACCCAGCCGCCGAAAAGCGGCTGTGGCAGCGGTGGTTGCAGCCGGTAAGCGACACGATGTCACAGAACACCCATTTTGGCTTCGAGACCGTGCCCGAGGAGGAAAAGGCGCGGCGCGTCGCCGGCGTCTTTTCGTCGGTGGCCAGCAAGTATGACCTGATGAACGATTTGATGTCCGCCGGCTTGCACCGGCTGTGGAAGGCGTTCACGGTGCAGGTAGCCGCCGTGCGGCCGGGCGAGCGCGTACTCGACGTTGCCGGCGGCACTGGCGATCTGGCCGCGGCCTTCGCCCGTCGGGCCGGCGCCAGCGGCGAAGTCTGGCTGACCGACATCAACGGCCCGATGCTCGCACGTGGCCGCGACCGTCTTCTCGACGAAGGGCTGCTGCTGCCTCTCGCCCGCTGCGATGCCGAGAAGCTCCCCTTTCCGGCGAATCACTTCGATCTGGTCAGCGTCGCTTTCGGCCTGCGCAACATGACGCACAAGGAGCGGGCGCTGGCCGAGATGCGCCGCGTGCTCAAACCGGGCGGCCGCCTGCTGGTACTCGAGTTCTCGCGCGTCTGGCAGCCGCTGGCGCCGCTTTACGATCTTTATTCCTTCAAGGTGTTGCCCTGGCTGGGCGCACGCGTCGCGGGCGATGCCGACAGCTACCGCTACCTCGCCGAATCCATTCGCATGCATCCGGATCAGGCAACGCTCAAGGCGACGATGGAACTCGCCGGCCTCGGGCGCGTCGAATTCTGGAATTTGACGGCTGGCGTGGTGGCCTTACACCGCGGATACAAGTTGCAGGAGGATGCTCGATGAACTTTGTACGCATGCTGTTCGTTCCGGCGCTGGCGGTGACGCTGGCTTTTTCGTTCGGTGAAGCCGAAGCCAAGCGCCTCGGCGGTGGCAAGTCCACCGGCATGAGCCGTGACTCACAGGTCATGAAACGCGACGCGGCACCGGCCAGCCCGGCCACGCCGGCGCAGGCGGCGCCCACCGCCGCCGGCGCCAGCGCCGCCGCACCCGCTGCTGCCGCTGCAGCGCAAAAAGGCGGCATGAGCCGCTGGCTCGGCCCCATCGCCGGTCTGGCGGCTGGCATCGGCCTGGCGGCGATGTTGTCGCACTTCGGCCTGGGCGAAGGCTTCGCCACGCTGCTCATGTTGCTGCTGCTCGGCGTTGCCGCCTTCTTCGTCATCCGCCTGCTGATGAACCGGATGCGCCCAGCCCAGCCGGCGCCTGCCTACGCCGGCGGGCTGAGCGAGCGCCACGCCGACCGCCCTTTCACGCCAGCAATGCCAGCGTCCGCTGGCATCGGTCAGCCGGTCGACGCCCCAGCCGGCAGCAACATCCCTCCCGGTTTCGATGTCGAGGGTTTCCTGCGCCAGGCCAAACTGAATTTCCTCCGCCTGCAGGCCGCCAACGACAAGGGCGACATAGACGATCTGCGCCAGTTTCTCGCGCCCGAGCTGTTCGCCGAGGTGCGCATGCAGTATGAAGAACGCGGCCGGAAGGTGCAGAGCACCGACGTGCAGGCGCTCACCGCCAGCCTGCTCGATCTGAGCAGCGAAAACGACCGCTACATCGCCAGTGTGCGCTTCACCGGTCGCATTGTCGAGGACGGTGCGCCGGCGGAGCTGGACGAAGTCTGGCATCTCGTCAAACCAGTGGATGGGTCGTCCGGCTGGATCGTCGCCGGCATCCAGCAGTGGCAGTGAGTCCGGTGCAGAGATCCGCGGACGCGGATCCGCCCGCCGCTGGGCTCGCAGGAATGACGCTTCTCGACCGTGTTCCTCTCGCCGCGCTCAACCACTTGCTGGCGCAGGCCGGCTGGGCGCGGCAAAAGCTGCGCCCTTTCTCCGGTCGGCGGGCGGCGATCGTCGTCGCTACGCTGCGCCTCGATTTCGTCGTCGCTGCCGATGGCCTGCTCCAGCCCGCCAGTGAGACGCCGGCCGAGGTCGTGCTGCGCCTGCCGGTCGATGCGCCGCTCAGGCTGCCGCAGGGCAGCGAAGCGCTGTTCGCCGCCGCCCATGTCGAAGGGCCGGCCGATTTCGCCAGCGCGCTCGGTTTCGTCTTTCAGCACCTGGAATGGGATTACGAGGAAGACCTCGCCCGCCTCTTCGGCGACATCATTGCCCACCGCCTCGCCGGCGGCCTGCGCAGCTTGCTGCGCTGGCAACGCGAGGCGGCGCAGCGGCTGGTGGGCAATGTTGCCGAATACCTGACCGAAGAGCGGCCGCTGCTGCTCGCCCGTGCCGAATTCGACCGTTTCGGCGCCGAACTCGCCGCCTTCGATCACCGCCTGCGTCAGGCGGAAGCCCGGTTCGCCCGCCTGTCCGGGCGCATCGGCACCTGACGGGGTAGGCAGCGGAGCACGACCGTCGCGGCGTCGCCGCCGCCCGGTGAAGGCGAAAGTCAGCCCCGCCGGCACGGCGGGCGGCGCTCAGTCGCGCAGTTCGCGCCCGGTTAGCTTGAGAAAGACATCCTCGAGATTGGCCGGCCGGTGCAGCGTGCGCAGATCGGGCTTCCTCGCCAGATGTTCGAGCAGCGGTGCAGCATCATCGACGTAACAAAACGCCGTCTCACCGGAGATCTCGCAGCGCCGGGCATAATGGGCGGCATGCCCCCGGGCCCAGGCCGGCGCACCCTCACCATAGACCTCGACCACCTCGGGCTCGATCTGCGCCGCGATCAGCGCCCGCGGTGCGCCTTCGGCCTTGATGCGTCCAGCATCGACGATCGCCAGTCGATGGCACAAGCGCTCGGCCTCGTCCATGAAGTGCGTCGTCAGCAGAATGGTCTTGCCGCGCGCCAGCAACTGCTTCAGCCGGTCCCAGATCAAATGCCGCGCCTGTGGGTCGAGACCAGTGGTGGGCTCGTCGAGGATCAGCAATTGCGGATCGGCGACCAGCGCCCGCGCCAGCGTCAGGCGGCGCTTCATGCCGCCGGAGAGGGTGCGGATGGCGACATCCTCCTTGCCGGTAAGGCCGGCAAACTCGAGCAGTTCCGGCACCCGGCGGCGCATCTGGGCATCGCTGAGGCCGAAATAACGGCCAAAGACGATCAGGTTCTCGGCACAGCTGAAGTCCGGATCGAGATTGTCGAACTGCGGCACGACGCCGATCCGCGCCCTTGCCTCGCGGGCCCGCGCCGGCACCGGCTCGCCGGCCAGCTCGATCGTTCCCTCATCGGCCAGGGTCAGTCCGAGACAGCAGCGCAAGGTCGTCGTCTTGCCGGCACCATTGGGACCGAGCAGGCCGAAACATTCGCCCGCCTGCAGCGCGAACGACAGACCATCGACGACCGGCTGACCGCCGTAACGTTTTCTCAGCCCGTGCACGATGAGCGGGCTGGCTTCGGCCGATGCGACCACTTCAACCGCCGCACAGCGGCTGGCAGTGCTCGGCCACCAGCCGACGGATCAGATGCAGGCGGCGGTGGAAGAAGTGATCAGCGCCCGGAATCACCACCACCGGCAATTCCTGCGGCTCGGCCCAGGCGAGCACGTTGGCCAGCGGCACGGTGTCGTCATCGCTGCCGTGGATGACCAGCGTCGTCGGCGGCACCGGCGGCGTGTCATAAACACGGTGATCGACGATACGGCCGGCGGCGGTGCCGACCAGCACCAGGCGCGCTGGCGGCTGATTGGCGGCGATCAGCCGTTGCGTGAGCCGGGCGACGACATGGGCGCCGAACGAAAAACCGCCCAGCACCACCGGCAGAGCGCCAAAGTGCGCCTGCCCCCAGGCGAGAACGGCGTGTAGATCGTCGGTCTCGCCGGCACCGGCATCGTGTGTGCCTGCGCTTTGGCCGACGCCACGGAACTGCGGTCGCAGCGCAATGCAATGCAGGTCGCGGAAGGCACGCGCCAGCGTCGTTACCACCTTGTTGTCGGCCGTGCCGCCGAACAACGGATGCGGGTGGGCGACGAGCGCCAGCGCTACCGGCCGCTCGGCCAGATCGACGTAGAGCTCGATGTCGCCGGCCGGGCCGGGGATCAGTTCGTGCAAACGATTCATGGTGTCGATTGTAGTGCCGGAGGACCCGCTTCGCCTGCTCAGTCGTGGCGAATCGCCCGTCTTTCAGGGAAGGCGGCCGCCGGCGATCATGCGCTGATAAAGCACGAGCGGCGACAACCAGGTCAGCAGATCGTCAAATTCGTCGCCGGAACTGCCGGCCGGTGACGGCGGACGGCTGACGAACAGCCGGTCGGCAGCGACGCGGGTATCGACCGGGTTGGGATTGTGCTTTTCATCAGCGCCACGGCCGCCGCGCACACCGTTGGCGCCATGCGACCAGAGTACGGCGACGGCGTTGCTCGCCAGCAACGTATTGCTGGCGCAATCGGCATTGGCCATGCCGGTGGCGGTGGCACCGCTGGCGCTGGCGCAGATGCGCAACTCTGGCGCCAGTCCGCCCAGCCCGACATCTTTCATGCCCCCGGCTCCAGCATCGCGCGTGAAGGCGATGCTGCCCGGCGCACTGCCCGCCGTGACGGCATAGCGCACGCGCTGGCCCCAGCCATCGAGCAGATAACCCTGGGCATCGACCGGCTGCAGCGCCAGCGTCACCGCCGGCACGAAACCGTCGTACGGCTGGACGCAATCGCTGGCCCCGACCGTACCGACATAGGCTTCCTGACCGTTGCTGATATTGCTGGCCGGGCAGGGCAGGCGGCCCTGGGCCAGCGCGAAACCGATCAGCGCCTCCTCGGCGCGCGTCAGCGTCGCTTGCGTCTGCTGCGCCCGGCGGGCGTCCTGCTGCGCGCCGAGCGGCATGAGCATGCCGCCGACCAGCAGGGCAACGATGGCCAGCACGACGGCCAGTTCGACCAGCGAAAAACCGCGCCGCCGACCGGACCCACCTGCCATCGCTGCCCGGGCAGCGACGCGCAACGGCCCTCTGAAAGGCCGCCCCGAGTTTTGCTGCCCTTCGTGTATCCGATCGTCATGCCCCTCGCGGGGCAGAACGAGTGCAGCGCCCTCCTTGGGGCGGCCTCTCCCGCAGGACGAGCGGCCAGCAGCAGCGAATGGCGCCACCTTTGGCCTCTCTCTTTACTTCAGACCGAGGGCCTCGGCCAAAATGGCCTGCAAGGCTTTTTCATCGCTGCGCGTGTAATCCTTCTGCAGGCTGTCGCTGACCAGCGCGCGCGCCGCGCTGGTCAATTTGGCATTGAGCAGGCCGAGGAAAGCCGGCGAAGCGATCAAGACGATGCGTCGGCAAGCGCCGGAGGTACGACCCTGTTCCAAAACGCCGGCCAGCTTGGCGGCGAAGGCCTCGGCTTGCTGATCGTGCGGATCGCTCGCCGGCACGAAGGTCCCGTTGCCTAGACCATGCCCCGGTCGGTCGGCGACCAGCTCTCTGCCCTTCATGCGGCTTTCCGGATGGTCGAACTCTCTGTCCAGACGCAACGAGCGGCGCGGGTCCTCGCTCACGAACAGGCGCGCCGTGCTGGCGTTGGCAACCAGTACCCAGGTGCTTTCCATGACAGATCTCCTTGCGGGTGAAGAGTGATATCCAGCGTAGCGCATTGGCCGGCGCGGCGTGACCGTCGGCATTCCACCAGCGAAGGGCAGGCCGCCTTCAGGCAGAACCGTCGTACAGTGCGGCATGACGCTGGCGCAGTTTTGCCCACTTCGGGGCGATGACGGAACGGCAATAGGGCCGATCGGGGTGGCGGGCGAAATAATTCTGGTGCTCGTCCTCGGCCGGCCAGAAAGTCGTCGCCGGCACGAGTTCGGTGACGATCGGTGCCGGGTAAATGCCGGCAGCGTCGAGGGCGGCGATCATCGCCTGCGCCGTCTGGCGCTGCGCATCGTCGTGCCAGAAAATCAGCGAACGGTATTGCGGCCCGACATCATCGCCCTGACGATCGCGCGTCGTCGGATCGTGCAGCGCGAAGAACAGTTCCAGCAGGCGGACGTAATCGATCGCCGCGGCATCGAAAGTCAGCCGCACCGCCTCGGCGTGTCCGCTCGCACCGCGGCACACCGCCGCGTAATCGGGGTGAGCGAGATGACCGCCGCTATAGCCGCAGACGACTTCCGTGATGCCACGCACGCCGCGAAAGCAGGCATCGAGGCACCAGAAGCAGCCGCCGGCAAAGGTCGCCAGTGCCATCAGACTTCATCCCGTCCGGCACGCAGCGCGATCGGCCAGCGCACCGTCTGCCGCCCTTCGCCCCACAGCGGCGCCAGCCGCTCGCCCAGCAGCTGCGTCGGATCGCGGTTTTCGGCCTGCATCAGATTGCGCGTCGCGCTCCAGGTGCGCAGATAACCGAGGAAGTCGGCGAGCGTCCATTCGACTTCGATGACGAAGGGGGGCGTGGGCAATTCGGTGAAGGGAAAGGGCAACGTGCGATAGCCTTCGTCGACCCAGCGCCGTTCGGGCGGCCACCACGGTCCAAGCTCATCGCGGTAGAAGGTCTCGACGATGGGTTGCATCTCATCGCCGAGCGCCAGCAACTGGTAGGTCCACAGCGCCAGCACGCCGCCGGGTTTGAGCACACGTCGCACCTCGCGGTAAAAAGGCTCCAGATCGAACCAGTGCGCCGCCTGGGCAGCACAGACCAGATCGACGCTCGCCGCCGGCAATCCCGAGTCGTGGGCCGGTGCGACACGATAGTCGACGGCTGCATGGACCGGCGCCGCGGCGATCTGCCGCGCCGACAGATCGCTGGCACACACGCGCCGGAAGCGCTCGGCCAGCGGCAGACTGGCCTGTCCGTTGCCACAACCGACATCCCAGGCCAGATCATGCCCCGGACTGTGCGCCGCCAGCCAGTCGAACAGTGCCGCCGGATAAGCGGGACGGTAACGCGCATAGTCGGTCGCCACCGCTGCGAAAAGTCCCTCGTCGTTCATCATCCTTCGCCCCCAACGCCGTGCCAATGGGGCTGACTTTCGTGCGCCATCACGCCCCCTCGCGTTCGGCCAGACGGCGCAGCACCAGCGGGAAAGCGCCGGTCAGCCACAGCGCGATGGCGGTGACGATGAGCGCGATGCCCGCCGCCGTGCCGTCGCGCCACAGCGGATGCCACTCGGCCAGTACGCCGGCCAGTGCCAGCAGTCCGACGCCGAAACTCAGCGCGCCCAGGGCGGCGAAGACGAGGAAACTCCATGGCCAGTGACGCGGTTTCATCCTTTTCCTTCCAGTCCATGAAAGCATGAAATGCGTTCAGCATCAACCGGAGCACTGGCCGTCTCCGGCTCCAAGCATCGCTGTCAGCTTCTCGGCCGGCATCGGACGGGCGAGCAGAAAGCCCTGCAGCAGCAGATCGCCGCGCCGATCGAGCAGCGCTAGCTCACCGAGCTGTTCTTCATTCTCGACGCCTTCGGCGACCAGCGCCAGATCCAGGCTCTCGGCCAGAGCGACGATGGCGCGCACCACCGCGCTGTCGTTGGCGTCGCGCCCCAGACCATCGACGAAGGACTTGTCGATCTTCAGCACATCGACCGGCAGGCGCTTGAGATAGGCCAGCGAAGAGTAACCGGTGCCGAAATCGTCGATGGCCAGGCGGCAGCCGAGCGCTTTCAACCGGTCGAGCACTGCGCACGTCAGCTCGATGTCGCGCATCAGCACCGATTCGGTGATCTCCAGTTCGATCGCCTCACCGGGCAGAGCATGCTTCGTCAGGATGCTTGCCACTTCATCGACCAGTTCTTCGCGGAACTGCAGCGGCGAGACATTGACCGCCAGCGCAAAGTCAGGCCGATGGGCACGCCATTGCACCAGCTGCCGGCAGCCCTCATCCAGCGCCCATAGACCGAGCTCGCCGATCAGGCCCATGCGTTCGGCGATCGGCACGAAGCGCATGGGCGAAACGGGCCCGAGTTCGTCATCGCACCAGCGCAGCAACGCCTCGGCACCGGCCAGTTCACCGGCAACGGAGAACTTCGGCTGGTAATGCAGTTCGAGCGCCTGGTTGCGGATGGCCTCGCGCAGCGCGCTCTGCATGCGCAGCGCATCGATCGCATCGGCGGTCATTGAGCGGGTATAGAACTCGACCCGCCGGCGGCCGCGCTCCTTGGCACGCAACATCGCCGAGTCGGCGTTGCGCAGCAGCTGCTCGGCCGAATCGCCGTCCTGCGGATAGAGGGTGACGCCGATGCTGGCATTGGTCACGACGTCGAAGTCGCCAACATGGCAGGGCTGGGCGAGCCGGGCGATGATCTGGCGTGCCAACTGCTCGAGCTCGTGCCGGCCGCCGGCTTGACGCAGCAGCAGCGCGAACTCATCGCCACCGAGGCGGGCGACGACGTCCTGATCGGAAAGGATTTCGCGCAACCGGCGGCTCGCTTCGCGCAACAGTCCATCACCTGCCTGATGGCCGAGACTCTCGTTGACCGCCTTGAAGTCGTCGAGGTCGAGCATCAGCACGGCCAGTCGGCTGCCGTTTTCGCGTGCCGCGATCAGAGCATCGCGCGTCAGTTCCTGAAACGAGACGCGATTGGGCAAGCCGGTCAGCGTGTCGTGGTAGGCGAGATAGGCCACCCGCTCGCGGGCGGCATGGATTTCGGTGACATCGCTGGACAGCCCGACATAGTTCACCGTGCCATCGGGCGCGCGCACGCGATCGACGTGCAGCCACTGCACATAGAGTTCGCCGTTCTTGCGCCGATTGACCAGTTCGCCAGCCCAACTGCCGCGCTCGATCAGCGTGCGCCACATCTCGCGATAGAAATCGTCACCCAGCAGGCCGGACTTGAGCAGACGCGGGTTCTGGCCGATCAGTTCCTCGGCGGTATAGCCAGTGATGCGGCAGAAAGCTGGATTGATACGCCGGATGCAGCCCATTTCGTCGGTGATCACCAGCCCCTGCTCGCTGCCCTCGAAAAAATGACCGGCGATGGCCAGCTCGCGTGCATCGTCCAATCGTCGCCGCAGCGTCTCGAGATAGCGCAGCCCCAGCATGGCCGTGACAATGAGCAACAGCACGCCGACGACGGAAAGCAGGGCGCGGTAGCCGGCGGCGCGCCGCGCCTCCTCGGCGATCGCATGGCGCAGACGCTGCTCGATGCCATCGAGCACGGCCATCGGGCCGCCGTCGATCAAGCGCTGGGTCAGCGCATCGAGCACTGGCTGATGTTCGGCGATCAATTCAGCATGAGCCAGCAGCCGCCGCAATTCGCGCTGCTGCGTCGCCGGCAGGCCGATATCGAAACTGCTCAACCGCGTGATCTCGCGGCGCAGCGTGCCGGTCAATTCCTGTTCGCGCCCCAGCGCTTGCCGCAGACAGAGGTTGACCAGCAGCATCAACTCGCGCTGCCAATCGTGCTGGCTGACCGGCAACATCTCGATCAGCCGCAACGCATCGAACTGGAAATAGCGCAGCGAATTCTGCAGCACGGCATTGTGGAACTTGAAATCGTCCACCATTACGATCTGCAGGTCGAGCCGGTGGCGGTACTCGGCGATTTTTTCGGCCAGCGGGCCGCTGGCATTCGCCATCCAATCGCTGGCCGAAGCGGACAAATCGTTCTGCAGGCGGGCCAAGGCATCGTAATTGGCCGACAGGCCGTGGCGCAGGCGCACTACTTCCTCGCGTAGATGGGCCTGAAGATCCATCTCGCGCTGGACGGCAGCCAAATCGCGGCGCGGCACCTCGTTGCGCTCGATCGCGTTGGCTGCCAACCAAACCAGCAGACCACCGCCTAAAGTCACGGCAAACAGCGCCAGCGGCAGTTGCAGGGCCTTCGAGAAAAAGAGAGGCTGCTCCGGCCGGCCCTCGCGGGGCGAAACGGTCGTTGCGTGTCGTTCGGCGCCGGGTTTCATGGCTCCGGCAGCCGACCGGTCAAACTGTGCAGAAAGGCCACCAAGGCGGCGCGGTCATCGGCGGCCAGTTCGACACCGAGCTGAAAGCGGGCCATCAGATCGACGGCTTCTTCGAGCGAAGCCACCGAACCGTCGTGGAAATAGGGCGCGGTGAGCGCGACATTGCGCAGCGAAGGGACCTTGAACTTGTGCCGATCCTCGGCGCGACCGGTGACGTTGTAGCGACCGAGATCGATCTTCTTGACGGGCCGGTCGGTGAAGAAGTCACCCATCACGCCAAGATGGGCGAACAGGTTGCCGCCGATATTGACCCCCTGATGACAGGCGATGCAGCCCAGGCCCTGAAAGAGGTCATAACCTCGCCTTGCCTGAGTAGACAGTGCCCCTGTCTCACCGGACAGGAAGCGATCGAAGGGGGCGTCGGGCGTGATGAGCGTGCGCTCGTACGCGGCGATGGCCCGAGCAATCAGATCGGCATCGAAGGGCGCGTCCAGCTCCCGCGCCAGTCGTCCATACTCCGGGTCGCCGTCGAGCGCCGTCAGCACCGCCTTCCAGTTGCTGTCCATCTCGACCGGATTGTGGATCGGGCCGGCGACCTGTTCCTCGAGCGTCGCAGCGCGACCGTCCCAGAACTGACGGAAGTTGAAGGCGGCATTGAGCACGGTCGGAGCATTGGCTTGACCGCTACGGCCATCGACGCCGACCGAAGTCGGCCGGTTGTCGGCGCCGCCCTGATGCACCGGATGACAGCTGGCACAGGCGATGCTGCCGTCGCGCGACAGCCGGCCGTCATGAAACAGGCGGCGACCGAGTTCGATCAGCGCAGGCGTTGCCGCGCCCAGCGTCGCGGGCAGCGGCGTCAGCGCCGTCGACGCACGGTTGAACGATGGCTTGGCTGGACGCTCGTCAGGACGCGAAAGCGGAAACAGCGTGCGCCAGAATGCGATTCCGCCGGCGGCCAAGACCATGAGCACCAAGCCTACCCATACACTGCGTCGTGAAAACATGGGCGGATTATCGTCCTCTTTCGCCCCTTGCGCCAGAGTACGGTGGCGTGTTTTTGCAGCATCGCGTCGCCGTGCCCGCCGGGCTGACTTTCGCAGACCGCTCGGCGATAATGGTCGAGGAAGTCCGCTAGGCAGCCGCGGCATGCGCAGGCGTGTCGAGGAAAGTCCGGGCCCCGCAGAGCAGGATGCCGGCTAACGGCCGGGCGCAGCAAGCCGTCGGGCAACCGATGGCCCAAGGCGACGGAAAGTGCAACAGAGAACAGACCGCCTACGTCCTGCCGATTCGTCCGGCAGGACCGGCAAGGGTGAAACGGCGAGGTAAGAGCTCACCGCGGAACGTGGTAACACGACCGGCTAGGCAAACCCCATCCGGGGCAAGGCCGAATAGGGGAGCGATGGCGTGGCTCGCGCCGCTCCCGGGTTGGCTGCTAGAGGCCATCGGTAACGGTGGTCCCAGAGGAATGGCTGCCCACGACAGAACCCGGCTTATCGGCGGACTTCCACTCCCCTGCCGTCGGGCGATCACAATTCCAGCGGATCGACATCGATGTGCCAGCGCAGCGCGCGTGGCGTCGCGATCGTTGCCAGCATCGGCAGCCAGCGAGTCAGGAAGGACTGCAAGGGCGGTCGCCGGCGGGCTTCGATCAGCAACTGCGCCCGTTCGAGATTCATCAGGCGCACCATGCGCATCGGTACCGCATCGTAGAGCGTGACTTCATCGGCCAGCGGCTCGGCCAACGCCCGGGCGCTGCTCAGGAAGCCCAGTGCCTGCTCGATGGCCGGCGCCTCGGCACGCAGCAGCGCCTGATGGCTGTAGGGCGGGAAGCCTGCGCTGCGCCGCTCCTCGAGCAGCAGTGCGGCATGGCGTTCGTAATCGTGCGTCTGCAAGGCCTGGTAGAGCGGGTGTTCCGGAACCTCGGTCTGGATCAGCACCTCGCCGGGCAGGTCATGGCGGCCGCTGCGCCCGCCGACCTGCATCAGCTGGGCGAACAGGCGCTCCGGGGCGCGGAAATCGGCGGCGTACAGGGCCGCATCGGCCGAAAGCACGCCGACCAGCGTCAGGCGCGGGAAGTCGTGGCCCTTGGCCAGCATCTGCGTGCCGATGAGCAGGTCGGCCGCGCCCTCGTGAATCGCGGCGAGCAGTGCCTGCCATCTGGCCGGCGTGTTCGCCGAATCGCGGTCGATGCGCAGGATGCGCGCCTCCGGAAAGCGGCTGGCGAGATTTTGTTCGAGACGCTGCGTGCCACGCCCGAAAGGATGGATGTCGACGTTGCCGCAATCGGGACAGGCGCGCGGGATGTAGACTTCGAAACCGCAGTGATGACAGCGCAGGCGACGGTCGGCCAGATGCACGACCAGATTGGCGGCACAGCGCCGGCAGCGCGAGATCCAGCCACAGGCCGGACAGGCGAGCACCGGCGCATAGCCGCGCCGGTTGAGAAAGATCAGGCTCTGCTCGCCTCGCATCAGTCGCTGTTCGATGGCCTGGAGCAGCTCGATGGAGCAACCATCCTGCAGTGTCTGCCGTCGCGTGTCGATCAACCGCACCGTCGGCAGCGTCTGGGCGACCGCGCGCTGCCTGAGCGGCAGCAGGTGGTAACGGCCGGCCAGCGCGTGGTGGTAACTTTCCAGCGCCGGCGTCGCCGATCCCAGCACGACGGCGATGCCGCGCGAGCTGGCGCGCCAGATGGCCAGATCGCGCGCCGAGTAGCGCAAGCCGTCCTGCTGTTTGAATGAGGGGTCGTGCTCCTCGTCGATGACGATCAGCGCGAGACGCGGCAGCGGCATGAACACCGCCAGGCGCGTGCCGAGGACGATGTCGGCCTCACCCAGCCAGGCGGCGACGAAGGCGTGGGCGCGCGCCGCTTCGGCCACGCCACTGTGGGCGGCGACGAGGCGCCGGTCAGGAAAACGGGCCTGGACGCGTGCGGTGAGCTGCGGCGTGAGCGCGATTTCGGGCACGAGCATCAATGCTTGACCGCCGTCGGCCAGCACCGCCTCGATGGCGTGCAGATAGACCTCGGTCTTGCCGCTGCCGGTGACGCCATGGAGCAGGAAGACCGCGAATCCGCGCGCGGCGGCGATGGCGGCCACGGCATCGCGCTGTTCGCCGGTCAGCGGCGGCGGCGGAGTCGGCACCGGTCCTTGCCCGCCGGCCGGCTTGCGGCGCGGCAAGCGCCCGCGGCGCAGCAGCGGCGGCAGCGCCAGCGCAACGACCTGACCATAAGGATGATGGTAGTAGCGGCTGGCGAACTGGCACAAGGCCTGCCAGTCGGCGGGCAAGGGCGGCAGTTCGCGCAGCACCGAAGCGAGCGGCTTGAGCCGTTCCCGCGGCACTTCGCTTTGGCTGACCAGTTCGACCAGCAACGCCGTCTTTTCACTCCGGCCGAAGGGCACGCGCACCAGACGTCCGACATCCGTCTCACTGGCGTCACCGGCCAGATAGTCGAACAGGCCGGGCAAGGGCAGATCGAGCGCCACGCGCGCGATAC